>Ga0207714_1000293_pt1 | contig 34468 bp, 28 predicted proteins | sample PonA232FremontCA_2_FD_187270 | JGI IMG/M metagenome (GOLD analysis project Ga0207714, IMG submission 187270) | Marine sediment microbial community from Fremont, CA, USA - Pond A23 Sediment 2 (SPAdes) | ecosystem: Environmental > Aquatic > Marine > Unclassified | place: USA: Fremont, California...
GGGACTTCCCGGATTCCGGCTTCGCCTGCATCCGGGCTACGGATCTGCAGGTCAAAGGCGGCCTTTGAATTTTTGAGTGATCCTGCGTGACACCCGGCCCGTCGTAGCCCGGATGGAGCCATAGGCGTAATCCGGGGGCTCCAAACGCGTCAGAAAAGGGCAGGCAGCCAGAGCAGCAGGATAGCGGTCGCGCCGACCGCGCCAAGCGTCGCCCAGAGTACGGAGCGCATTTCCGCGCACCACCAGCCGGATTCGCCCGGCCTCGCGCCGCCCGAATGCCGGCGCCGATGACGCGTTCCCCGCGCGATGCCCCATTGCCCGGTGCCTGCGGGCGTTGCCACGGTTCGGACGCTGCTTGAATCGAACGACGGCCCCGCGGTCAGCATGGTCATGTCTCCCTGATCTTGTTCACTAATGATAACGAGTCTCATTCGTAATGCAATGCCGATACAGTGATGCTCTGCCCATGGACGCCGACGCCGCGAACGTCGACAATCCCCGATCCACCAAGCCTGCGCACACGCCATGCCCGCCGAAGACACGCTTTTCCGCCCGCGAATCGATTCGCTGGAGCACCTGCACAGCGGCAAGGTCCGCGAGCTCTATGCCATCGACGATGAGCGCATGCTGATCGTCGCCACGGACCGGCTGTCCGCGTTCGACGTGATCCTGCCGACACCGATCCCGGGCAAGGGACGCCTGCTGACTACGCTGTCCAATTTCTGGTTTGCGCGTCTCGGCCACGTCATCGGTAACCACCTGCTCGATGTGGATCTCGCGGAGGTGCTGCCGGACCCCGCCGAACGCGACCAGGTCGAGGGGCGCGCCGTGGTCGCGCGCCGGCTGCGGCCGCTGCCGGTCGAGGCCATCGTGCGCGGGTATCTGATCGGCTCCGGCCTGCGCGATTACGAGGCAAGCGGCACCATCGGCGGCATCCCCCTGCCCGACGGCCTGCGACGCGCGGACCGTCTGCCTGGACCGATGTTCACGCCGTCGACGAAGGCCTCCGTCGGCGATCATGACGAGAACATCGACCTCGAACGCATGGCGGAACTGGCCGGTGCGGAGTACGCCGAGCGGATCCGCACGGCGAGCCTGGGCCTGTACGCGGAAGCGGCGGAATATGCAGCCGGGCGCGGGCTGATCATCGCGGACACGAAGTTCGAATTCGGGGTCGCGCCGGACGGCGAGCTGGTACTGATCGACGAACTGCTGACGCCGGACTCCTCGCGCTTCTGGCCCGCCGACGGCTGGCGCCCCGGAGAGAATCCGCCGTCATTCGACAAGCAGTTCATCCGCGACTGGCTGGACACCCTGGACTGGGACAAGACCGATCCGGGTCCGCAAGTCCCGCCCTCGATCGCCCGGGAAACGGCCGACAAATACCGGGAAGCGGTCGAACGGCTGACCGGCATGCCGTAGCGGATCGCTCCCACCGCGATCATCAATACGGTTACCGTGAACCAGTGGGCAATGCGGGCGTGCTCGTGACGGCGCCACCCACGAAGAGAGCAGTGAGGCGGGAATCGGCATGAACGGGGTATTCATCACGGGGACCGACACGGGCGTCGGCAAAACGGTCGTGGCCTGTGCATTGACGCGGGGACTCACCCGTGGAGGCCATGCCGTGGCGGTACGCAAACCGGTGGAATCGGGCTGCGCCCGGCGCGCGGGTCAGCTGGAGCCCGCTGACGGCAGCGCGCTCGCACGGGCGGCCGGCAACCGCGAGCCGCTGGAGACGGTCACGCCCATGCGCCTGGCGCACGCGCTGTCGCCCGAGCGGGCCGCATATCTCGAGGGGGTTTCTTTGGGCCTGTACGACCTGATCGCGGCGGCCCGCATCGGCGATGCATCGGATTTCTTCGTCGTCGAGGGAGCCGGCGGGTTCCTGTCGCCGCTGGCGAGCGACGCCCTCAACGCGGATCTCGCCCTCGCGCTGGGGCTGCCGGTGCTGGTGGTGGCGGAAGACCGGCTCGGTTCGATCAATCACACATTGCTGACGGTCGAGGCGATAGAGCGGCGCGGCCTGCGCCTGGCCGGCATTGTCCTCAACGCGCGCGAGCCCGAGGGCGGTCACGACATGGCGAACCGGGACGATCTGGTGAGTCGCCTTGGCGGGCACGTAATCCCGTTCCCGCACGGACGCGAAGACCGCGAGACCGTGGACATGCTCGTCGGCCTCGCCACGCAGGGCCTCGAACCAACCGCCTGAATCGGCGCGGATCGGGACTTTTCAGGGAAGATCGGCGAGGATAACCGCTTAGAGCAGATCGTAGTGCGCCCGCATTCCGGGCGCCCGAAGTCGTTGACCTGGAGTCGCCAGTTACTCGGTGATATCCGGCGGCAGATCGATTTTGCCTCCCGGCCCCACCTCGATGATTTTCATCGAATTGGTCCCGCCGTGGACCCCCATCAGATCGCCCTTGGTCACGATCACGCGGTCGCCGGCCGCAACGGCGTCGCGCGTGTACAGCACGGCGATCGCCTCCTGGTTCGCCTCGGCCGGATTGACCTGGATGACCGGATAGGCGACCGGGTACACACCCCGATAAAGGGCGACCTTGCGCCGTGTCCGCTCGTGGCGCGTGAGCGCGTAGACGGGGATGCCGGAACTGATCCGGGACATCCACAGCGTGGTATCCCCGGATTCGGTGAGCGCGGCGATCGCGCGCAGACCAAGATGGTTGGCCGTGTACATCGTGGCCATGGCGATGGCCTCGTCCGTGCGCTGGAACTGCCCGTCCATGCGCCGGTCCCCGGCCTGTGAGCCCGGGTGGCGTTCGGCGCCGAGGCAGATGCGCGACATCGAAGCGACCACCTCGACCGGATAATCGCCGGTGGCGGTCTCGGCCGAGAGCATGACGGCGTCAGTGCCATCGAGGACGGCGTTGGCGACATCGAAGACCTCGGCCCGCGTCGGCAGGGGGCTCGTGATCATCGACTCCATCATCTGGGTCGCGGTGATCACCGGCAGATTCGCCATGCGCGCGGAGCGGATCAGCGACTTCTGCACGGCGGGCAGCTCCGCATCGCCGATCTCCACGCCCAGATCGCCGCGCGCGATCATCACCGCGTCGGTGGCGGCGAAGATCTCATCGATCGCCTCCAGCGCCTCCGCGCGCTCGATCTTGGCGACGATACCGCCCTGCCCGCCGGCCTCGGTGAACAGCTTGCGCGCGAAGTTCAGTTCCTCGGCGCTGCGGGGGAACGAGACGGCGAGGTAATCGACGTCGATCCCGGCCGCCAGCACGACGTCCTCACGATCTTTCTCCGTGATCGCCGGCGCCGACAGTCCGCCGCCCTGGCGGTTGATCCCCTTGTTGTTCGACAGGGTGCCGCCGACGCTCACGCGCGTATGGATGCGCGTGCCCTCGACCGACTCGACCTCGAGCACCAGACGGCCATCATCGAGCAGCAGCGTATCGCCGGCGTGGACATCGCAGGGCAGATCCGTATACGACACGCCGACCGCGGTTGCGTCGCCGGCATCCTCGGCGAGGGCCGTGTCGAGCGCGAAGGCCACCCCCTCGTCGAGTTCAACCTCGTCGTCGGCGAACCGCTCGATCCGGATCTTCGGCCCCTGCAGGTCGCCGAGGATGGCGACATCGCGCCCGACCCGCGCCGCGATCTCCCGCACACGCCGCGCCTTATTCCGGTGCTCGTCGTGGGTGCCGTGCGAGAAGTTCAGACGCACGACATCCACGCCGCCGGCGATCAGTCGCTCGAGGACATCAGGGCCATCACAGGCGGGGCCCAGGGTGGCGACGATCTTGGTACGGCGCATGGCCGGCCCGCGGCCGAGCTCCTCGAGCTCAACCGGGGCATTGGTATTACTTTTCGTGGGCGCGTTGTTCAAGGATATCCACTGCGGGCAGATGCCCGTGCTCGACGAATTCGAGGAATGCGCCCCCGCCGGTACAGATATAGTCCATGCGATCGGTCATCACGAACTGGCGCAGGGCCGCAAGCGTATCGCCGCCACCGGCGATGGAGTAGGCCCCGGAGGCTGCGACCGCTTCCGCGAGCGCGCGCGTGCCACCGGCGAACTGGTCGATCTCGAACATGCCAACGGGGCCGTTCCAGAAGATCGTACCGGCGTCCGCAAGCAGGCCGGCGTAGCGCGACCGGGTCTCGGGGCCGACGTCCAGGATCATGTCGTCTTCATCGACCTCGGCCACCGGCTTGATGGCGATCATCGCGTCCGAATGGGCGTAGGGGGCAACCACCACGTCGGTGGGGATCGGGATGGCAGCGTCCCGCTCCTCGGCCTTCACGATGAGCCGCTTCGCGGCCTCCAGCAGCTCCGGCTCATAGAGGGACTTGCCGACCGGATAGCCCTCGGCCGCGATGAAGGTGTTGGCGATGCCGCCACCGACGATCAGGCGATCGACCTTGTCCAGCAGGGCATCGAGCACGCCCAGCTTGGTCGAAACCTTGGAGCCGCCGACGATCGCGGTCAGCGGCCGGCGCGGGTTCTCGAGCACATGGTTGAGCGTATCGACCTCGCGCGCGAGCAGCGGACCGGCGCATGCCACGGGTGCATACTGCGCCACGCCATGCGTCGACGCCTGGGCGCGGTGGGCCACGCCGAAGGCGTCCATGACGTAGACGTCGCACAGCGCCGCCATCTTCTTCGCCAGCGCCGGATCGTTGGCCTTCTCGCCCTCAAGCCAGCGCACGTTCTCGCACAGGACCATGTGGCCCGGTTCGATCTCCGCCAGGCCGTCGATCCAGTCGCGGACCAGCTCCACCGGCTTGCCCAGCAGCGCCGAGAGGTGGTCGGCCACCGGCCTGAGCGAGGAGGCCTCGTCGGGCTGACCCTCCTTCGGCCTGCCGAGATGGGCCATAACCGCCAGGCGGGCGCCGGCATCGAGTGCCGCCTGGATGGTCGGCAGCGACGCCTGGATGCGTTCATCGCTGGTGACGCGCCCGTCGGCAACCGGGGAATTCAGGTCCTCACGGATGAGCACCCGCTTGCCCGCGAGGTCGATATCCTCCATGCGCAGCATCGACCGCTCCTCAGCTCTTCGCCCAGGCGATCGCGACGTCGAGCATGCGGTTCGAGAAACCCCACTCGTTGTCGTACCAGGCGACCGCCTTAACCAGCGTGCCGTCGGTCACCAGCGTCTGCGTGGAATCGAAGGTCGAGGACGCCGGATCGTGGTTGAAGTCGACCGATACCAGCGGCTGATCGTTGTACGCCAGCACGCCCTTGAGCGGACCGGCGGCCGCCTTGCGGCAGGCCTCGTTGATCTCTTCGATCGTGGTCTCGCGGCTGGCGATGAAACTGAAGTCCACCAGCGACACGTTGATCGTCGGCACCCGGACCGAGTAGCCCTGCAGCTTGCCCGCGAGTTCCGGCAGCACGAGGCCGACGGCCTTGGCCGCCCCGGTCGAGGTCGGGATCATCGAATGCGTCGCCGAGCGCGCGCGGCGCAGATCGCTGTGATAGACGTCGGTCAGCACCTGGTCATTGGTGTAGCTGTGGACCGTCGTCATCTGGCCGCAGCGCACGCCCACGGTCTCGTTCAGCGCCTTGACCAGCGGCGCGAGGCAGTTGGTCGTGCAGGAGGCGTTGGAGACCACGGTCATGTCCTGCGTCAGGATCTCGTGGTTCACGCCGTAGCAGACGGTCGCATCGACATTGCCCTTGGCGGGTGCCGAGATCAGCACCTTTTTCGCGCCCGCGGTGACGTGGGCCCGCGCCTTGTCGGCCTCAGTGAACAGGCCGGTGCATTCGAGCACGACGTCGACGCCCAGCTCGCCCCAGGGCAGCTTCGACGGATCGCGCTCGGCGCAGACGCGGATGCGATCGCCGTTGACGACCATCGCGTCCTGCTCCACCGCGACCTCGCCCGGGAACCGCCCGTGGGCGGTATCGAAGCGGGTCAGATGGGCGTTGGTCTCGGCGTCGCCGAGATCGTTGATGGCGACGATCCGGATTTCGTCGGTCCGCCCGTACTCGTACAGCGAGCGCAGTACATTACGCCCGATACGCCCGTAGCCGTTGATCGCAACCTTCGTGGCCATGGCCAGTTATCCTCCTGGGTGTCAGGTAATGAGGGGCGCCCGTGGGCGCCCCGCCAGCAGTGAATCTGTTTCACGGAATCCGGCTCGGTGCCCGTGGACCCGTGGTTTTTGGGTTCTCGCCAAGTGCGCCAAGGAACAAAAAACCGGGTGCGAACTGCCGGCATTGGCCTTCGGCCAAAGCCGGCCTACGATGTACTTTGCATTCCTTGGCGTGCTTGGCGTCTTGGCGAGAGACCCCTTTTAAGCGTTCTCGGCCGTCCGGGTCTCGCCGACCACTTCGCGGGCGGTCTCGACGACGTGCTCGACGGTGAAACCGAAATGCGCCATCACGTCGCCCGACGGCGCGGACTCGCCGAAGGTGTCGATACCGACCACGGCGCCGTCCGGACCGACCAGCCCGCGCCAGCCACCGGTCACGCCGGCCTCGATCGCAACCCGGCGACCGGCGCGCGGCAGCACGGCGTCCTGCCAGGCGCGGTCCTGGGCCTCGAAACGATCGAGGCAAGGCATGGAAACCACACGCGCCTGGACGCCATCCGCGGCCAGCCGCTCGGCCGCGCCCGTCGCCAGGTGCACCTCGGAACCGGTCGCGATCAGCGTGACATCGGGGTCGCCCTCGCAGTCCATGAGTACATAACCGCCGCGCCCGATCGCCGCCTTCTGGTTGGCATCACGCTGCTGCGCCGGCAGCCCCTGACGCGAGAAAGCGAGGGCGCACGGACCATCGGTGCGTTCGAGCGCGCGCTGCCACGCGGCGACGGTCTCGACCGCATCACAGGGCCGCCAGACCTCCATCCGGGGTATCAGGCGCAGCGTGGCGAGCTGCTCCACCGCCTGGTGCGTCGGGCCGTCCTCACCGAGACCGATCGAGTCATGCGTATAAACGAATATGCTCGGGATCTTCATCAGCGCGGCCATGCGCACGGCGTTGCGGGCGTATTCCGAGAACATCAGGAACGTGCCGCCGAACGGCTTGAAGCCGCCGTGCAGGACGATACCGTTGACGATCGCCGACATGGCGAACTCGCGTACCCCGTAATAGAGATAGCCGCCGTCGGCCTGCTCGCGGTTGATGTCCGTCGCGCCCTTCCAGCGGGTGTTGTTGGATCCGGTCAGATCCGCCGAACCGCCGAGCAGTTCCGGCAGGGCGTCGGCGAAACCGCCGATCGCCGCCTGCGAGGCCTTGCGCGTCGCCACTTTCTCGGCCGCCGCGTCGGTCTGCTCAATCAGTTGCTCGGCGTGCGCCGCCCAGCCCTTCGGTAATTCGCCGGCCAGGCGCCGATCCAGCTCCGCGGCCAGTTCCGGGCAGGCCTCGCGGTAGGCGGCCATGCGCCGTTCCCAATCGGCCTCGCGCTCGGCACCCGTGGTACGCGCATCCCAACCCGCATAGACCTCCTGCGGGACCTCGAACGGCGCATGCGGCCAGCCGATGGTCTCGCGCACCAGGGCGATCTCGTCGTCGCCCAGCGCGGCACCGTGCGACTCTTCCTTGCCCTGCCTGTTCGGGGAGCCCCACCCGATCACGGTCTTGCAGCAGATGATCGACGGGCGGTCGGTCTCGGCCCGGGCGGCCTCGATCGCGGCGCGCACCGCGGCCGGATCGTGGCCATCGACATCGGGTACGACATGCCAGTTATAGGCGGCGAAGCGGCTCGGGGTATCGTCCGTGAACCAGCCCTCGACCGGTCCGTCGATCGAGATCCCGTTGTCGTCGTAGAACACGACCAGCTTGCCGAGGCCGAGGGTGCCGGCCAGCGAGCAGGCCTCGTGGGAAATGCCCTCCATCAGGCAGCCATCGCCCGCGAAGGTGTACGTCCAGTGGCCGATCACCTCATGATCGTCGCGGTTGAAGCGGGCCGCCAGCGTCTTCTCGGCGAGCGCCATGCCGACGGCATTGGCAAGGCCCTGACCGAGCGGCCCGGTGGTCGTCTCGACGCCGGGCGTGTAGCCGTATTCGGGGTGCCCGGGCGTCATCGAGTGCAGCTGGCGGAAGCGCTTGATCTCATCCAGCGGCAGCGCGTAGCCGCTCAGGTGCAGCAGCGAGTACAACAGCATGGAGCCGTGGCCGTTGGAGAGCACGAAGCGGTCGCGATCGGGCCAGTCGGGATTGGCGGGGTTGTGCCGGAGGTAGTCGTTCCAGAGCACCTCGGCGATGTCCGCCATACCCATGGGCATGCCGGGGTGGCCGGAATTGGCCTGCTGTACCGCGTCCATGGACAGCGCGCGGATGGCGTTGGCGAGATCGCGACGCGCGGGCATACTGGGAACTCCCGGGGTATTGCAGTATCGAACAAGGAACAGGCGTGGGCCGGCGCGGCGGAAACGCGGCGCGGGCCTTGCACAGCCGCGGCGCCGCCCCCACTTCACGGTGAGGCGGAAGGCGGTGAGTCACCGGCCTTCAGGTCGTACCGACACGCCGCGACCAGACGCGGCGAGGCGCGATTGTCGCCTACCCGGCGGTTGACAGCAAGCCGGAAGGGGCGCACGCCCGTGCATGCAGTGTCTGGAATGGCCAGCAGTCGGCTGTTATACTGGAAGATTACCTTCGCTGTCTGAAATGCCGCCCGGCATCCGGAGATTATGGATCAGGAACAGCAAACCCGCCTGAAAGAGTTGATCGCCAAGGGCAAGGAGCAGGGTTACCTGACCTATGCCGAGGTGAACGATCACCTGCCCGACGGCGTCGTCGAGCCCGACCAGGTCGAAGACATCATTTCGATGATCAACGACATGGGCATCTCGGTGCACGAAGTCGCGCCCGACAACGACACCCTGATGCTCGCGGACGAACCCGTCAATACCGACGACGACGCCGCGGACGAGGCCGCCGCCGCGCTGGCGACCGTCGATGGCGAGTTCGGCCGCACAACCGATCCCGTACGCATGTACATGCGCGAGATGGGTACGGTTGAGCTGTTGACGCGCGAGGGCGAGATCGAGATCGCCAAGCGCATCGAAGACGGCACCTACAAGATGATGGCCGCGCTCGCCGATTACCCCGGCACCGCGGGCAAGATCCTCGACAAGTGGGACCGGATCGAAGCGGGCGAGGCGCGCCTGACGGAACTGATGAGCGGTTTCCAGGATCCCGAGGCCCCCGATACCGCCATGTCGCCGTCGGCCGACGACAGCGCCGACCGCAGCACGGATGAAGAAGAAGCGCCGGACAACTCGATCGACATCGAACAGGTCCGCGCGCACATGGAAGAACTGCGCAAGATCCACAGCCGCGTTATCACCGCGCTCGACAAGGCCGCGCGCCAGCGCACGCATCCGAAGTCGGGTGTGCGGGCCCAGAAGCCGCGCGAGGAGATGGCCACCAAGGTCCTCGAGATCCAGCTCGTACCGGCCTTCGTCGACCAGTGCGTGAAGAACCTGCGCGAACGGGCCGATTCGGTGCGCGCCCAGGAGCGGTCGATCATCCACGCCGTGACGACCCGCGCCAACATGTCGCGCAAGGCGTTCATCGCCTCGTTCACCGGGCGCGAGAGCGACCCGACGTGGCTGCGGGAGCTCATCGACGCGGATGAGCATTACTCGAAAAAGGTCGCCAACCAGAGCGAGACTATCGAGAGCGCCCAGACGCGCCTGCAGCATATCGAGCGGGAAACGTACCTGCCCGTCTCCGAGATCAAGGAGTCGAAGCGGCGTCTGTCCATCGGCGAGGCCAAGGCCCGCCGCGCCAAGAAGGAAATGGTCGAGGCCAACCTGCGGCTGGTGATCTCGATCGCGAAAAAGTATACCAACCGCGGCCTGCAGTTCCTGGACCTCATCCAGGAGGGCAACATCGGCCTCATGAAGGCGGTCGACAAGTTCGAATACCGCCGCGGTTACAAGTTCTCGACCTACGCGACGTGGTGGATCCGCCAGGCGATCACGCGCTCGATCGCGGACCAGGCGCGGACCATCCGCATCCCGGTCCACATGATCGAAACGATCAACAAGCTCAACCGGATCTCCCGCCAGATGCTGCAGGAAATGGGCCGCGAGCCGACGCCGGAAGAGTTGGCCGAGCGCATGGAGATGCCCGAAGACAAGGTCCGCAAGGTGCTGAAGATCGCCAAGGAGCCGATCTCCATGGAGACCCCGATCGGCGACGACGAAGACTCGCATCTGGGCGACTTCATCGAGGACGCCTCGGTCCAGTCCCCGGTCGAGGCAGCCACCACCGAGGGCCTGTCGGAGACGACCGAGGGCGTGCTCGCGAGCCTGACGCCGCGCGAGGCGAAGGTCCTGCGCATGCGCTTCGGCATCGGCATGAACACCGACCATACGCTCGAGGAGGTCGGCAAGCAGTTCGACGTGACGCGCGAACGCATCCGCCAGATCGAGGCCAAGGCCTTGCGCAAGCTGCGCCACCCGAGCCGCTCGGAGCAGCTGCGCTCGTTCCTCGACGACTGATCCGGCGCCAGCGCCCCACCGACAAGGCCGCATCCGGTTAGCCTGGTGCGGCTTTTTTTGTGTTTGGGGCTCCCCAACAAAACCGGTATCTCGCCAAGACGCCAGGCGCGCCAAGGAGAGCAGAAAAAGGTCGTGCTCACTCGCACGACATGTCATGCGGGAGACGGGACCTCAAGCATTTATCCATCTTTTGACCTTCCTTGGCGCGCCTGGCGTCTTGGCGAGATACCGGTTTTTCCCTGATCACGACACCCGATGCCCCGCCCTGTGGCAAGCTGCGCCGCAACAGGCTATAACACCATCGCGGGCCCCGGATCTCCGGGGCCCGTGTCCATCCCGAGGAGATGCCCATGGCGGGCAAACGCTACCCGCTCGAAGTCCGGCCCGTGATCCCGGAGGCGCTCGCGCGCCTGCACGATCTTTCCGGCAACCTGATCTATTCCTGGGACCGCCGCGTGCGCGGTCTGTTCCGGCGTATCGACAGCGAACTCTGGGACCGCTGCGACCATAACCCCAAGGTGTTCCTGCGGCGCGTGCCGCAGGAGCGGTTCGAAACGCTCGCGGCCGACACGGACTTCCTCGCCGAGTACGAAGCGGCGCTGATGGCGTTCGATCAGTATCACGAGGCGACCAATCCGAGGATCCGGCGGGTCGACGGCCTCGATCCCGACGCGGATTCCATCGCCTATTTCTGCATGGAGTACGGCCTGCATGAGAGCCTGCATCTGTATTCGGGCGGGCTCGGCATCCTCGCCGGCGATCACTGCAAGGCGGCGGCGGATATCGGGCTGCCCTTTACCGCCGTGGGCCTGATGTACCGGCAGGGCTATTTCACGCAGACAGTGGATGCCGAGGGCTGGCAGCAGGCCCATTACCTGCCGGTCGAGCTGGCGGATGAACCGATCACGCCCGCGGTGGACGCCGACGGCAATGATCTGCGGATCACCGTGGCGTTCCCGGAACGTGATGTCCATGTGCGTGTCTGGCAGGCGATGGTCGGCCATGTCCGTATCCTGCTGCTGGATACCGAACTCGACGACAACGCCACCGAAGACCGCGCGATCACGTATCAGCTGTACGGCGGCGACAGCGGCACGCGGATCGCCCAGGAGATCGTTCTCGGCATCGGCGGCGTGCGCGCCCTGCGTGCGCTCGGTCTCGCCCCGAGCGTGTGGCACATCAACGAGGGCCACCCCGCGTTCTCGATCCTCGAGCGCTGCCGCGAGCAGGTTGCCGCCGGACTCGACTTCGAGGCCGCGCTGGAGGCCGTCGCCGCGGCGACCGTGTTCACCACGCACACGCCGGTGCCGGCGGGCCACGATCTGTTCGCGCACGACCTGATGAGCACGCATTTCCAGGCCTTCGTCGAGGCGCTCGGCATCAGCCTGGAGCGTTTCCTCGACCTCGGTGATTCGCCCCAGGACGATGCGCACTTCAATATGACCGCCCTCGCCCTGCGGGGCTCGCGGCGGCATAACGGCGTAAGCCGGATCCACGGCGGCGTCGCGTCGACCATGGAGCGCTACCTCTGGCCCGAGGTGCCGCCATCCGAGAACCCGATCACGTACGTCACCAACGGCGTCCACATCCCCACGTTCCTCGCGCGTGACTGGGCCGACCTGTTCGACGGCGTCATGCCCGGCTGGCGCAGCCATCTGTGCGACGAACCGTTATGGCGCGAGGGAATCGAGTCCATCCCGAGCCAACGGTTCTGGTCAGTGCGCCAGGTGCTCAAAAGTCACCTCATGACGGCGCTGTCGGAGCGCCTGACCGCGGATTACACCCGGCGCCACGTCAGCCGCGCCCGGATCCGCTCGATGCAGCAGACCCTTGCGCCCGAGAACACCCGGACTCTGATCATCGGCTTCGCGCGCCGCTTCGCGACCTACAAACGGGCGCTGCTGCTGTTCCGCGACCCGGAGCGGCTCGCGCGCCTGCTGGGTGACCCCGAGCGCCCGGTCGTGATCCTGTTCGCCGGCAAGGCTCACCCGAAGGACGAACCCGGCCAGGCGTTGATCCACGAGATCGTCCAGCGCAGCGCCGAACCAGCTTTCCGCGACCGGGTATTCTTTGTCGAGGGCTACGGCATGGCGTTGGCGCGTCACCTGGTGACCGGCGTCGATGTGTGGCTCAACAACCCCGAGTACCCATTGGAGGCCAGCGGCACATCCGGACAGAAGGCCGCCGCCAACGGCGTGCTCAATCTGAGCGTGCTCGACGGCTGGTGGGCGGAGGGCTTCAACGGCGACAACGGTTGGGCCATCGAACCGCACGCCGCCGGCATCGATCCCGAGGAACGCGATGAAGTCGAGGCCGAGGAACTGCTTGACCTGCTCGAGTACGAGGTGATCCCGAGCTGGTTCAGCGGCGACGGTGGCGTACCGGAGGACTGGATCGCACGCTGCCGCGCGTCGATGACCAGCATCCTGCCGCGCTTCAACGCCGAGCGGATGGTGTTCGAATACGCGCACCGCCTCTACCGCCCGGCCGCCGAGCACGGCCGCCGGCTCACGTCGGGCGGCGGCGAGCGCGCCCAGGCGCTGGGGCAGTGGAAACGCCGGGTCCATGAGTGCTGGCAGGAGGTCGGCCTGCACTGGACGCAGACGCCGCCGGGCGCGGCGCGCACCGGTGAAACCGTCCGGCTTGCGGTCGCGGTACACCTCGGCGATCTCGCCGTTGACGATATCCGCGTGGAATGCGTGCTGGACCTGTCACACGACGGTGCGGATCACGACCCGCGTATCGAGCGGTTCACGCCCACCACGGACGCAGGCCAGCAAGCGCGATTCGAACTCGAACTCGACGACCTGCCGAACGGCCTGCTGCACATGCGCGTGCGCGCGTATCCCTGGCATGAAGACCTCGCCCATCCGTTCGAGACGGGGTTGATGAGCGGGCTTTAGGCCGGGAAAGAATATTTCCCGCAGAGGCGCGGAGACCGCACAGAAGGCAAGGGAGGTCGGGAAAACAACATGCCGCTTCTGCGTTTCTGCGCCCCTCGGAGAACCGCTCCAGCAGCTAGTGGGCCATGCGGATATTTCGGTAACGCGGTGAGGCGGCAGGCGGCAGGCGGCAGGCGGCAGGCGGCAGGATCGTAGGCCGGCTTTCCTCGGCGTCCGGAACCCGTCCGATGTGCATCGCCATTGGCCGCCGGGGAATGACGGCATTGCGCGGTGAGATGTACCGGCCCGTATCCATCGGCGCGGACCGCACAAAGCCGGCCTACGTCGGTCCGGGTGACATGCCGAGTGCCTGTGCAGGCCACGGCTTGTCCGGGGTGCGCAGCGGTAAGGGCGGCGGGCGTAGTCCGGCCTACGTGGGTTGGGGAGCATTCCAGGTATCGATTTGCAGGTTACGCAGGCGCGCGTGGTCGAACCCCTGCGTGCTCTGCGGCTCAACGCCTCTGCGAGAACCCCGGGAAAAGCGCCTCAGCCCACGCGGCCGAACCGAGCGAGGCGCGCGCGCCATGACGCCGAATCAAGCGCCGCCAGGTCATCCATCTCGAAGCGCCACATCCAGTTGCCCTGGCAGCTACCCGGGACATTCATACGGGCCTCGCTGCCGCGAGCGAGGAGATCCTGGAACGGGATGATGGCGAGCCGGGCCCGGGATCCGAGGGCGGCATCAATGAGCGGTGCCGGCATGGTCACGCCGGTCATCTCCAGCGCCCACCGCACTGCATCGCGTTCGTCTTCGTCGAGGCTGCGCCACCAGCCCAGCGTCGTATCGTTGTCGTGGGTGCCGGTGTAGGCGACGGACCATTCGGGATGGTGCTCCGGGCGGTGCGGATTGTCCGGCCCGCCGTCGAAGGCGAACTGGAGCACCCGCATGCCGGGCACTCCGAGGCCGTCGCGCAGTGCGTGCACGTCGTCGGTGATCACGCCGAGATCCTCGGCCACCAGCGGCAGGTGACCGAGCTGCGCGCGGATCGCGTCGAACGGGACCCGGCCGGGCCCAGGCACCCAGCGCCCGTCCCGCGCAGCGGCCGCCCCCGCCGGGATCGACCAGGCGGCGGCGAAGCCACGGAAGTGATCTATACGCAGCAGATCGAAACAGCCGGCCTGAACCCGCAAGCGCCGCGACCACCAGCGCCAGCCATCGGCGGCGTGGGCCTCCCAGTCGTGCAGGGGCTGGCCCCAGTGCTGACCGGTCTCGGAGAACGCATCCGGCGGAACGCCGGCCTCGCCGGTGACGGTACCGTCGGCATCGACGGTGAACAGGTGCGGTTCAACCCAGACGTCGGCGCTGTCAAGCGCGCAGTAGATCGGCACGTCGCCGAACAGCCCAACCCCGCGTGCATGGGCGTAGGTACGCAGGCACCGCCACTGGTGCGCGAACCGCCACTGGGCCACCCGCTCGGCGTGGATCGCCCCGGCGAGTTCGCGGCGGGCATCGGCGAGCGCGTCCGGCGCGCGTTCGCGCACAGCCGCGGGCCACTTCGGCCAAGGGCGTGCGAACCTCGCGCGCAGGGCCGCGAACAGGGCCCAGTCCTCGAGCCAATCGCGCTCGGTGCGGACAAAGGCCTCCAACGCCTCGTCCGAGGGCTCCGCACAGTCGCCCGGATCCAGCAGGTGGGTTCCGCCGGCACAGGTCGAAGGCGGCTGGTAGGGACAGTCCGTATCATCAACCGGTCCCACCGGCAGCATTTGCCAGTAGCGGAATCCGGCCGACGCCAGCCAGTCGATGAAACGGTACGCAGAGGTGTCCAGGCGCCCGTTCGGGCCCGGACCTGGCAGCGACGTAGGGTGCAGCAGCACACCGGCCGAGCGGGGACCGAGCGCCGGCTCATCGGATAAAGACATATTGCCCGCCGTATTCACGATCCGGCCGTCATCCACCGCGGCGACGGGGCGATCAACGCGACCCGATCCGTCGCAGGCCATTCAGCAGACACAGCGTACCCAGACCCCAGACGCCATTGAGTAACAACCCCACCGGGACCCTGCCGAGGTCGAAATCGACCCCCTTGAGCGGGAACACGATCAGCAGGGCGACGGCGGTCGGGCCGATTGCCCCCACCACGGCGGCCCAGATCCAGCGCTTGAGCCCATGGTTCGCCCGCACCAGCAGCCAGAGCACGATGCCCCAGACACCGCCCCAGAACGCGAGCGAAATCACCGCCGGGATCCCGAGCGGTTCCGTCGGCGACAGGTTGTAGGCGCTGGCACCGATCACGCCGGTGGCGGCAAGCAGGGCCAGCAGGCCCTGATGAAAAATCAGCGTCGCGAGGAAACCGGCGATAAATGATTTCAGATGGATCATCGGGTTATTCCCGTTTGTATTCAAAGTCAAAAAGGCGGCCTCACGCAGAGGCGCGGAGCACGCAAAGAAAAGGAAAAAAGCCAACCAGTAGCCGCTCTTCGCCATGTCCAGAAACGCAGGCCGGCCCAAGAGTCACCCCACAACAACCATCCTCCCTCAGCCCTCAGCCCTTGGCCCTTGGCCCTGCCGCCTGCCATCTCAGCCTCCACCCCCTCCGCGCATGACACCGCCGGCGGCCGGCCGGCCGCTGCCGTGGGCGAAGGCGTGGGCGAGTTCTTCCGGCGGCTCGAGGCCGACGGCGGTATAGAGGCCGGCGAGCTGACGCCGGTAGAGGGCGTCGAAGGACGCGACCGACTCTTGGGGGTTGTATTCGCCCGGCCACCAGAACCAGTCCGAGCCCTCGCAGACGGCGAGCCGGCGCTCCAGGTCCTGCGTGCGCTCGGCACCGTCGGCCAGGGCGGCGTCGAGCGCCGCGCGCGCGTGCAGCAGCAGCTCCCAGGCGCTGTTCTTCTGCGGATCGCCGATCCAGGTGTTGAAGTCGCCATGGACCCAGGAGCCCGCCACCACGTGATCCAGTGCCGGCATGTCATCCCCCTGCCCATCCAGGCAATCGCTGAACGTGCACAGGTGCAGCCGCGGATGCTCGTCCAGCATGCGATACAGGGCCTCAAGGAAGTACCAGCCATTTACAGGGTAGTACTCCCACGCGTTCTCGCCATCGAGGATGATCGAGACGACGCGGCCGGGTTCGGCGTCCGGATCATCGGCGATGGCCTCGAGATGCGCCACGAAATCGGCGGCGGCATCGTCAGCGTGCCAGTCCTGATAGACGAAGCCGATACGGTCGGAGAGCGCGTCGTCGCGGAAGAACGTTGGCAGCCCGCGCTCCCCGGTCCGGTACGGTCGGTGGCAGGCGTCGCCCGTCGGCTCATCGTCACCCAGGCTGTGGCGCAGGACCTGCTGCCCCGTTGCCGCCCAGGCAAAGCCGGCGTCGGCGATCGCGTCGAGTGCCGCGTCGGAGACCGCGCCCTCCGACGGCCAGCAGCCGGCGGGTGGCTGACCGAACCGCTCGGCGTGTGTCTCCTGCGCGCGCGCCAGATGCCAGCGGGCGCGCTCCGCTCCGTCGGGGTAACCGCCGTCAGCCGGGAGGGCCGTGTCGGGCCGCGCCTCCTGGGCGCTCTCGAAATCGATGAGCAAGGGCAGGATCGGGTGCGCGTAGGGATTACAGGCCAGCTCTACCCGCCCGCTTTGCGCGAGGGCACGCCAGCGCGGCACGATACCCGCCAGCGTATCGCGCACGACTTCCAGCAGTTCGCGGCGGTCGGCCCCCGCGAGCCCATCGGTACATTCACGCAGGCGGGCGGCACGTGGATCGCTGTCGACCACGCTCTCGCCCAGCCAGGCCAGCAGATACCAGGCGACGAGGTCGGCAAGAAAGCCCCCCGTCAGCCAGGCCTCGGCGCCCGGGCGTTCGACCACGGCGCGCGCCAGCGCGCTCAGGCGCGCGAGCGGCGGATGACGCGAGACCATGTGAATGGGATGGGCGCGCAGACAGGCCTGCAGCAGGGCCTGCTTTCCGTGCCGGCCCTCGGGGGCCCCGTCCGGGCACAGCGCCGCGAGCAGTGGATCGGCCGGCGGCGGGCCGCCGTCGAGATGCGCGTCCAGCTGATCCACCAGCGCCCCGAGCTGATCCAGTACCAGCGGCGAGAAGTTGACCACACCCGCCGCCCCGGGAAGCCGCTCCAGATGCGCCGCCATGTCTGTGTAGTCCTTGAGGGCGTGCAGCAGCAGCCACGGTTCGACGAACGTGCCGTCACGTGGATCACGGTACTCGGGCTGATGCATGTGCCAGCACAGCACCACGCGCAGGGTGTCATCGCTCATGGGCTCGGGGGTCTTATCCGGTGGGTTTGCGTATCACGCGTGGCGCGGGCGCTGACGCCGATCCTGGCCGAGGTGCTCGCGCGTCACCAGGACCACGCCGCCACGGCTGACATCGAAGCGCTCGGCATCGGCCGCGGGATCCTCGCCGATGACCGTGCCGTCGTCGATCCGGCAATTGGCGTCGATGATCGCGCGCCGGATGCGGCAGTCGCGACTGATGCGTACATTGGGCAGTGCGAGAGTGTCTGCGATCGTCGTGCGCTCGCCGACCCATACGTTGCTGAACAGCAGCGAGTGGTGGACCCTGGCACCGGCGACGATACAGCCCCCAGAGACCATCGAGTCGATCGCCATACCACGACGGCCGGCCTCATCGAACACGAATTTGGCGGGCGGCCACTGTTCCTGGTACGTCCAGATCGGCCATTGTTGGTCATAGAGATTCAGTTCGGGCGTCACGCCGATGAGCTCGAGGTTGGCCGACCAGTACGAATCGATATCGCCCACATCGCGCCAGTACCCCGGCCTGTCATCGCCCGGATCACGAAACGGGAAACCGTAGACCGCACAGCCCTCGGCGACCGCGCCAGGCAGGATATCCCGGCCGAAATCGTGGGCCGAGGTCTCATCGAGCGCATCGCCCCGCAGGCGATCAAGCAGCCATTCCGTGCGGAAGATGTAGATCCCCATCGATGCCAGCGCCATATCGGGCTGCCCCGGCATGGGCGGCGGGTCGGCCGGCTTCTCCACGAAGGCGTTGACGCGGCCTGTGTCACTGACATCGAGCACGCCGAACCCGGTCGCCTGCCCGCGAGGCACCGGCATGCAGCCGACCGTGACGTCGGACTCGTGCTCGACGTGGAAGCCGAGCATGGTGCCGTAGTCCATCTTGTAGACATGATCGCCGCCGAGAACGAGCACGTATTCCGGCTCGTGCATCTCGACGATATCGGCGTTCTGGTAGACGGCATCCGCGGTCCCCTGGTACCAGATCTCCCCGACCCGCTGCTGCGCCGGCAGCAGTTCGACGAACTCGCCGAACTCGCCGCGGAAGGAACCCCAGCCGTGCTGTATGTGCTGGATCAGTTCATGGGCCATGTACTGGGTCAGTACGCCGATCTGGCGGATACCCGAGTTCACGCAGTTCGACAGGGCGAAGTCGATGATCCGGAATTTGCCCCCGAACGGCACCGCGGGCTTCACCCGATCGGTCGTCAGACCGCCCAGCCGGGTGCCCCGCCCACCGGCCAACACCAGTGCCAGCGTCTCCCGCGTGATACGGCTGACAAAACGCTCCGGCTTGCGCGGCCACATACTCCCTCCGGGCGACGGCATTCTCCCACTCCAAGCATAGCTGACAGGGCGGGTGACGCCTATCGGACGCAGAAAAATCGTTTTCTCGCGGAGGCGCGGAGTACGCCGAGAAAACAATAACTCACCCTGCGTCATTGCGGTACGCGGCCCCATAGACAGTGATCCCGGCCTCAACCAGAACACTATTCTTTCTTCGCTTTACTGCGCGTACTCCGCGCCTCTGCGAGAGGCAGGTTTTCCCAGCATAAGGATCCCCTCCACGTTTCCATTGACCCCGAGCGTTTCACAAGCGCGCCGCACGCACTATGCTGTTGCGCAGCCGGTAATGGATCGGCCAGGGAGTACATTTGAGCGACCCGCTGGAACAGATCGCCGACGGTCGCCATCCGCGGCCACAGGACATCCTCGGACGCCAGGCAGCGGACGGCCGCGAGCGCATCCGTGCATGGCGCCCGGATGCCATCGCGGCGCGGTTCGTGCCGGATGGTCCCGCGCTGCAGCCGACCCGGGTCGCGGGCGTCTTCGAATGGACCGGCGCGAGCGCCATCGTGCGCCAGCCCTGGGCGATCGAGTGGCGCTTCGCCGACGGCGCCACCCATACGGCGATCGACTTCGCCGCCTTCGCGCCGGAACTCGACGCGGGTGAACGCACCGCCTTCCACTCCGGCGAGCACACCAGCGCGTGGCGCATGCTCGGCGCCCATGCGCGCCACCGGGAAGGGACCGACGGCATCCGTTTTGCGCTCTGGGCGCCGAACGCGCAGCGGGTCAGCGTGGTCGGCGAGTTCAACGCCTGGGACGGCCGCCGCCATCCGCTGACCCGTCACAAAGAGGGCATCTGGGAGGCCTTCATCCCCGAGGCCGGCATCGGCGATCTGTACAAGTTCGAACTGCTCGACGCCTCCGGGGTCCTGCGGACCAAATCCGACCCCTTCGCCCGCTCGACCCAGACACGCCCCGAAACGGCCTCACGGATCACGCCGGAAACGGTCTACCCCTGGGCCGACAGTCACTGGATGGAGGCACGGCCCGACTGGCGTGAAGGCCCGATGTCGGTCTACGAGGTCCATCTCGGATCCTGGCTGCGCGATGCCGACGGCGGCTTCCTCGGCTACCGTGACATCGGGGCGCGGCTGGCGACCTACGTCGGCGCACTCGGGTTTACCCATATCGAACTGCTGCCGGTGATGGAACACCCATTTGACGGATCCTGGGGCTATCAGTGCACCGGCTGGTACGCGCCGACCCGCCGCTTCGGCTCGCCCGACGATTTCCGCGCCTTCGTCGATACGCTGCACCGCCACGGCATCGGGGTGATCCTCGACTGGATCCCCGGCCATTTCCCGCGCGATGAGCACGGCCTCGCCTGGTTCGACGGCACCGCCCTCTACGAACCGGCCGACCCGCAACGCGCGAGCATGCCCGACTGGGGCACCCTCGCGTTCGATCTCGGCCGGCCAGAGGTGCGCAGCTTTCTCATCTCCAGCGCGCTCTACTGGCTGCACGAATTCCACATCGACGGGCTGCGCGTGGACGCCGTCGCCTCGATCCTCTATCTCGATTACGGCCGCGCCGCGGGCGAGTGGACCCCGAACCACCACGGGGGGCGCGAGAGCCTGGAGGCTGTCGATTTCCTCCAGCAGCTCAACGTCGCCACCCACGGCGAATGCCCCGACAGCTTCACCATCGCCGAGGAGTCCACCTCGTGGCCAGGCGTGACGCGGCCCACGGAAGTCGGCGGCCTCGGCTTCTCCATGAAATGGAACATGGGATGGATGCACGATTCCCTGACCTACATGCGCCACGACCCGATCCATCGCCGCTTCCACCATGAACACCTGACCTTCGGGCTCGTCTATGCCTTCAGCGAGAATTACGTGCTGCCGCTGTCGCATGACGAAGTCGTACACGAGAAGGGATCGCTGCTCGGCAAGATGCCCGGCGATGCCTGGCAGCGGCGCGCCAACCTGCGGCTGCTGCTTTTGTGGCAGTTCACGTACCCCGGCCACAAACTGCTGTTCATGGGCGACGAGTTCGGCCAGCCGAGCGAGTGGGATCACGACGGAGCGCTCGACTGGGGCTGCCTGCAGCACCCCGGCCATACGGGTATCCTGCGACTGACCGCCGATCTCGCGCGGCTGTACCGGGACACGCCCGCGCTGCACGCGCGCGATTTCCACCCGGACGGTTTCGCCTGGATCGACTGCGATGACGCCGAACACTCGACCCTGGTCTTCCGGCGCCTGGACACCCACGGCGAGGTGGTCATCGCGCTCAACTTCACCCCGGTGGTCCTCAGCGGGTTCCTGATCGGCCTGCCGGCGGCCGGCGCCTGGCGGGAGTGCATGAACACGGACAGCGGGTACTACGGCGGCAGCGGCCAGGGTAACCTCGGGCGCGTCGAGGCTGCGATCGGCGCCCATCAAGGGCAGCCCGCATCGGCGACCATCACCCTGCCGCCGCTGGGCGGCGTCATCCTCGAGCGCGAGTCCGACGATGCCTGACAACCATCGCGTGCTGCATGTGGCCGCGGAAGTCCAGCCACTGATCAAGACCGGGGGCCTGGCCGACGTGGCCGGCGCCCTGCCCGATGCGCTGCACACCCTCGGTGAAGACGTCCGCATCCTCGTGCCCGGCTATGGCGGGGCGATCGAGCGCGCCCGTGCGACCGCCCGCCTGCACGCCATTGCCGAGTGGCCCGACACCCGCCTGCTCGAGACGCAACTGCCCGGGGGCTGCCGCATCTGGCTCTACGAGACGGCCGCGTTCAGGCGCCGCGCCGGCCATCCCTACGAGGACCCGGAAGGCGCACCCTGGCCGGACAACGCGGAACGCTTCGACGAATTCGCCCGCTTGGCCACGGCGGTCGCCGACGACGCCCTCGGGCTCGAGTGGCGCCCCGACATCGTGCACGCGCACGACTGGCACACCGGCCTCGTTCCGGTGCACATGCAGCTCGCGCGCGTGCCCGCGGCGACCGTGTTCACCATCCACAACCTGGCCTATCAGGGCCTGTTCGCCCTCACCACGCGGCAAACGCTCGGCCTGCCCGGCTGGCTGGACCACTGGGAGGCGCTCGAGTTCGACCGCCACATGTCGTTCATCAAAGGCGGCATCGGCTTCGCCGACCGGGTCACCACCGTAAGCGAGACCTACGCGCGGGAGATCACGACCCCCGAAGTCGGAGCCGGACTCGAGGGCCTGCTGGCCTGGCGCGGCTCCGATCTGGTCGGTATCGCGAACGGCATCGACACCCGGCGCTGGAACCCGGCCCGGGATCCCGCGTTGCCCGCGGCATACGACGCGGACCAGCCGGAGGGAAAGCGCGAGGCACGCAGCGCGCTGTTGCGCGAGACCGGCCTGCAGGCCGAGGAGACGATGCCGGTCATCGCCTACATCGGCCGACTCGCCGAACAGAAGGGTGTGGATCTGCTCGTCGAGGCGCTGGCGCGCATCATCGCCCAGCCCGCCGTCGTGGTCGTCCTCGGCAGCGGCGACCCGGTGCTGCGGGACGCGCTCAGGCGCGCCGGCAAGGCGCGGCCCGATCGCGTGTACGCGCGGTTCGATTTCGACGAGGCGTTCGCGCACCGCATTTACGGGGGCGCCGACATGCTCCTCATGCCCTCACGCTTCGAGCCCTGCGGGCTGTCCCAGCTCAACGCCATGCGCTACGGCACCATCCCGATCGTGCGCCGGACCGGCGGCCTCGCCGAAACGGTCGTGGACACGGACGACGCGACCCTGGCCGACGGCAGCGCAACCGGTTTCCAGTTCGATGGCGACGACGCGGACGCCCTCGGGGAGACCGTCCAACGCGCCTGCGACCACTTCGCCCAACTGGAGACCTGGCGCGCCCTCATCGATCACGCCATGCGCCGGGATTCCAGCTGGGTGCGCAGCGCAAAGGCCTACCGCACCCTCTACCACGACGCCTTCGACGCCCGGCAGCGCTACCTCCCACCGCACCTGTAGGAGCGATCTTGCTCGCGAATCCCGGGCTTTCCCCGACCGGGCCCAGCCGGTCGGGGCGCGGCGGCGGCTTCACAGCCGGTACGGGAGGTGTCCGCGGATCCCCTCGGGCTGCTCGCGGACGACGTCCTTGGCGTAACTGGCCACGACGCAATTGGCCGTGGGTGGATCCATCACGTGGCGCAGCGCCCCCAGGAAATTCGGCGCCGCCAGCACGTACAGGCGGGCGAATTCGCCACCGGCGCGCGCCTTGCGGAGCACATCGGCGATCTGCTTGGCGAAGCGGTTGGCGTAATGGGCCTTGGTGCCGGTATCGCCGCCCATGGCGTAGTGGCCGCCGCGGCCGGGGGCATCGGTCTCGAGATCCTGCTCGCGCAGGCGGTCGGCGGGATTGACGTAATCGGAATGCTCAGCCAGCGGGCCCCGCGGGCGATCCACCTTGAACAGGCGGGCACGGGCGCTGTCAGCCACGAGAATCCAGGTCGGTTCCATCGCAGCCCTCCACAGAGGATTGGTGGCGCGTCCCGGCGCCGGGGAATGGCGTCCTCCCCGGAGTGTAGGCAGCCATCCCCGCTCCCTCTACGCCATCCGGCGCCCATCCGACCGGCGGTAGCAACCAATCGTCCGCGCGCAACCCGTGACGCCGGCCCACCGCCGCCGCTATAGTACGCGGTGCCTGCCCGGGCGCTTGGCGCCGCCGCGACACGCGGCGGCGCCAAGCGCCCGGGCAGGCACCGGGGCCGCAGGGCCCGATCGACCCCCGCCGGGCCCGTAGCTCAGTGGTTAGAGCAGGGAACTCATAATTCCTTGGTCGCTGGTTCGAATCCAGCCGGGCCTACCATTAATCAACAAGTTACGACGGCATACATATCGCTGCTCAAGCAATGTAGACAGCGTGTAGACGCTACGAGGCACAACGCTTCGCCGCAGCGCCTCGACATCGTCGTACACGATCCGCTACCGACTTTCATGAAGCCACGGTTTGTGGGCATAGTGCGGTAGCGGAGCACCGACCACCAAGGTTGTGGCCTAAATGATGTAATCCGCGATGCCTTGCTCGTCAGCAAAGGAGCTATCAGATTGGCCATCCACATGCTGTTGCTCGACGAGAAATGGTTTGACCCCGTTCGAAGCGGGCGCAAAACCTCCACAATCCGAAGCGGTCACCGGGACCTCAAGTCAGACAGCTATCTCCTGTTCGTCGCCGCGGTCGACGGGTCTCCAACGTCCCCCCCCCGACAAGCAGCCAGTACGCGTGCGACGCTGCGAACACCTTAAGGTAGCCGACCTTTCGGCCGATCATGCTCGTTGCGAGGGGAAACCTGACGTCAACGCTACGCGTGCCGAGCTCGCTGAAATTTACCCCGGGCTTGCGGACGATGACGCCATTACATTCGTTGAGTTTGACGTCATATTTCCGACGGAAGACATCCACGTACGATACGAGAACATCTCCCCAGACCACTTCGATGCTGCATTACAGGAGCTAGAACGCGACTTTGGTTGGGCTTCATGGACGACCGACCTCCATGCGATTTGGCAGGCTTTACCATCGCTCGATGCCGCCACTATGCATGATCGGGTGCCTGTCAGCACCCAAGACCCCGACCCGGAAAGCGGACGAGTCACAGTTTCCTTTCCCGGCACGTTCTTGGATTGGTCATACAATGCCATACCAAGCTTTTTCGCTCTAATAGCCGGAGACGTACTCGGCGCTCCCAATATGGGACGTAAAGCGGTAGTGGCGTCTTGTACGCTACCTAAATCTGTCAAGGCGCATTTTCTTGGCCCCCGCCTCGGCATTACTGGCCTCCGCAGTCTCCTTAACGTTCATGATCGGCCCATCGTAGCCTACTCTGTGAAGCCGCGATTTGGACTCAGCACGCCCGAGTTCGCCACGATATGCAAGATTGCCTCGCAGAGTGGGATCGACATTATTGAAGATGATGAACGGATGTCGAACCAACCCCGTTCACGACTCATCGACCGCGCCAAAGCCGCCCTCGATGCTACCGCGGGCACCCATACCATTTACTCAGCGAACATAACAGGACGCGCGGACCATATCGTTAAGGTAGCGGACCAACTGATAGATATCGGCGTTCAATGCCTGAAAATCGACGTTCTACCTGCGGGATTCGCCGCACTCCAAGGCGTATCGGAACTGATCCACCACCGCGGCAGTAATGTCGCTATTACTGTTTATCCGGCAATGAAGACGCTCTATGAACGGGGCATGCCACGCTCTCTTATTCTCGAGCTCTGCCGCTTGTGTGGCGCAGATGTCGTGTATGCGGGTGTTCCGCCGATTCCTGAATCCGGTCGCCATCATGATCCCGCGCCGTTTCAACAAGCCGCCAGCCATCACGCGGCCCTAAAGCGCTCTTCGGAGCTACACAACCCCGTCCTACCGACAATTTCTACGAGTATCACGCCTCTGAACATAGGGGCCTACACCCAGATTGCAGGCCCCAACGTCGGATTCTTCGTAGGAGGAGGCATTCCCGCGTACCGGGGAACCCTCGCCGACGCATGCACCCTTATCATGCGAGCGCTACGGGATCCAGAGTTTGCGAAGAACATGAAGGCGGACGAGCAACAGATTCTCGAAGAGTCTTTTGGCGGAAATAGAGTCCTGGATTCCGAGGCATTCCCCGATCAGGCATGGGGCGCGTTTGAGCAGGCACGAAGCATATGAGCACTGAGGTAGCGAGTGTTTTACTTCAGATCTCCGCGGCGATCCTAGCCGCGCATGTCGCCGTGGCGACACTTCTCCCGCATGTCATCAAGAAACTTTCGGAAGCAGGCGAACAGTACACCGGCACAGGCTCTTCAGAAGCTCGCTTTCTCGAGCGCTATCACAAACCCGTCCGTATCTTCACGTTTCTTGCACAGGGATTCTGGATAAGTTACATCCTTTCTGGAGCAAGCGCCCTAACGCTAGCAATACATATCGGATTTTCAGATATACCCTGCACTTCATTTACGTGCCATATTCTGTGGGCCCCATATATTGCGGCGGTTTTAGTCGCCTCCGCATTGACAACGTTGTTAGCTATAACCTGTGTGGCGTTGTATGTACTTTCACTTGCAAGTCGTGACCTGATGCATGATCTGCTTGATGAAAAGCGCGGGAATCAGTAAGGCTATATAAACCATGTTTAGACAACACACGCCGGTTTCCGGTACTTCGTATCGCCTATACAGGGACGCTGAGGGGACGGTTATCATCCCCCCGGGATACAACATCCGGGATAATGACTCGGTTTACCGCTCCCAAACGGCCGTACAACTCGATCGACAGAGCGGGACTGCACGACTAAAGGATGGGGTCGTTCATGTGCCGGGCGGAACTGCGGTACTGCATCCCTATTTCCATACAACATGGCTGGACCGGAACAGCGAAAAACTCGATTTGCACATAGCCGTCGATCTATCCATGAGACTGGAATGTGCAGCAGTATTGCGTAGATCTCACTACCTTGGTGACTCGCCCGGCGTCTATATCTATGCTCGCAGGAATCACGGGATCATTGGTGTTGTGGCCCTTTCACGCCTTCCTCCTCACATGAGGCCCGCAGATCGCAAGGCAATCGAACGTGATCGAGGTGGTTATATCGAAGCACTGTGGCTGAGGCGGGTCTGCGTAGTACCCGAGGAAGTAGGCACGGGTGTTGGTACTGCGCTTGTCCAGGCTTCGTTAGAATTCGCCCAAGATCGCTGGGTACCCAAGCCTGCCATAGCGGAACTTATCGCGACGGATCCGAATCATAGTTTTCTCCTCAAGGCGGGCTTTAGCAAGGCCCCAGAGGGTCGCCGCGGAAGGTTAGGTTTTGTAGAGTCGGATGGCAGCCGAGTCTACAAACAGGCGAATAAGTACTATTACTGGCGCGATCTCTAGCATCGCAGCGCTTATGGCGAAAGAAATGAGTACACGAGTTTTCGTACCGCTTACGACTCGCGCATATGAGTGGTTCATGTCAGGGTCGAAGGAGTACGAGTTGCGCCGGGCGCGACGACAATTCCGCCCGGAGAATCTTCGTCGCGGACGCGACGTAGAGTTGAGGCGAGGATACTCGGGCGCAAGCATATGGGGTTCTGTAGGCGATGTGGTGGTTGCCGACGACCTCGGAAGCATTTTTGCCTCGATCGAGTACACGCGAGTCGTCCCCGATGCCTCATCTATGGAGGACGCTATCCAGACGGCAATACAGTTCGTTGGTGAAAACGGGCCGTATGTAGCCTTCGAAGTTCAGCAAAACCGCTCTCAACAATGAACATCGTACAGTTATTGACAGCACTCCAAGAAAAAGATCTTTATGGGTATAGAAAACAGCAATGATCTTTTTACTTTGCATCCGGGCGCTCGCATCCCCAAGAGCGAACTTTATGATCTGATCCAATATTCAAAAGTGGAAGGTTCTTCGCAATGGCTAGGAGAGGCGTCTTCGATCGGCAATACTCCCCAACAGGGAATTAACTGGATCGGGTCTGCAGAATCTCCAAAGGGTGTAATCATAAAGACCAGTCCCGGACGGTACCCACAAGATGGGTGGATCGGATCTGCCGGCGAGTATTACCGATACTCGTTCAAGGCGATCAAGGGAAAGGTCAGTCTTCAACACAAGCCGAATCAGGTTCTCGTTCAACAACCACGGCTACAGTATCCGGTTTTCCTTTTTATCCAAGACAAGGGCCAGTGGCTGTTCGAGGGCTTTTACACGGTCCATACGGTCGAGGACTCGTCGGTCATTTTGAACCGCGTTCCTATCCTGAACGCCCAAGAAAGTTCACCGCATGGGGAACCGACGGGTAAATCCGAGGGTACTCGGCGGTATGTGACGCACATTGTGGCGGAGCGAAACAAGAGTCTTGTTAAGGCGGTCAAGGAAGCTCGTGAATGGGTATGCGATATCTGTGGCACCGACTTTAAGACGGTATATGGAACCCCTTATATCGAAGCCCATCACAAGGTCCCGGTTTCCCAGCTTCCGGAAGCCCACGAATCGCGGCCCGAGGATTTCGCGCTGCTCTGCCCAAACTGTCACACGGCCGTTCATATCCGGATGCGTCAAGCGGAAGAGAACTACGCCGAGAGCAAGGAGGCATTGCGCTCACGGTGGTATGAAACCTAGGCGGTGCCGGCGATGCCCCAGGTTAACGGATCCGTGATGGATACGGGCGGTCATAGGGACCCAATAGCGCAAGCAATGTCAGGCATTGTCGCCAGCGCGCACACCTTTGGGGCAGGTCTGCCCTAGTCATCGGGCGGGACAGCCGGGGCAGTTGGGACACAGTGCCTGTTTTCAAGGGGTTGCGCTTCTACACCCCGGATGGGACGGCTGGGGTAGGAGGGACTTGTCTGTCCCAAGTGTCCCAGCCACCCCGATCCGACCGTATTGTGGTAACTCCCTGATAATATTGGCTTCGTCCCGCATGCCCCGGTGTCCCGCGCGGGTTAGCCAACGCCGTCCTCAGCTTCCACGATTCCCATCCGCACCGCGTAGAACCGGATCCGCATGTCGCCCTTGGCCGGTATGGACCGCTTGCTCGTATGCCTTCCGCCCTCATTTGTCGCCAATAACCCACGCTCCTTGAGCGCGGTGCTGACCTGTCGTGGATCCATGCCCTGGCACGCCTCCGCGAACCCTTCCGGCGTGAACAGGTACAGTTGGTATCGTTTGTCGATGTAGCCCACGAGGTCACGCACGTCCGGGCCGCCGCTGTCGCTGGCGTCGGCAAACCGACTGCCGTGGCGAAGAATAAAGTCACGGACCGTCATGACGCCCCGCTCGCCCTCGGCGATATGGCCACCGTCTGCGAGCCAACCGCGCCGCACAAAGTCGACGGCGTTTCCGATTTCCGCGGGCTCAAGCGGCACGATGCCCGCTTCCGCGGCCCATTCACCGGCAACCAGAACCAGAGCGAGGCGATCCAGTGCTCGGACCGCCTCAGCCGGTAGACCGGATACCGCGAGCCGTGTCCATGCTTCCTCAAGTCGGTTCCGGACAGCCTCCGATAACGCTGCCTCCGTCGAGTATCCGCCAATCAGCGCCTCCAGGAATGCCGGCCCGGCGGTTCCGTAACAGTCGGCACAGGCGCTTTTAAGGGCCTGCGCGTAGGCAGCTGGGTCACTCCCAGGGGCGGGCGCGGTTATCACGCTGCCACCAGCGGGAAGATCCATGAAGCGGACACGCTGCCCGGCGCGGGGTTGCCGCCCACCGTCCTGCCGGACACGCTGGGCAACGGATATCTCGCCCGTAGACAGAACCAGACTCCGCCACGAGCGCACCTGCCTGAGCGCACGCTCGCTGTTCATGGCCGCCTTGCCCTGTCCACCCATCAGGTCGTACACGAGGCGGCCGAAATCCTGCGTGCCGGAGGTCCCGATCTCGTCGAGCACCAGCAACCCGTCATTGTGCGCGGCGGCCAGGCCCTCAAGGGCATTGGCTGTCGTGTTCCATCGGCGGATATACGCTTTATCGGACTCCGCCCCCGGATCGGCTCCACAGCCCCACACGCTCGCGGCAACCTGCGCGGCCGTGGTTTTCCCATGCGAGGAACGGCCATAAAGGTGGAAGCCGCCGGCCTCGAGCCGGGCGGGCTTCAGCAAAGGCGCGGCGAACGACACCGACAACGCGAACACCAGGAACGGATTGCCGGCGAGCGGCGAGGCTACTTTATGCTGCCACGCCTCAAGCGTGCCCTGGGTCCGCATGGTGTCCGCGGAAGGGCTGTGGCGTTCCGGCTGGAAATGGATGGGCTCCGCGTTGTCTCCTCCGATCACCTGCGCGGGCAGCACATACGCCATGCCCGTGCCGAAGGTGGACTCGGCCAGCCAACCGACCCGGTCCACGCTGCGTACCCGCTCCCTCGGCTCAAAAGTGCCCAGGTAGGTCATCAGCGCGCGTTCCTTACCCGGCACGACTGCGAGCCCCAGGTCCGCGAGGTCCTGGACAAGTGTTCCGCTGCTTTCGTGCAGCCGTGACCTCGCGATCGCCAGCTGGCGGCGGTGGCCGTCCGAATCGAGCCACTCCAGTAGCAGGCCCCAGTTGCGACCTTCCCCGCTCCGCGCCTGAGCTGTCACCCACACCGGACCAGCGATCAGAACCGGTGAGCCTTTGGGGCCGGTCGGTTCCAGAAACACCCCGCGGTCCGAAAGCGTGTAGCCGGGCGGCGTCTCGATCCCGCTCCACGCATCATCGGCGGCCGAGGGAAAGTTCGTGACCGTGGCTGTGGAGATCTCGTCAGGATGTTCACTCATGCTTCGCCCCCTTTAGCATCGCTGTCCGCCCGGTTCGACGCCCTATAGGGGCGTTTTCCCCCTATAGGGCCTTCCGGAAACCGCGGCCGCCCGAAAGTCACTCGCACGGCCAGCGCCGCCGCCAGCAACAACCCTTTAGCGGCATACATGGCTAAAGCTCCCGTCATCGCTGGTGGACCGCCGGACCTGACCGGCCAGATAACGATCGAGTTCTTCGGCCCGATAGCGGACGGCGCGGGAACCTACCCGAACAAAGGGAATCCGGGCTCCCGCCCAACGGTCCCGCTCAAGGAAAGACTTGCTCATGCCGATATATTCGGCGGCTTCTTCAGTCGTAAGTAGGGCTGGTTTCATCTTGCTCTCCGTTTGCTGTCGTAAGACACAACGGAGAATGCGGAGACGCAGGGCGACAAAGAATTGCTCGAGCCACCCGGGGTATACCGCGAGCGGCCACGGGTATACTTCCGGCGGGCCGAGGGATACCCGGTGTCGATTGGTCGTTAGAGTTACGCTTGGCTCTGGCGGCGGTGTCGCCCGATCCACTTGGCTATCTGATGCACTGGATCATCAGTGGTCAGGACGCCGTCCACCTCATCCTGAAAGAGCTGATACAGGCGCTTAGCGGCACCACGGTCTGAACGTCGACCACCAGCCATCTGGGCGTCGTAGTGCGTCAATAATCGTCTGCGAAGCTCATCAAATGGGCGCATCGCCGCCTGTTTCCCCCGCCCTCCTCGCTGTCGCTGCGTATCGAGATACGCCGCGTAACAGACCGCCTCAAGGGCTTCCATAGCAGTTCCCCACCGGCGCCAATCGTGCCGCTGCTGCTCCTCGTGCAGGTCGAGTTCCGAGACCAAAGCACTTCCGTGGATTTCTTCCCAGGACTGACCTTCGTAATACAACTCCTCCCCAACAGAGGCGAGCGCGAGGAGCGCAAAGTAGTCAGGCCATGTTGCACGAGGGAAACCCGTCTGACCCTTAAGATCGAACACCGGGATCAATCGGCTTAATGCCTTGGCGCGGTTCATGAATACGGCCTCGCCGTGTTCACCCCCACGAATTTCGGCCATGAATCGTTGGCCACCTTGCCCCAGCAGCCAATGGAGCGAGTCAAGCCCGTTTTCGATTTGCTCGTAAGAGCGTCCAGACAGGACAATTCGAGCCCGCGCGAGTTGATCGCCAAACTGGAATGCCAGAGCGCCGTCCAATTCTGTGTCGAAATAGTCGAAGTGTTCACTACGCTCGTACAGAACAAATTCCATGTCGGGTCACTCCCGTCTGACAAGACGTCATCGTCGGCCTCCATGAAGGCGTGTGGTTCATGTCCCTTCCTGGTAATCGCCTTTATCCGGGATCGTGTGGCGCACACCCCCACGAGGGCTCGTGACGTCACCGTTGCGGCGGGGAATCAGGTGCACGTGACAGTGAAACACCGTTTGCCCCGCCGATGCCCCGATATTCACGCCAATGTTGAAACCAGAGACCTCCGGATCGCGCTCTTCGATTTTATGACGTGCCTCGGTGATAAGCGCATTCACCGCATTGACTTCCGACTGAAAGAGGCTGAAGTAATCGGCCTGATGACGTTTAGGGATTACGAGGGCGTGCAGTGGCGTTACCGGGTAGCCATCCAACAGCGCGTACGCCAGTTCGTTCTCGGCAATTTGGCGATCGGCCGGCGGCGCGCAGAAGACACAGTCAGCCTCTCGGTGCTCAAAGGACCTACGCACAGCTCGGAAGTCCGTATCGTCGCGGTCGCGTTTGCTGGCGTTACAGGAGACGCAAAGGGCCTGTAGGTTTTCTGGATGATTTGAGCCGCCGCGGTTGCGGGGGACAATGTGATCGACTTGAAGGGCCCGCTCATCCGCCGAGATGCCACAGAGTTCGCAATGGAAACCAGCCCGTTTCAGGACTTCATACCGTGCGGTTCCCGGGATATAGTCACCCGCGGGGCGCCGATGATCCCAGATAGCTGCTCCACGGCGCTCTATATAGTCATCTATGCGCTGCTTACAGAGAGCCCGTAGTTCTTCTATCTGCGTTGGTGAGAGCGTCTCGAAGCCGGGTAGACGATAGCCCTCAATCCGCGCCCCGCGCTTGTCGACTTCCACCACACCGCGGTTCTTGAGAACACGCCCGGGCATTGTCTTCGTGATCTGTTCGTAATACTCGAGCTGGCTCTGGTCGTGAACCAAGAGGCCGGCCGCCACCTCTCGAACCGAGGCCCATCCCCCATGATCCAGAAGGGTCAGGAGCATGGCCGGTTGATAGATGTGCGACATCCGCATGTCGCGCTCGAGAAATCCTTTCAGCGATTCAAAATCCAATTACCGCTCCCGATTTCGACCGATTCCGGACATTTTCAATGCCGGATGAATGCGGAATCGACTGCATTCGAAAGGACTTGCCTCCGGATCTGGAGATCAAACACCGCTCCATCTGGGCCGCGCGCAAGGAATCATCTCGCCAAGGTACATACCCAGTTGGAATTTGGGCACTACTGCACCGTAAGCGAACGCCTACATCCACCACCAAGTGCCGAGTTCGCGGCTCACCTTTATTCCAAAGTAGGTGCCGAAGGCCGCGAGAGCGATTACTACCCATCCCGAGATCGACAACACGAACTCTTCCAGCGAGAAAAAGTTCCCCGGGGCGCTCCAGTGGCCCCATCCATACAGGAAGCCACCCAAAGCACCCGCGGTACCTAGGAAGACGTAGGATTTCATCCGCGATTCACCGACATCCTTACGCCAACTCCGGCAATTCGGGCATTTCACGGCTTCCGGCGCCTTGCCAGCTCCGCACCATTCACAAGTACTTGTCATTGACGTTTCCCCCAGTTGGAATCGCCCTTACGCGCGGCGACGGTGCGAGAGTACCTGCGCCGTATCACGATGTCCCGCCGACCGCAGGATGAAATCCGCGATCCGTTGCATCGGTTCGCGGAGCCGCTCGATGTCCATGACGACGTAGCCGGCCGTCACATCATGATCCATCGAGTGATTCACGAGGCGCTTGATCGCGTAGACCGGGATATCAAGGCTCTCGGCGATCGTGATGAAGGTGCGCCGCAGGTCGTGCAGCGTAAACGACATGTCCGAAGCCTTGGTAACCCGCCGCATCCGCGGCCGGGGCTCAACGAGATGGCCGGCCGCACCAGTCCCCGGGAACACGAAAGGCCCCTGCACGAACTCCCGCCGTGCTTCAAGCAGCTCGGCCAAGTAGTCCGGCAGCGGCAGCGTCAGCGGCTTGCGGTTCTTGGTGTCCGGAATCCGCAGCGTCCGCTCGTCCAGATCGACGTACTCCCACCGCAGCGACAAGCCTTCGCCACGGCGCAGGCCAGTGAATAACAGTAACAGCAGTAGATCCCCGACCGCGCGATCGTAGACGCCTGCATCTTCGCCGCGCAGGCCCTGCACGGCCGCGAACCAGTCCGGGAGCTGCGCGGCCGTGATCAGGCTGCGGCGGCGCTCAACGCGATACCAGGCCCGCGTGTGCGACAGGCGCGTCACCGGATTCTCCGGGAACAGGCTGTGCCCCTCCCCGTCCTCGTACTGGTGGTGGGCGAAGTTGAACAGGGCGCGCAGCAGGCGCATGGCGTGATTCGCGCGGGCCTCGCTGCGCTCGCCGAGCTTCGCGTGGCGCTTGGCGACCGCGTCCTTGCCGATCGCCGCGAGTGGCCGGTCCTGCCAGTCCGAAAACGCCTCGCGCAGGATCCGGCGGTAGTCGAAGACCGTGGCGTCTTTCAGACCCTTTCGGGTGGACAGGTACAGTTCGAAGACCTCCCCCAGCGTCACCGAGCGGTCACGCTCGACCCGGGCCTCCTCGATCGGGTCCGCGCCCGAGGCCACCTCGCCCAGGAATTGCTGGGCCTGCTTGCGGGCCTGCTCGACGGTCATCGGCCCGTAGCGCCCGAGCGTCTTGCGGCGGACGCGGCCGCTCACGCGGGTCTCGACAACAAAGCTCTTGGCCCCCTTCGCGGTGACCCGAAGGCCGAAGCCTTTCAGGACGCTGTCGCGGTGGAAGGCCTGGCCGGTGGCCGGGGCCTCGATGCGGTCGACGGCGGACTTGGTCAGCTTCACGGCATTCCTCCTGAAATTCCTTGGTCGGCTCGTGTAGACGCCATGTAGACACCTCGCGACAAATTCCGGCGGGTGCCTTCAAACGCAATGGGACGCGAGAATTCCCGTAACGTCAAGAATTGCGGGGACTTATCGAACGCCTTCAAACAGCGGCAAGCGAGCGCTAACGCCGCTGGTGGGAACTAATAATTCCTTGGTCGCTGGTTCGAATCCAGCCGGGCCTACCATCAACAGCAAGCAGTCAGCCTTGTCCCGGCCCATT
>Ga0207714_1000294_pt1 | contig 34354 bp, 37 predicted proteins | sample PonA232FremontCA_2_FD_187270 | JGI IMG/M metagenome (GOLD analysis project Ga0207714, IMG submission 187270) | Marine sediment microbial community from Fremont, CA, USA - Pond A23 Sediment 2 (SPAdes) | ecosystem: Environmental > Aquatic > Marine > Unclassified | place: USA: Fremont, California...
CGTGGGTATCGGGGGGTTTTCGGCTGAGGAAGACTTCTTTTCGCAGAGCGCACAATTTTTTGAGATTCAGTCCATATCCTCGCCTCCGAATGATTCGGGGCAGGTGCAGTTGTTGAGTCAGACCAATGTGCATTGGGGGGTCTGGGGCGACAACGATTTTGAAGTTGTGTCGAATAATCTTGACAGTGGTGTCGACGGACCCTGGGTCTATATGTACACCCAGTCTCCTGTTCCGAGTGAATCGAGTGATCTCCCGACCATGAACACGTTCACCTACAACTATGTGGGTGGTACCGACCTGTATACAACGGGCAGTCTTGATCCGAAATTGCAAATTAATGCTGGTCAACTGGAGGCAGATTTCGGTGCTTCACAAATCACCGTGAACAGTCTTGATGTAGAAAATATTAGTACCGGAACCGTTACCACCTACACGGGCACAGCTTCCATTAATGATTTTTATAGTGGAGGCCTTTCGTTAGAGGATGGCGATCCGGACAATGTTAAAACGGGTAGTATGGGCGGCGAGTTCGTCGGGGCCAATCCGAGCAACCGTCCGGACGGTGTTATTTCGGATGTCAGAATTTGTGATAACTGTGCGGGAACGCCTGCTTCCGGTACGGCCGTGTTTGAGGGACAGCCGAATTGATAACGCTTTTCACATAGCCAGTTTAAGTTGTATCCCGATACCGGGCCGGCGTCACGCCGGCCCATCTTTTGAAGGCCTTGGCAAAGGCGCTCTCATCCGAAAATCCCAGCCGTTCTGCGACCCGGGCCACCGTTTCACCATGCGCCAGCTGTTCTTCCGCGATTTGCTGCAGCACGGTGGCGCGTAACAGCTTGAAGCTGGTGCCTTCCTCCTGAAGGCGGCGCACTAGGTGGCGTCCGCCGATGCCCAGCGCTTCGGCTACCTGTTCCTTGCCCCGGTGGGGCGATTCTCGCAGTAACGCGCGCACCTGGCCCGCCGCGCCGCTCGGGGTCAGGGCGTCCAGCGCCTGATCCGCCAGCGTCTTGAGATGATCGCGCAGATCCGCATTGGCCTGAATCAGCGGTATCGCCATGAGCTCGGGATCAAATACCAGGGCATTGGCGGGCCGGCCAAAGCGCACCGGGGTTCCCAGTAGCGCCTCGTAGCGATCCGTGTCGGCCGGTGGTGTCTCGGTCAACTCCACCGCCCGCGCCTGAAAGTGGTTGCCGGTAATCCAGCGGGTAAGGTTGAGCACACAGGCCATCACCGCCTCGACCCGCTCGCGGCGGCGCACACTGTAGCGCGGCTCGTAGATCAGCAGGCTGTCGCCGCCCCGGTGTTCGAGATGAAAATCCCCGCCTTCGCCCACGATCGGGTGGTATTCGAGCAGCAGATCCAGGGCCTCGCCCTGGGTCTCGCAGCTCATCAGCAGCATACCCACCAGATCCAGATGACCCACCTGCAGATCCAGGCCCAGTTTGAGGCCGATCAACGGATCCCTGGCGGCCGCGCAGAACGCCTCCCAGAGTTCGTCCTGCAGCGCCAGGGGCGTGCGGCCGTCCGCCGGGCAGCGGCCCTCCAGGCCGGCGGGCAGGGCGATGCCCCGCTGCTCGGCGGCCTGGAGGATGGCGCGGGTGAAGCGCAGTGTGACGGTCGGATCGGCGGTCATGGTCTCGAATAAACCGGTTGCGGGTCCCGAATAAGCCGTTACGGCCTCGGTCGGATTTCGTATGCTGTTCCTGGATTATAACGAAAACAACCACGGATACCGGCCATGTACGCGGTTATCGGGGCCGGCCCCATGGGGCTGGCGACAGCGCGCAATCTGGACAGATTGGGGGTGCCCTTTGTGGGCTTTGAGCTGCACGGCGATGTGGGCGGGCTCTGGGATATCGACAACCCCCACTCCACCATGTACGAGTCCGCGCATCTGATCTCGTCGCGGCACATGACGGAATTCGCCGAGTTTCCCATGGAACCGTCCATCGCCGCTTATCCCCATCACGCGGAGATGCGCGACTATTTCCGCGACTACGCCCGCCACTTCGGCCTCTATGAGCATTATCGTTTCCACACCCGCGTGGTGAGTGTCGAGCGCGCCGACGCGGGCTGGTGGCTGACCAGCGAGCGCGACGGGCAACGCCAGACGGAGCATTTCGACGGGGTGCTGATCGCCAACGGCACCCTGCATCATCCGCGTTGGCCGGAACTGCCGGGCGCGTTCACCGGCGAGCTGATGCATTCCTGCGACTATCGCCATCCGGAGCGGTTTGAGGGCAAGCGGGTCCTGGTGGTGGGTTGCGGCAATTCCGCCTGTGACATCGCGGTCGACGCGGTGCACCGCGCCCGTTCGGTGGACCTGTCCGTGCGCCGGGGCTATTACTTCCTGCCCAAGTTTATCGGCGGCAGGCCCACCGATACCCTGGGTGGCCTGCCGTTGCCCCACGCGCTCAAGCAACGCCTGGATGCGGGCCTGATCCGGCTGGTGGTGGGCAAACCCTCGGATTATGGCCTGCCCGACCCGGACTACCGGATGTACGAAGCGCACCCGGTAATCAATTCGCTGGTGCTGCATCATCTGGGCCACGGCGATATTACGCCCCGGGGCGATATCATCGACATGCAGGGACAAACCGTCACCTTCCGTGACGGCGCCACCGGCGAATACGATCTGGTGCTGCTGGCCACCGGCTACAAGCTGCATTTCCCCTTTATCGACGACGCTCATCTGAACTGGGGCGGCGACGGCGCGCCCGCGCTCTATCTCAATTGCTTGCATCCGGACTATGACGATCTCTTCGTGATGGGCATGATCGAGGCGGCCGGACTGGGCTGGGAGGGGCGCAACGAACAGGCGGAGATGGTGGCGCTCTATCTGCGTCAGCTCCGCGACGGCAAGGCTTCGGCCCGCACGCTGCAGGCGGAAAAGGCCCGGCATGCGGGCGAGCGCGAGGACGGCGGCATCGAGTACCTGCCGCTCGAGCGCATGGCCTACTACGTGCACAAGGACAGCTACCGCAAGGCGGTTGCGCGCGAGACCCGGCGGCTGAAGAAGGATCTGAAAGGAGCCGGCGATGTCTGAGGTGGAGATTGCCTTCTCCCCGGAGAGCCTGCTGGTGCTCAACATCATCCTCGCCGGCATGATGTTCGGAGTTTCCCTGCAGCTTACGGGCGCGGATTTCCGGCGCGTGCTGCGCTCGCCGCGCGCGCCGGTCGCGGGGCTGATCGCGCAGTTCCTGTTGCTGCCCGCCGCCACCTGTCTGGCTACCTGGCTGCTGGCGGTGCCGGCGCCGCTGGCGCTGGGGATGATGCTGGTCGCATCCTGCCCCGGCGGGACCTTTTCCAATGTGATGACCTGGCTGGGCCGGGCGAGCCTGCCCGTGTCGGTGTCCATGACGGCGGTGTCCAGTCTTGCCGCCGTGGTCATGACGCCGTTCAATTTCGCGCTCTACGGCTGGCTCAACCCCCATACCCGTTCCATGCTGCGCGATATTGAACTGGATCCGCTCAAGATGCTCGCCCTGGTGGGGCTGGTGCTGGCGCTGCCCATGTTGCTGGGCATGGTCTTCGGCCACCGGCATCCGCGGCTGGCCGGACGCGCGGAAAAGCCCATGCGGCTGGTGGCGCTTTTCGTGCTGGGCGGGTTCGTGGCCATTGCGGTGGTGCGCAACTTCCATCTCTTTCTCGAGTACGGGGATCAGATCTCGGGACTGGTGATCGTGCACAACCTGGCGGCGCTGGGCCTGGGCGCCTTCGCCGGCTGGCTGATCCGGCTGCCCCGGGACGAGCGCCGGGCCGTGACCATGGAAGTGGGCATCCAGAATTCGGCGCTGGGGCTGTCGATCCTGTTCAATTTCTTTCCGCAGGCCGGCGGGATGATGCTGATCACCGCCTCCTGGGGCGTCTGGCATCTGATGTCCGGACTGGTGCTGGCCCTGCTCTGGTCGCGGTCGGCGGGGCGAGCTCATGAGTAAGCGTGTTCTGATCACGGGCGCCGCTGGCTATATTGGTCGCACCGTCGCTGCCGCGCTCTCGGAGCACTATCCGGTTCTGGGGCTCGATCGGGTGCGGCCGGAGAAGTCGCCCTGCACCATGCGCTGCGGCGATATCCGCGACCCCGGGCTGGCCGAACTGCTGCGGCACGAGGGCATCACCCATGTGATCCATCTGGCTTCGGTGCTCGAGGCCAGTGGCGACGACGCTCGCGACTACGACATCGACGTGAACGGCACGCGCAATGTTGTGGCGGCCTGTCTGGAAGCCGGTGTGGAACATCTGACCGTCACCAGCTCGGGCGCGGTCTACGGCTATCATCCGGACCATCCGGCCTGGATCAACGAGGATGCACCCCTGCGGGCCAACCGGGATTTTTCCTATGCCTGGCACAAGCGGTTGGTGGAGGAATATCTCGCGGCGGTGCGCGCGCAACACCCGGAGTTGCGCCAGCTGATCCTGCGTCCCGGTACGGTGCTGGGTACGGCTACGCACAATCAGATTACCCGCCTGTTCGAGGGCCGCCGGGTACTCGGTATGCGCGGCTCGGATTCGCCCTTTGTCTTTCTCTGGGACGAGGATCTGGCGGCCATTATCGAACAGGGCGTCGCCGCTTCGGCCACCGGCATCTACAACCTGGCCGGCGACGGGGCCGTGCCCATCGACGAGATCGCGCGCATCCTGGGCAAGCCCCTGCTGCGCCTGCCGGCCGGTCTGGTGCGGCTGGCGCTGGCGGTGGGCCATGCCCTGGGGCTGAGCCGGTACCGGCCCGCCCAGGTGAACTTCCTGCGCTACCGGCCCGTGCTCGACAACCGAAGGCTGCGCGAGGACTTCGGCTACCAGCCACGGCTGAATTCGCGGGCGACCTTTGAACTCTTCGTCCAACACGCACGTGCGCGGGGGCAGCTATGAGCCGGGTTCTGATTACCGGGGCGGCGGCCGGACTGGGCCGGGAAATGGCGCGTGTCTTTGCCGCGCGCGGCGACGAGCTGGTTCTGGTGGATCGCGACCGCGACGGGCTGGAGGCCTGTGCCGCCGAACTGGACGCGGCGGAGCGCGTGACCACGCGGGTGGTTGATCTGACCGAGCCGGATGCGGTCTCCGCCGTGGTCGGCGCCTTTGGCCATACCCCCCTGGATGTGCTGGTCAACAATGCCGGCATTACGCACCGCTCGCCGGCGGTGGATACTGCGCCCGAGGTCTACCGCCGGGTCATGCAGCTGGACTGGCAGGTCCCGGTGGAGCTGACCCTGGCGCTGCTGCCACAACTGCGGGCCGGCGCGGGCCGCATCGTGAACATCGGTTCCATGGCCGGCTGGATGCCAGTGCCCGGTCGCGCGGGCTATTGCAGCGCCAAGGCCGCGCTAAGTCAGTTCTTCGAGGTCCTGCGCGCGGAAGAGGCGGACCGGGACCTGCATGTGCTCATGGTCTATCCCGCCTTCCTGGAAACCGATATCGAGCGCAATGCCCTGGGCGCCGGCGGTGAGCCGGCCGGTCATGCCCGCTCCACGGTGGGCCGGATCCGCGGCGCGGACGAGCTGGCCGGCCAAATTCTGCGGGCCCTGGAAAACCGGCGCGCCGTTCTCTTCCCGGATCGGTTCACCTGGTTCGCCAGTCTGCTCTGGCGCCTCGCCCCGGGGCTTTTTCACAAGCTGGTCCGGCGGCGTTTCCGTGTGGAGCTGGAGCAGCGCCGATGAGTGTCTGGTGGCTCATCGCGGCGTTCGTGTTCTTCGCCTACACCATGGAAACGGTGACGGGCTTCGGCAGTATCGTCATCGCGATTTCGCTGGGTGCGCTGGTCCTGCCCATCGAAACCCTGATGCCCGTGCTGGTGCCGCTCAATATCTGCATGACCGGTTATCTGGTGATCCGGCACCGCCATAACATCCATGGGCCCACCCTGGTGCGCCTGATTCTGCCGTTAATGGTGCTCGGTACCCTGGCGGGCTATGGCCTGCGCCCCTGGCTGGGGGAGCGCCTCACCCAGGTATTGCTGGGCGTGCTGGTGATCTGGTTTGCCGGGCGCGAGCTCTGGCGCAGCGCCTATGGCGTGCATCCCGCACGCCATGGCCGCGGGTGGACGCGCGGCTGGATGTTGCTGGCCGGCGTCACCCATGGCCTTTTTGCCTCGGGCGGGCCCTTGCTGGTGTATGCCCTGACCGGGGTGGAACTGGACAAGGCCCGCTTCCGCGCCACCCTGGTCACCGTCTGGCTGACCCTGAACAGTTTGCTCACCCTGGTGTTCGCCCTGGACGGCAGCCTGGTCCCCGCGCTACCGCGCGTAGCCATCCTGCTTCCCGTTGTGGTCGCAGGGGTCATGGTAGGGGAATTCCTGCACGGCCGAGTGGACGAGCTCCGCTTTCGGCGCACGGTGCTGGGGGTGCTGGTGTTCGCGGGCACGGCCCTGGTGGTGGCCCCGGGGTAGTCGTCTCTCCTGCTATACCCGCACTGGACGCCGACCGAAAAACTGCTACTTTAGAAGCGTGGCCATCCACTTTTTCGGGGCAAAGCCATGAATAATACCGTTAAAGGTATTATCGCTGTCATTATCGCGGCCAATGTCATCTATTTCCTGTTCGGTGGCATGTCGGGCAACAGCGGAGCAGGACCGGACTGCGAGGAAGCCATGGCTGAGTTCGATATCAACGAATACCAGCTGGATTGTGACTTCTTCTGCGAAGAGGCCCGGGCCCTGAATGAACGATCAGGAAGCGGCCCGCCGGATCCGGGGAAAGTCAGGGCATTGAACACACTGGGCCAATGCATCGAGGCGCGGACCGGCAACGCATGCAATTGTCCGGAAGAGGATGGTTAGCAGGCTGTTGAAAACCCTTCGCGCGCTGAGCACGGAAGCCCTTTTTCAACAGCCTGCTAGCAGCGTCGGCTTATGATGCCTTGCGGAAGAAGGCCACATTGCGCGCGGGAAAATCCACCGACCAGCCGAAGTGGCCGGCCAGCCATTCCAGGGTTTCCAGGCGGTAGAAACAGACGTGGGTGCTATCGCGCCGGTAGCGCCAGTCGGCGAACGCGTCGTCTTCGGTAAGCCAGCGCGTCATGACCGCCAGCAGGCCGTCTCCAGCCAGCATCCCATTCAGCTGCTCGAATACCGGACGCGGATCATGCAGATGTTCCACCACCTCGGTAGCGGTAATGAAATCATAGCGGTGTTCCAGGGGCGTGGTTTCGGCAAAATAGATGGGATCATAGACGGCCGTGGGAAACCCGGCCTCGTCCATCATGGCCGCCAGGGCCGGCCCCTGGCCGCAGCCGAAATCCAGGCCCCGTGCGCCGGGCGCGAGTACGTCTTTCAACGGCTCCGTCAAGCGCGACAGGAATTTGCGGTAGTGGTAGTTATCCACCCGGTTGTCGTGCAGATCGTACTGTTCCTTTTCCTCCGCCACCGTGGGCAGGAAATCCGGATGCATCCAGGTAAAGTGGCAGTGATCACAGCGCAGATAATCCACGCCCCCGGCGGTAACGAAATCGCGCGTGTTCGTGCTCCGGCACAGCGGGCAGTCCATGGGGTCAGCCCAACTGATTCAGGAAGTTACCGAAGAGCGGATGAATGCGCGGCATGGCGTCTTTCAGCCGGTGATCACCGGGCAGAAGATGCACCTCGGCACCATGACGTTCGCCAAAGGTAACACTGTGCTGAAAGGGGATGATTTCGTCGGCGTAACCGTGAACCAGCGCGATGTCGTTCGCCTGCGGGTTGTAGTCCTGGACGGCGAAGCCCTCGATGTAGAAAGCCGGTGCCAGCAGGAAAAGGCCCTGTACGGCTTCCTGCATGGACGCCACAGCCGCCACATAGCTGCCCATGGATGAGCCCACCAGCACCACGGGTTGGGTCTGCTCGCGAACATAGGCCACCAGCCGCTCCACCCGCGCTTCCGGATCGTCGGGCAGATCGGTGTAATCCAGCGATACCGTGCTGTGGCCGAGCTGTTCCGCCTGCGCACCCAGCGCCTGAATCTTGCTGCCGTTGGGTCCGGATTCCTTGCCGTGGCTGAAAATGATATGCATGGTCACCTCATGTTGAAAAAAGGCCCCGCCTTCCGCTACAAGCGATGGGGAGCGATCTGCCATTCCAGTTGCTGGCCCGACAGGAAAGGCACAAGACTGTCGTCGTCGATACTTACGCGATCCGGAATGGTCCAGTCAGTACGAATCAGTTGGATACTGTCCTCATTGCGCGGCAGCCCGTAGAAGTCCGCACCGTTCAATGACGCAAAGGCTTCCAGTCGGTCCAGGGCGTCGTGCTGATCGAAAAAATGGGCATAGAGCGGCAGTGCTGCCGGTGCCGAGAAGCAACCCGCGCAACCACAGGCCGTTTCCTTGTGGTCGCGAACATGGGGCGCCGAATCGGTACCCAGGAAAAAGCGCGGGTGGCCTTCGAGCACCGCCTGTTGAATGCTGTGCTGGTGGATGTCGCGCTTGAGAATGGGCAGGCAGTAGTTGTGCGGCCGGATTCCGCCTACCAGCAGATCATTTCGGTTGAGCAGCAGATGCTGCGGCGTGACCGTGGCGCCGGTGTTCTCGCCCGCTTCCTTGACGAACTGCACGGCTTCGCGCGTGGTGACATGCTCGAAGACCATACGCAGTTCGGGAAAGCGCTCGCGGATGCCGGTCAGGTGCCGATCAATGAAGACCTTCTCCCGGTCGAAGATATCCACGTCCGTGTCCGTGACCTCGCCATGGACCAGCAGAGGCAGCCCCGCGCGCTGCAGCGCCGCGTAGAGATGATCGATTTGGCCCGGATCGCGCACACCGCTGTCGGAGTGCGTGGTCGCGCCCGCGGGATAAAGCTTGCAGCCAAAGACCAGACCGCTGTCCGCCGCAGCCTGAATCTCGTCGGGTGTGGTTTCGTCCGTGAGATAAAGCGTCATCAGTGGCTGAAAGTCCGAATCCCCGGGAGCGGCCCCCAGGATGCGCTCATAGTAGGCCTCGGCCAGTCCGAGCGTGGTTACCGGTGGCTTCAGGTTGGGCATGATGATGGCTCGGCGGAAGACCGAAGCGGAAGGAGGCACCGTGGAGGTGAGCATGGAGCCGTCGCGCAGATGCAGGTGCCAGTCGTCCGGCCGGGTGATTTCGATCTGATCCAAAATGAAGACCCCTCGTGGCTGAGGGGTCTAGGATAGCGCGATCGGCGGTTCCGCCCAACCGCCCGGAAACCGGGCGCAGGCGCGCGGGCCTTCACGCGGGCGTGGGCGCCGTCGGGTTATTCAGGTCAATACCCTCGAACCGGCAGAGTTCCTTCATGGCGTGTTCCATGAGCGCGCGCGAATGACCGGCGGCGCGATACAGGAACTCATGCATCTTGGCGTCGGCATCATCCTTGTTTTCGCACTGCCTGGAATAGTTCTCGAAACCCTTGAGCGAAATGATCACGTCGGACACGTGATTGGGGCATTCGCAGTCCACGGCGCTCTGGATTTCCTGCAGACGCGCCATCTGCTCCGCCGTGAAGGCTTCCGCGGGCGGCGCCGTGTCCGGCACGACAGGCTGGCTCGGTGTCTTCGGACGCGGGGTCATGTCGCGCACGATCAGGTTCACCAGGGCCGTACGCAGATCCTGCATTTTCAGTGGTCCGCGCATGACCTGGCGGTTCTGGGACCGGAGTTCCTCGATAACGCTGCGCTTGGCGAAGCTGTAAATGATGATCGTCGTTTCCGGCATGGCTTTCTTTTCGAGCTGGCGCACCCAGTCCAGGGGATGGGGACCGAGCAGCCCCAGGTCGAGCACCAGAACCTGAGGGGACTGCTTTTCGATCTCGGAAGCAAAATGTTCGGGCTCCGTTGTCGCCACGACCATGTCAAAGTTCTTGCTGTCCTGTTTGACATAGGCCGGAACCGTGTCGTGCATCACGCCCATGGTGACCATGAAGACCTCCTCGCATGCTTGATGTTGGTGGAGGGCAGCATGCTTGGGTGGTCGTCAAACGTCGGTGAGTGAAGCCGTTTTCACGGGTACTCAATATAAACCCGTGCGATCACTATGATCGAAGGCTCCGAAACGGTTTTGGCAACGTCCTTGTTGCCGGCTGATACCTGCGTGCCTCAGGCTCCGATGTCCTCGACGGTATAGCGTTCGGCGACGATTTCCGGGCCCCAGTAGTCCGGATCCCAGCCGCCCTTGCGCTTGAGCTGGCGAACGAAATCCCCGGGGTCGGGGAGTTGTTCCCAGACCGAGGGCAGAAAGGTAGCGCGGCGCTCGCCATCGCTCAGGGTCAGCCCGTCCACTTCGGGGCGCAATTGTTCCACCAGTTCCGCCTCGGACGCCGCCGCCAGGGGTTCCGGTTGATTCAGCACGGCGATCTGGATGTCCAGCTGGCGGAATTCGTCCGGTCCCAGGGGCGGGAAGCGCGGATCACGGAAGGCGGCACGGAAGGCGTTTTCCGCCACGTCCACAAGCAGTGGTCGGCCCGGTTCCAGGGTGCCGATGCAGCCCCGCAAGGTGCCGCCAAGCGTGAGGGTGACAAAACTCGCGCCCGGCTGAAGAACCTCGGGTTCGTCGCGCTCCGGATCCGGGTTGAGCGGCCGGCCGGTAAGCAGGCCCTGCTGGATGGATTCGCGCGCCACCGTGAGCAGGCACTGGCGGATCGCTTCCCTCATTGCACCAGCCAGCTGCCGTAGCCCACCACGCGTGAAGCGTCGCCGGTGGTGTCCGCCGATGTGCCCATGGCCAGGGTCTCGATGCCCGCGTCATGGTCATCCAGCACCTTGAGCAGTCCGCGCAACGGGTAACGGCCACAGGCCTGTTCGTCGCCGATGGCCTTGTAGTCGCGTTGTTCGATGGCGCGCCGCGTACGCTGATCCCGTTCTTCGGCCTGGCGGAGGGTAAAGAAATGGCTCAGGTCCGTGCTGATGACCACCAGCGTCGCCGGGTCGCCCCAGTAACGCTCGATGACGGCCGCCACTTGTTGCACGGACACATCCCCCACCGACAGCGGGATCAGCTGGAAATCGCACAGCAGCCGCTGGAGAAAGGGCAGTTGCACCTCCAGGCTGTGTTCCATGCTGTGGGCGGCATCAATTTCCTCCACTCCCGCATAGTCCAGCAGGGCATGGCTCTCGGCTTTGTCCAGGGGGACGTCGCCCAGCGGGGTGGTGAAGGCGTCCGCACTGCTCAGCGCCATCCCCCGGAAGGGCACCCGGTGGGACGGGCCCAGCAGCAGCACTCGTTCGTACTGACCCCGGAAAGGTGCGATACGGGCATAGGCCCGGGCCGCCACCGGACCGGAATAGGGATAGCCCGCGTGCGGCACCACCAGCGCTCGCGGTGGTTCATCGTCCTGGCCTGACGCCGGCTCCACATTGTTCATCAGCGCGTCGATTTGCTGGTCGAGCGCCGCCGGATCGTCCGCATAGAACAGGCCGGCCACTGCGGGCGGTCGTGTTGCTGTCATCGCTATCTCCGTCGGTTCTCCCCCTGAACATGGTGGTGAACGGAGCCGGTTCAAGGTAGCTGCAGGGCCGGTTTGCCGGGAACTTGTTGTTTTGACATGGTCTAAAGAGGTAACGAAGCAAGATGTTTGTGATACGAAATTTATGGCGGACGATGTTATTACCCCCACGGATCCGTCCGTGGTCTCCACGAAATACTGGCACCAGCTGGATGATGGTCGCCTCCAGTGCGATCTGTGTCCGCGTGCCTGTAAGCTCAAGGAGGGCCAGCGGGGGCTTTGCTTTGTGCGCGGCCGCGTGAACGATGAGGTGGTTTTTACGTCCTGGGGCCGTAGCTCGGGCTTCGCGGTGGATCCCATCGAGAAGAAACCACTCAACCACTTTCTCCCTGGTTCCTCCGTACTGTCATTCGGCACGGCCGGGTGCAATCTGGCCTGCAAATTCTGCCAGAACTGGGACATGAGCAAGGCCCGGCAAATGGACAAGCTCATGGACCAGGCCCGCCCGGAGGCCATTGCACGCGAGGCCCGGGCGCTGGGCTGCCGCTCGGTGGCCTATACCTACAATGATCCGGTGATTTTCCATGAGTATGCACTGGACGTGGGGCGAGCCTGCCATGAAGAAGGCCTGAACAATGTGGCCGTCACCGCCGGCTATATCACCGACGAAGCCCGTGAGGCGTTCTTCTCGGTCATGGACGCGGTGAATTTCGATCTGAAGGCCTTCACGGAGGAGTTCTACTGGAAGCTCGCCGGTTCGCATCTGCAGCCGTGCCTGGATTCCCTGTACTACGTGCGTCACGAAACCGACGCCTGGATGGAGCTGACTACGCTGCTCATACCCGGCTGGAACGATAGTGACCGGGAGCTCGACGAAATGACCCAATGGGTGGTGGAGCACCTCGGACCGGACGTGCCCATGCATTTCACCGCTTTCCATCCCGATTACAAGATGATGGACGTGCCGGCCACACCGCCGGCCACGCTAGCGCGGGCCCGGCGCATCGCGATCGACAACGGCATCCGTTATGCCTATACGGGCAATGTGCATGACAGCGAAGGCGGCAGCACCTACTGCCACCATTGCGGCCAGGTTGTGATCGAACGGGACTGGTTCCAGCTGGGAAGCTACAACCTGGATGACCACGGCTACTGCCTGAATTGCGGCGCCGGCTGCGCGGGTGTTTTTGAAGGCGCACCCGGACAATGGGGGCGGCGCCGGATGCGCGTTCAGATGGCCTGAACAGGGGCAAGGGGCAAGAGGCAAGGCGCAAGCGGGTAAGGACGGGTCGCGCAGAGCGCGACCTTTTCGATTCCTCCTCCGTCTTTCATCTTTCTGCCTTCGGCTTGAGTGTCCGGGTGATCACCACCAATCCGCAAAGCAACGCCAGCGACCAGAAGGCAGCGGCGATGGTTAGCCATTCGGTGCTGCCGTCGACGAAGGCTGGCATGACCCGGCTCAGCGCCGCCAGCTGCATGAAGACCACGGCCAGATGCGCCAGTCGGAACCGGTTGGCGTCGCGGAAGCGGTAGAGCAGGCGGGTGCGCATCATCACCGTCAGCGTCAGGGTGCCGAGCGCGCCGGCGGTGATCGCGTGGGTGGCGGCCTGAGCCGGGATACCGTGCACGAAGTGCGCCAGGCCCATGAGGATCAGCCCGAGGCCGAGCCAGAGATAGCCGCTCAGCAGGGCCACCAGGTCCGGACGGCGGCGGCCGAGCCAGGGTTGCCAGCGCAGCCAGCGGAAACCGGTCAAAAGGCCCGCTACCGTCAGGGCCGTGCCGGCCACCGGTGCGCTCCAGGCGGCCTGTACCGGGGTCAGTACAATGGCCGTGGGCAGCAGGATCAGCACCGTACCTTCAACACCCGGTTGCACCCGGTGGGGCATGGAACCACCGCCCTTGATGATATGCCCGGCCAGCGCCGGCGCGATGATGCGACCGCCCATGAAGAACAGCAGCACCGCCAGCAAGAGCACGGTCATGTGCAGCACCATATAAGCGGGCCCGGGCGCCGTGCCGACCAGCCAGGCTCCGGCCGCGGTGCATAGCGCCAGCGCGCCCACCACCGGAGCCAGGGTCTGGTTGCGCCACTTCTTCGCGGACTTCATGAAACGTGGCATGACCTTGTACGCCACCAGGGCCGCGAAGATGCCGCTGAAAACAAAGGTGGGCCAGGCGCCGGGAAAGAACCAGGAGCTCAACCGGGCGGCCAGCCAGCAGCCGAAGATGGCGGCGATCCAGCGTATGGGCTGCGGGCCCAGCAGATAGCCCGCCACTACCGCCAGGGCATAGCCGAAGAGCATTTCGTGGGCATGGCCGCCGGGCGTAATCAGGCCGGGCGGCGCCGGGACCAGGCCCTGAAGGGCGAGCACGGACCAGGGCAGGGCGATGAGGGCATAGATCACGGCCGCCGGGAAGAACAGGGTGTTGGCGAACGGGCCTTGTGCCGGCATAGGGAGCTCGCTTCGCTGTGCAGGATCTGCGTCACCATGATACCGGTGCGGGCCCGGTTGCGGCTGCTACAATCCCGGCGCACGCAACCTTTTTCCGGGGCGGGGAAGCGCACATGGGGATTCTGGAAGTTGCCGGGCTGCTGGTTACCCTGGCGGCGGTATTCGCCTGGTTCAATGACCGCTTTATCGGCTTGCCCACGACCATAGGCGTCATGGTGCTGGCCCTGGGGCTATCCCTGGTAATTCTGCTGGCGGGGCATACCGTTTTCCCGGGTGTCGGGGGCTGGGCCGAACAGACTCTGGCCCGGGTGGATTTCTCGCGCACCGTGCTCGACGGCATGCTCTCTTTCCTGCTGTTCGCCGGTGCACTCTTCGTCAATCTCGATGCGCTCCGGGAACGCAAGTACCTGGTGGGCCTGCTCGCGAGCCTGGGCGTGGTCACGTCTACCCTGCTGGTGGCCGGGCTGAGCTGGGGGCTCTTCGCGCTCATGGGGCTGGAGATCGCCTTTGTCTGGTGCCTGGTGTTGGGCGCGGTGCTGGCGCCCACGGATCCCATTGCCGTGCTCGGGGTGCTCAAATCCGCGGGCGTGCCGGAATCGCTCGAGACCAAGATCGTGGGTGAGTCCCTGTTCAATGACGGGGTGGCCGTGGTGCTCTTTCTGGTGCTGGTGGACATGGCCACCTCGGGCGAGGCTTCCGTGGCCGGGGCGGCCGGCCTTTTCCTTCAGGAAGCCGTCGGCGGTCTGCTTTTCGGACTGGCGCTGGCCTGGATTGCGCACAGGATGCTGGCGAGCATTGATCAGTATCAGGTGGAAATCCTCATTACGCTGGCCGTGGTGCTGGGCGGTTACAGTCTGGCCCATGCGCTGCATCTTTCCGGACCCATCGCCATGGTGGTGGCCGGGCTTGTCCTGGGCAATCACAAGCCCGGCGAGTCCATGACCGGCGCCACCCGCGAGCATCTCGATCATTTCTGGGAACTGCTGGACGAGCTGCTCAACGCTGTGCTGTTCGTGCTCATCGGCCTGGAGGTTCTGATTCTGACGTTCGCGCCTGAGCCCTGGCTCGCCGGCCTTTTGATGATTCCCGTGGTGTTGCTGGCGCGGTTGGTCAGTGTGAGCGTGCCCGTGCATATGCTGCGCTGGGTGCGTGAATTCTCGCCCGGCGTGATTCGCGTGCTCACCTGGGGTGGTTTGCGCGGCGGGATTTCGGTGGCGCTGGTGCTGTCCCTGCCCGCCGGCGCCGAGCGCGATCTGCTCGTCACGGTCACCTATGCGGTGGTGCTGTTCAGTCTGGTCGTGCAGGGATTGACCGTGGGTGGCCTCGCGCGCAGGCTCGCCAACTCTGAGTAGGCAGCGGGGGGCGCCCAAGGTGAGAAACGGATCCCTGTCCCTGGCGCGACAGCTCTGGTCCCAGACCTGGCCCATGGTCATGGGCGTGGCATCCCTGCTGGGCTTCAATCTGGTGGACTCCATCTTTATCGCGCGTCTGGGGACGGAACCGCTGGCCGCGCAGTCGTTCACCTTTCCCCTGCACTTTCTCATCATTGGCGTGCAGGTGGGCTTCGGCATTGCCATTGCCGCCATTATTTCGCGGGCCATTGGCGCGGACGAACCCGAGCGGGCCCAGCGCCAGGGTGCGCTGGTGCTGATCGGCGGGGGCGCTTTCATGGCCCTGCTTGCGTTCGTGCTCTGGCTGATTCAGGACCAGGCCTTTGCCTTGCTGGGCGCGGATGCCGACATGCGCTCGGTGATCCGGCCCTACTGGAACCTCTGGGTCTGTGCCGCCTGGGCCGGTGCGGTGCTCTATTTCGGCTACTCCATCTTTCGCGCCCACGGGCGCACCTTCTTTCCCGGCACCATGATGATGATCACCAGTGCCCTGAATCTGGTGCTGGATCCCTTGTTGATCTTCGGCGTCGGATCCTTCCAGGGCTTCGGGCTGGAGGGTGCGGCCCTGGCCACCCTGATCGCCTTCGGCACGGGCGCGCTGATCGTGCTGCCCATGCTCCAGAGTCAGGGCTGGCTGGAACATCGCCACATCCTGCGCGAGGCGCGGACCACCGCCGGCCCCTTTGTGCATATCGCCGGACCGGCCATGATCAGTCAGCTCATGCCGCCGCTGGCAGCCATGCTCGCCACCGGCCTCGTGGCGCGTATCGGCGAGGACAGCGTGGCCGCCTGGGGCCTGGCAAGCCGGATGGAGAGTTTCTCGATCGTGCTGGTGCTGGGCCTGACCATGGCCCTGCCGCCCTGGCTGGGCAAGTGCTATGGCGCCGGCAACTGGGACGAGATCCGGCGGCTCATGCGCATTGCCGCCCGGGGCGTGGTGATCTGGCAGTTGACCCTGGGGCTGCTCCTGGCCGCCGCGTCGGTGCCGCTGGCGGGTTTGCTGGTGCAAGATCCGGCGGTGCGGGAAAACCTGGCCGTGCTGCTGCTGTGCCTGCCGCCGAGCTATGCCCTGCTGGGGATCTGCATGCTGGTGGTCTCCGCTTCCAATGCGCTGGGCTGGCCGGTGCGGGCCATGCTGATTTCCTTCATGCGGCTTTTCGTGTGGTATCTGCCGCTGCTGTGGATCGGCAAGGAGCTGGGCGGTTTTGCCGGCCTGGCGGTGGGCGCGGGCCTGGGCAATCTGCTCGCCGGCGCCAGCGCCTGGGGGCTGTACCGGCGGGCGGTGGCTGGAACGACCCGGGGGTCGGACTCGCGCTGATTGTGTTCGGCATAACCACGTTACGCGAAGGGATTGAGAAGACGGCCCCCCGTATTCCGGAGATCACTCGTATTACGCGTTACCAGGATGAGGTCCCGGATCAGGGCCGTAGCCGCGATCTGCTTATCCAGAGCGTTTTCCGGATGGGGCACGCGCAATCGGCCCCATAGTTGGGCCTCTTCCGGACCGAAATCCAGAACATGGTCCGCGTATTCGTCAAGAAGCTTGTGCAGCCAGCTTTCGAGCGCCCGGGCCTGATCCCGGTCACCGCGGTGCCGGATCCGTTCCACTCCCCGGCGCAATTCGCCCAGAGTGATCACACTGATCCAGGCTTGATCAGCTTCCTGGCCGAGTTGGCTGAAGAAGTGCCGTATACCGGGATCGGCCCGTTCGCGCTTGCGGAGTTCACTGACAACATGCGTGTCCAGCAGATACATCCCACCTCCCTGTTGCCCGCAATCCTTTAGTCGTCAAAGGGCTCGCGCGTTTCTTCCTCTTGTGCTCGAGCAAAATTCTCATCGGTGCCCACATCAGGAATCTCGCCGAGTACGTCCACAAAGGAACGTCTTTCCGGCCGTATTAGTACCTCCTCCAGGATACGGCGATGTTCCGCCTCGGCGCTGACGCCGTGCTCACGGGCACGAATCTTCAGTGCCCGCGCGATCCGGTCGTCGATGTTGCGCACGATCAGGTTGGCCATGAAAGATCGCCTCTGGGACAAGTTCCTCTGATCAGATGATATCAGTGATATCATCTGATCAAGGGCAAGCTGCGATCACTGTCTTTGGATGGTGCTACCTCCGCCGCGCCTCAGGTGGCCGCGGTCATGTGCCGGCCCTTGCGCCCGGTTTGCCCGAACTCGAGCGCATCCAGCCGTTCCAGAATGCCGTCCAGGGTGCGCGCGATCACGGTGGCGTTGCGGATCTGCGCGATCCGCGGCCAGGTGGCGCGCTTGCCGGCATGGATCAGATCCTGGATTTCGCTGTCGTCGCTGTAGTCGAAGAGCACATTCATCCAGCGAAAATCCTTTTTCTGCAGCATGATGTTGATATCGCCCGTGTATTCCTGATCCAGCAGGGCATGGGAGAACAGGATGGCCGGGCTGATAAAGGAAGCGCCCAGCCGGGACCCGTAATCCTCCGCGTGTAGCAGTCCTTCCTTGACCACATTGAGCCCCGATCGCGAGACAAGATCGCGCAGCCGCTTGCGGCGCTGGATCTCGGGATCATTGACGAAGGGCACGGCGAGCGGATTGATCAGACTGACCAGATAGTGATTGACGCCGAACAGCCGTGCCAGCCGCTTGGCCGGAAGATCCTCGGAGAAAGAGCCGTCCACCCATTTGCGGGAAGGCAGATAGGGCTTGGGCTTGCCGTCGGCGCCCTTGGCATAGAGCGTGACCGGGGGAACTACACCGGGGATGCTGCTGGACGCGTCAATAGCCGAACGGATATAGACATTGGGTGAAGTAATCGCATTCAGCAGGCGCGAATTCTGGTGTTTTTCCACCGGCGCGATGGAGACATTGATGTAGCGTCCGGTGAGTTCGTAGGCCTCCTGGAAGGTCATGTCCGAACAGAAGCTGTCAATGGCGCCTTCCTTGACCGTCAGGGGTGAGGCTTCCTCTTCGCGGCCGGCGAGCACCCGGAAGGGGTTGAGATGGGTGGGCAGATCATAGCGCAGCTGTTCGAAATGGCCCCGGCGTAGCTGCTCGTCCGTGTGTGTGCCGATCTGGGCACAGATCCAGGAACCGGCACTGGAGCCGGATAGTACATGGGGCAGCAGGCTTTCGTTGACCAGTTCCTGCACCACGCCGTGGTGGAAATAGATGACCCCGGCACCGCCGCTCAGCATCAATGCGGAACGGCCGTAGCAGTGACTGGCGCGGCGGAAGAAATCCACTTTCTCCACCAGCGGGATCTCGCTCTCGGGCGCGTCGGCAATGCAGTGCAGGGCCTCGACAATGACATTGACGTACTCGTCGATCAGCACCTTGGTGCCCGCCCGCGCGTGGTTGTACAGCACCGACTTGCCCATCCCGCCCATGTTGCCGTGAATGCCCTCGTTCAGGGCATAGAGCAGATCATGAGTGCGACCACCATCGATAAGATTGCGCAGTCGATCGTAGCGGATGCGGATCTCGGCGGAATCGTAGAGCGAACTGTCTTCCTTGTGTCGCCAGCGCTCCATGCCCGAAATCCGGTCGTGTTCCATGGCGGCATTGAGCCAGGCGGCATAATCGGTGGCTGCTTCCATGCGTTTGTGTAGCTGGCGCAATGTGGAGTCGTTGCGTCTGGCCAGGGAGGGCATTCTTCGTACATCCGGTCCGATTCAGGGACAGGCCCGCGCCGCGGGCCATGTTGCAAATTATCCTAATACAGTCGTGTTAGCCGCGCCAGCGTCCTCCGGACTCCGGCACAAGCGCTGGCGGCCGGCGCTCAACTCGCGGGCGTTGTTGTCGATGGCGGCAGTGTGGGTACCAGGTTCAGAACCCCGAACGTTTCCAGCCCGATCCAGAGCAGGAAAACGCCGTACAGGATCAGCAGTCCCACGGACTCCGCGCGCGAGAGCACCATATTTGTGCGCATCACCAGAAACAGCGCTATCGTGGCGAGCGTCAGTACCGCCATCATGGGCGCGGCGATGGAGAAGTTGATTACGGCGGCGCCGGCAATCAGTATGCCGGCGGGAATGCAGACCAGAAGATCAAAGGTGTTGCTGCCCAGTACATTGGCGATACTGGTAATGCCTCGGCCCTCGCGTGCCGCACGCACCGACACGAATGCGTCCGGTACCGAAGTGCCGGCGGCCACCACGGTAATGCCCCAGAGGAAGCTGGGCGTATTGAAGATATCGCCGAAATGAATCGCGGCCTGAACCAGAGCTTCTACGCCAGCGGCAATGATGATCAGCGAGATCAGCAGACGAATCCATTCCCGCCCGGGATGGATATGGCTGGTATCCAGGTCACTGACGTGTTCCAGCGTGTCCTGGTATTGTACGAAGACATAGAGTCCATAAAGTGCAACGGGCATAAGCACGAGCCAGCGCGTCATTTCACCCTGAATGGACCCGGGTGCTTCCACCGGATTGTAGATGGCGGCGAAGGCAAAGGTCAGGGTCAGAACGGCCACGGCGATCATGTAGAACTGCGCTTCCTTGTAGACCAGATCCCGATTGGCACTCAGCTGTTCCTTGCTGCTCAACCCGGCGATGCCGGGAATCACCAGGATGTTGAAAAGCGCGGAGCCCACAATGGCCGCAACGCCCAGCTCGAACTCGCCGTGGATCAGCGTCGAGATCACGGTGGTGGACAGTTCCGGGAAACTCGAACCGATGGCCACCACAATGGCACCCTGGACGATATCCGGCAGTTCATACCAGGCCGACAATCGGGCCGCCGACGTTTCCAGCAAACCGCTGCCCTGCCAGATGATGACGGTGGCCACCAGAGCCACCAAGCTCCAGGTCGCAATATCCATCAAAGCTGTTTCGCGCGTTTTTCGGTTTGCGTAAAAATCGTGAAGTGTGCTTGTTCCATTGCCTGGATCGCCTTGTGCACGGTCACTGGGTCTGATATCGCGTTTCGTCGAAGGATTTCAACAGCCGGCGCATCGTGATGGTGCTCCAGGGGAAGCCCACGCTGTTGAGGCCGTTTCGGTCGAGATAATAACTGGAGCAACCGCCGGTATTCCAGACGCTGTGCTGCAGGTCCTTTTGCACCCGGCGGTTGTATTCGGTCTGTGCTTGCGGTTTGACTTCGATCCGGTTCCAGCCTTTGCGGTGCATTTTGTTCAGCGCGCTCATGATGTAATTGAGTTGTGCCTCGATCACGATGAAAGCGGAGTTGTGACCGATACCCAGGTTGGGGCCGAGCACCATGAAGGCATTGGGGAAACCATGAATGGTCGTGCCTCGATAGGCCTGCATGCCGTCGCGCCAGTGTTCGGACAGGGACAGACCCCGACTGTCGAAGATGCGTTCGGCGATGGGCGGCTCGGTAACGAAAAAGCCGGTGCCCAGAATAATGGTGTCCGCTTCACAGCTGCTGCCATCCCGGCCCATCAGGGTACGCCCGCGCACTTCGCGCAGACCGGTGGCGTGGACGGCGACATTGGATTCATTGAGCGCGGGATAGTACGCATTGCTCATGAGCACGCGCTTGCAGCCCAGCGTATAGTCGGGTGTGAGCTTGGCGCGCAGTGCCGGATCCCGGATCTGCCGGCGCATATGGGCCTCGGCGAGCTTCTGCAGCCGCTGCAGCAGCTTCGGCCGGCGAAAGCCGATACCGAAGCTTTCGAAGCCGCCATAGAGCAGCGCCCTGAGGCTCTTCATCATGCCCGGCAGCGCAAGCAATCGCTGCTGACTCGCGGGCAGGCTCCGGTCCGGTTTGGGCAGTACCCACTGCGGGGTACGCTGAAAGAGGGTGAGTTCGTTCACCTGGGGCTGGATTTCCGGAACGAACTGAATGGCCGACGCGCCCGTGCCCACGACCGCGACCCGCTCGCCTCGCAGATCATGGTCATGGTCCCAGCGCGCGGAGTGGAAAACCTTGCCGGGGAAATCCCGCAAGCCGGGAATATCCGGAATATTGGGCTCGTGCAGATAACCGGAACAGGCGATCAGGGTACGCGCGAAATAAACATGGTCGCCGCTGTGAACGGCCCAGAGGCTGTCCTGTTCGCGCCATTGCGCGTGTTCCACCGCCTGGTGGAAACGGATAAAGGGCAGGATGCCGTGACGCTCGGCGGTGTCACGCACATAGTCGAAAATCTCGGCCTGGCCGGCGAAGGTGCGTGACCAGTCCGGCTTCTGCGCAAAGGAGTACGAATACAGCGCCGACGGCACATCACAGGCGCAGCCCGGATAGGTGTTGTCGCGCCAGGTGCCGCCCAGATCGGCGGCCTTTTCCAGGATCACGAAGTTTTCAAAGCCGTTTTCGCGCAGACGAATGCCGGCGCCGATGCCGCTGATGCCGGCACCAATCACCAGCACATCATGGACGGGAGCCTTTGCTGATGTCGTCATGGTAGCGCCTCTACTGGTTGGGGCGCGGACCCAGCAGGTCCACGGTGCGATACGTCAGGTTGAGATTCGCCAGATAGCGCGCGGGCGCGTAGGTATCCGGATAGATCACGCGGGCGCGGCCGTTGCGAAAGGCCTTGTGGACCCGCCGGGCGAGGCCCTCGGGGTGACCTGTGGGGATATGGCGCTGAAGCAGACCGGGTCTCACCTGGTTGCGCGCATGGCGTTCCAGCCCGGACCAGATGGGCCCCGGATAGACCGTGAGCACGGCCACGCCCTGATCGCGCAGATCCAGCCGCGCTACCTCGGAAGCCATGCCCATGCCCGCCTTGGCGCCGCCGTAATAGCTGCAGCCGCGTAGCGCCACGCGTCCGGCCATGCTGGTGACATTGATCACCCAGCCGCGGCCGTTTGCGACCATGGCCGGCACCGCGAAATCCATGAGCCGCATGGGGGCGTTGAAGTTGATGTCCAGCAGCTTGCGCCCGCGTTCCCAGCCCGTGCCCTGGAAGGTGAAGATGTCCATGATGCCGGCGCAGTTGATCAGCAGGTCCGGATCGCCGCCTTCGGCAGCAAGGCTCGACCACCAGGTTTCCAGGGCCTCGAGGTCGGTGAGATCGCACACCGACGCGACCGCGTCGAGTTCCCCGGCCACAGGGGCCAGGTTGTCTCCGTCCTGGTCCACCAGCGTCAGGCGCGCATCGGGATGGTGCCGGCGAAAGGCGCGGGCCAGTGCTGCGCCGCGGGCGCCGGCCGCACCGGTAATCAGGATGTGTTGGGGGCTGTCCTTCATCAGGCTTGCTCCACGGCCGGGGCGGCCAGCGCGCGCCAGCAGGCCTCGCGCGCGTCGCGGGTATCGGTTTCGGCCAATTCCAGGTAGCCGTGCTTATCTGCCTTGAACAGGCCCACCACCCCGCCCCAGAAGAGCGCGATGGCCACTTCGGGCCGGATGCCGCTGTTGAGTACACCGTTTTGCTGGCCCGCGTGGATCAGTTCGCGCAGGGGCCCGAGCAGGGTGTTTTCCTGCTGCCGGCTGGAGGCGTCCAGGTACCCGGCATGGTCCTGCATCTCCAGAAAACGAAAGGCGGCCGGTTCCTCGCGGGCAAACCCCACCAGCCGTTCCCAGATCTGCTCGAAGAGCCGGCGAACGTCGCCGGAAGACAGATCCAGACCGCTCAGCAGCCGCTCGCCCAGCAAGGCCTTGGTCTCCCGGAAGACGGCATTGACCAGTTGCTCCTTGCTGGCGAAGTAGCGGTAAAGCGTTCCCACGGCCACGCCCGCTTGCCGCGCGATGGGCGGTACGGCCGTGCCGTGAACGCCGTACTCGGCAAAGACCCCCAGCGCTGCGTCGAGGATGCGCCAGCGCTTGTCCGCTTCCTGTGCGCTTTCGGCCCTGCCCTGACCAGCCATGAATACTCCGTAGTGAATGAATATTCATTCAGCTTATGTCAGACCGGCCGATTTACGGCGGTCAATTCGGGCCATTTTGCGAATCCGGTTAGCGGGTGCAGGGCCGAGCAGAAAATGTCATCCGAACGCGTCCAGCCTGCCCGCACTTTTGTTGCTGTCGCTCATTGGGGAGCGGGGAACGTGGGCGTATTTCGTGGCAGCGGACTCTCGTCGTTACCGATCGAAAAGCGTGAAGCTGACCACGGCGTAGATCACGTAGCCGGCCAGCAGAAAACCGCCTTCCAGCCGGCCCAGGCTGCGCCCGGTGTACAGAAAGAGCAGAAGCACCGCGGCCGCGCCCAGCATCACCCACTGATCGAACTGCAGTACACGGCCGTGGATCGGCAAGGGTTGCAGCAGTGCGGACAGGCCCGGAATGCCCATCAGATTGAAGATGTTGCTGCCCAGCACATTGCCCACGGCCACATCCGCGTGGCGGCGCAAGGCGGCGATGATGCAAAGGAGAATTCGGGCAACGACGTGCCCACCGCCACCAGCGTCAGGCCGATCAGTGCTTCGGACAGGCCCAGCTGCTGCGCAATGCCGATGGCGCCGAGTAGCAGCACGCGTGAACCCGCGATGAGCAGCAGTAATCCGGTGACGCAAAAGGCGCTGATGGCGAGGACCGATTTCGGTACCCGCGACAGTTCATCCGCTTCGGCCTGGTGCAGCTCCGCCGAGGGACCTCCGCGGGCGCGTTCACTGCGATAGGCCCAGACCAGGTAGGCCAGCAGACCCGAAAGCAGGATGACCCCGTCCGGCCGGCCCAGTGCATCCCCCCAGGCCAGCAGGGGGAAGAGCACGCTGGCGGCGACCACCATGCTGGCGTCCCGGCGCAAGGCCAGCGCCTGGACCGCCAGCGGCGTGATCAGCGCACACGCGCCCAGAATCAGCAGGATATTGCCGATATTGCTGCCCACCACATTGCCGATGGCAATATCGGGTCGTTCGCTGAGCGCGGCATCCACGGACACCACCATCTCCGGCGCCGAGGTGCCAAAGCCCACGATCACCAGCCCGCTCAGCAGCGGCGAGATCCCCAGCCGACGGGCGGCGGCCAGCGCGCCGCGGATCAGGGTCTCGCCGCCGGTGGTGAGCAGGGCGATGCCGACCAGAATGAAAAGGACATTGCTCATGGGAAAGCCTTTCCGAGCATGCACCGAAGGAAGATGTTGCCGTTGTCGTGCAACCCGGACGGATCCTCAATGATTGCGCGTGTCAGGTCTACAGCTGAATGTGTGGGATAGGTGGTATGCGTGTTGAACGCAACCTCACATGAGCGGCAGACAGGAGTGATCAGGATCCGGGCGTGGGGCGCCTGGTCGGATTGGCAGCCCTTCCGGGCCGCCGCCGGACAGGATTATGACATGGTTGGGCCGTCTCGCCCTTCGGGTTCCTCCGCTTCGCTCCGGAATGTTCTGCGCGCGGCTTTGCCGTGCTCGAATCGAACGACAGGTTCGAATAGACCAGATCGGGTGGACCACACACAAAAAAAGGCCACCGGAGGTGACCTTTTTATGTGTGTGGTCCACCCGATAGGATTCGAACCTATGACCTTCGCCTCCGGAGGGCGACGCTCTATCCAGCTGAGCTACGGGTGGGAAAATCGGTTTTTGTTCCCAGGGGCTGTCCCCCTGGGGACCGGGCGCTTGCGGTCAAGTGGGCGAATGATACCGATTGGGCCCGGCGGCGTCCATGCGAAGCATTTGCGTGCGGGTGCTTGCGGTCGGCCGGCAGGCGGGCGAGCATGCGGGTCGGGGGTAGCGTTTCTCCGGTTCAGCTTTGTCAGGGGAGAGCAGGCATGGATTTCGAGCATTCCGCGAAAGCGCGTGAGTACATAGAACGGGTCCGGCGCTTCATGGCCGACGAGATCGAGCCGATGGAATCGGAGTATCACCGCCGGATGGGCGAGCTGGACAATCCCTGGGTGGTGCTGCCCGAAATCGAGGAGCTCAAGGCGAAGGCCCGCGAGCAGGGGCTGTGGAACATGTTCCTGCCGGAGCCGGAATACGGGCCCGGATTGTCCAATCTGGAATACGCCCCCGTGGCGGAGCTGTCCGGTCGCTCGGCCATTGCCCCCGAGATCTTCAACTGCAACGCGCCCGATACCGGCAACATGGAGGTGCTGGTGAAATACGGCGACGAGGCGCAACAAGAGCGCTGGCTCAAACCGCTGCTGGCCGGCGAGATCCGTTCCGGGTTCGCCATGACCGAGCCGGATGTGGCTTCGTCCGATGCCACCAATATGGAGGCCACCTGCGAGCTCGACGGTGACGAGGTCGTGCTCAATGGGCGCAAGTGGTGGACCACCAATGCCGGTCATCCGAATTGTGAAGTCTTCATTTTCATGGGCGTCACGGACCCGGAGGCGGGCCGCCATTCGCGCCATTCCATGGTCCTGGTGCCTGTCGACGCGCCCGGTGTCCGGATCGAGCGCATGCTCACCAGCATGGGCCATCTGGATGCCCCGTCCGGGCACGGCGAGGTGGTTTTTGACCAGGTGCGGGTGCCGCGCGAGAACATTATCGCTGGTCCGGGGCGGGGCTTCGAAATCGCTCAGGGCCGGCTGGGCCCCGGACGCATCCATCATTGCATGCGTCTGATCGGGGCCGCGGAAATGGCGCTGGAGCGTATGTGTGAGCGTTCACTATCGCGCGAGGCCTTTGGCAAGCCGCTGGCGGATCTGGGTGGCAACCGGGAGCGTATCGCCGAGGCGCGCGTGGCCATCGAGCAGGCGCGTCTGCTCACGCTCAAGGCCGCCTGGATGATCGATGAGAAGGGGGTGAAAGCGGCCATGAGCGAGATTTCGCAGATCAAGGTGGTCGCGCCGCGAGTGGCGCTGGAGGTCATCGACATGGCCATGCAGATGCATGGCGGCGGTGGGCTGTCGCAGGATTATCCGCTGGCGGCGGCCTGGGCCGGGGCGCGGTCACTGCGCCTCGCCGATGGTCCGGACGAGGTGCATCGGGCCCTGATCGCGAAGATGGAACTGGCGCGCTACAAGAACCCGTAGCCCCGGTCTGTAGCCAGCACGAACAACGAGGGGGATCAAGGCAATGGCTGACTCCGGACGAATCCTGATCACCGGCGGTGCCTCCGGCCTGGGCCGGGCTCTGGCGCAACGCTACCTGCGCGACGGCTGGCAGGTGCTGATTGGTGATCTCAACACCGAGCGCGGCCAGGAAACCGTCGCCGAGCTGGGGGAGCTGGGGCGCATTGTGTTCCGGGAACTGGATGTACGCTCGCCGGAGTCCTTCGAACAGGTACGGGCATGGCTGGAAGAGCACTGGGGCGGGCTGGATGTGCTGGTCAACAATGCCGGCGTGGCCGCCGCCGGTCGGATCGAGCGGCTGGAAGACGAGGACTGGCGCTGGATCGTCGACATCAATCTGCTGGGGGTGGTGAACGGCTGCCGCGTTTTCACGCCGCTGTTCAAGCGCCAGCAAAGCGGCCATATCGTCAATATCGCCTCCATGGCCGGGTTGCTCAATCCGCCGGTCATGTCCAGCTACAACGTCACCAAGGCGGGCGTGATTGCCCTGTCGGAAACCCTGCGTTACGAGCTGGCCCCCTGGGATATTCATACCACCGTGGTCTGTCCCGGCTTCTTCCAGACCAATCTCACGGAATCCCTGCGCTCGCCGGAGCCGGGCATGGCGGAGACCGTGGGTAAGCTGCTGACCACCTCGGAGCTGAGCGCGGACGATATTGCCGTCATGATCCGTGACGCCGTGGCGCGTAAACGTTTTATACTGTTGCCGCACAAAGCCGGGCGACGCGCCCGTTTGATTCAGCGTCTGCTGCCGCCGGTATTCCGCCGCCAGATGCGGAAACTGGCAGCCGGCTACAAGCGCAAACTCGACGATTCCTGAGTTCGCGGGTGGACAGGGTTTCGCGGCAACCAGTGACCAGCCAATCAGTATAAGGAAGCGCCCCATGCCGGCGATTTATCTGGTGCGCCATGGCCAGGCCAGCTTTGGCGCCGAAAACTATGATCAGCTCTCGCGACTGGGCTACCGCCAGGGCGAACTGCTGGGCGAAAACCTGGCCCGGCTGCGCATGGTGCCGGCCTCGGTGGTGTGCGGCTCGATGCAACGCCATGGGCAGACGGCCGAAGCCTGTCTCCAGGCCATGAAGCATCCGCCCTACTGGCAGGAAGAGCGGGGCCTGGACGAATTCGATCACATGGACATCATTCGGTCCCATGATCCGCGGCTCACGGACCACAAGAGTCTGGCCGAGCATCTGCGGCGCCAGGATGAGCCCCGCGCGGCCTTTGAAGAGCTTTTCCAGGCGGCCATTGCACAATGGATCCGGGGCGAGGGCGACTACCGGGAAAGCTGGCCCGGGTTTCGCAACCGGGTGCAGGACGCCATTCAGCGCCTGGCCGGTGCCCTGTCCAGCGGCGAGACGCTGCTGGTCTTCAGCTCCGGTGGCCCCGTGGCCGTGGCCGCGCAATCGCTCCTGGGCTTTCCGGACGAAGACTGGCCGGCGTTCAGCCGGGGCCTGGTGAATGCCGGCGTGACCCGCCTGGTGGGCCGGCCCGGCAACCTGCGACTGGCCAGCCTGAACGAACACCTGCACCTTGCACACGAGGTAGTCAGTTACCGTTAAACAGACCGGAAGGTTCCGGAGACAGGCGAAGGGGGAGACCATGAAAGAGAGTGCAGCGAACCGGTTCGATCTTTCGGGCAAGCTGGCGCTGGTGACCGGCGCCAGCCGGGGCATCGGCGAGGCCATTGCCCGCACCCTGGCGGCCAACGGTGCCGAGGTGATTATTTCCTCGCGCAAGGCGGAAGGCTGCGAGGAAGCGGCGGGCGCGATCAAGGACGCCGGCGGCAAGGCGGTGGCCATGCCCTGTCATATCGGGGAAATGGAGCAGATCACGGCCCTGTTCGACGAGATCCGCAAGCGTTACGGGCGCCTCGATATCCTGGTCAACAATGCCGCCGCCAATCCCTATTTCGGCCATATCCTGGACACGGATCTGAATGCCTTCCAGAAGACGGTGGATGTAAATATCCGGGGCTATTTCTTCATGTCCGTGGAAGCGGGCAAGCTCATGCGCGAACACGACGGCGGCTGCATCCTCAATGTGGCTTCCATCAATGGTGTGGTGCCCGGGCCCATGCAGGGCATCTATTCCATCACCAAGGCGGCCGTGATCAACATGACCAAGGCCTTTGCGCGTGAATGCGCGGACGAGAACATCCGCGTGAATGCGCTGTTGCCGGGCATCACGGAGACACGCTTTGCCAGCGCGTTGACCCAGAATGAAAACGTGCTGCAACAGTTGCTGCCCCATGTACCGCAAAACCGGGTGGCCGAACCGGACGAGATGGCCGGCGCGGCGCTCTATCTGGTGTCGGACGGGGCCAGCTATACCACCGGCACTTGCATGAATGTGGACGGCGGCTACCTGACGGTCTGAGTAAAGCCGGTTAACCGGCGCGAGGTTCCATGGCTACCAATCTGTACTGGCTGGTCCTGCTGGTTGCCGTCTTCGGCGAGATCGGCTGGGCGCTCAGCCTGAAACTCATCCAGACGAACCCGGGCCCCTGGCCCGTGGCCTCGGCCGTGGTGCTCACCGTGGTCAACATGGTATTGCTGTCCTGGGCCATGCGCGGACTGCCCGTGGGCACTGCCTACGCCGTCTGGACGGGGCTGGGCGCTGTGGGGATCGCCATCTTCGGCATCCTGTTCTTCGGGGATTCGAGCTCGCCCACCCGTGTGTTTTTCATGGGCCTGATTATCACGGGGGTGGCGGGGCTCAAATTAACCGGCCCGTGAAGGGGTTATCCGGTTGTTCCGATTTTATCCGCGTCGCTGGAGAGGGTATAATCGAGCAGACCACTCAAGACCACCTTCGAGCAACCGAGGTAAAACCGTGATCAAGACTCTGTTAACCACCGTATTCATGGTACTGGCCGCAAGCCCGGCTCTCGCCCAGGATGATGACTACCCTCTGGGGCAGCGTTCCATTTTCAGTGATCGTGCCATCGAGCAACGCATCCAGGCCACGGGCTCGGTTTGTGTGGAAGGTGAAGATTGTGCCAGCCGGATGGCGGCCGCGGACACGGGCGGTGGTGGCTCCAGCGCGCGCGGCGGCAGCGAGATCAACGACCAGTACTGCTCCACCTGTCACAAGACCGGTGCCGCGGGTGCGCCCAAGATTGGCGACAAGGCGGCCTGGGGACCTCGAATCGACAAGGGCATGGACACGCTGGTCAAGCACGCCTGGGAAGGTTTCAAGGGCATGCCGGCCAAGGGCATGTGCAACGACTGCTCGAAAGAGGAAATCAAGGCGACCGTGGAATACATGGTCGATCAGAGCCAATAAGGAAGCCCGATGCGTGCACTACTGCTGATCCTGACCCTGGCCGCTTTGCTGGTGGCCTGTTCGGAGAACGGTGACAGTCAGTCCGACGCCGGGGCCGAATCCACCGACAAGCAGCAAGAGCCGGCTTCCGGGGACAAGGACTCGAAAGCACCGGATCTGGAAGCCGGTCAGCCCGTTACCAAGCCGACGCCGCCGGAGCTGGAATCTTCAAAGGATTCAAAGCCAGATGACAAGGAGGGTGCCGGGGATGAGTCGAAGGGAGCCTCCCAGCAGACCACCAAGGCTGAGCAGAACAAGGACGGATCCGGCAGCGAGGCCGTGGCCGCGTCGGATGTCTATGACCGTTACTGTGTGGCCTGTCACGAGCAGGGCATGGCGGGCGCGCCCAAGCTGAGCAATTCCGCGGAATGGCAAAAGCGCATTGACGAGCGCGGTTTCGAAGGGCTGGTCAGCAATTCCTGGGACGGTTATCGCGCCATGCCGGCGAAGGGTACCTGCTCGGATTGCTCGCGCGAGGAATTGCGCGCCACCGTCGAATGGATGCTCGATCAGGCCAAGGTCACCTTTTGAAAGCTGACCTTGGCCAGTAGCAAGAAGAAAGCCATAAGTAGCAAGAGATAACGATGGGCGCCTTCCGGCGCCTTTCTGTTTCTGTTGTCGTCGTTGACGGCTACAGCGGTCGAACTATTTTACTTTCGGCTTTCGGCTTTCGGCTTTCGGCTTTCGGCTTTCGGCTTTCGGCTTTCGACTTTCGACTTGGTTTATTCCAGCATCGCCTTGAGGCTGGCTACGGTTTCCTCGGCCACGGCATCTTCGTAGGCCTCGTCCTTTTCCTTTTCCTTGCCCAGCCATTCCAGGTCTTCCTGGGGCAGCTCTTCCAGAAAGCGGCTGGGCGTGGTGTCGATCTTTTCACCAAAACGCTTGCGGCCCAGGGCATGGGTCAGGGTGAGACTGCGCTGGGCACGGGTGATGCCCACATACATCAGTCGCCGTTCCTCAACGATGGTGTCCTGTTCGATGCTGGTGCGATGGGGTAACAGCTCTTCCTCCACGCCCATCATGTAGACATGGGGGAACTCCAGGCCCTTGGCCGCGTGCAGCGTCATGAGCTGGACCCGGTCCGTGTCGTCTTCCTCTTCCTGTTGTTCCAACCGGTCGATCAGCACCAGCTTGCGCAGCACGGATTCGAGATCATTGTCCTCGTCCTTTTCCAGCATGCGCTGAATGCTGGCGACCAGCTGCCAGACGTTGTCCATGCGCTTTTCGCCCACGCGCTCGCTGGACGCCTGCTGGTGAATCCAGTCCTCGTAGTCCATGTCCGTGATGAGTTCGCGGACCGCTGTGGTGCTGCTGTCCCCGGAGCTCAGCGCGCGCTTGGTATCGAGCCATTCCTTGAAACCGTTGAGCCGCCGCGCGGCCTGGGGGGGCATGAGCTCGTTCAGCGCCATGTCGTCACAGACATGATAGAGCCCCTGCTGGCGGCGGTTGGCATAGCCGGCCAGCTTTTCCAGGGTGGCGGGTCCGATTTCGCGGCGCGGTGTATTGATGATGCGCAGAAAGGCATTGTCGTCGTCCGGATTGACCAGCAGACGCAGATAGCACATCAGATCCTTGATCTCGGTGCGCGCGAAAAAGCTCTGCCCGCCGGAGACCTTGTAGGGAATCTGCAATTGCTGGAGTTTCATTTCCAGCAAGCGCGCCTGGAAGTTGCCACGATAGAGCACGGCGAAGTCGCGCCATTGCAGGCCGCGCGAAAGACGCTTGTTGAAGATGTCACCGGCGATCCATTCCGTTTCCGCTTCTTCGTCCTGCATGGGCGCCACCCGGATGGGATCGCCCGTTCCCAGATCACTCCACAGGGTCTTGTCGAAGACATGGGGATTGTTGCCGATCAGGGTATTGGCGGCATGCAGGATCCGGCGCGTGGAACGGTAGTTCTGCTCCAGCTTGATCACCGTCAGCCCGGGCCACTCCTGCTGCAGACTGGCCAGATTCTCGGGGCGGGCGCCGCGCCAGGCATAGATGGACTGATCATCATCGCCCACGATGGTGAAACGCCCCTCGGGCCAGGTCAGCAGCTTGACCAGCTCGTACTGTGCGCCATTGGTGTCCTGGTATTCGTCCACCAGCAGGTGTTCGATGCGGTGGCGCCACTTGTCGAGAATGCGCGGCTGCTCGCGGAAGAGTTCGACGGGCAGTTGAATCAGGTCATCGAAGTCCACCGCGTTACAGGCGCGTAGCATGCGGTTGTATTCGGTAAAGGCCACCGCCGCGCGGCGCTGCTCGTCCGTTTCCGCATGGGACAGCGCATGGTCCGGACTGATGAGATCATTCTTCCACGCGGAGATGCGCTGCTGGATGGCCTCGGCCACGCCGCCCTCGTCCCGGCTGCCCTGTTGCTGCAGCAGCTCGCGCAACAGCTCCCGGCTGTCCGCCTGATCCAGAATGGAGAAGCCCTTGCGCAGCCCCACGGCGGCGAGTTCCTGCTGGATGATGCGCAGGCCCAGATTATGGAAGGTCGACACAATCAGCCCGCGCGCCTCGCCGCGTTCCACCTGCTGGGCCACGCGCTCCTTCATTTCCCGCGCGGCCTTGTTGGTAAAGGTTACGGCGGCGATCCGGCGCGCGGCGATACCCTGGCGTCGGATCAGCCAGGCGATCTTGCGCGTAATCACGCTGGTCTTGCCCGAACCGGCGCCGGCGAGCACCAGCATGGGGCCGCTGTCGTGATGGACGGCCTCCATTTGACGGGGGTTGAGTTGCGCCAAGACGGCCTCCACGGCAAATCGGGAACCCAGTGGGCTCTGCTGACAGAGGCATCATGATAGCAACGCAAGGCGCCAAAATCGCGGCTTGACAGCGCCATCCGACGCCCTCCTGACCAATCCCGCGTCCGGGCTGAGCGGAAGAGTCCTTGCGGGGGTCGGAGCGGCGGTTTAGCTTGAGTCCGGTTATTTCAGCGGGAGTCTCGGTATGAGTACGGATATTTTTCGTCTGGACGGCAAGCGCGTGCTGGTCACGGGTGCGTCCAGCGGTCTGGGGGCGCATTTCGCCCGGACCCTGGCGGGTGCCGGCGCGGATCTGGTGCTGGCCGCCCGGCGCCCGGACAAGCTCGAAGAAACAGCCCGGGCCGTGCGCGAGCTGGGCCGCGAGGCCACCACCGTGGCCATGGACGTGGGCGATTACGAAAGCGTCGAGTCCGCCTTTCTCAAGATTCCCGAGTTCGACGTACTGATCAACAATGCCGGCGTCAATCGCGTGGGCCAGACCCACGAGCTGGGCAAGCCCGACTGGGACGCCGTTATCGACACCAACCTGAACGGTGTCTGGCATGTCACCCGGTTCGCGCTGAACCGCTGGCTCAACGCGGAACAGCCGGGCAACATCATCAATGTGGCTTCGATCCTGGGCCTGCGCGTATCCAATCAACTGCCCGCCTACTCGGCTTCCAAGGCGGCGGTGGTGCAGCTGACGCAATCCGTGGCGCTGGATTATGCCCGCCACAATATCCGCTGTAACGCCATCTGCCCGGGTTATTTCGAAACGGACATGAACCGCGAATTCATGCACAGCGAAGCTGGCCAGCGCCTGCTCAAGCGCGTGCCCTACCGGCGCATGGGCAATCAACCGGAACTCGACGGCCCCCTCTTGCTACTTGCCTCCGAGGCGTCGAGCTACATGAGCGGCGTGGCCATGCCCGTGGACGGCGCGCACGCCTGCAACCCCCTGTAGGAGAGACTCATGGATTTTCAGCTTGCCCCCGAAGTCGAGGATCTGCGCCGGCGCGTGGCGGAGTTCGTGGCCCATGAAATCCTGCCCCTGGAAGGCGACCCGAACCTCTATGACGATCACGACAACCTTGATGAAAGCGTGATTGCGGGGCTGCGGGACAAGGCCCAAGCGGCCGGTCTCTGGGCCTTCCAGATGCCGCGTGAATACGGCGGCCTGGACGTGGGCGTGACCGGTATGGCCGCGCTTTACGAAGAGGCGGCCCGTTCGCCTTTTGGTCCCGTGGTGTTCAACTGCGCGCCGCCAGATGACGGCAACATGGTGGTGCTCAACAAGGTACTGCCGGAAGAGCAGAAAGCTCGCTGGCTGCAGCCGCTGATCGATGGCAAGGCCCGTTCGGCTTTTGCCATGACGGAACCGGACAACGGCTGCGGCTCCGATCCGTCCCTGACTTATACCACGGCGGAGTGGAATGGCGAGCACTGGGTGATCCGGGGCCGGAAGTGGTTCATTACCGGCGCCGAAGGCGCACAGACCTTCATCCTGATCGCGAAAACCGGCGACGACGAACGCAAGGGGCTCACTGCCTTTCTCTTTGATGCCGAACAGAGCGGCTGGGCCATCGAGCGGCGCATTCCGATCATGGGGCCGGAGGAACATGGCGGACACTGTGAGCTCAGTTTTGACGGGCTGAAGATTCCGGACGAAAACCGCCTGCTCCAGGTGGGCGACGGGTTGAAAGTGACCCAGATCCGTCTGGGTACGGCGCGGCTGACGCACTGCATGCGCTGGCTGGGACTGAGCCAGCGCTGTCTGGAAATCGCCGGTGACTATGTGGAAAACCGCATGAGCTTCGGCATCCCCCTGGGCGAACACGAAGGCGTGCAATGGATGCTGGGCGAGGCGGCCAAGGATATTCATATCGGCCGGCTGCTCACCATGAACGCTGCCTGGAAACTGGATCAGGGCGATTTCGCCCGCAAGGAAATCTCCATGGCCAAGATCCATGTGGCCGACACCCTGCACAAGGCCGCCGATACCGCTATCCAGTTGTGCGGCGCGCGCGGGTATTCACGAGACACGTTGCTGGAATGGATCTACCGTTACGCGCGCCAGGCCCGCCTGGTGGATGGCGCCAGCGAGGTGCACAAGATGGTGCTGTCGCGGTCTTACCTGAAGGATAAACGGGACTTTTTCCGCTGGGGTGTTTAGCAGGCTGTTGAAAAACCCGTTGCGGACTCAGGCTTTCAGGCTGGTTCGCAATCGAGGCGCCCTTTTGAAGGCGG
>Ga0207714_1000295_pt1 | contig 34340 bp, 38 predicted proteins | sample PonA232FremontCA_2_FD_187270 | JGI IMG/M metagenome (GOLD analysis project Ga0207714, IMG submission 187270) | Marine sediment microbial community from Fremont, CA, USA - Pond A23 Sediment 2 (SPAdes) | ecosystem: Environmental > Aquatic > Marine > Unclassified | place: USA: Fremont, California...
TACAAAACCAACTTCAACGGCTTTGACTTCACCGACTACAAGGACGAACTCGGTTCGAAACCTGAGATTCACGAGTTCGGATACGACTCCGACAAAGAACAGAACGAAACACCTGCCGGTCTCGAAGCCACGTACCTCAAAGCCAAAGACGGAGCCAAGAATGTCGGTGACCACGAACTTGCGTCAAAGTTCTTCATCAAAGAGATGCAGTACCGCAGAGAAAGGTACAAAGACGAAATTAAGAACGAAGAGTTGGGTCGGAAACGCACAGCGAAGCTCGAATTCAAGCGAGGAATCAACTGGCTCTACGAGATTACATCGGGCTATGGTGAGAAACCCATCAGAGTGATTCTCACATCGCTCTCCGTCGTTGTCCTGTTCACATTCCTCTATCCGATTGTCGGCATCAGACAGGCAGGTGACGGAGCCGCGCGAACCCTGAGTTATGCCTCCGCTTCTGCTCCCGCCGAGTACATAGATGTCATCGCACACAGTTTCTACTTCAGTTCTGTCACGTTCACCACGCTCGGATACGGCGACATGTATCCCGTTGGACTAAGCCGTATACTTTCGACGGTTCAGTCTGCTACCGGCGCGCTACTAATCGCGCTTCTCATCTTCGTCTTCGGACGGAGCGTGAAGTGGTGAAGTCAGCTATGGAGGAATAAAGAGGGCTATACAGTAGCCCCACCATGCGAGCGCGACAGACTGACGTTGATGTTTATGTCGTCGTACGGAACGACCGGTCTCTTGGCTCGTCCCTCCTCGCGTAGAACCACTATGCTGTACTCCTCAAGTATATGTACGTCTTCGTGTACCTCGCTTGGGTTACGGTTCAGAACCTCCGCGAGTTCACGGATGCTACCGACTTCGACATCATCCAACATCAACGTCTCAATCATCTCCATCCGTTTTGGTGTTAGTATCCTCTGCACGTCCGCCGGATCGACAAAGACCACGTTGGTCTCGTTAATCTCCTCGCCTTCGTCGAACCTGCGTGCCTTTTCGAGTGCTTTTTCCTTTGCGTCTGTCCACGTCTTTGTCTCTATGGTCAGCGTCGTGCTACGCTGCTCTCCTTCTTTATTCTTCATTTTTATCACCGTCCGTGCGTTTCTACTTTCGGTTCAGGTTCATTCTTCATCCATCAACTCCTCCACCTCTTTGAGGAACCTTTCGAGATGGTCCTCGACCGAACCAGACCATTCTATCAGTTCTGGCTCCTCCAGATCTCTGTGATGCCGCTCGTGGACCCCGTGACTGTTATCGTATCTTAGAACCTCAGTCCCCAGTTCGACGTACTGAAAACCGTATTTTACACCTTCCGGGTATTCGTCACTTTGCGGAACCGACACAAACCGGTATTCGACGAACCCATCCGACAGTTCTATACGGTCTGGTGTGTCACCTTCGTCCATCTTTACCCGCCTCCGAAGGAGTCCGCGGACGACACTATTTGGTCCACACCCTAACAAAGAGTTCTTGACTGATAAGCGTTAGCCTCTAACCCAAACATAATGTTGTGGATTAGTCTTCATCTTCGTACGGGGCGTGAAGTGGTAAAACTATCTTCGGCGAAATACGCGCTATCCGCGACTTCTACGCGTAAGTTTCTTCCAGATACTTCACGATATCGTCGCTCTCTGGCATTCCTTCGACACCGTGTTCCTCGTCAACGAGAACGGGCACACCGGTCTGTCCGCTTACTTCCTTGACTTCGTCACGTTTCGAGTGGCTCGAAGGAACCATGATAGACTCATACTCCAAGCCGAGTTCGTCAAGCTTTCTTTTGACCTTTGCGCAGTACGGACAGCCGTTGAGTTCGTACAGTTTGAGCGTCACAGTATAGATAGGGAACCCGGACTGTTGAATCTACCGGGGAAGTACGGTATTTATACGCGGACGGTTTCGGCTCTCAGTCGCCCGCAACCTCGTCGCCTGCGACCTCGACGTTGGTGAGCGACTCAACGTCGGGTATGTCCTCACTCGCGTCAACTATCTGTTGCATCCTCTCCATGTGTTTCTCCGTCGCGTACTCCTCGACCACTTCCTGGTCGAGTCCGGGGAGATGCTCATACTCATCATCTTCGGGTGCGACTATCTCCTTGACGAGTTCGACGAGATCCATAACAGTATCCTGTATCATCTCAGGCTCTACTTCGCCCTCCGAAACGTATTCCTTCAGCTTGTACATGCCGAATCCGACATGCCTGCCCTCATCTGCGCGTATGTTATCGAAGCCCTCGGCGAGGCCAGGCAGGTAGGGCATCTCTGATACGGCGTCGTTGTCGCCGTAGAGTGAGTGCATCGAGAAATAGCCCGACTGCGCAGCGATACCTTCGATGACGAGGTGGTAGTGACAGAAAGCCTTCGCAAAGGTTTCGGGCGAAGAGTCTTCTGTGCATCTCTCGACGGCGGCTTCTGTGCGCTCGAATAGCTCTGCGTAGCTCTCCATGTACTCGTCGTCCGCGTCCTCGAAGTTTGTGGGGTAGGTGCGTTCTACCCCGAGTTCGTCCTCTGCCTCGTGTATGACATCCCGCCAGTACCTGTCAAAGTGGTACGTGTGCTTCGCCTCCTCGTACAGCTGCGTGGTTATGAACATCTGGTCTTCGATGCTCGGGAGTGCCATCGCGAACGGCGCAAGGTCGTCGGTTACGGCTTCCTCGCCAAGCTGGAACGCACGCAGTCCGCCCTTCAGCCTGTCGAATGAGTCCATACCGTACTCGTCCACCATCTCGACTATCCTGTCAGAGTCCTCGCTTAGGTCTATCTCAGCCGGGTTCCAGTGTCGGTAAATGGCGTTCTCGAAGTACCTCACCGGCTTCGAACCTAGCTCTATCTGCATGTCACGGTCTAGTTCTAACTGATCCATACCTAAGACATATGTACGTGTAAAACAGTTATAAACCTGTTGGTAGTAGAATAATAACACCCGAACGAGCGGGTTTGTTACTGATGGTAACACATGCAGACCGTCTCAGAAGCGTGCTTAATCTAAACCGAGACTCAACTTCAGCGCCTCGTCTATCTCCGCCATGGTCGGCGCGTCAAGTGTTCCGACGACCGACTGAATCCGACTCTGTATCGATACGACACGTATCTGGTCGAGACGTACCGACGAATCCTTCTCGAAAGGCGATTCCGACGCTTCGATGAGCACCTCAAACGGATAGCCTTTGTAAGTCCCTGTCGCGGGCGCGACGATGGTCGTGCTGGAATTCTCGTTGCCTACGTCGTTCTGTACAGTTACCGCCGGTCTGGTCTTCTTCATCTCGTTTCCTTCGGCGGGGTCAAGCCGAACAACGACTACATCACCTCGACGAACCGTGGTTTCGTCACTCATTCGTCGAGTTCGTTCCAAGCTTCGTCCGACGTTCCATCCCATTCCTTAGAGAGGGAAGCCGCACTCTCGGAAGCGTCGCGGTACGCCTCAGCGAGTTCTTCTTCGTCGGGAAGGTCAGATTCAACTTCCACGACGGCGACCGTGACACGTTTGTTCGCGTACTCTGTGCCGAGATAGACACGTCCGCGGTCGTCGGTTTCTCTTGTCTGTAGTTCGTCGGTATCCACCTTCATCGTATTATCCGCTACGGCACGCTAACACATGAATATTGCCCACTATAACCCATTGTCAAAGATAGCTACCGGAGAACTTACACTCAGGTTTGCTAATCGAACTCAAGTTCTTCAGCTTCGTAACTGTACAGTTTGATGTCGTTTTCGTCACAGTAGTCGGCTATGTTTGAATCAGGTATTCCGTCTTTTCCGTCGAACTGACCTTCGAAGACTACCGAAACCTCGTCACCGTTTCTGTCTACGACGACCGCAGTATCAGGGTCATCGTGGTCTTTTTTCCCTACCTCATCGCCTACGACGAACGGATGTTCGGCGTGTTTTAGATTCGTGTGCTTGTCGTGTAGAGCTTAATCTCTTGATCATGGCAGTACGAAGCAAGCTTCGCGGGATGATAGTCACGCCAGTCGCCGGGTCCACGGTTCATCGGTTCGGCGTAGGCGACGTTTATCGCCTCTCCTTCGAATGTCTGTCCGTGAACATTACCTTCTTTCTCGGGAGGCAGAACCTCAACCACGACGCCGGGTTCGCGGCTCGACCCATCTTTCTTGACAACTCGGTCGCCGGGTTCGAAGGGATTCGTGGGACGCCGGTTCATGTGCGCGGTGTTCGGTCCGAGATCGATTAACTCATTCATAGGACGCGCCGCGAGATGGTCTAGCTGACTCGGGTTGTCGGCGGCATACTTCTCGTCGGCTTCAACCTTCGATTTGAGCGTTTCGACGCGCGTCCAGCCGAGAAGCATGAGCGCGTCCTCGTTGTCGCGGTGCCACGCCATCACGACTATATCGTCGTCGGAGTCATTTTCGAGTAGCTTTCGAGGCAAGAAAGCGGAGACATCGCGCGAGGTCTTTACATCTACCTCGTAGCCGAAGACCCCGAAGTCGTAGGCTGAGAAGCTTTCAGGGTTACACCTTCGAACAGCTTCTTCGTTCATCCAGTCCCACATCTCGACAGGTAGGTATTCGCGGCAGAAGCATTCGAAAGCAAGTTCGCCTAAGTTGCCGATTCGTTTTACGTCGAGGTCGTCCGCGCCCTGTATCACGGCTTGATGGTTAGCGCGTTCTCGGTCTACTTCGCTGGGGGTGTAACGGTACATGAATTCACTCCCGTGCGCAGATGACAAGAAAGTTCGGGCGTAAGGATTATGCTGAACAACTCACGTCTTACAGTCATGACACTCCTCGACAGTCTGTCAGGCTATGAGTTCGAGGAGAAGATGGTACGTGTCTTCGAGAAACGCGGGTACGAGAACGTCCGCCAACTTCCAAGAAGCGGCGACAAGGGGCGCGACATCGTTATGGAAGAGTCGGACGGAACTGCGGTCGTAGTCGAATGCAAGCACACGGAGAGCGTCGGTCGCCCCGTGGTGCAGAAGCTCCATTCGGCGACTACTACCTATGGACACGACGGCGAAAAGAGGGGCATGGTAGTCACGACAGGTCGGTTCACGTCACCGGCACGCGAGTACGCCGAGAAGACGGGTATAGAGCTTATCGACGGAAGAGACCTGCGTGAGATTGGCGAGGAGGTCGGTATGGACATGTACAACGGCAGAATCGAGATAATCTGCGACCGTGCCTTCGAAATAGGCGACGCCGAAGCGACGGTTCGGGATGCTTTCCGTGATATAGAGAACTTTCCTCTTTCGAGTGCGCGGAATCCACGGACAGCCGCGACGCTGCACCCTGTTCTCGCTGTCGAAACGCGTGTGGACGCAACCTTCGAGACGAGCGTCGGTGTGATACACAGGGCGAACGACAGGTCGACGGCGTACATAGACGCGAGCAGAAGCGGCGGCGCGTCGTCGTCTCTTCCGTCGGAAGTTAGTGAGATGGTTTCGAAAGACCTCGGAAGGACGGATAGGACGGTCGGGTTCTCGGAAGAAAAAGTGGAGAAGGATTTCGACGAGGGCAACGTACAGCGTTTCGAGGGCACCGAGGAGGACTACATCGACCCGGTCGTGAAGGAGATGCGTCAGAAGCACACGACGACTGTGACGTACACCGGCGACAACAACGTAACATACCAGAAAGAGTGCGTTCCGAAGGAGTCGGACGTGGACGTAGTGAACTTCGAACCTGTCTACCTGCCACGGATACGCGCAAACGTCGAGGTCGGTGACTACGACTACCCGTACGAGTGGTACGAGACGACGACGGCGAAGAAGGTGACCGAAGACGGTGTACATCGGTGCGTCCAGTGCGGCGAATCCGACGACGACACGTACACCTTCTGCAGGAACTGCGGTAGCATAAACTGTTCGAGCCATATCAAGACGGAACGGTTAGAAGGCGAGCCTGTCTGTACAGGATGCGCCGTCAAGGAACGTTTCGCGCTCAAGAAGAAGTACTTCTACGACGAGGAGAACCTGCAGGAGTTCCGCGACGAGTACGAAGAGATGGAGGTACACGAGAAGGCGATGGAAAACAAGCCGCTCGTAGGTGCCACAGCCGTCGTGTTGGCTGTTTTGCTCTACTTCGTTATCCAGTCATTCGTGTGAGGGTTTACTTCGGCTCCGCCACGGCGCGTTCGGGTGCGACGCGGTCGTAACGCACGATTGCGTCGTACTCTTCGAGCGGCGTCGTGTCTCTTTCATCTTCAGCGATGCCTCGCGTTTCGTGTGTCTCGAAACGGTCGCGCACGAACCACTCCGCGACGAGTTTCTCGCGTGCGTCATTCGCTTCCTCCAGACGCCACTCGGCGCGTTCGAGCAGACATACCGCCGCTGTAACGTCGAAGATGAAGTCGGCGAGTTGCTTCGCCTCATGCTGTGCTACCTCGGGTTCCGTCGTCTCTACTGCGTCGAAGGCGTTCGAAAGAGCGTCGAGTTCTTCGCGTACCGTTTCGACCGTCTCGTCTAAGGGCGGGTCGTCGATTTCGTCGAGCCTCCCTTCGAACTCCTCGATGTATGCGCGGTGCGAGAGTTCGGAAGCCATCGACCTGAGAACGTCGAGAGCCATGATGTTCGACGCGCCCTCCCAGATTGGCGTGACCTGCGCATTCCTGAGGAGACGCGGATGCACGAACTCCTCGACGTATCCGTTTCCGCCCTTTATCTCCATCGCGTAAGAAGCGTTATCGACAGCCATACGTGCGGTTCTGTACTTGACGACGGGTGTGAGTATACGCATCAGACGGTAGGCGTGTTCGTCCGTCTCTCCTGCGCGTTCCGCCTCTTCGCGCCGACCGAACTGCTCGACAGCCTCAAAGGTCGCCTCTACCGCCGCCTCGTGTCTCACCGTCATATCGACCATATCACGCCGCATCAGCGGCTGGTCTTTCAGCTTCTTTCCGAACGCATCGCGGTTTGCGACGTGTATCCTGCTTTCGAGTAAGGCGCGCCCAGCCACGCTCCCGATTGCGTTGTAAAGACGCTCCATGTTGAGCATCTCCGACATATACTTGAAGCCTTCCTCCGTCTCGCCAAGGAGGTACGCCTCCGCACCCTCGAAGACTACCTCGCCCGTCGGGACGCTCTTCGTTCCTAACTTGTCCTTGAGACGGCGGTAGAGAAAGTCGTTAGGCTCTCCGTTGCGTTTCGTGCGCGGCACCAAGAAAAGCGAGAGACCTTTGGTTCCTTCGGGTGCGTCGGGACGACGCGCCAAGACGAGCGCGGCTTCCGAATCGATGTTTGAGCAGAACCATTTCTCGCCCGTGAGTTCATAGACATCCTCTTCGTCCGTCGGTTCTGCGACGGTGTCGTTCGCACCAACGTCACTTCCGCCCTGCTTTTCGGTAAGAAACATAGCGCCGGTCACCAAGTCGTCGTAGTCACGTGCCGTCAGGGCATCGTAGTATTCCTGCAGGCTTCCGTCGTCGAACTTTTCGAGTAGGAGCGCGGCACCGCCTGTCATCGCCGCAGGGCATCCAAGTCCTGTACTCGATGTGTACTCCATCAGGTAGAACTGCGCGAAATGCTCGACGTGCGAGACGGTATCGTCACGTTCCGGCGGTGTCTCGAACAGGTCTGCGATGAGACCGCTTTCGTAGACGAGTTTCTCGTTCTCGATATGCTTCGGATGGTACTCGACCTCGTTTACGCACTCGCCGTTTCTGTCGTACGTCCGGAGTTCGGGCGGGTTGTCCGCGACCGTATCGGCGTTGGGTGAAACCTGTTTGCCTACCGTTCCGCCGAACTTCCGCAGGCGTCTCTCCATCTCGTCGTCCATCCCTATACGTCTCTCCACCGTTCGGCGTATCGCAGGGTCGAGTTCCCAGTAGTTACAGTCCTGACCGCGTTCGTACTCGGAGTAGTCTATCGGGGTTTCCATGGCTCTTACTCGTGATCAATGGAAAATAAGGTTCGGGGTGGCTGATATTTCAGAATGATGAAACAGAGCGCAAAATACTAAAACACACGCGCAGTAACCGAAGACATGACAACAACCCACGAGGAGAAACTTAGGCGTATACGCGAGGTATCCATGACTGTGCGTGAGCCAAGGAATGCGCAGGAAATAGCCGAATCAACGGATGTCGCGCCCAACACCGCGCGCAAGTATCTGCGCCAGTTGGTGGAGACTAACAGACTCATCGCGGTTGAACGCGGACGCGAGACTCTGTACCATCCCGACCCGACGACACAGCGTTTCGACCAGATACGTGACTTGATAGAGGAAAACACGAAGAAGGAACTCGTCGAGGAAATCGACGTGATAGAGTCGCAGATAGAGACTTGGAAGAAAGAGTACGATGTCGGTTCGCCCGACGAACTCCGCGCTTCTATATCGGGAAAGCTTGAGGATAAACGGTTATCGAGACTGCACGACGCCGAGGACTGGGAGTACTTCGAACACCAGTCGGAGATGATAGGACACGCAGTCATGCTATACGACGCCGTCGAAAAAGATGTGACGGAGTACGAGAGCCTCAAAGCCGATGCGTGACTCGGAAAGCCGAAACCGTAACCATCTCGACCGGTACGAGATGCACAAACGTCTCAAGGACAGACTAAGGCGTACTGAGGGCGTTGTCGAATTGCGCGCCGAGCCAAGCAGTATGCGGCCGACGCAGGTACATGCGGTTCTGGATACCAAGACGTTCTTTGGTCGGGAATACGAACCCGAGAGAGCCGAATTAGAGGTCGAGTGGCGTCCGCGTTCCGACCGCGACGTGTTCCGCCTGCAGTACAACGAACCCGGAACTCCGTGGTCTTGTGGCTGGCACCAAGACGATGACCACGAGGAGCTAGTTCCGTGCCATTTTCAGGTTAACCACGCTGACTGGGACGAAGGTTACTATGAACCCTGTACGTTCGAAGACACGAACCCGATGGCTGTCCTCGAAAGATGTCTGACAGGGCCAAGAGAAAGGGTGCCGAACCTGCCAAATTCGGTGTACGAAGGCTGAGTTCAGACACCAAGCTTATTATCTATTACGAATAATATAGAATACATGCCAACTCAGAAGAATGCTGGTTCGGCTGTCCGCGATATGCTTTCGATAGCCGACGTTCTTAACAACCCTGACATGGCTCGTGTTTACGCTTACGTGGCGAAGACGGCTGAAGAAGAGACATCTGAAGAAGGAGTAACCGTCGAAGAGATAACCAACGAACTCGACATACCACAGGCGACCGCATACGACTACGTCGGGCGTCTCGCCGACGCGAGCTTGGTGTCGAAGCAGGGCGAGGCGCGACCGTACGGATACACTGCAGAGGAAGTAAACCTCAAGCTGACGAAGGACGGGAACGAGTACACAGTGTCGCCCGAACTTATCGACGCGGTATCGCGCCGCGGCGAGAACCGTAACATAGACGCCTATATCGACAGACACGGTGTCGGCGGAGTCGCAACTGCTCTCGAATACGCCGAGAGATACGTAGACAGCGAGATGAACCACCGTCTTATGGCACGTGAACTTGACGTGTCGCCGATAGAAGCGGAGACAATCCTGCAGGAACTGAGGAAAATTATACTTGAACATCTTCAGAAGCATGAGTGAGACACTAAACCTGTCTGAACAGACAGGTAATTATTTTATCCATTCCCAATTATAGCGACCTAATTAGATGAAAACGAGAGAAATAGTCCGCGTGGCGGACACGGGTCTCTTCGTAGCCTGCGGCTCTACGGAGAACGAGAAGTTCCGCGCGCTCAGGAGAGACGCCAATCGGGAGGGTGGCTTCGTGATACCCGAGAGGGTGCACGAGGAACTTGTTGGAACTCCGGAAGAGTACGACCCGGCACAGGGTATCACGGCTTCTGTAGACCAATCCATGGAAGAGGGATGGGTAGAGATGTACGGCGGTATCGATTACACGAACCCGAAGGTATCCGGAGCAATGGACGTAACCAGAAGATATATCGCCGACGTGACAGACCGCTCCGAGCACGATATAGAGAAAGCGGACGCCGCGCTGTCAGCGGTCGCCGTGCAGATACTTGAAGAGGGTGAAGATGTGGGACTTGTCGAACTGTACACGACAGACAAACCAGCCGGAGAAGGCTGCGTGAAAGCTGCCGAGGCTGTCGGTTACGAGGCAAAGGTTGAGTTTGTCTATGCTTTCGATTACGTCGATTAACTGACAGAAAACAGCCTGTGATGCGACGGATTATTCGCCGCCGCTCTCGAACTTGTAGTCCTCAACCTCGTGAGGGTCGAAGCCTAACTCCTCAAGGAACTTCTTGAACTCGCGCTCCGCGCTCTCGGCATCGACCTGTCTGTCGCTCGCGTGGTCGGCAAGGGCGTCGATGTCCTCGGGAACCTCGTTCTCGTGGACGATACGGTGGTTTACAAGGTCGGCGATTCGTCGTATCGGCGACGTGAAGTGCCCGTAGATGTCGAAGTTGAGCGCGTAATGTCCGCCGAACGGGTCGGACATGTACTTTGCGCGGGGCATGACGAAGAGGACGGCGCGCTGTATCTTACGAAGGTCACGTTCGCTCGCGTTCTCTATCGCCTCGTTGACCGCGACGCGCGGTTCGTCCCACTTGTCGGCGGGTATCGAAACGTCGTCGATGTCTTGTATCTCCTGAAGCGCGTCGCTCCACTGGTCGGGTGTCGGTTGGGGATGGACGCGGTACATCGCCTCGACGCCGCGGTTCCACATTAGCTCCTGTGTCACCGCCTTGTTCGCCTTTAGCATGCACTCCTCGACGATTGTGTGCGCTCTGTCGCGTGCGGGATTCAGGACGAGAGAGCCGTCCGCTTTGCGCGTCTCGTGTAGCCCTTCGGCGAGTTCGTATGAGGCACGCAGGCTCTCCGCAACGTCTTCCGAAACGTCAGAGTCGTCGCCGTCTAAGACACGCTCCGCCTCGGTGTAAGTGAGGCGTCGGTCGCTCTCTATGACACTCTTGTAGATATCGACGTTCTCGAAAGAGTAGTTCTCGTTAATGAGCATCTCGACCGAGTGTGCGAAACGCTCCTCGTTGGGTACGAGCGAGCAGACCGTCTCCGCGAGGTCGGGCGGGAGCATATGGACGGTATGCCCGGGGAAGTAGACTGAAGATGCGCGCCGCTTCGCCTCCTGATAAAGTTCTGTGTCGGGTGTGACGTAATGCGAAACGTCAGCGATGTGCACCCAGAGACGCCAGCCGTTGTCCGTCTCGTTTATCGTGATAGCGTCGTCGAAGTCCTGCGCGCGCTTAGGGTCGCATGTGAAGGTGGTGAGCGCGCGCAAATCGACGCGGTCTCTTCCTCCCTCTGCGATTTCGTCGCGGAACCCGTCCGTGATACGTTCGACCTCCTGACGAGCCTGCTTCGGGAACTCCTTGGGTATGTCGTACTCCTCTAAGATTTCGTCTAACTTCTGTTCGATGCGCTCGCGCGTCTCATCATCGAGCTTTTCGTCTACATTGTCTACTTCGTCGCCTGTCTCGGCTTCTTCGCTCATTAACGAAGGGTCGGGCGAGAGCGTAAAAGGGTTTGCGGAGGTTTGATGTTTTATTACACCGAAGTTGGCGTATGCGCGTACAGGTCTTCGGCGCGGGAAGCTTGGGCACTCTCTTAGGCGCGCTCTTAGCACGCGCCGGTGTCGATACGCATCTCGTCGCCCGCGAACGCCTCGTCCGCGCTTTCGAGGACGGCGTACGCGTCGAAGGAACCGAGAACTTCGTCGCGCGTCCTTCGCTCTCCACCGAACCGCGCCCCGCCGAAGTTACGCTCGTGACAGTCAAGAGCTACGACACACAAGACGCATCCGACGCGCTCGTTTCCGTTGTCGGCGAGGACGAAACCGTCGTCTCTCTCCAGAACGGCATGGGAAACGAGGAGGTTCTGGACGAAACGCTCGAAGCGACCGTCTTAGGAGGAACGACGACGTACGGCGCGAACCTGCGTGACGGTTTTGTCGAGTACACGGGACGCGGTGAGGTCGTCGTCGGCGACTACCGCGGCGGTTCTTCGCGCGCTGCCGAACGCGTCGCCGAGACGCTCGCGCCCCTGAACGCACGCGCAACGGACGAGATGGACATCGCGCTCTGGGAGAAACTCGCCGTCAACGCAGCGATAAATCCTGTGACGGCACTTACACGTCTCAAGAACGGCGAGGCGGCGGAAAACGTGCCCGACGTTATGCGTGCCTCCGCGAAGGAGGTCGAACGTGTCGCAGACGAACACGGCGTTTCGCTCGAAGGCTCACCCGAACGCGCGCTCGAAGTCGCACGCGCGACAGCACAAAACGAGTCGAGCACCCTGCAGGACGTTCGCGCCGGAAGACGTACGGAGATAGACGCCCTCAACGGCTTCGTCGTCGAACGCGCACGTGAGACGGTCACCGAGGTTCCGACGAACGAAACTCTCGTCTCACTCGTCAAAGCCCTCACCAGAACGAAATAGTTTTCATCTTTGTCGGACACGGTTACGACGGTGAACTGTCTTGAAACAGCTTTCCTCTCAGGGGGTTCCTCTTGTCCGAGTCTGAGGAGCGTACAGGGGTGCTCGTTCCCGTCGCGGACACCTCTACGGCAGACGAGACCGTAAGGTACGCCGTCGAGACGTACGAGGACGCGGAACTCCATTTCGTCTCCGTAGTTTCGAGCTTCAGAAGACGTGGAAGCAAGAGGGAGGAAGCCGAGAGCCTCCTAGAAAAGGCGCGTATATGGGCTGAGGAAACCGACCCCGACGCATCCGTCCATTTCGAGGTGGTTGAGACAAAAAGCTACCTCTTCGGACCTGCGGAACACGCAGAAATATTTGCGGAGTACGCCGAAGAAAACGGCGTCGGACGCATCGTCCTTGACCCCGAATACAGGGTCGGCGCGACCTCTCCCTCTCTCCAGCCCCTTAGCGACGAGATACGCGGTGAGGGATTGAAGCTTGATAGACCACCTATCGAACGTCCAACACGTCGCCCGTCGCTTCTGACACGTGGCGGTATTTCGAGGCTCGCAACTATCTTCCTTCTGTCGTACGGCTTCTACCTCGCACTCGGTTCTTTCTCGACTTTCGACCTTCTTACAGGCGGTGTGACGGCGGCTGTCGTAGCTGTGACTCTCGAACGTGTGTCTTTCCAGAACTCGCCGACAGCACGCCGCATCCCCGGTGTCGGTCTGCGCCTATTTCTGTACCTCCCGTACCTTATCTGGGAGATTGTCGTTGCTAACTTCCAGATAGCGTATGTCGTCCTCCATCCAGACCTGCCCATAGACCCGTCTGTCGAGGAGTTCGAGGCGGCTGTCTGGGGAGGCGCGGCTGTTACGACACTAGCAAACAGCATAACGCTGACACCCGGAACGCTCACGGTCGAGGCTGACGGAAGACATCTCTACGTCCACACGCTCACAAGAGCGGCACGCGAAGATTTGCTTGATGGTTCGCTCGAAAGAGCCGTACGTTTCGTTTTCTACGGAAGAGAGGCGATGAGCTATCCTAAGCCGAAGGAAAGAGGTGGTGAAGATGGTGATTAGCATCGAGTCCACGCTAATAGGAGCGGCTGTGGCTGTCACTCTGCTCGCTGTCGTCGTTCTATACCGTGTCGTACGCGGACCGACGGTACAAGACCGTATTATCGCTGTCAACGTCCTTGGAACGAGCACCGTCGTCATAATTGCGTTCGTCGCCGCCGCACTCGACAAACCTTTTTTCTTGGACATAGCAATCGTGTACGCGCTTCTCAACTTCCTGCTGTCGATAGCCGCGGCAAAGCTCACGATAGACAGAGGTGAGGTTCTTTGAACGAACCTGTCGTACAGATAACCGTCTTAGTGCTCGCACTCGGTAGCGTCTTCTTCACGCTCGTTGCCGCTGTTGGTCTCATACGCCTGCCCGACCTTTACACACGCGCACATGCTTCGAGCAAAGCCGACACACTCGGTGCAGGCTTCGGTCTTCTCGCCGTCGCTATCGCTTTCGGACCAAGCCGTACGGCTCTGAAGGTCGCCTTTCTCATAGCTTTCGTCTATCTCACCAACCCGACGGCGGCGCACGCTATCTCACGCGCCGCGTACGACCAAGGTATTGAGCCTTGGACGAAGGAGGACGAAGAGGGCGGAGGTGAGACGGCTTGACGCTCGCACTCGAATTAGCTCTCGTCGGATTCGTCCTGTCCACAGCGGCTGCAACCGCTCTTTTGCGTGACCTGCTCGCTTCTATCGTGGTTTTCGCGGCTTTCAGTCTCGGTGTGTCGATAATATGGGTCATACTGCAGGCACCCGATGTCGCACTTACCGAAGCGGCTGTCGGCGCGGGTGTGATGAGCGTCCTCCTCCTTGTGACGGTAGCGAAGACTGCGCGTTCTCCCGACGACGCCCCCTTAGTTTCGGTGAACCCTAAGGCGTTAGCCGTTGTCCTCGTTCTTGTCCTCGTTCTCGTCACGACACTACCCGCACTTCCGCCTGTCGGAGACGCAACCGCGCCCGCGCTTCAGGAGACTAACGAAGGCGGAACGACGCCGTACGGCTACTACATCGGAAACGCGTACGACGAGACGGGTGTCGAGAACGCCGTAACTGCGGTACTCGTCTTCTACCGTGGATTCGACACGTTCGGAGAGGCTGTCGTCGTCTTCTCCGCCGTCGTCGGCGCGCTGATACTGTTCGGCGGAGGCATGAGGAGGGAGACTGAATGATACCCAGACCTTACTTCGAGAGTCCGATAGTGATGACGACGGTGCGCCTCGTGGCACCCTTCGCTCTGACTTACGGCATCTTCGTCACACTACACGGCGCGGGTTCGCCCGGCGGTGGCTTCCAAGGTGGCGTCGTCATCACCTCGGTTGTCATAATGATAGCTTTCGCTTTCGGCGTAGGTCCGACACTCGACTGGACCGACGAACGTGTCGTCGCAGGTCTTTTCGGAGGAGGTGTTCTCGCTTTCGGTGCTGTTACACTTATCACAGTTCCTTTCGGCGGAAGCCTGCTACGCGTTGACGCGCTTCCGATACCGACGAAGTACGCAATTGAGGCTGTCGAGGTTTTCATCGGTGCCATAGTCGCAGGTGTGGTAACGTCGCTGTTCTTCCTTCTTTCCGAAGGAGGTGAGGAAGAGTGACGGGCATCGCAGAGTCCCTTCTGACACAGTACTACCATGTCGTCTTCGTCCTCCTTCTCGGCATAGGTGTCTACACGATGATAGACGCTAAGAACCTCGTAAAGAAGATAATCGGTCTTAACGTCTTCCAGGTATCTGTCTTCCTTTTCTTAGTCTCCTCAGGATATCTCGAAGGTGCCGAACCCGCAATAGTCAAAGATGGAGGAGGACCGTACGTCAACCCGCTTCCGCACGTCCTGATACTCACCGCAATCGTCGTCGGTGTTTCGCTCACCGCACTCGCACTCGCACTCGTCGTACGTGTCTATCAGGAGTACGGCACCCTTGACGAAGAACATCTTCAAGAGGTGATGTCGGATGACTGACGCGCTTCTCGGAGTTGTCATAGCTGTACCTGTGCTCGCCTCGGTCGTTCCTCTCATCGCTTCGTTCTGGCGCGACAAGATAGGCTGGTACGTCGCACTCATCGCGCTCTCAGTTAACGCCTTCATCGTCGCTTCTATCGTCCGTGGCTTCCTAAACGAAGGAAGACTCAGCCATGAGGTCGGCGGTGTCTCTGTCCCGTACGGCATAGAACTCGCTCTCGACGGACTTTCAGTTCCGATACTCGTCCTCGTCGCCCTCGTATCGCTGGGAACGCTCGTCTACACAAGGAACGCTGGACCACGTTCGAACTCGTTTTACAGCGGCTATCTCCTCCTCACAGCAGGTTTGATCGGCGTCACGGTCACGGGAGATGTTTTCAACCTATACGTCTTCATTGAGATAACCGGACTGACAGCGTACGCGCTGATAGCCAGCGGCGACGACGGACGGTCGGCTTATGCCGCTCTCAAGTACCTCATCGCAGGCACAGTAGGAGCGTCGCTCTATCTCATCGGTATCGCGTACGCCTTTGTCGCAACAGGCACGCTAAATATGGCTGATCTCTCAGCACGACTCGCAGAGGTAGGACACAGCGACACGCTCGTTCTGACCTCTTTCGCCTTCGTGGTCGCAGGTCTTGGTGTCAAGGTCGCACTGTTTCCGCTTCATACATGGCAACCCGATGCCTACTCTTCGGCACCGTACGGCGTTGCGGCGTACGTGTCCGCGCTCGTTTCGACCGTTTCGGCGTACGCGCTCGGACGTCTGGTTCTGACGGTCTACACACCTGAGTTTCTCGTCTCGAACCCTGTAGTTTCGTCCGCGCTCGTCTACTTCGGCGCGCTCAGCATAGTTGCGGGAAGCGTCCTTGCGGTGCTCCAGACAGACGTACGCCGCCTCCTCGCCTACTCGTCCGTCTCGCAGTTCGGTCTCGTCGTGGTCGCGTTCGGTATAGCGAACCCTACATCCGTCTTCGGCGGCGTCGTTACGCTGTTCGGACACGCTGTGGTGAAAGGCTCCCTATTTTTCGCGGCGGGCATCTTTGCGTACAGGCTCGGTGTGACGAGGCTTGACGAGTACGAAGGCTTAGCGAGGAAGATGCCGTACACAGGAGCGGCTTTCGCTGTGCTCGCACTCACGCTCGTCGGCGTACCACCCGCCGTCGGATTCGTCGGCAAATGGTACGTCGCACTCGGTGCTGTGCGTGCCGGTGAGACATCCGTCGCCGTCGTAATCTTCGCAAGCACACTCCTTACGCTGATGTACGTCGCACGTCTCGTTGACAGGATGTACTACGGCGCGGCTGGCACCGGAACTTCTGAGACTGCGGTTGCTGACGGCGGCACAGGCGGTGTATGTGTGACGTACGGTATGGTCGCACTCGTCGTACTCGCCGCTATCGCCGTCGTCGTTCTCGGTCCGGTGGCGTCAGCGGTACAAGAGACACTCGCACTCGGGGAGGTGTTGGGTACATGACGGAAGTCGAATCACTACGTCCGCTCGCCGCAGTCGTAGTCTCGGCAGTTGCCATATTCGGTATACTCGCCGCGCATAGACGTCCGAACATCCGCGAGGCGGTAACGCTCGTCGCCGCAGGCGCGAAGTTCGCAATCGTCGCAAGCATGCTCCCCGGAGTACTCGACGGAACCGTCTACGTCACACGTCTCGGCGAGGTCGTCGCTGGCGTGCCCTTCGTCCTACGTGCCGACGCTCTCGGTCTTCTTTTCGCTCTCCTCGCATCGTTCCTCTGGATACCAACGAGCCTATACAGCATCGGCTACATGCGCGGTCTCGACGAAGGCAACCAGACGCGGTACTTCGCAGCGTTCGCGGGTTCGCTGAGCGCGACGATGGGTATCGCGTTCGCGTCGAACCTCGTCGTCCTGTTCGTCTTCTACGAACTACTGACCGTCGCAACGTACCCGCTTGTCGCACATGACGAGGACGAAGAGGCACGTGCCGCAGGAAGGAAGTACCTGACGTACACCTTCGGTGGCGGTGTCGCAGTTCTCGCGGGTACGGTACTCGTCTTCTGGGTAACGGGCACCGTGAGCTTCGCGGCGGGTGGCATCGAAGGACTTACGACCGAGACGAGCACAAACGTCGCACGTCTCGCCTTCCTCTTGTTAGCAGGAGGTTTCTCGGTAAAAGCCGCCGTCATGCCCCTCCACTCGTGGCTTCCCGATGCGATGGTCGCGCCGACGCCCGTCTCGGGTCTGTTACATGCAGTCGCGGTCGTCAAGTCGGGCGCGTTCGGCGTAGCACGTGTAGTTCTCGATGTCTTCGGTCCGGAGGCAGTCGCGGAGATAGGTACAGGTCTACCGCTCGCGGTTCTTGCTGTTTTCACGTTTATCGCAGCGTCGATAATCGCGTTACGCAAGGATAATCTAAAACGACGCCTTGCCTATTCGACGATTGCGCAGCTTTCCTACATCGTTATGGGTCTCGCGTTGCTCACACCTACCGCGCTCGTCGGTGGTCTCCTGCATATCCCTGCGCATGCCTTCATGAAGCTAACTTTGTTCTTCTGTGCGGGCGCGATACACGTTGAGACACACACCGACGACATCAGCAAGATGGCGGGCATCGGTAAACGCATGCCTCTCACGATGTCGGCTTTCGGTGTCGCATCGCTCGGCATGGCAGGCATACCTCTGCTCGCAGGCTTCGTAAGCAAGTGGTACCTCTTAGTCGGTAGCTTCGACGCAGGTCACGCAGTCTTCGCTTTTGCTCTCCTCCTCTCGGGCGTACTCAACATCGCCTACTTCTGGCCCATAGTCTATCAGGCGTTCTTTGAGACACGCGAAGAGAGCGATGAAAAGCCCCTCGTTGACGCAGAACTCGGCGGTCACTGGGGCAAAGTGCCCGACCACTATACGCCTCGCGTTCCTGTGGCGGATGGAGGCGACGCTGACGGTGAGGACGAACACAGTGACCACGGAGCAGATGGCTACTGGGCAGACGCAGGCTGGCGCGGCGGCGAAACGTCGCCGTTCGTTCTCGTCCCGATACTCGGCGTCTGCGCCTGCGCGGTCGCGTTAGGCATCGCACCCGCAACCGTCTACTTCCTGCGTGTCGTCCGTCTCATCGTTGAGAACGTCACGGGGGTGGTAGTATGACAGCGACTGCCGGCGTGCCTATTGACCTTCTGACGGCGGTCCCTCCGGCTTTCATCATACTCGCCGTCGCTCTTGTCATACCGTTCGTTCCACGACGCGCCGGACACACGCTCGGCTTCGTCGCCTCACTCGCCGTCGTACCTTGGGCACTCGCTCTGCGCTCGTCGCCTGGCACGTACCTCGAAACCGCGTTCATGGGATTTGACGTTGTGCTACTCAATATCGACAGCTTTTCTGTGGTAATGGCTGTCATATTCGGCGGCTTTGGCGCGGCGGCGGTCGCGTACTCGTACTACGTCGAAGCGTCACGCCTCCAGACTGCGTTCGCAGTCTCTTACGTCGGCACGTCGATAGGTGCGGTTCTTGTCGGCGACTGGCTCACGCTCGTCTTCTTCTGGGAACTCATGGCTGTCACAAGCACCCTCTTAGTCTGGCACTACGGCGGTAAGGCTGTGCGTGCGGGTTACCGTTACGCCCTCTTACACGGCGCGGGCGGTTCGCTCCTCATGTCCGCAGTCGTCCTCAACTACGTCCAGAGAGGCGCGGAAGGCTTCGTCTTTACCGGTGAAGGTATGGCATCCGGTCTCCCCGCCGTTCTCGCCGCGCTCGGTATCGGTGTCAACGTCGGCTTCATCGGTCTCCACGCTTGGATACCCGACACCTACCCGCGTCCACATATCGGCGCGTCCGTCTTCCTCTGCGCCTTCACGACGAAGGCGGGCGTCTACGGTCTCTACCGTGCGTTCCCTGACGGAAACATCGCAGTCGCGTACATGGGTGCGGCGATGACCGTTTACGGCGTCGTATACGCCCTCCTTCAGACAGACATGCGCCGTCTTCTCTCTTACCATATACAGGCACAGGTCGGCTACATGGTCGCAGGAATCGGTATGACGAGCGCGCTTGCGACGGCGGGCAGCTTCGCACACATCTTCAACCATATACTGTATAAAGGTCTGCTTTTCATGACGGCGGGCGTCATAGTCTATCGGACAGGCGAAAACAGCCTCAAGAAGCTAGGCGGCGGTCTGTGGAGACGCACGCCCGTCGTCTTCGTCGCTTTCACGGTCGCCGCACTCTCCATCTCGGGCTTCCCGGGCTTCAACGGCTTCGTCAGCAAAGGTATGATAACAAGCGCGGCGCACAAGACAGATATCTACGTCGTCGGCGGCGAGGATGTTCTCTGGTGGCTGATGATGGTAGGTGCCGTCGGCACGTTCATGTCTTTCGTAAAGTTCGGCTACTACGCATTCTTCTACGGTTCATACGATGGCACACTCCGCGACGGTAACTTGGGGCAGAAGATCGCTGTCTCGTCGCTCGCTCTCGCGTGTTTCGTCTTGGGTGTCGTGCCAGCCTTGCTCCTCAACTTACTCCCGTTCGCCGGAGACTGGTCCTACACGACGTTCACCGTAGGTCACATACTCGAAGGTCTCGTCCTCGCTGTCCTCGGAGTCGTCGGATTCTACGTCGCAAGAGGTGCGATAAACCGTATCGGTGTCGCACCCGATGTTGACGCGCTCTATAATCCGGCGGTCTTCTACGGAACACGCGTCACTGCACGCGCTACGACAGGAGGTTACGCATTCGTTGACTCCGCCGCCGTTCGTCTCGCACACGTCTCGGCTTGGACAGTCAACGAACCGCGCGACGCGGTGAAAGGTGCCCTTCCTAGTGGAGCACGAGGTTGGTACGACAAACGCGTCACTTCCACGCCGGGTGAAACGGGACTGCGCGTAGGAATAGGCGAGACGATTCTCGTCATCTCCCTCGTTCTCTCGGCTGTCCTTTTCGTCGTTCTGCTGTGAGCTATGCGGAACGGTTGAGTTCGTTTCTCAGGTCGCCAAACGTCAGAACACGTTCCGAGTAGGCGTTGTGCTGATGTATGCTTTCCTCGTTCTCCTGTGTCATCGTTACAACTGCGTCGTCTGGCAGGTCAAACTCGTCGGCGACGTTCTTCGCCATCTCGCGCACAACGTCCTCGACGAAACGCGCGTTTTTATGCATCTCCTTCGTCATGTGGTGCTCGTCGGGACGTTTTGCGAGGTTATAGAGGCGCGACGACATCGAGTCACGTGCCACGTCTATGATACGGTCAAGTGAGACATGTACATCCTCGTCAGCCTCTATTTCGAGGTACGAAAGAGACCTCTGGTTGTGTGCCGCCTGTGGTATCTCGTCAAGGAACTCGTTGACTGCGTCGTCACCTAAACCAAGTTCGTGCAGCTTGTCGGCTGCATCCTTACGCATCATGCCTTGTGCGCATGGACAAGCGGTAGTTCCCGTCACCTTCGCGCCTATCGACTTGCGTACGCCGTCATCTTCCTCGGCGACAGCAGACGCACGCACGTCGGCAAATCCCTGTGTCTCCTTCTTGCTCACTGGCGTCTCCTCGCGGTACATATACTCCGCCTCCATCTCGACCTCGGCACGTGTCGTGTAGTCGTGTCGTTTGAGTAGACGGCGTGCAATCTCGGCGCAGAGATCCTCGATACGGAAGACGGGATCGCGTGTCAGCTCGTCGAGAACCTCGTTTGTGACTTCCATGTTCCGACTCATATCGATCCCTTTGCGTTCTGACGGAAGATCGACGTAGACGTTGAACTCAGCCTCGAACACGAGGGGTCGTTTGCCCTCGCGTGCCACCATCACGAGCTTTTTTACATCCGTGACACCGACACGTTTGAGACCAACCTCAACATCGGGCTTAGTCGCCTGTACATCGGGTAAAACTTCTTGACTCATCCTTTCTCATATACGATCTGAGACATAATAGGGCTGGTGCTTCGGGCCAGATATGAACCTTGCTACAGGTCATACTAACGGTTAAGTAGCCTCAACGACCGTTCTTGAACATGAGGACAGAAAAAGCCGATATCGTCGTCGTCGGCGGCGGAACAGGAGGCTGTTTCGCAGCCGCGTCCGCCGCGTCCGAGGGTCTCGAAGTCGTCCTTCTCGAAAGGAAGTCTCGCGAGGAAGGCGGGCGTATCGCTTGTGGTGACGCTATAAAAGGAGCAGCAAGTCTCCCTGACGTTATCGACCGTGACTACGTCGCGGACGAGTCGTTCACCAACCAAGAGGTTAGACGTGGTATCTTCGAAGCAAAAGGGGAGAAAATAGAGATACCTCTTCCGTCGGTGGGTAAGGTGATGGACAGGAAACGTTACGGCGAGGTGATACTCGAAGAGGCTGAGCGTACGGGGGTAGAGGTAGTCTACGATACGGTGGCACAGGGTGTCATACAGAAGGATGGGCGTGTCGAAGGTGTCCATGCTGTCCGGAAGGGAGAACACGTCAAGTACCGCGCGCCCGTCACCATCGACGGGGCTGGCGCGCTCTCTGTCCTGCAGGACGACGCGGATCTGTCGGACACGACGTTCGATACGAACGTCAACTTCACACAGTTCTGTTCGGCATACCGTGAGATAATCGAGGTTGACGAACCCGTCGAATGGAACGACGCACTTGTGTTCAAACCCGCTGAGGAACTCGGATACGTCTGGTACTTCCCGCGGACACCTACCGAAATAAACGCCGGTCTTGGTTTCCAGATGTCCGAGGAACCTATGAAACTCGTCGAAGCACTCAGACGTGACGTACAGGAACGCGACGAGTTCAAAAATGCACGTATAATCAACAAGCTAGGTGCCGCTTTACCGACACGCAGACCTTATGACTCCGGAGTGGCACCGGGTTTCGTTGCGGTCGGCGACGCGGCGGGACATGTCAATCCAACCACCGGCGGCGGGATACCCGGTGCGGCGAAGTCGGGTGCGTGGGCTGGCGAGGTAGCCGCGGACGCGGTAGTCGAACAAGACGTTTCGGAAGGCGCGCTCTGGGAGTACAACGAACGTGTCATGCACGGTTTCGGCAAGAAGTTCGCAGCGACCGACCTGTACAACATCTTTGGTACTGCACACGGTGTCGATGAACTTACCGACCTAGTGAAGCCGATGCCCGGTCAACAGCTTGTGGACGCACTCGGCGAGGGCGAGGTCTCGATGTCGCTTGGTCTGAAGCTAAAGACACTCATCAAGACTTTCGGTCACTGGGGGCTTCTGCGTGAACTCTACGGCGTACATAAGAAGGCAGAGGAAATTAAGGAGACGTACGCTTCGTACCCTTCGATAGGCGGATTCGATACGTGGAAAGAGGAACGCGACGGTATCATGGAAGACGTGTACGAGATAACCGGCGCGACGCCTAAGTACTGACTATTCTATCTGCACTCTGTCGTCGCCGACACGTTGCCAGAAGTTGTACATAGCGTACTTGATTTTGTCGGCGTCCACCTCAACGAATTCGTCACGCTCTTCTTCAGGGAAAGAGTCGCGTACACCGTAGTTTCCCATGTCGGCGTCGGAGCGGTAACGTGCGTCGGCGAGTATCCGTACGCCGTAGTCGTCGGGCGAACGTACGACACGTCCGAGTGCTTGACGCGTCTTGCGCACAGTCGGTGCCTCCACAGCGTACTTCCAGCCGTCGCCGAACTCGTTCTCGTACGCGCCTTCGACGGCTTTTTTCCTGTCGCTTAGGTACGGGTATCCGACGCCGACGACGACTGCTGTGCGCGCTACATCGTCGGGGAAATCGACACCTTCGGTCAGCGTTCCCCAGAGGTAGGTCAGAACAGCCTTTTTTCCGTCCTCTTCGAGTTCGCGGCGTATCGACCGCGCCGATTCGCCGACACGGTCAAGGAGTACTTCGACGTCCGTGTCGAGACGTTCATGGTAACGTTCCGCCTCTGAGAATGACGGGAAAAAGATCAGAACATTCCCCGCGCTGTGGTCGATTACGTCCTCCAAGAAGTTCTCGACTGTCTGAGTAACTTCCGGGTTGTCGCGTTTGCTCGAAAAAAGCGCGGGCAGGTCGGCGACGAACGTTTCGCGTCTCTCCTCGGGGAAATGCATTCCGTAAGCGAGTTCGACAGGGTTCTTTAGCCCTACAACGCGCGAGAGAACGTCGAAAGGACGTAACGTAGCACTCATGAGGACGGACGAATGCAGGGAGTCGAAAAGCGGTTCTGTCACTTCATTCGGCAAGCAGGTGTAGAGTTCTGCGCGTGCGTCGATACTTTCGTCGGTATCTCGGTCGGAACGCCGCACGCCAGCGACGGGGAAGTAACCGTCTTGGTCGGCGTTTTCGAGGTAGCGGTCTATGAACGAGAAGGCGGAAAGGGCGGCACAGTCACGGCGTGTTTCTGCGTCGCCTGACTTGTACTCGCGTTCGTACCGTGCGTCTATGTGCGACGCCGTCTCGACTCCCGAACGCACGAGACGCCGTACTTCGTCTTCTTCGTGTCTCAGGTTCTCGAAGAAAGCGTCTGTCAGGTCGTCGCGTGCGTCGTCCTCGTTTTCGACGGTCACGTCCTTCCATTCGTTTCCGAGACGTTCCGCCTCGCCGAACTCCAAGGAGCCTTCTGTCACATAGGTCAACGCCTCACGAAATGCTTCGAGTACACGTCTTTCGTCGTCTACCCCCTCTCCTTCCTCTGCGAGTTCGAGTTCTGCACGGTCGAGCGTCTCGCGTCCGAGGGTGCGCGAAGAGTGCTCGCGTGCTGCGTCCTCTAAGTTGTGCGCCTCGTCGAAGACAGCGATAACCTCGTCGGGGTTTGCGTCGAGCCATCCGAAAAAGTACTCACGTATCTCGGGTGAGAGGAGATGGTGGTAGTTGCATATCACTAAGTCAACGTTGTCCATCGACTCCTTGAGGAGTTCGTATCCGCAGAATCCGCAACCTTCTGCGCGGTCATAGACTTCGTCTGGTTCGCGCACGTCTTCGTCGAGCCACCGCATGAAATCGGCGTTGTTACGCGTCAGGTTCTCGTAGAAATGGTCGCACGAGTTCTCGCGTAGCGCGCTCACGGACTCTTCGAGCGCGGCGCGCTGTTCCTCCTCCTCCGCGGTCGTTGTCGCTCCTCCGAGTTCTTCGAGTTCCTGTTCCGCCTCAACAAGGTCGTACGTGTTCTCGCGGAGAGCCTGACACTCCTCGTAGCCAACATCGATATGGCACATCTTCGACTTTCCGCGGAAGACCGCGACGCTCACGTCCTGTATCGCTTTGATTTCGCGCGCCTCCTCGACGAACTGTCGCATCTGTTGGTGGACGCTCGTCGTGATTACGACCGTTCTGTCTTCGCGTTGGGCGTGTTCGAGAGCCGGAACGAGCGCGGAAAGCGTCTTTCCTGTGCCGCATGCACCTTCGAAGACGATATCGCGTCCCTCATCGAGGGCTTCCCCGATACGTGCCATAGCGTCGGTCTGGTTTGGGTACGGCTCCTCCTTGGGGAAGTAGTCGTCGTATCTATCGTCTAACTCCACTTTCGGTTTATCGTTGCCCCTACGCGGCTAAGTGTCTTTCCGCTCGGCACCGTCGTCGTTTTCGGTGTCGTCTTCATTTCTTTCGCGCGCCTCGGGCGACTCACGCGCTACGGTGTCAAGCCAGGTTCCTTCCGTTTCGCGTCTTTCCCTAAGAACCTCCGCGCGTCTCTTGACAAGTGACTCCTGTAGCTTACCGCGTACCTCTTCACGTATCATCTCGGCGTCGTCGAACCCCACATCGACGGCGCGCGCTTCGTCGTCTCGTAGACCCGAAGACCCCGCGGTATCAACCGTGACGGTCGCAATCCTCCATCTGCGCTGAAGCACCGTCGAACTCTCTATTATGTTCTGAACACGGTAGTACGGAAGCATCGCTGTCTTCCGGTTCCAGAAGCCGTTACGCGTCGCAACGTAGTCGTCGCCTAGGTAGTAGCCGCGGTTGCGCCATTTGAGATGCGCCGCAACCGGTGCGAGAGGTAGCGCGAAAAGAGGTAGATACCATTCGGGCGGCGAAGTGAAGAGGTCGGCTAGGTAAAGAACCCCGGCGAGCGCGCCTAAGATAAGCGTGTACCTCACGGCGTACCTGCGTCTCGCACGTTTCGGCGGTAATGTGAACTCGGGTTTCTCTACGTTACCTATCTTGACCGCAAGACGCATGACACGGTCTTTCTTTGCGAAAGGCACCGCTGTCTCCGAACCTTGCTGACTCGACTGTGTCGGAGAGTACCCCGCCGTCTCGACGCCGAGTGTCGAGTAGCCGAAACGACGCTTAAGCACGTTCTCGCTGAGGGTGTACGTCTGTATCTTGTCGAGCGGTATCGAACCGCTGTACCGGTTGAAAAGCCCGCGTTCGTATCCGAGCGTGTCGTCAACGCGTCTCAGAACGAAGCCGTAGTAACGTGAAAAGCTCGTGCCGAAGCCGATTATCCAGAGAACTACCGCTATAAAAAGACCTAGAACGATGACGGGCACGGCACTCACATCGATTGGGAAACCCACGAACTCCTCGAACCTCTCGGGCGGTACGAACGAGAGGATGAAGAATGCGAAAGCTACGAGACGGAAATCTATCGAGAACGTGCTGAGAAGCACGAGTTCCTTGCCCGAAATCTCGTAGAGTTTCTGACCTGCTTCCTCCTCATCACCTTCGACCTCCGTGACCTCTTCGCCTGAAAGCTCCCTCTTCCGACGACGCACATCGCGCTGTATCTGACGTGCTGTATCCTCGCCGACGTAACGCAGGTTTGCTTCGCTCTGGTTTCCGCCTGCAGTCTCTATGTTGACCTGCGCTATACCCAGAAGCCTGTGCAGAACGTTCTCTGTAACATCGACGTTCTGTATACGCCGCAGAGGGATCTGACGGTTCCTACGCGAAATAACGCCCGAACGTATGTCGAAGGTGTCGTCGGTTATCTCGTACTCGAAACGCTGGTAGTAGGCGACCTGCCAGATGAGAACGATGATAAAACCAACGACGACGGCAAAGATACCGACGACGACAGCCGAGAACTGCTCGATAACGTCAGTCCCGCCGAAGAAAAAGAGAAAGACGACGAAGCTGATACGTCCGAGCTGGCGAACCGTTCTGTACAGAACCGAGACCGGATGTAGTTTCGACACCTCTGGTGCCATTATACCGCGTCCTCTATCGACTCCTCGTTCTCTATTGCGAGTTCACGTAGCTTTTCTCTGAGTTCGTCTGCGCGTTCGGGCTTCAGACCCGGGATGCTAACGTCCGCACCGCGCGAACCGGCTGTGTAAATGACAAGCGTCGCAAGACCTGTTGCGCGTTCGACAGGACCACGGCGTGAGTCGATGTGCTGTATACGGACGAAAGGAACGACCTTCTTGACACGAACCAGAACACCGTGTTCGATGTAGACCGCGTCCTCCTGTACCTCGAAACCCCAGTTCCTGTAACGCAGAAACTGGTAGAAACCGAGAACGACGAGAAGACCGACAAAGACCAAGACGCCAAGCGGTGCCTCGATGTACTCTTCCGTAGGTGCCAAACCGACTGCGGTGCCCACGACAGCCGATATCAAAACACCGACGATTATCCAGACAGTCCGTATACGTGGGCTGAGAACTTCCATGGAACAGAAAGCACGAACCGACAGTTAATTCTATTGAATCTTTCGGGCATAATAAACTTGATGTGCGTCTTGGCTACCTATCTGCCTGATTGTAAGGTAGAAAACATGATTGAGATTTCCTTTCGGATGAAGTTAGAATATACACCTCGTTTTCAGTCGCGTATATCACCGGACGACGAACTCTCTTGGCGCTTATTGTCATCCTCCGTGAGATTACCTTTTACTTGGAATCCCCCCGTTTCGCTACGTCCAGCAAGTTCCCGCTGAGGGAACGGTATTTTGATATCTTTCTGTTTAAATGCTGTTTTTACGCTGTGAATGACCGCCTGAATCGCACGCCATTTCCGTTGGGGCATCGGTGAATCAATCCAGAAGCGGAGTTCAAGAATAACCGCTGAGTCATCGAACCGAACTGGAAGCACCTGTGGAGAGGGTTGGTTCATGACTTCATCAAGCTCCGAAATCGCCTCCAAGGCAACGGTCTCAGCGTAATCCGGGTCAACTTCGTAATCGACTCCTACTTCTATCCGCAGTCGAAGTTTTCCTTCCTGGCTTCGATTGACGATTGTTCGGTTGTTAACAGCTTCGTTCGGGATCACAATGTGTTCGCCGTCAAGGTTCCTCAGGCGGACATTGTTAATCGTAATCTCTGTGACGAAACCTTCGTGTTCACCGATTTGGACCCAGTCGCCAACTGCGAAGGGTCGTGAGAGCATGAGTATAAATCCCGCAAGAATCGAACCGAGTGTCTCCTGAGCTGCGAAACCGAGCACGATACCTAAGACACCGGCTCCCAGTAGCAGATCGCCGAGCCGAACCCCCCATAAAAAGAGCAGCCCGAACACAGCGAAAACATAGACCACGACTTGAGTTACGTAGAAGCTGACTCGACGCTGATGTTCAGAAGTAACTCGACTCGCTGAACTGTCACCACCAATTAGAAGACGTTTCAGAATACGAGTTACGGTGTAAGCAGCGACGACCAAGAGTACCGTTAGCAGTATCCTGACGCCAACCTCAATTCCGAACTCAAGCACTCCAATAACAGAAAGTGCTGTTCCAGCTGCATTCCATTGGATTAGAAGCACAACCGCAGCCACAACTGTCAGGAGTAAGATAAACCCTGCCCGGATTACCTCAACATTAGCTGCTTGGATGCGTGTTTTCAGACGCTTCCCGAGAATCCAGAACACAACGCCGACGGCGACAGTGCCAGCGACTATAATCAGGGTTTCGGTGGATTCTATCGAAGACTGGAGAGGTGTCAAAGAAGGAGAGCTAATCATTGAGATATAGAACCCCCACGGTATGTGGCGTAGCCGGTATGGCGACAGAAGTTCTTGATAACGAATCTAAGGAGTTCAGGGTCATGTACCGCCTCAACAGTGATGTTTATTCTTCCCGTTGTAAAGGTTTTTTATACCATTTCCCCACAAGTTACTGACCTGTTACAACCTTTAATACTAGGAACGAGTGGAATTTGTATTACATACGTGACCCGAGGATAGCTTCACGGGCTACGGCTGTCCACGTTCAAACTCCTCAAAGGTTGTCTGTTGTCTGTCAGTGCTTCCGCTAAATACATACGGAGCTACCGTCCGGAAGAACTGCGATACAAGGACGAGCAAGATAGGACCCAGAAAGATACCGTATATCCCGAAAGCTATCGGTCCAAATATATATGCGAACATGAGGAGACCGATGTGTGTTTGATCACCACTTACGTAAGGTCGAATCAGAAAGTCCGGAACTACGTCAACGAATATAAACGTTAATATAAAAAAGAGAACCACAAAGCCGAGAAATCCCGCCTCACCGGCTGTGAAAGCCGCGATCGCAAGCAGCCCGACGACAGGTAAGTATACGATTTTGATTCCTACAACAGGTATCAGACTGCCGACGCCGGTCAGGGCACCTACCAGCGGCGGAAACGGTACTCGGACTGCTCCGGGTGCGAAGAAATTGTAAATAAGAAAAACGTACGTGCCGACTATGCCGGTCACTACTGCGTTCAGAATGTTTCCGAAAAGTATAGACGATAGTTCGTCGTCCACGGATGTTACATACTCCTGAACTACACCTGTGTCGTCAAAGCTGTCCAGAAACCATCCGACAAGGCGTGGTCCACTCGTCAGAAAATAGTATGTACCCGCCAGCATTATGAAGCCATTAAGTGCGGCACTTCCAACTATGTCCACCGATTGAAGCAGACTTGAAATGACCTGATCCAGCCACATCTGAACCGATGGATCGTTGAGTACAGCGGTAACTTCCTCGGAGTCCATTGAGACGAGATCGCTAAACTCTAATTCAGCTATCGGATCAGGTAGACCAGACCCTTGTGCCGTCTGCAAAGCTGAAAAGTAAGTGCCACCGAGACCATCGGAACCGAAAAACTGCCGGAGCGTTGGGATTATCAAAAGAAGAGCATATACAAGAAGAAGAGAAAATGGAAGCAGGAACAAGACGATTGTTGCAACAGCACGTGTCTGCCTCTGGTACGGGAACCGGCTCAGATTTAAAGTTCCTAGAAGTGGGAAGTTCCCGAGCTTTCTGTATATTGGGCGACTTGCGTAATAAAGAAAGACGGTGAAGACCAGCGTCGCTAAAAACTGTACGAGGACAAAAGCAACAACAAGGATAAGAGCGACACCTACGGCACCTAACGAAATCCTCCGACGAAGTTCTGCATCGTAGTTCACTATGTACTATTTTTTATTCTTTCTAAAAGGGAGTATCGGTTTGACCCTCTTCGTTCAATCTGTTTTACTCTTCTATTCCTTCAATATGAAATAAAGACCAGTCGTACTTTCATCCATCTTCTCCGTTTCGCTATATGGGAGATATACCCCGTACATCTATTAAGCTGGCACGACAATCGCCCTAAAGGTGCAAGAAAATATTGAACGCTGTAGAAACAGAAGGACTCACTAAAAAGTACGGCGACCTGACAGCACTCGACGGTCTGACGCTCGAAGTAGAAGAAGGCGAACTTTTCGGTCTCTTAGGTCCTAACGGCGCGGGTAAGAGTACGGCGATTGAGATACTGACGGGTCAAAAAAAGCCCACAAGCGGGACGGCGCGTGTCATGGGTGCCGACCCTGTAAACGACCCTGTTGAGGCACGTTCGCGTATGGGTGTTCTGCCGGAACGCGAGGACCCGCCAAGCTTTCTCACGCCGCGTGAGTACTTCGACTTCGTCGCCGATGTGCGTAACGTCGAACTAAACGGGAAGGTCGAAGAGTGGGCTGAGAGGCTCGGTTTCGAGGACAAGTTAGACGCAATCAGCATGGACCTTTCGCGTGGTCAGAAACAGAAGGTGATGTTCGCGCAGGCTTTCGCACACGAGCCGGAGTTGGTCTTCATAGACGAACCCCTGACGAACCTCGACCCGGTCGTGCAGGAACGCGTCAAGGACTTCGTCGTCGAGTACAACGAGAAGGGTAATACTGTCTTCCTTTCGACGCACGACATAACGGTCGCGGAGGAGATATGCTCGCGCGTCGGTATCATACAGAACGGTAAGCTCGTCGCGGAGAAGGATGTCGAGGCTGTCAAACAGGACGGCTCACGTCTCATAGACGAGTTCATGGACGAGGTCGAAGCCTGATGCCCGGTCTTTTGGGTCCGATGATAAAGGAAGAGTGGCGTCTCCATTCGCGTCTTTTCGGTGGCTGGAGCTTCGGTGCGTTTCCCCTCGTCGTCTTAGTTATCGCCGCTGCAGCTTACGTCGGTGTTTTAGCTTCGGGGTTCAGCTACACGGAACTCGAACGCGGTGTGCAGTACGTCGTCTTCTTTTTGGGGCTGAGCGTCGGTAGCGTCGGCTTCGTTTCGAGCGATGCGGTGGAGAATCTGCTCGGCGAGTCGAATCTACTTGTCTTTTCGTCGCGGACACTTCCGGTTTCACAACGCCGTTCCGTCTCCGTCTTCGTCGTCAAAGACCTCATCTATTACTCCTTTCTGTACCTCACGCCGCTCGTCGTCGCTCTTCTGCCCGCAGCGTACGTCTTCGACGCCTCGGTTTCGGTCGGAAGCGTCGCACTCGTATGGGCAGCAGTAAACGCCTCTTTCGCGCTCGGAGTCGCAGTCTCGTTTTTCTCAGCCGCCTTACACACGAGAAGCCGCGCTCTCTTGGGCGTCGTAGTCGCAGGTGTTGTGCTCGCGGCTTTCTACGCAGGTACCGAGGCACTTGCGTACACACCGCTCGCCTTCTACGAGTCGCCGTCGCTAACAACCGCGCTTATCGCTTTCGTACCCGTGGTCGTCCTTTCGGTAGCTGGCATATTCGTTCTTCAGCCCGAGAGTGCGAGCAGCACGCGTTCGTACCGCGACGTTTATCCGCGTCTCCGGGGTCTTCTCCGCGGTGAAGGTCTTACGGCGAAGATGGTTCTCGACGTGACCCGTAGCAGTGGCGGTGTCTGGAAGATATTCTTCTCCGTCGGCATCCTTTTCGGCGTCTTCGTCTTTCTCGTTCTCTACGTCGATATCGTCTCCGCGATAGTCGCAGCACCCGGACTCGCCTTTGCCGTCTTACTCGGTATCTCGACCGTGTCGGTCTATCACTGGGTCAACCGTTTCGACACGCTCGAAGATTATACGTCGCTTCCGATAGACGCCGACGAGGTTCTGCGCGCAAAAGCCGTGACGTTCGCCGTTATCGCACTTCCTGTCGCGTACGCGTACCTCCTCGTCGGCGTCGTCATGTTCTTCGACGACGGTAGCCTCTTAGAGGTCGCACTCGGATTTGTCGTTCTTCCGTTAGTCGTCGCATACGTCTTCGGTGTCACGTCGTATCTTACGGGTCTCGACCCGAACGAACTTCTTCTCAACAGCAAGCTTTTCAGCGTCTTCACAGCGGCGATAGCGACGGTTGCCGTCCCGCTTTTCGTCGCCTCTATCGCGTATCTCAACTTCCCAACCGAGGCATCCATCTTCGCCGTCGTATTCGCGGCTGTCGCGGCTGTCGTCGGCTTCTTCCTCTACGGACGCGCAAAAAAGAAGTGGGTTTGAACTTACCGAAAGACATCCGTCTTGCGTCGTCTAAAGAGTTAAGTTACTCGCCGACGAATCTACGGTAAGATTCTGCGATGCCAGAACATATGAAGATACCTGACGACCGTATAGGGGTTCTGATAGGAACAGAGGGCGAGACGAAGAAACGTATCGAGGACTTAGCGGAGGTTTCGATAGAGGTGGACTCCGAAAGCGGTGCCGTCTCTGTTACACGTGGCGACGACGCCGACCCCGTGCGTTCGCTCAAAGGTCCACGTATCGTCAAAGCGATAGCACGCGGCTTTCCTCCAGAGAGCGCGCTTCGCCTTCTTGATGACGTGGACGGCGACGAGGACATGGTGATTTACGAATCGATAAACATCAAAAAGGCGACAGGCAGCGACGGAGAGACACGTGCGAAAAAGGGACGCCTCATCGGAAGAGACGGACGAACACGTGAACTCATGGAAGAACTTACAGGTGCGGAGGTACGTATCTACGGAAAGACGTTCGGTGCTATCGGCACCCCCCAACAGGTCGATGTTGCGACGACGGCGGCTGAGATGCTCCTTGACGGCGCGCCGCACGGGACGGTATACTCGTACATGGAGGACAAGAGGAACGAGATGAAGAGGTCGGGTATCGAGTACGTCCGTACGGACGAAGCCTACTGAAAAATTATTACCTGAGAGCCTGCTCTATCTCTTCTTCGGTAGCCTCCTTTCCCTCGTCCAAGACCATGTCAGGCTCCATCTCCTCGGGACCGGGTATGTCGGACACGTCTCTCGCCTCTTCAAGCTCTTCTCTCGTCATGCCGGTCTCCCGCAGTATAACCTCGTCGTCTTCGTCTATTTCGTGTGTCTCAGACATGTCCTGACCTCGTTAGTAGTTCATACTCGTTGCTGATTAAATAGCCTTTCGCAACCTCGTACTCCTCCGTGTTGGTGAAACTCTGAGGAAACCGATTGACGAACTTCTCTTTCCCTCCCGATGCGTGGTGAACGTCCATGTGGAAAAACCCGTGACTACTGTCAAACCTCGCTACCTGCTTCCAGTCCGGGTTAAGCCAGTCACCTTCGTTGTACTCTAGCTGTATCATGTACCAAGTCATGCGACCGTCTGCTATCGTGAACTCAAAGTTGAGACGTGTCGATGGATTTACCGACAGAGTACTCTTGTCCGATACGTGCTTTCTGGTCATGGAGTATCACCGAAAGCCACGTGAATCATGTCACAGTCCGTGCTCTACCTTTTTTTCGCCCTCGTACTCCACTATCGTACGCCGCCAGTCGTCCGGAACAGGAGAAGGTGTACCATCGTCGTCGATGACAACCTGTACGGTTTCGCCCGTCGCCGCCGTCTCGCCCGAAGCCTCGACACGGAACTCAGTAGTCATGCTCTTTCCGCCTATACGCGGGACACGTATACCGACACGAACATCGTCATCACCGGTAACGGAGCTTTCGTAGTCCAACTCCAAATGTGCGAGAACGAAGCTAAGATCTTCCGTCGCTAAGTCGAGAACCTCGGCGTAGTAGTTGGTGCGTGCGTGTTCGAGGTAGGTTGCGTATACTGCGTTGTTGACATGTCCAACGGGGTCGAGGTCACGGTAACGGACATCGATATCGACGACGTAACGGTATCCTTCCATGGTGGTTGACTGGGCGCGGTACTCTGTAAACCGTTACGGTATTACGGACAGCGTCCGTCCTGTAGGCATGAAGATATACACGCGCAGGGGCGACGACGGACACACAGATCTGCGTAGCGGCGAGCGTGTCTCTAAGACTTCGCGGCGTATAGAGGCGTACGGAAACGTTGATGAGGCGAACGCACGCGTTGGAAAAGCGGCGACACTCGTCGCCGGAGACGGTAGCGAGCACAGCGAAGACACCGACAACGACGATATTCTCGAAACCCTCGAAGACGCACAGAACGTCCTTTTCAAGGCACAGGCGGACTTAGCGAACACGGACAAGGACGAAGACGACCCGCGTGTCACCGAGGAAGACGTGGAAAACGTCGAAGACGAGATAGACAGATATGAGGAGGAACTCGAACCTCTGGAGAACTTCATCCTTCCGGGTGGAACGTCCGCGGGTGCGGGGCTACACGAGGCGCGCACAGTCGTACGTCGTGCAGAAAGACGCGTCGTCGCTCTCGAAGTCGAGACGGGTGACACAGGTGAAGTACAGAACTACCTGAACCGTCTCTCCGACCTTCTGTTCGTGGTAGCACGTGTCGCAAACGCACGTGAGGGCGTCGAGGAAAAGTCGCCGACGTACTAAGAAGAACAGTCAGACGAGAAAGACATGCCTCGGTCTGTCGTCGAGAACCTCACGTCCCCAGTCTACCGTGTCACGGAAGGCGTCCCCACGGAAGAACTCCATCGCGTCCTCCTTTGCCTCCCACCGACTCGATATGAACATGTCGTTCTCGTT
>Ga0207714_1000296_pt1 | contig 34233 bp, 26 predicted proteins | sample PonA232FremontCA_2_FD_187270 | JGI IMG/M metagenome (GOLD analysis project Ga0207714, IMG submission 187270) | Marine sediment microbial community from Fremont, CA, USA - Pond A23 Sediment 2 (SPAdes) | ecosystem: Environmental > Aquatic > Marine > Unclassified | place: USA: Fremont, California...
CCCCGGCGGCCGCAATCCGGTACCGGTGCCTGCGCCCGCACGGCGGGCTTCGGCTACAATAGTGGGCCCCGCCCGGGGGCCTCAGGGCGCGGAGGTTGTATAACCCGATGACCGATCAGGGACCCGTCCACAAACGCGTGCTGCTGAAACTCAGCGGCGAGGCGCTCCTCGGCGATCAGCAGTATGGCGTCGACCCGGTCATCCTCTCGCGCATCGCGCGGGAACTGCGCGATATCAGCGCGATGGGGGTCGAGGTCGCCGTGGTCATCGGCGGCGGCAACATCTTCCGTGGTGCCGGTCTCGCCGAGGCCGGTATGGATCGGGTGACCGCCGATCACATCGGTATGCTTGGTACCGTAATCAACGCGCTGGCCATGCAGGATTCGCTCGAGAAGCTCGGCGTATTCTGCCGCGTGATGTCGGCGCTCAAGATCAACGAGGTCTGCGAGGATTACATCCGCCGGCGTGCGGTACGCCACCTCGAGAAAGGCCGCGTCGTCATCTTCGCCGCCGGTACCGGCAATCCCTTCTTCACCACCGATTCCGCCGCGAGCCTCCGCGCGATCGAGATCGGTGCGGACATCATGATCAAGGGCACGAAGGTCAATGGCGTATTCGACGACGACCCGGTGAATAATCCCGAGGCACAGCGCTATGAACGGGTCACTTATGATCAGGTGTTCACAAAAAATCTCGGTGTCATGGACGCCACGGCGATCGTGATGTGCCGGGATAATCACATCCCGCTGCAGGTATTCAATCTCAACAACGATGGCGATCTGATCCGCCTCATCCAGGGCGAGAAGGTCGGTACCATCGTCGAGCGAGGCGAACCATGATCGAGGATCTCAAAAAGGATGCGCGTCAGCGCATGAAGAAGAGTCTCTCGGCCCTACAGAACGAGTTCGCGGCCGTGCGGACCGGGCGTGCGCACAGTGGTCTGCTGGATCATGTAACGGTGGACTATTACGGGGCCGAGGTGCCAATCAACCAGGCGGCCAATGTGCATGTCGAGGACTCGCGTACGCTGGCCGTGCAGCCGTTCGAGAAAACGATGGTGTCGAAGATCGAGAAGGCGATCATGAATTCGGGCCTCGGCCTGAATCCGAACACCGCCGGGACCGTGATCCGCCTGCCGATGCCGCCGCTGACCGAAGAGCGCCGACGCGATCTGGTGAAGGTTGTTCGTCAGGAGGCGGAGAACGCCCGCATCGCGATCCGCAACATCCGTCGCGACGTCAACGGGGACCTTAAGACGCTGCAGAAGGAAAAGGAGATCAGCGAGGACGAGGAGCGTGCGGCCGAGCAGGCGATCCAGAAGATCACGGACGAGTCGATCGCCGAGGTCGATGCCATGCTGGAGCGCAAGGAAAACGACCTCATGGAGGTGTGATCCGTCCGCCCCGTACCCCAGGGTACGGCCGGGGGATGGCGGATCGATGGGCGCCGGCAGGGGGCAGCGTTCCCGGAGCGATTTATGACTGAGGGCAGCGACCCCGCACACATCGCGATCATCATGGACGGCAACGGGCGCTGGGCGCGGCGCCGTTTCGCGCCGAGAACGGAAGGTCACAAGGCCGGCGTGCGTGCCACCCAGGCGATCATCGAGGCCTGCGCGCGACGCGGCACGACGGCGCTTACGCTGTTCGCGTTCTCGAGCGAGAACTGGCGGCGGCCGGAGTCGGAAGTGCGTATCCTGATGGAGTTGTTCCTGCGCACGCTGCGTGACGAGATCGGGCGGTTGCACGAAAACGGCATCCGCGTAAGCTTCATCGGCGACCGCGCCGGACTCGGCCGTTCGCTGCAGACCGAGATCGGGCGTGCGGAGGAAAAAACCGCCGGCAACGCCAATCTCACCGTGAATATCGCGGCCAACTACGGGGGACGCCAGGATATCGCGCAGGCAGCCCGTCGAATCGCCGAGGAGGTTGCCGCGGGGCGGATACGCCCCGACCAGGTCGATGCGCGCACCCTGGCCGCATATATCAGCCTGTCGGACCTGCCGGAGCCGGATCTGTTCATCCGCACCGGCGGCGAGCGGCGCATCAGCAACTACCTGCTCTGGCACCTTGCGTATACTGAACTGTGGTTTACGGATACGCTCTGGCCCGACTTTGATCCCGCCGTGCTCGACGAGGCGATCGCCTGTTACCGCGGGCGCCAGCGGCGGTTCGGGCGTACCACCGAGCAGATCGAACGCCAGCGACATGCTTAGACTGCGCATCGCCACGGCGCTGGTCGGCGCCATTGTCGTTATCGGCGGTATCTTTTTCCTCTCGCCGCTCGGGATGGCGGGCGCGGGTGGTCTCGTCATGCTGTGCGCCGCCTGGGAGTGGGCGCGACTGTCTTCGTGTCGCGACTGGTGGCTGCGGATCGGGTTCCTGGCCGCCGTGGGCGCACTGGCCCTCGCGATATGGCGAGTTGGTGCGCCCGTGACGATGGTCTGGCTCGCGCTCGCATGCACGTTCTGGATCGGTGTCGCCGGCTGGTTGTTGAGCGGGGGCGGTCCGCGCGTAGCGGCCGCGGGTGTACGCTGGGGCTGGTTGGCGATCGGCCTTTTGGTTCTGCCACCGCTGGCGCTGGCGATCGCGATGCTGGCCGAGCGCGCGGACTGGGTGGGCCGCGCGTTTCTTCTGTATGCGATCGGGATCGTATGGGTCGCGGATATCGGCGCCTATTTCGCCGGCCGAGCGTGGGGGCGTCATAAACTCGCGCCGCGCGTGAGCGCGGGCAAGACGCGTGAAGGGGTGGTCGGCGGGGTTGCGGCGGTCGTGCTGTATGCGATTGCCGGTCTCGGGGTGTTCGGCGTGCCCTATGATGCGTGGCTGGCGTGGATGGTGGTCGCGGTCGCCGCCGGACTGTTATCGGTGGCCGGCGATCTGCTGGAGAGCGTACTGAAACGGGAGGCCGGCGTGAAAGACAGTGGCAGGATTCTCCCCGGGCACGGTGGTCTGCTCGACCGGGTCGACAGCTTGATCGCGGCCGCTCCGGTGCTGGTGGTCGGTTTCGCATGGGCCGATTCGGGGTTTCTCGCGTGACCGGTGCCGATGACAGCGGCCTGAACGGCGTCGCGGTCCTGGGCGCGACGGGCTCGATCGGCCTCAGCACGCTCGACGTCATCGCGCGCCATCCCGCGCGTTTCCGTGTTGTCGCGCTGAGCGCGCATCGCCAGTTGGACGCCCTGTGGGAACAGGTCGTGGCGCTCGAACCGGTCTACGCAGTGATGGCTGATCCCGACGCGGCCCTCGAACTGGAGCGGCGCGTGCGCGAGCGCGGCCTGGCGACACGGGTGCTGGCGGGGCCTGACGGACTGGAGGCGATCGCGCGGGCACCGGAGGTCGATACCGTTATGGCCGCGATCGTCGGTGCGGCCGGGCTGGTCTCGACGCTCGCCGCGGTCCGCGCAGGCAAGCGCGTGCTGCTGGCGAACAAGGAACCGCTGGTGATGGCCGGTGGACTCGTCATGCGGGCGGCTGCCGAATCGGGTGCAACATTGCTGCCGATCGACAGCGAGCACAATGCCGTCTTCCAGTGTCTGCCGCCCGAACGGGCCGCGGGGCTGGACGGTGCCGGGGTGGAGCGTATCCTGTTGACGGCTTCCGGCGGGCCGTTTCTGCGCCGTGGCCCGGAGACGCTCACGGGCGTCACCCCGGACGAGGCCTGTGCCCATCCGAATTGGGCCATGGGTCGAAAGATCTCGGTCGATTCCGCCACGATGATGAACAAGGGACTGGAGGTAATCGAGGCCTGCTGGCTCTTCGATGCCCCGGCGGAAAAGATCGAGGTGGTGGTCCACCCCCAGAGTATCGTCCATTCGCTGGTGCGTTACGTAGACGGTTCCGTGCTGGCCGAGATGGGACACGCGGACATGCGCACACCGATCGCGCACGCGCTGGCGTGGCCGCAGCGGGTCGATGCCGGCGTGCCGGCACTGGAACTTACGGCGCTGGCGGGCCTGGAATTCGAACCGCCGGATACGGGGCGTTTCCCGGCGCTGCGGGTCGCGTTGGCGGCCGCGCGCGCCGGCGGTATCGCGGGCGCCGTCATGAATGCCGCCAACGAAGTCGCGGTCGAGCGTTTTCTGCAGCAGCGGCTGGCATTCCCCGCGATCGCGGGCGTGATTGAGGCGACGCTGGGTGAGGCGGCCGCCGACGGCGATGCGGACTCGCTGGCGGGCATCCTGGCCGCGGATCGGGCGGCGCGGGAGCGGGCGACGATCCACGCCGACCGCATGGCGGAGATGTGTACCCAATGATCCAGATCCTGTTCAGCATCGCTGCGTTCATCGTCGCCATCGGCGTGCTGGTCACCGTGCACGAATACGGTCACTACCGGGTGGCCCGCTGGTGCGGTGTTCGCGTACTGCGGTTCTCGGTGGGTTTCGGGCGGCCCCTGTGGAAGGGCGCCTACGGCGTCGACCGCACCGAATGGGTCGTCGCCGCGATCCCGCTGGGCGGTTACGTGAAGATGCTCGACGAACGCGAAGGCGAGGTCGATGCCAGCGAGGTGCATCGCGCCTTCAATCGCCAGAGCGTCGGTCGCCGTGCCGCGATCGTCGCCGCCGGTCCCGCGGTGAATATCGTTCTCGCCGCGGTCGCCTACACGGTGATGTTCATGATCGGTATCCAGGGCGTCGTGCCGCGCATGGGGGATGTGGCCGCCGATTCGCCTGCCGCGGAGGCCGGTTTTGAGCGCGGTGACCGGATACTCGCCGTTGACGGAGTCGAAGCGCCGAGCTGGTCGGAGGCGCGCCTGACGCTCCTTGATCGCGGTCTCGAGGGCGGTCGCAGTCATATCCCCGTGACCGTGCGCGGCGCCGCCGGCTACGAGACGGAGCGCCGGCTCGATATCTCCGGCGTATCCCTGCGCGAGGACGGTGTCGATCCGGTCCGCGAACTCGGTTTCCAGCCATGGCTGCCCGATATGCCGCCGCGGATCACCGGTGTTATCGATGATTCGGCCGCGGCCGCGGCCGGCCTTCAGGCAGGCGACGTGGTCGTGCGCGCCGGCGACGCGCGGATCCGGACCTGGTCCGAATGGGTGAGCCACGTCCAGGATCGCCCCGGTGAGGCGATCCCGCTGGTGGTTGAGCGCACTGGCGAAAGCGTCGAGCTGGAGGTCACCCCGGCCGCCGTGGAGGCGGGCGGCCGCACCATGGGAAGGATCGGGGCCGAGGGGCCGCGACTGAGCGCCGAACAGCGCGAGCGCATGTACACGACGGTGCGTTACGGGCCAATCGAATCGGTCATCCAGGGCACGGCCAAGACGTGGGATATGACGACCCTGACCGTGCGTGTTCTCGCGGGCCTCGTAACCGGCTCGGCGGCGCTTTCCAATATCAGCGGGCCGGTGTCCATCGCCCAGTACGCCGGCCAATCCGCGCAGGTCGGCCTGGCGACCTTCCTCGGATTTCTGGCCCTCATCAGCGTGAGCATTGGACTGCTGAATCTTCTGCCTATCCCCGTACTCGACGGCGGGCATCTGCTGTATTACGCGGTGGAGGCGATCAAGGGCTCGCCGGTATCGGAACGCGTGCAGGTTATGGGGCAACAGGTCGGTCTGGTCCTGTTGTTCGCTTTGATGTCGCTGGCGCTTTACAACGATTTCGTCCGCCTGGTGCACTGATTCGATGCGTTTATCAATGATCGGCGCGCTGGTTGCGCTCGTGCTTACTATTGCCGTCGCCACCCCGGTCCATGCCTTTGAACCGTTCGTGGTCGAGGACATCGAGATCCGCAGCGCAGAACGGATCGAGGACGGTACGATTCTGAACTATCTGCCGGTGCGCACCGGCGAGACGTTCGGACCGGACGATACCGGGCGCGCGGTCCGTGCCCTGTATGACACCGGGCTGTTCGAGGATGTGCGCATTGCACGCGATGGGCAGGTGCTCGTGGTCGACGTCACCGAGAGGCCCGCCATCGGTGAGCTGAATATCGAAGGCGACTACAGCATGGAGGAGGAACAGCTTCGCGAGTCGCTGGCGGATATCGGCCTGGCGCCGGGACGGATCTTCGAGCGCGCGATGCTCGACCGCACCGAACAGGAACTGCAGCGCGTCCTGTACAGCCAGGGCAAGTATGGCATGCAGATGTCCACGGAGGTTCGCGAGCTGGAACGCAATCGGGTCGCGGTCGACGTGAACCTGAGAGAGGGGCGGGTCGCGAAGATCCGCCAGATCCGGATTCTCGGCAATGATGTTTTCAGTGACGAGACCCTCAAGGACGAGATGGAATCGGGTATTCCGAGCGCCTGGGCACTCCTTTCCTCGGCGGATGAATACTCGCGGGCCAAACTCGAGGGTGATCTGGAGGCGATCCGTTCGTATTATCTGGATCGCGGGTACATCCGGTTCTCGGTCACCTCGAGCCAGGTGACGATCACCCCTGACAAGAAAGATATCTATATCACGATCAACGTGGAGGAGGGCGAGAAATACACGGTTCGTGACGTGTCGGTCTCGGGCGATCTTCCGGTGGATGAGGAGGAACTGCTTGAGCAGGTTGAACTCGGAGATGGCGACCTGTTCTCACGTAAATCTCTTACGGCCAGTCGTACGGCCATATCCGATCGCCTGGCGCAGGCGGGTTATGCGTTCGCGAATGTGAACGTATCACCCAGTATCGATGAGGCAGAACAGAAGGTCGATCTCGAATTCTTCGTGGATCCCGGCAATCGGGTGTACGTGAGGCGGGTGACATTCAGTGGCCATACCACCACCGAGGACCGCGTCTACCGGCGTGAACTGCGGCAGATGGAAGGTGGGCTGTACTCGCCTGCTGATCTGGATCGTTCGCGCGTACGCCTGCAGCGGCTCGATTCGGTCGAGCGTGTCGAAATGGATACGCGGCCGGTGCCGGGCGAGAGCGGCAAAGTGGACGTCAATTATCAGATTACGGAGCGCCAGACCGGTTCGCTCCAATTGGGGGCCGGCTTCTCGAGTGGCACTGGACTCGGCCTGAATATCGGCGTCAGCGAGCGCAACGTGCTGGGTACCGGCCAGGACCTGGACGTGAATATCGATACAACCGAGATTGACCGTACCGTGTCGATCCGGTACACCGACCCTTATTACACGGATTGGGGCGTCAGCCGGACGCTGCGTTTCATTTATAGAGAAAGTGACCCGAACGACATCCTGAATACGACGGACTACTTCTCGGATTCCGCCGATATCGGGTTCCGCTTTGGTGTGCCACTGTCAGAATTCGACACGTTACGGTATGGCCTTGGTTTTGACGGAATCCGTATCCGCACGACGGACTCGACGCCGCAGCCGATCGAGGATTTCATCGATGAACGCGGCAACGAGTTCGCCGGGCTCAATGGCAGCGTGGGCTACACACGTGACTCGCGGAATCGCACGATTTTCGCGGAACGCGGTACCCTGCAAAGCCTGTCGCTCGATATGGCCTTGCCTGGCAGCGATGTCGAATATTACAAGCTCGGATACCGTTTCGAGAACTATCTGCCGGTAACCGAAGATCTGGTGCTGTCCACCAGCGCCCGGCTGGGATATGGTGCCGGGTACGGCGACGATGAGGATCTGCCTTTCTACCGGCGCTATTTCGCGGGCGGTATCCGCTCCGTGCGCGGTTTTGCCGGCAACAGCCTCGGACCCCGCTATACGTTTGAGGAGGCGTCCGATCGGGACCCGAAGGGCGGCGATTTTGTCGCCACCGGTTCCTTCGAGCTCGTGTTCCCGCCGCCGTTCATCGAGGAGTCCGGCCAGACGCGCTTGAGCACCTTCGTGGATTTCGGTAACGTCTTCGAGGATCCGCGGGACTTTGAGACCGGTAGCCTGCGAGCCTCGGCCGGCGTCGCGTTTAATTGGCGATCCCCCGTCGGCCCGCTTTCGATCAGTCTGGCCGAACCCATTATCGATGAGCCCGGCGACGATACCGAGCGTTTTCAGTTTACGATCGGTACCCTTTTCTGAGACCGATTCGTGGAATCGGACAACCACGCGGAGTTGAGCCGTGCGCAAAATTGTAACCTGTCTGCTGTTGATGGCGGCGATGACGTTGCCTGGCTTCGCCCTGGCCGAGTCGAAGATCGGCTATGTCGATGTGCCGTATCTGATCGACAACTCCCCCCAGGCCAAGGCGGCGAGCAGCGAACTCGAGACGGAGTTCGGCCCGAAGCAGCAGCAACTCCAGCAGAAACAGCAGGAATTCCAGCAACTGCAGGAGGAGCTGCAGAAAGACGGCCTCGTGATGTCGGAAGAGGAAAGGGCCGAGGCCGAGGATCGTCTGAACCAGATGAAACGCGAGATTCAGCGTATGCAGGAGGGCTTTCGTGAGGACCTCAACATCGAGCGCAACAAGGCATTCAAGGGCGTGCGCCAGTCGGTGATGGAGGCGGTCGAGGCACTGGCCGAGGAAGAGGGATACGATCTCGTGGTCGGCCAGGGCGCGTTGTACGCGAGTGATGCGGTGAATCTCACCGAGCGCGTCCTCGAGCGGATGGAAGCGGACTACGACGGTAATTCCCAGTAAAGGCCCGTGACGGTGCCGTGGACGATCCATAAGCTCGCTGAGCGACTCGGTCTCGAGTACAGGGGCGATGGTACGTGCGCGCTGGCGCGGGCGGCTTCGCTCGAGTCGGCGGGCCCCGACGCACTCACGTTCTTTGTCCCGGGAACGGCCGTCGAACGGCTCGCGGCAACCAGGGCCGGTGCCGTGATTGTCTGTGCGGACGATGTTGAAGCGGCGCCGTGCGTGTCGATCGTGAGCGATGAGCCGTATCTGCATTTCGCACGCGCATCGCAGCTGCTCCATCCCCTGCCAGCGGTCGAGCCGGGCATTGCGACGGGGGCGACCGTCGCGCCCGATGCTTTCGTCGATGAGCAGGCCCATGTCGCGACCGGTGCGATCGTCGAGACCGGTGCACGGATCGAGGGCGGTGCGATGATCGGCCCTGCCTGTGTGATCGGTTCGAATGTACGGATCGGCCCGGATACCCGGATTGGTGCACGTACGGTGGTCGGTGATCGCTGTATTCTGGGGGCGCGCTGTATCATTCAGCCCGGTGCGGTGATCGGCAGCGATGGATTCGGCTTTGCACGTGACGGCGAAGCATGGGTGCGAATCCCCCAGATCGGGCGCGTCGTGATCGGCGACGATGTCGCGATCGGGGCGAACACGACGATCGATCGTGGCACCTCGGACGACACGGTGATCGCTAACGGTGTCATCCTCGATAATCAGATCCAGATCGCTCATAACGTCCGTATCGGTGCCGGTACGGCGATAGCCGGTTGTGTCGGGGTTGCGGGCAGTGCGGTAATCGGCGCACGCTGCACGATCGGTGGGGCGGCGGGCATTCTGGGGCATCTCGAGATCGTCGATGATGTCCATATCACCGCGCGGTCGATGGTGCGCAATTCGATTACAAGGGCCGGCACCTGGTCATCTGGCGTTCCGCTCGAACCCCATCGGGAATGGCGCCGCAACGCGGCCCGTTTCCATCAGCTTGACCGTCTCGCACGGCGTGTCAATGCACTCGAAAAGGACAGCAGCGCACATAAGTCCGGAGGGATACGCCGTGAGTGAGATGAATATCCACGAGGTGCTCAAGTACCTGCCACACCGCTATCCGTTTCTGCTGGTGGACCGTGTGATCGAGTGCGAGCTGGGCGAGCGCATCCGGGCGATCAAGAACGTAAGCTACAACGAGCCCTTTTTCCCGGGGCATTTCCCGGCCCATCCGGTATTTCCCGGCGTCCTTATCATCGAAGCGCTTGCGCAGGCGACCGGTCTGCTCGCTTTCCGCACGATGGGTGTCATGCCGGAGGACAACAAGCTCTATCTGTTCGTCGGCGTGGATAATTGTCGCTTCAAGCGGAAGGTCCAGCCGGGGGATCGCCTCGATCTGAACATCGAACTCATGCGCTCCTCGCGCGGCCTCTGGAAATTTTATTGCGAGGCAAGCGTAGACGGAGAGGTCGCCTGTGTGGCGGAATTAATGGGGGCCGTGCGGGAAGTCAGCTCGTGATCCATTCGCAGGCGATCATCGATCCCGGCGCGCGTGTCGCCGAGGATGTGGAAATCGGCCCGTTCTGTGTCATTGGGCCGGAAGTGGAAATCGGCTCGGGCACGCGGGTGGGCTCCCATGTGGTGATCCGCGGGCCGACGCGCCTCGGACGCGACAACGTGATCTTCTCGTTCTCGACCATTGGCGAGGCGCCGCAGGACCTCAAGTACGATGGCGAGCCGACCCGCCTGGAAGTCGGGGATCGGAATACCATCCGCGAGTACGTCACCTTCAATCGTGGCACCACCGACGGCGGCGGCGTCACGCGGATCGGTAACGATAACCTGTTCATGGCCTATACCCACGTCGCGCATGACTGCGAGGTCGGCAGCCGCGCGATCTTCGCCAATGCGGCATCGCTGGCCGGGCACGTGGAGGTCGGCGACTGGGCGATCCTTGGCGGGTTCACCTGCGTCCATCAGTTCTGCCGTATCGGCCCACACAGCTTCACCGGACTGGGGACGGTCGTTACCCGCGATATCCCGCCCTTCGTCACCGTCGCCGGCAACCACGCGAGGCCGTACGGTATCAACAAAAACGGCCTCAAACGCCGCGGGTTCGACCCGGCTGTGGTCAAGGCGCTGCACCGTACCTACATGGTGATGATCAAGTCGCGCCGCAACTCGGAGGAAGCCCGCGCCGAGGTCGACCGGCTGGCAAACGATCACGCCGAGGTCGCGTCCCTGCGCGATTTCATCGAAGAAGGCCAGCGCGGCATCGTCCGCTGACCCGCTCGACTCCGCGGGATCAATTGCGCGTAGGCGCGTGTTCGACGAAGGCGAACGCGCGCGTTTTCCGTGTCGGAGGGATCAGGCGCTTCCGGCATCCCGTGGTACGGGCTCGGGCGCATCGCTGAATCAGATCCCGTAAGGTTCTCGCCAAGACGCGAAGGGCGCCAAGGCACGCAAAGAAAAGGCAGTGATTGAATATCCTGATCTTTCCTTCGCGCCGCTCGGCGCGCTTGGCGCCTTGGCGAGAACCCTGGCAGGCCTATCCCCTTTGATGCGACACGATCACTCCGGGACCGGTTCATTCAGCCCGTGACACCGACTTTCTTTCAGGCGGTGAGGCCAGCATCTCCTCGATGAGGGCGGCGACGCGGCCGGGGCCGTCGCCTTCGCCCATGCGGTTGGCGACGGTGGCGAGCGAAGAGACCATCTGCCGGCGGTAACTCTCATCATCGAGGATACGCGCGGTCTCGCCAGCGATGGCGTCGGGTCGTGCGTCGCGCTGCACGAATTCCTGCACGACCCTCCGTTGGGCCACGATATTCACGAGCGCGATATCGTCGATCGTGATCAGTCGGTGCATGATCTGCCAGGTGAGCCAGTTCACGCGGTAGATCACCGCCATCGGCACGCCCATCAAGGCGATCTCGAGTGTCGCGGTGCCGGATGCGGTGATAACGCTGTCGCAGAGCGGTACAACATCGTACGCACGCCCGCCCTCGATCAGTCGGATATCCACCTCCGCCTGTTCCAGCTGCGGGCGTACCGTCTCCGCATCCAGCGTGCCGGCGAGTGGCAGCACGAAGCGGATCGGGTCGCGGTCCCGTTGCAGTTGTTCCGCGGCCGCGATCATGGTGGGCAGCAGCCGCTGGATCTCGCCGCGACGGGAGCCGGGCATGAGCCCGACCACGGGCCGGCCCGGTTCGATGTCGAACTCGACCCGGGCCTCGTCGTGCGTCACGCTCGGGTGGATCTCGTCGACCAGCGGGTGACCGACGTAGCGGACCGGCACGCCCGCACGCTCGTAGAAATCCACCTCGAAGGGGAACAGCACCGCCATCATGTCGACCAGCCGGCCAATGCGCTTGACCCGGTGTGAGCGCCAGGCCCAGACCTGCGGGCTGACGTAGAACAGCACGGGGATACCCAACGAGCGTGCCGTCTCAGCGAGCTTGAGATTGAATTCGGGGTAGTCGACCAGGATCAGCAGATCGGGGCGGTGCTCGCGCAGACGCGCCCGCAGTTTCTCCAGTTCGCGCATGATCCGGCGCCAGTGGATCAGGACCTCGACGATGCCGATGATGGCGAGATCGCGGCAGTCGACCACGACGTCCATCCCGGCGGCCTGCAGGTGGGGCCCGCCCATGCCCATCAGTTCGGGGTCGCTGCCGCGGCGGCGCAGGGCCTCCACGAAGCGGGCGGCGTGGTGGTCGCCGGAGGCCTCTCCGGCCGAGATCATCAGGCGCGGGCGCTCAGCCACCGACGGCCTCGCGGATCACCCCGCAGATCCGGTCGACCATGGCATCCGTGAGCTCCGGATAAACCGGCAGCGAAAAGCAGCGCTCCGCGAGCGATTCCGCGACCGGCAGGCTCGCCGGCACCGCGGCGTCCGCGAAGGCCGGCTGGCGGTGCAGCGGCACGGGGTAGTAGATCGCGCTGGCGATGGATTCGTCCTTCAACGCCTGCATGATCGTGTCGCGGTGGTCGCTGAGGGCGGTGTACTGGTGGAATACGTGCGTCGCGCCGTCGCGGCGCAGTGGTGTCTGCAGCGGCAGGCCGGCCAGGCGTGCGTCGTAGCGGTCCGCGACGCGGCGGCGCTCGGTATTGTACTGGTCGATATGCGGCAGCTTGTGCCGCAGCACGACGGCCTGCAGCTCATCGAGCCGGCTGTTGTAGCCGATCTGCGGGTGGTGATAGCGCTTGGTCTGACCGTGATTGCGCAGCGAGCGGATCTGCTCCGCCGCCGCGTCATCATGCGTCGTAACCAGACCGCCGTCGCCGAAGCCGCCAAGGTTTTTGCTCGGGAAGAAACTGAACGCCCCGGCGGCGCCGAGCGACCCCGTCTGGCGTCCGTCCACGGTCGCACCAAATGACTGCGCGCAGTCTTCCAGGACCAGAAGCCCGCGGTCGCAGGCCATGCGATTGAGCGTATCGATGTCGGCGGGCTGGCCGAACAGGTGCACCGGCATGATAGCCCGCGTGCGTTCCGTGATCGCCCGCTCGACCGCCACCGGGTCGAGGTTGAAGGTCTGCGGGTCGACGTCGACGAACACCGGCGTCGCATCAACGTAGCGGATCGCCTCGGCGGTGGCGATGAAGGTGAACGGCGTCGTGATCACCTCGTCACCGGGCCCGATCCCCAGGCCTGCGAGCGCCAGATGCAGGGCATCGGTGCCGGACGCGCACCCGAGCGCGTGGCGCACGCCGAGGTACTCGGCCGCTTCGCGCTCGAACGCCTGCACGTTCGGCCCGAGAATATACTGCGTCGCCGCCATCGCCTGCGCCATCGCGGGCTCAAGCTCGCCCCGAAGCGCCGCGTACTGCGCCTTCAGGTCGACCATCGGAATCGGGGAATCGCTCATCGGCTCACATCGTCTCGGGAGAAGTCCGCATTGTCCGGCATCGTGCGGGGGCTGTCATCCGCCTCCCTTGCCGCTTCTGGAAAAAATCAGAACCACGAAAGCTTCGCCGGGAGCGAATCTTCGCGCCAGCCCCGACGGGGCGAGGCGCAAGGACGTGCCGAGCAATGAACACGAATGGTCTTGGGGGAACCACAGCCTTGGGGAGCTACGCTGAGGTTCCTTTACAGCATCACCCGTCGAGTTTTGAACCACAGATGAACACAGATGGACACAGATAAAGGCGAAATCGGCCATCTCGAACGAATCGGGGCGTTGTGTCGCTTATTCAGCCTTCGGCCTCGCAGTCGGCATCGAGGTGATTTTATCTGTGTTCATCTGTGTCTATCTGTGGTTCTTGAACACGGAACAGCTTCCACTGCCGAACAGCGAAGCTCCCGAAGCCGTTCACTTTGCACAGCCCCATTCGTGGTTCATTCGTGGTTCATAAACGGCCCCGCCAGTTACTCCGGCGTGCCGTAGCCTCCACCGCCAGGTGTCTCGATGATGAAGACATCGCCTGCGTCCATCTCGGTGCTGTCGCGGCTTCCCAGGGTTTCGGTGTTGCCGTCGGTGCGCTCGACCGTGTTGCTGCCGCAGGCGCCCGGTTCGCCACCTTTGAGGCCGTAGGGCGGTATGCGCCGGTGGCCCGAGAGTATCGAGGCGGTCATGGGTTGCAGGAAGCGTACGCGGCGATAGGTCCCGTCGCCGCCGTTGTGGCGGCCGCGGCCGCCGGAGCCGGTGCGGATGTGGAAGTCCTCCAGGCGGACCGGGAAGCGCCATTCGAGGACCTCGGGGTCCGTGAGGCGCGAGTTCGTCATATGCGAATGCACGGCGCTCGCGCCGTCGAAGTCCGGGCCGGCGCCGACGCCGCCGCAGAGGGTCTCGTAGTACTGGTGGTTTTCGTTGCCCCAGGTAAAGTTGTTCATCGTCCCCTGGGAGGCGGCGACCACCTCCAGCGCGCCGAACAGCGTATCCACCACGCACTGCGAGGTCTCGACGTTGCCGGCCACGACCGCCGCCGGCGGCCGCGGGTTCAGCATCGTGCCCTCGGGGATGACGATATCCAGCGGCTTGAGGCAGCCGCCGTTGAGCGGGATCGTGTCGGCGACCATGCAGCGGAAGACATAGAGCACGGCCGCGCGGCCGACCGCCGCCGGGGCGTTGAAGTTGGTCGGATGCTGGTCGCTGGTACCGGTGAAATCGACGCGGGCGCCGCGGTTGGCACGATCGACCGTGACCGCTACCCGGATGATCGAGCCGTCGTCCATCTCGTAGGCGAATTCGCCGTCGTCGAGCGCGTCGATGACCCGGCGCACCTGTTCCTCGGCGTTGTCCTGGACGTGCTGCATGTAGGCCTCGACCACCTCCAGGCCGAACTGGTCGATCATGCGGCCGAGTTCCTGCACGCCTTTTTCGCAGGCGGCGATCTGCGCCTGCAGGTCGGCGATATTGTTGTCGACGTTGCGCGCGGGGTGGACGGCGCCCTCGAACAGCGCGCGGATGTCGTTCTCCAGCAGCTTGCCGTCGGCGACGATGCGCATGTTGTCGATCAGCACGCCCTCGTCTTCCAGCACCTTGCTGTCGGGCGGCATCGAGCCGGGGGTGATGCCGCCGACGTCGGCGTGGTGTCCGCGGCTGGCGGTGTAGAACAGGATGCGCTCGCCGGCGTCGTCGAACACCGGTTTGACCACGGTGATGTCGGGCAGGTGGGTGCCGCCGTTGTACGGGTCGTTCAGCATGTAGACGTCGCCTGGCTGCATTTGCCCGGCATTGGCGGCGTGGATGCGCTGCACGCTCGCGCCCATGGAGCCGAGGTGGATCGGCATATGCGGTGCGTTGGCGATCAGTTCGCCGTCGCCGTCGAACACGGCGCAGGAGAAGTCCAGCCGTTCCTTGATATTGACCGAATAGGCAGTGGTCTCAAGCACGGCGCCCATCTGCTCGGCGATCGACATGAACAGGTTGTTGAAGACCTCGAGCATGACCGGATCGGCCGCGGTGGAAACGCCGCCGGCACCGGCGCGCGCCGCCACGCGTTCGAGCTCAAGGTCGCCGCGCTCGGTGACCATTGCCCGCCAGCCGGGCTCGACGACGGTCGTGCCGTTCGGCTCGACCACCACCGCCGGCCCATCGACCGGATCGCCGCCGCCCAGCGCCGCGCGTTCCAGGAACGGTGTGTCGTGACGGTCACCGCCCATCACGGTCTCGAAGCGCCCATGTTCACGCACATCGCCACCCTTGAGCGTCGGCACCGGGACCGTGTCCGGCGTGTCGCTGGTGCCGATACCCTCGACCTGGGCGGTCTCGACGATCACGGTCTTGCCCGGAGAGACGAAGCCGTAACGCTGTCCGTGCAGGGTCTCGAATTCCTCGCGCATGGTCACGGCGTCGGCAGCGTCGATCAGCAGTGCCGTATCCGAGCCCGAATAGCGGATGTGCGCGCGCCGCCGGGTCGCAATGGCGTCGCTGCGCACCCCCTGGGATTCGAGGTCGATGACGGCGCGCGAGGCCAGCTCGTCCAGCAGCCGTTTCAGCGGATCCTCCGCCGCCTGTTCAAGCGGCTGTTCGAATGCCCGCTCGTGCACGCAGCGCACGTCGGCGAGACCGATACCGAACGCCGACAGCACGCCGGCATGGGGGTGCAGCAGCACGCGGTCAATGCCCAGCAGGTCGGCGACCAGGCAGGCGTGCTGGCCACCCGCGCCGCCGAAGCAGCTGAGCGTGTAGCCGGAGACGTCGTAGCCGCGCGCGACCGAGATCTCCTTGATCGCGTTGGCCATGTTCTCGACCGCGATGCGCAGGAAGCCCTCGGCCACCGCTTCGGGCGTGCGCTCGTCGCAGGTCGCTTGATGGATTTCCTCGGCGAGGGCGGCGAATTTCTCGCGGACGATGTCGGTGTCCAGCGCCTGGTCGGCGTTCGGCCCGAATACGCGCGGGAACAGTTCGGGTCGCAGGCGGCCGAGCATCACGTTGCAGTCGGTGACCGTGAGCGGACCGCCCTTGCGGTAGCACGCGGGACCCGGATCCGCGCCGGCCGAGTCCGGTCCGACCCGATAACGGGTGCCGTCGAAGTGCACGATCGAGCCGCCGCCGGCGGCGACGGTGTGGATGCGCATCATGGGCGCGCGTAGGCGGCAGCCGGCGACCGTGCTCTCGAAGGTGCGCTCGTAATCGCCGGCGTAGTGACTGACATCGGTCGAGGTGCCGCCCATGTCGAAGCCGATCAGCCGGTCGTGGCCGGCGGCGATCCCGGTGCGCACCATGCCGACCACGCCACCGGCGGGGCCGGACAGGATCGCGTCCTTGCCGCGGAAGGCGTGCGCCTCGGCCAGGCCGCCGTTGCTCTGCATGAACATCAGGCGGGTGTTGCCGAGATCCGCTGCCACGCGGTCGACATAGCGGCGCAGCACGGGTGAGAGGTAGGCGTCGACCACGGTCGTGTCGCCACGGGACACCAGCTTCATGGTCGGGCTGACCTCGAAACTGGCCGAGACCTGACTGAAGCCGATTTCGCGGGCGATGGCCGCCACGTGGTGTTCGTGCTCCGTGTAGCTGTAGCCGTGCAGAAACGCGATCGCGACGCTGTCGTAGCCTGCACTGCGCAGCTCCTCGAGCACGCGGCGGGCGTCGGCCTCATCGAGCGGGCGCAGTACGTCGCCATCGGCGGCGAGGCGCTCGTCGACCTCGACGGCCGTGGTGTAGAGCATCTGCGGCAGGCGGACGTCCAGCGCGAAGATGTCCGGCCGCGCCTGGTAGCCGATGCGCAGGGCGTCGCGGAAGCCGCGCGTGGTCACCAGCGCGGTCGGCTCACCCTTATGCTCGAGCAGGGCATTGGTGGCTACGGTCGTGCCCATCTTGACGCGGCTGATGCGCTCGCCCGGCATCGGGGCGTCCGGGGCGACACCGAGCAGGTGGCGGATGCCGGCGAGGGCGGCGTCGTCGTACTGCTCGGGGTTGTCCGACAGCAGCTTGTGGCTGACGAGCTCGCCGTCGGGCCGGCGGGCGACGATGTCGGTGAAGGTGCCGCCCCGATCGACCCAGAAGTCCCATGTCCCGGAGTCGTGATTGCCGGAATTCCACATGCCTGCATCACTCATACCGTGCTGCCTCCGTCCACGCCGAAGAGTTGACTGATCTCGATCGCGGTCGAGAGCGCGCGGCGGCCGTCCTCGCCGGAAACCAGTGGCGATTCCCCGCTCGCGATGCAGTCGAGGAAAGACTCGATCTCATCGCGGATGGCGTCGGCCGCCTCGAATGACTGGTCCTCCGAAACCAGCTCCGGGATGCCCGGATACATCTCCTGCTCGCCCTTGCGATGGACGGTCAGCCGGCGTTCGCCGAAATCCACCGCGAGGTAGCAGTTGTGCTGGAAGAACCGCATGCGGCGTTCCTTCTTCGCCGAGACACGGCTCGCGGTCACGTTGGCCACACAGCCGTTGTCGAACACGACGCGGGCGTTGGCGATGTCCGTGGCATCGGTGAGCACCTGGGTGCCGCTGGCGTCGATCCGCGCTACCGGGCTGTTCACGATATCGAGGATGATGTCGATGTCGTGGATCATCAGGTCCAGCACGACGTCCACATCCGTGCCGCGCGGATTGAACGGCGCAAGCCGGTGGGACTCGATAAAGCGGGGCTGGTCCAGGATGTCGTCCGCCGCGCGCAGCGCCGGGTTGAACCGTTCGAGATGGCCGACCTGGAGCACAAGACCGCGCTCACGGGCCAGCTCGACCAGTTCGTCCGCCTGCGCGACGGTCACGGTGATCGGCTTCTCGACCAGCACATGGGCACCGGCCGCCAGGAAATCGCGCGCGATCTCGTAGTGCAACGAGGTCGGTGCCGCAATGCTCACGGCATCGACCTGCCCCAGCAGTTCACGATAGTCGGTCAGGGCACGGGCACCTGCCGGCTCGGCGCTGCGCTGCGCGGCCTCCGGATCGCGGTCGACGACCGCAATCAGCTCACAGGCATCGAGGGCGGCGTATTTCTGCGCGTGGAACCGGCCGAGGTAACCGGCGCCGATCACGGCGGTGGACAGCTTCATGCGGCAGCCTTTTTGGAGTCGACCCGTGCCCGCCCGGGGTAAAATTCCCAGGGTTGAACCGGGGGTGGACATGGTATCCTGGGGCCTGATCACCGATCGCGGCAACGGTACCAAGGCGGGCATAATACGATATGGCGATAGCCGCGGACACCGACCACGTAGCCGGCGTCGACGAGGCCGGTCGCGGACCGCTCGCCGGCCCCGTCGTCGCGGCCGCCGTGGTGCTGGATTCGGCGCGCCCGATCGCGGGCCTCACGGACTCGAAGAAGCTCTCCGCGAAGCGCCGCGAGCGCTTCGATGAGCGCATCCGGGCCGAGGCACTGGCGTTCGCGATCGCCCGGGTCGAGGCGGCCGAGATCGACCGGATCAATATCCTGCAGGCGAGTCTTGCGGCCATGGTCCGCGCGGTGGCGGCGCTCCCGATCCGGGCGCAGGCGGTGCGCGTCGACGGTAACCGCGCTCCCGATTTCGGGGTGCCGGCGGAGGCGCTCGTCGGCGGCGACGCCCTCGACCCCGCGATCTCGGCGGCCTCGATCCTGGCCAAAGTCGACCGCGACCGGTTGCTGGTCGCGATGGAGGACGAATACCCGGGCTACGGCTTCGCGGCCCACAAGGGCTACGGCACCCGTGTCCACCTGGAAGCGCTCACGCGCCTCGGCCCATGCCCGGCCCACCGCCACAGCTTCGCCCCGGTCCGCGCGGCGGCCGAGCAGGGGCGTTTGGCTTTGGATGGCTATGGGGTGGAATCGTGAGAAAAGGCGTTCTCTCGCAGAGGCGCAGAGAGCGCTGAGAGGAAGTCAAAATCGGTTTCTCGCCAAGGCGCCAAGTGCGCCAAAAAGGGCGGAATACGTGAAAAGGCGTGGGTGTTCAGGTTGTTGGGGTCTATTGGTGAGAGAGTGTTTCACTGGACGTAGGCCGGCTTTGCCCTGCGCGAGCCGAGGCTGGATTCTGGCGAAAGCACAAACCGCGCAGGGCAATGCCGGCACCCAGGCGCACTAAAGCCACAGGATCTAATAATCAATGATTTATAGCCGTTTGTTGATTTCCCTTGGCGCGCTTGGCGCCTTGGCGAGAAACCGATTTTGACTTTCCTCCGCGAACTCCGCGCCTCCGCGAGAAAACGATTTTGACTTTCTCTCAATACGACCAGCGCCCCTGCGAGAGACAATGACCGAACCGGAAACGCAACAAACCAAACGGGACCCGCGACACCACCCATGAAACCGAGCTTCGTCCATCTGCGCCTGCATACCGACTACTCGCTGGTCGACGGCACCGTGCGCATCCCCGAGCTCATGGAGACGCTGAAGGCGCGCGGGATGCCCGCGGTCGCGCTCACGGACCAGAGCAACCTGTTCGCCATGGTCAAGTTCTACAGCGCCGCCATCGCCGCCGGCGTGAAGCCGATCATCGGCTGCGATGTGCTGCTGCGCGGCGAGGCCCGGGGTGAGCCGGCGACGCCGCTGACTCTGCTGGTCCAGGACGATGTCGGTTACGGCAACCTGATCCGGCTGGTGTCACGGTCGTATCTCGAGGGGCAGAGCGACGGCGAGCCGACCATCGAGCGGTCCTGGCTCGATGGCGCCACCGATGGCCTGATCGCGCTCTCCGGCGGTCGCACCGGCGAGGTCGCGCGCAATTGGCTGGCGGGGCGCCGCGAGCGCACGCTGGAGTCACTGGCCGACTGGATGGCGCGCTTCCCCGGTCGCTTCTACCTGGAGATCCATCGTACTGGCCGTGAGCATGAAGAGGCCTGGATCGACGGCGCGCTGGAACTCGCCAGCACCATGGAATGCCCGGTCGTGGCGACCAACGACGTGCGCTACCTGGCGGCGGAGGACTTCGACGCCCACGAGGCGCGCGTGTGTATCCACGACAGCCGCGTGCTGACGGACCCGCGCCGCCCCAAGCGCTACTCGGACCAGCAGTACCTGCGCAGCGAAGAGGAGATGACCGAGCTCTTCGGCGATATACCCGAGGCGCTGGAGAACTCGGTCGAGATCGCGCGGCGCTGCAACCTGCGGATCACGCTCGGTGAGTCCTATCTGCCCGATTTCCCTGTCCCGGCCGAGCACACGGTCGACACGTATCTGAGCGAGGTGGCGTATCAGGGGCTAGATGAGCGCCTGCACCAGCTCTACGGCGCGGCGAGGGCCGCGGACGAGGACTTCCGCAGGCCCTATGTCGAGCGCCTGGAGCGGGAACTGGGCGTCATCAACTCGATGGGCTTCCCCGGCTACTTCCTGATCGTCGCCGACTTCATCATCTGGGCGAAGAACAACGGCGTGCCGGTCGGCCCCGGTCGCGGTTCCGGCGCGGGTTCGCTGGTGGCCTATGCGATGGGGATTACCGACCTCGACCCGCTGCGTTACGACCTCCTGTTCGAGCGATTCCTCAACCCGGAGCGCGTCTCGCTGCCCGACTTCGACGTCGACTTCTGCATGGACGGGCGCGACCGCGTGATCGACTACGTCGCGCAGAAGTACGGCAGCGACAAGGTCTCGCAGATCATCACCTACGGCTCCATGGCGGCGCGCGCGGTGATCCGCGACGTCGGCCGCGTGCTCGGCCATCCCTACGGCATGGTCGACCGCATCGCCAAGCTGGTGCCGTTCGAGGTCGGCATGACGCTCGAGCGGGCCCTCAAGGAGTCGGAGGACCTCAAACAGGTCTACGACGACGAGGACGACGTCCGCGCGCTGATCGATCTCGGCATGAAGCTCGAGGGCCTGGCGCGCAACGCCGGCAAGCATGCCGGCGGCGTCGTCATCGCGCCCTCGGCGCTGACCGACTTCGCGCCGCTGTACTGCGAGCCGGGCGGGCAGGGCCTGGTCACCCAGTTCGACAAGGACGACGTCGAGAAAATCGGCCTGGTGAAGTTCGACTTCCTCGGCCTGCGCACGCTCACGATCATCGACCGCGCGGTCCAGGCGATCAACAAGCGCCTGCGCGGCGAGGGCCGCGAGCCCGTCAGCATGGACCAGCTCGAGACCGGCGACCCCGATGCCTTCAAGCTGCTGAAGGCCTGCCAGACCACGGCGGTCTTCCAGCTCGAATCGCGCGGCATGAAGGAGCTGATCAAGCGCCTGCAGCCGGACAACTTCGAGGAGATCGTCGCGCTGGTGGCGCTGTTCCGCCCGGGACCGCTGCAGTCCGGCATGGTCGACGACTTCATCGCGCGCAAGCACGGGCACGCGGAGGTCCAGTTCCCGCACCCGTGGCTGGAGGCCATCCTCAAGCCCACCTACGGCGTCATCCTGTATCAGGAGCAGGTGATGCAGATCGCGCAGGTGCTGGCGGGCTACTCGCTCGGCGCCGCCGACCTGCTGCGCCGCGCCATGGGCAAGAAAAAGCCCGAGGAGATGGCCAAGCAGCGCTCGGGCTTCATCGAGGGCTCGGTCGCCAACGGCGTCGAATCCGCCACGGCCGAGTACATCTTCGACCTGATCGAGAAGTTCGCGGGCTATGGCTTCAACAAGTCGCATTCGGCCGCGTACGCGCTGCTGTCCTATCAGACCGCCTGGCTCAAGGCGCATTACCCGGCCGAGTTCATGGCCGCCGTTCTGTCCGCCGACATGGACAACACCGACAAGGTTGTCACGCTGATCGACGAGTGCGCCTCGATCGGGCTGGACGTCATCCCCCCGGATATCAACAACTCGGCCTTCAGCTTCACGGCCGTTGACGCCAGTCGCGTGCGCTTCGGGCTCGGTGCGATCAAGGGCGTGGGCGAATCGGCGCTGGAGGCCATCCTGCGCGAACGCGACCGCGGCGGTGCCTTCCGCGATCTCGACGATCTGTGCGTGCGCGTCGATGCGGGCAAGGTGAACCGGCGGGTGCTCGAGGCGCTCAACCGGGCGGGCACGCTGGGCGGTCTCGGCCCCAACCGCGCGACCATCGAGAAACGCCTGCCGCACGCCGTGCGCGCCGCTGAGCAGCATCGCCTCAACACCGCGGCCGGCCAGAACGACATGTTCGGCGGCGGTGACAAGCCGGCGGCGGGCAGCACGGACATCCCGCCGGAACCGGACTGGGACGACGAGACCCGCCTCACGGCCGAGAAGGAGACGCTGGGCCTGTATCTCTCCGGGCATCCGATCGACCGCTACAGCGACGAGCTGACCCGCTTCACGAACGGCCGCCTGGCTGACCAGTGCGGCAAACTCGAGAGCCTCGGCCGGCGGCGCGGCGAGGACCGCAACGAGGTGTTCGCCGGCCTGGTGAACGCCTTCCGCACGAAGAACACGTCCAGCGGCAAGATGGGCTTCGCCACGATCGACGACAAGAGCACGCGCGTCGAGGTCAAGATCGGCCCGGAACTGCTGCAGCGCCGGCACAACTCGATTGTGCGCGACCGCGTGCTGGTGGTGGAGGGCCAGCTGGCCTATGATGATTTCAACGGCGGCTACCAGATCAACGCGCGCGAGATCTACAGCATCGACGACGCCCGTGAACGCTTCGCCCGCCGCCTGCGCCTGCACGTCAACGCCAGCGCCGCCGGCAACGGCTTCATCGACCACCTGCGCGACACCCTGCGCCCCTTCCGCGAGGGCCACACGCCCATTGCCGTCGAATACCAGGGCCCCAGCGCCAGCGCCCGCCTGCACCTGGGGGAAGACTGGCAGATCCATCCGACCGATGAACTGCTCCACCGCCTGCGGCAGCTCACCGACGAGAGTGCGGTCGAGATCGAGTATCAGCGGTAGGGTGGAGGCGAAAAGTCAAAAGCGCCTCTCGCCAAGACGCGGAGCACGCCAAGGAAAGAAAAAATCGTAGGCCGGCTTTGTCCGGCCGCAGCGCGGTTCACGTGTGCACTGCGCTTGCCCCGGACAATGCCGCCATGAGCGTTCCGGATGGTTAGGCGCTGCGGGATTGGATATGCTTTCTGCCGGCATTGCCCGGCGCGCCGATCGCCCTGGCGGTGAAACGTCGTGCGATGCGCGCCGGACCAAACCGGCCTACGTCTTTTTCGTTTTGCCCTTCCTTGGCGCGCCTCGCGTCTTGGCGAGATACCGATTTTGACCTTCTCCGCGCCCTCCGCGCCTCTGCGAGAGAAGGTTTTTACACGGCCTAATCCCCTGCACGGGCTCGATCCGGCTCCGTCGCGACGTGCATAAGACCGCACCCTGCCTGTATCATCGGTTCATTGTCAGGAACATGCAGGGATCAGTCGCCAACCCATGAATCCGAATTTTCTGGAATTCGAGCAACCGATCGCCGAACTCGAGGCGCAGATCGAGGAGTTGCGCCGTCTCGGTTCCGATGCCAACCCCGAGATCAATATTGGCGAGGAGATCCAGCGGCTGCAGCAGAAGAGCGAATCCCTGACCCGCAGCATCTTCGCCAAACTGCGCCCCCAGCAGGTCGCACAGTTGGCGCGCCATCCCATGCGGCCGTACTCGCTGGACTACCTCGACCGCGTGTTCGAGGAATTTACCGAGCTCCACGGTGACCGGTCATACGCGGACGATCCAGCGATCGTCGGCGGTCCGGCCCGGCTCGACGGGCGCCCGGTCATGGTGATCGGCCAACAGAAAGGTCGTGACACCAAGGAAAAGCTGCGGCGCAACTTCGGCATGGCGCGGCCGGAGGGCTACCGCAAGGCCCTGCGGCTGATGCGCATGGCCGAGAAGTTCAACATGCCGATCCTGACGTTCATCGACACGCCCGGGGCCTACCCCGGCGTCGGTGCCGAAGAGCGCGGCCAGAGCGAGGCCATCGCGCGCAACCTGTTCGCCATGTCGGATCTGCGCGTGCCGATCATCGCCACCGTGGTCGGCGAGGGCGGTTCCGGCGGCGCGCTCGGGATCGGTGTCGGCGATCGCCTGATGATGCTCGAATACTCCACCTACTCGGTCATCTCGCCCGAGGGCTGTGCATCGATCCTGTGGAAGTCGTCTGAGAAATCCGCCGAGGCCGCCGAGGCCATGGGCATCACCGCCCTGCGGCTGAAAGAACTCGGCCTGGTCGACGAGATCATCGGTGAACCGCTTGGCGGCGCGCATCGCGACTACGACAACGCGGCCAAGGGCCTGCGCGACGCCCTCATCCAGGCCATCGGGGCGTTCGACGGCGGCGACACCGACGCGCTGGTCGAGCAGCGATACCAGCGCCTGACGTCCTACGGCCGCTACCGCGATACCGGCTGAGTGGCGCAGGCCGCATGCGGTCGTGATGGCCGGCAGCTGATGCACCCGGCCGGTGGGCGGACCCATCCCGCCAGGCGCGGGTCGGTACCGGAATCGTCCGACAGCTCCTGCCCGGCGGGCCCGCGAGCGCCGGGAGCCCGTAGCGGTGAATCAGCGCAGTCCGGCTGACGGGCATCGCCGCCCGGCCTCCCGAGCCGGCACCAACCGCTTTCCAGAACCCGCTATGAACGAGCGCGCGACCGACCCGCCGGACCCCTACCAACGGCTCGCGGCCGTGATCGCCGAGCAGGCACCGCAGCGCACCGGGGTGGTGGTCGCATTCAGCGGGGGGCCCGATTCCACGCTCCTGCTGCATCTCGCGGCCGAGACGCTGCCGCGGCGCCGCCTACGCGCGCTGCATATCCATCACGGCTGGCATGCAGATGCGGATGCGTGGGCGGAGCACTGCCAGCAGGTCGCGCGCGGACTGGGTCTGCGCTGCGAAAGTGTCCGTGTCGATGCGGGGGCCAAGCGCGGTGAAGGGCCGGAGGCCGCCGCCCGCGAGGCCCGTTACACCGCGCTTGCCGAGCGGCTCCGCCCGGACGAGGTGTTATTGACCGCGCACCACCGCGACGACCAGGCGGAGACCCTGTTGCTCGCGCTGCTGCGCGGGGGCGGGGTGCACGGCTGGGCCGGGATGCCGGTCTGCCGGACGCTTGGCGCCGGGTTGCACCTGCGGCCCTGGCTCGATATCCCGCGCGACCGCCTGCAGACGGAGTTGCACCGCCGCGGCATCGAGGGGCTGGATGACCCGGCGAACGCGGATACCGACTACGATCGCGTCTGGCTGCGCGAACGCGTGCTGCCGGTGCTGCGCGAACGCCATACCGAGGTCGATGCCACGCTCGCCCGGGCCGCCGACCAGGCGGGCGAGGCCGCGGCGGGCGTCGACAGCCTGGCCGCGCATGATTTCGTCAGCTGCCGGGGCACGTATGCCGCCACGCTGGACTGCGCCGCGCTGGCGGCCTTGCCGGTGTCCCGCCAGCGCGCGCTGCTGCGCTGTTGGATCCACCGCCGGGGTCTGCCGCGCCCCGGCGCCGCGCGGCTGGAATCGCTGCGGCGGCAGCTCGTCGAGGCCGCCGCCGACCGCAATCCGCATGTCGCCTGGCCCGGTGGGGAAGTACGCCGCTGGCGCGGCGAGGCCTGGGTGCTGGCACCGGCGCCGCCGCTGGACCCGGAGGCGGTCTACGACTGGACCGATCCGCGGCAACCGCAAGAACTGCCGCACCGCCGCGTCCCGCCGGAAGCGCTCGAAGCGCTGGCCGGTCCTCTCGATGAGAGTAGCCACGTCCAGATCCGCTTCCGCCAGGGTGGCGAGCGCCTGCCGCGCCGGGACGGCGAGGGCAGCATCGCCCTCAAACGCTGGCTAGCCGATCACGGCATCCCCCCGTGGGAGCGTGACCGCATCCCGCTGGTCTACGTCGACGGAGATCTCATCGGCGCCATCGGCGTACCAAGGCCATAACGCCACCAACCGATCCGATTGCCATGCGCGCAACACCGTAGGTTGGGTTGACCGAGGAAACCCAACGCGGCGAGCGATCCGCCGACGGCGCCCCCGAACCGGATCGGCGGATGACGCCAGGTTTCGCTGGGTATCGCTGGCGCTCAACCCAACCTACGGCTGGCCTGCGATTGGACTCGCAGGCGGTTCCTGAAGGCGGGATGCGGTCCTGCCGCGGGCGTTGGGGATGTCGCGCGTGTCCTGAATACGTGCTCGGCGGCCCGCCTCGGGTACCCCGCAATTGTGCCGTTTCGGGGGGTCTGCTAACCTCCGCCGTTTGCACGCGGACCCCTTCCCCACAGCCGAGTTGCGCGAACTCAAATGGCCCGTTTCGTATTCGTAACCGGTGGTGTCGTTTCCTCTCTCGGGAAAGGCATCGCCGCCGCATCCCTGAGCACACTGCTCGAAGCGCGCGGTCTCCGCGTGGCGATGCTCAAGCTCGATCCCTACATCAACGTCGATCCGGGCACCATGAGCCCGTACCAGCATGGCGAGGTGTTCGTCACCGACGACGGCGCCGAGACCGACCTCGATCTGGGCCACTACGAGCGCTTCACGCGGGTCCGCACCAGCCAGCGCAGCAACTTCACCACCGGCCGCGTCTACCAGAACGTGATCTCCAAGGAGCGCCGCGGAGAATACCTGGGCGCGACCGTGCAGGTCATCCCGCACATCACCGACGAGATCAAGCGCCTCGTGCGCGAGGGCGCCGGCGATTCCGATATCGCCATGGTCGAGATCGGCGGCACCGTGGGCGATATCGAATCCCTGCCGTTCATGGAAGCCATCCGCCAGATGGGCGTGGAAGAGGGTCGCGACAAGGCGATGTTCATCCACCTCACGCTGGTGCCCTACATCGCGAGCTCCGGCGAGGTGAAGACCAAGCCCACGCAGCACTCGGTGAAGGAACTGCGCTCGATCGGCATCCAGCCGGACATGCTGCTCTGCCGCGCGGCCGAGCCGCTGCCCGAGGAAGAACGGCGCAAGATCGCGCTGTTCACCAACGTCCCCGAGCGCGCGGTCGCCTCGGCGATCGACGTCGACCAGATCTACCGCATCCCCCAGATCTACCAGCGCCAGGGGCTCGATGACATCATGCTCGAGCGCCTCGGTATGCTGGATGAATTGTCGCCCGCCGATCTGTCGGAATGGGAAAGCGTGCTGGACGGGCTGGACCATCCGGAACACGAAGTCACCGTCGGCATGATCGGCAAATACATCGATCTGGCCGATTCGTACAAGTCGCTCAATGAGGCGCTGATCCACGCCGGCATCAAGACCCGCAGCAGGGTCCGCATCCGCTACATCGACTCCGAGCAGCTTGAACTCGAGGGCACGGCGCTCCTCGATGGTCTCGACGCCATCCTCATCCCGGGCGGCTTCGGCGTCCGCGGTGTCGAGGGCAAGGTCGCCGCCGTGCGCTATGCCCGCGAGAACGGCGTGCCGTTCCTCGGGATCTGCCTCGGCATGCAGGTTGCGGTGGTCGAATACGCGCGCAACGTCGCCGGTCTCGAGAACGCCAATTCCACCGAATTCAACCCGCAGACGCCGCATCCGGTGATCGCCCTGATCACGGAATGGCAGACCGTCTCGGGCGAGATCGAACAGCGCTCACGCGACTCGGATCTCGGCGGCACCATGCGCCTGGGCGCCCAGCAGGCCCAGCTCGCGCCGGGCTCGCGCATCAACCAAATCTACGGCGCCGACACGGTCATGGAACGCCATCGTCATCGTTACGAATTCAACAACAACTATTTCGACAGGCTGCGCGAGGCGGGCCTGCACTTGTCCGGCACCTCGATCGACAACGCGCTGGTGGAGGTCACCGAACTGCCCGAGCACCCCTGGTTCATCGGCTGCCAGTTCCATCCCGAATTCACGTCCAACCCGCGTGACGGCCATCCGTTGTTCACGGAGTTCGTGGCCGCCGCACTGGTTCACGCCGGTCACCGCTGATGGACCTTTGCGGCTTCGAAGTCGGCCCGGATCGCCCGCTGTTCCTGATCGCCGGGCCCTGCGCCCTGGAGAGCGAGTCGCTGGCACTGGAGATCGCCGAGGCGCTCAAGGGCATCTCGGGTCGCACCGGTGTCCCAATCATCTTCAAGGCCTCTTACGATAAGGCCAACCGTTCCTCGGCCTCCGGTTATCGCGGCCCCGGCCTGGAGTCCGGTCTGGCGTCGCTGGAGCGGGTGCGCAGCGAGACCGGTCTGCCCGTGCTCACCGACGTGCATGAATACACGCCAGTCGACGAGGTCGCCGCGGTCGTCGATGTGCTCCAGACGCCGGCCTTCCTCTGCCGCCAGACCGACTACATCCAGCGCGTGGCCACCGCCGGGCGCCCGGTGAATATCAAGAAGGGGCAGTTCCTCGCGCCGTGGGACATGGTGAACGTCGTCGACAAGGCGCGCGCCGCCGGTGGCGAGGGCATCATGGTCTGCGACCGCGGAGTCTCGTTCGGCTACAACAACCTGGTCTCGGATATGCGCGGGCTCGCCGTGATGCGCAATACCTGCTGCCCGGTCGTGTTCGACGCGACCCACTCGGTGCAACTGCCGGGCGGGCAGGGCAGTTCCTCCGGCGGCCAGCGCGAGTTCATACCGGTGCTGGCACGCGCGGCCGTCGCCGCCGGCATCTCCGGGCTGTTCATGGAAACGCACCCGCGCCCCGAGCAGGCGCTTTCGGACGGACCCAACGCTTGGCCCCTGGACCGGCTGGAACGGCTGCTGAAAACCCTGGCCGAACTCGACCGGGTGGTGAAAGCGCAGCCGTACGCGGAAAATGACTGGCCAGGACGGTAAACACCTGGTACCACGCAGGTGGTGCTTTTGTAGGAGCGAGCTTGCTCGCGATTGCGGTTGAACGCGCCGACGGGCGATACGGATGGCAGCTCGGCCCGGACAGGTATTCGCAGGCCGTGTGAACACCGAGCCGCAATTCGGGCACGATCGCGAGCAAGCCCGCTCTTGCAATACGTACGAACGCGGCACACGTCACACGCCGCCTGTAGCCCGGATGACGTGAAACGGGCGCAGACACGACAACCAGACACGACCACCACGGCGCGAAGAACCGAACGGAGAGCATCGAGATGAGCGAGATCATCGATATCCGTGCCCGCGAAATCCTGGACTCGCGCGGTAACCCCACCATCGAAGCGGATGTCTTCCTCGCGTCGGGCAGCTACGGCCGGGCCGCGGTACCCTCGGGGGCGTCGACCGGCGTACGCGAGGCCATCGAGCTGCGTGACGGTGACAAAAGCCGTTATCTCGGCAAGGGGGTTCGCAACGCGGTCGCCAATGTCCATCGCGAGATCGGGCCGGCGATGCAGGGTTTCGAGGGCGGCAACCAGGCCGCGCTCGACCGCGCGCTGATCGATCTCGACGGCACCGACAACAAGGGCCGGCTGGGCGCAAACGCGCTGCTGGCCGTTTCGCTCGCGACTGCCCGGGCCGCCGCCGCCGAGGCCGGTGTGCCGGTGTACGAGCACCTCGGGGGCGAGCGGGCCCGCACGTTGCCGGTTCCGCTGATGAACATCCTCAACGGCGGCGCCCATGCCGACAACAGCGTCGACCTGCAGGAGTTCATGATCGTGCCGGCCGGGGCGGAGACCTTCTCCGAATCGCTGCGCTGCGGCGCCGAGATCTTCCACGCGCTAAAAAAGGTACTGGGGCAGCGCGGCTTCGCCACCGGCGTCGGCGACGAGGGCGGCTTCGCCCCGGACCTGCCGTCGAACGAGGCCGCCATCGAGACCATTCTCGAGGCCGTCGAGGCCGCCGGCTACCGCCCGGGCCGCGATATCTGGCTGGCGCTCGATGTGGCGAGCTCCGAGTTCCACGAGGACGGTACCTACAACCTTGAATCCGAAGGCCGCAGCTTCGACGCCGACGGCTTTATCGAATACCTCTCCGCCTGGGTCGACCAGTACCCGATACTGTCCATCGAGGACGGTATGGCCGAGGGCGACTGGGAGGGCTGGATCGAGCTCACGCGCCGCCTTGGCGACAAGGTCCAGCTGGTCGGCGACGATCTGTTCGTCACCAACCCCGCGATCCTGCGCGAAGGCATCGACCGCGCGGCCGCCAACGCGATCCTCATCAAGGTGAACCAGATCGGCACGCTCACCGAGACGCTGGAGGCGATGCGCATGGCCGACGCGGCGGGCTACCGCAACGTCGTGTCGCACCGCTCGGGTGAGACCGAGGACACCTTTATCGCGCAGCTCGCGGTCGCCACCGGCGCCGGCCAGATCAAGACCGGCTCGGCCTCCCGCTCCGACCGTGTGGCCAAGTACAATGAACTCCTGCGAATCGAGGAACGGCTGGGCGACCGCGGTCGCTATGGCGGTCGGGGCGTGTTCGGTCCGCTCGCCTGACCGGACCGACGGCCCGGTGCGGCCGCGGGAGGCGTATTGAAAATCCTGATCGCCGTTCTGGTCGCACTGTTGCTGATCCTGCAGTATCGCCTGTGGATCGCTGATGGCGGTCTCGCCGAGGTCTACCGCCTCAAGCAGGAAATTGCGACCCAGGAGGAACGCAACGCCCGCCTGCGCGAACGCAACGAGGCTCTGGCCGCCGAGGTGCGTGATCTCAAAAAGGGCATGGAGGCGGTCGAGGCGCGGGCGCGTTCGGAACTCGGCATGGTGGGGGAGGGCGAGACCTTCTTCCGCGTGATCGAAAAGGACAAAAACGACGTGGAACCGCTGCCGGAGGCCGGCTCGGATGGGTCGCCGGACGCCGCCCCGAACAAGGACAGCCCCGCACCGGAGTCCGACAACCAGTGAGCCCGGTCGCGTTCAATGCCGTCGTCCCCGCCGCCGGTGCCGGCGCGCGCATGGGCGGCACAACCCCCAAGACGTATCTCCCGCTGGCCGGCGGCACGGTGATCGAGTGGGCACTTGCACCGCTGCTGGCGCACCCTGGCCTGCAGCGGCTGGTTGTGGCGCTCGCCCCCGATGACACCCGGTTCGCCGGATTGCAGGCGGCGAGTGATGCGCGCTTGTTGAGCGTCACCGGCGGCGCCAGCCGCGCGGCCTCGGTGGCGGCCGGGCTGGGCGCGCTCGGCAGCGCCGTGGACGGCCCGGTACTGGTGCATGACGGCGCCCGCCCGTGCCTGTCCGGCGACGAGATCGAACGGCTGCTCGCATTCGCATCCGACCCGGCCGGCGCGCTCCTCGCCGTCCCGGTGCGCGACACGCTCAAGCGCGCGGACGGCGACGGCCACGTTGCCGCCACCGAGGACCGCAGCGGGCTCTGGCGGGCGCTGACCCCGCAGCTCTTCCACGGTGGTACGCTGCGCGACGCGCTCGGGGACGCGACCGACTCGGCCATCACCGACGAAGCCTCGGCCATGGAACGCGCCGGCTACGCGCCGCGCCTGGTCGAAGGCGACCCGGCCAATATCAAGATTACCCGGCCACACGACCTGCCGCTCGCGGAGGCCGTGCTGGCGATGCGCGGCGGACAATTACGATGACCATGCGAATCGGACACGGCTACGACGTACACGCGACCACGCAAGGCGATCACGTCATGCTCGGCGGCGAGCGCATCGACGCGCCTTTCGGCCTGCGTGCGCACTCGGACGGCGACGTCGCGCTGCACGCGCTGTGCGATGCGCTGCTTGGCGCCGCGGGCCTCGGCGATATCGGCCGCCACTTCCCGGATACCGAACCCGCATGGGCGAACGCCCCCGGCCAGAAACTCCTGCGGCGTACGGTCGCGCTCGTGCGCGATCGCGGCTGGGCCGCGGTCAACGCCGATCTCACGATCATCGCCGAGCGCCCGCGCATCGGCCCACACATCGACGCCATGCGCGAGGGCATCGCGGCCGAGCTCGATGTCGATCGGCGCGCGGTCAACGTCAAGGCGACCACGCATGAGGGCATCGGCGCCCTCGGCCGCGGCGAGGGCATCGCCGCGCACGCCGTTGTGCTGCTGGAGGCGCGCTGATGGCGCTCGGCCCGGTCATGCTCGACATCGGCGGCAAGAGCCTCACGGCCGAGGACCGCGAGCTGCTGATGCACCCGAACGTCGGCGGCGTCATCCTGTTCAGCCGCAACTACGAGGACCGCGCTCAGGTTGCGGCCCTCGTGAAGGAAATCCACGCCCTGCGCGAACCGCACCTGCTGGTCGCCGTCGATCAGGAGGGTGGCCGCGTCCAGCGCTTCCGCGAGGGTTTCAGCCGGCTGCCGCCGATGGGACGCCTCGGCGAGCGTTTCGACGAGGACCCGCATAACGCGGAGGCTGGGGCGCGCGCGCTGGGCTGGCTGCTGGCCGCGGAACTGCTCGCCGTCGGCGTCGATCTGAGTTTCGCGCCCGTACTGGATCTGCGCCGCGATATCAGCGCCGTCATCGGCGACCGCGCGTTCCACAACGATCCCGAGGCGGTCGCCCGGCTTGGCGCGGCACTCATGCGCGGCATGGGCCAGGCCGGCATGGCGGCCATTGGCAAGCATTTCCCGGGCCACGGCAGCGTCGCGCCGGATTCGCACTACGAGTGCCCGGTCGACCCGCGCGACCTCGAGGACATCCTCCAGCTCGACGGCATCCCCTTCGAGCGCCTCGCCCACCAGGGCCTGCCCGGTGTCATGCCGGCCCACGTAACCTATCGGGTGGTCGATGACGTACCGGCCGGTTTCTCGTCCATCTGGCTGAAAAACATCCTGCGTGAGCGTTTCGGCTTCGGCGGCGCCGTGTTCAGTGACGACCTGGCGATGGCCGGTGCTGGCGCGGTCGGCGGCAGCGTCGAGCGCGCACGCAGGGCCCTCGCGGCGGGCTGCGATATGGTCCTCGTCTGCAACGACCGCGAGCAGGCCGCCGAAGTGGTGGAGACGTTGCCGGTCGAGGATCGCCCGGTGTCGGCGGCGCGCCTGATGCGCCTGCACGGCCATCCGGCCGCGGGCATCGATCGCGAACTCGCGTCCATCCCGCAGTGGAGCAAGGCCCGAGCGATCATTGATGCCATCGGCGCCGACGCCTGATGATGCGGAAGCGTTCATGAGCATACCGGGCTGGCTGATCGATCTCACGACATGGGCCGGAGGCCATCGCTGGATGGTCTGGGTCTTCCTGATCCTGTTCACCACCGCGGCACTCGATCTCATTCAGCGTGTCGTCCTCCGCGGCCTCGCCCGCCGTGCGCGCAACACGGACAACCTCTGGGACGACGCCGTACTCTGGTCGCTCGTCGGCCCCATCGGTCTGATCATCTGGATCGTCGGCATCAGCGTCGCCGCCGAGGCGGTCGGCCGCTATGCAGACACCGATGCCGCTGTGTTCGATTACGTCGGTGCCATCCGCAAGTCCGGCGTGATCGTCGCACTGGGCTGGTTCGCGCTGCGCCTCACCCGGGCGGTCGAGGGTCGCCTGATCGAGCGCGTGCGCAGGGTCTCGTACGGCCCCGACGACGGCCCCGACCGCTCCACCGTCGAGGCGATCGGCAAGCTTGTGCGCGCCGCCGTCCTTATCGGTGTCGGCCTCGTCCTGCTCCAGACGCTGGGCTTTTCGATCTCCGGCGTGCTCGCCTTCGGCGGCATCGGCGGCATCGCCATCGGCTTCGCCGCGCGCGACATGCTCGCCAACTTCTTCGGCGGCATCATGCTGCATCTCGACCGCCCGATGGCGGTGGGCGAGTGGGTGCGCTCGCCCGATCGTGATATCGAGGGTACCGTCGAACACATCAGCTGGCGCATCACGCGCCTGCGCACCTTCGACCAGCGGCCGCTCTACGTCCCCAACTCGATCTTCTCGAACATCATCGTCGAGAACCCCTCGCGCATGACGCACCGGCGCATCTACGAGACCGTCGGCGTGCGCTACGACGACATCGCCGCCGTATCGAGCATCGTCAACGACGTCCGCGCGATGCTCGACCGGCACGAGCAGATCGACAGTGAGGCGACCCTGATCGTGAACTTCACGCAGTACAGCGAGTCCTCGCTCGACTTCATGATCTATTGCCTCACGCGCGAGACGCGCTGGGCCGCGTATCACGCCGTCAAGGAAGAGATCATGCTGCGCATCGGCGACATCATCCGCTCGTATGACGCGGAGATCGCCTACCCGACATCGACCCTGCACGTGGCAACGATGCCACAGCCGGGCGGCGAACCGGC
>Ga0207714_1000297_pt1 | contig 34130 bp, 35 predicted proteins | sample PonA232FremontCA_2_FD_187270 | JGI IMG/M metagenome (GOLD analysis project Ga0207714, IMG submission 187270) | Marine sediment microbial community from Fremont, CA, USA - Pond A23 Sediment 2 (SPAdes) | ecosystem: Environmental > Aquatic > Marine > Unclassified | place: USA: Fremont, California...
GCGCGACGGTGCTCGGCGACGTCTCCGGCGGCGACCTCGTGGTCTACGACGGCGCGGAGATCGAGGGATATCTGCGCGCTCGCGGCGAGATGAAGCTCGTTCAGGAGACCGACGGCGAGTCGGAGCCGGGAGCCGAATCGGAGACCGACGAAGACCGCGTCGACGCAGACGAGAGCGACGCCCCCGGCGGAGAGACCGACGCCGACGAACCCGGGAGTCGAGCGCCCGACGCCACCCGACCGGCGGCGAGGGAGCGAGCCGCGACGCTGGAGGCGGACGGGTCCGAGTCGGGCGACGACGCGGACGGCGGCCGCTGACCGGCGACGACGGTCAGTTCGTCGCGCGCCGCTCCGACGGCTCCACGAACACCTCGTCGTCGAGCGCGTCGCAGACGACGTCGGCGAGCGTCCGGAGGTTCTCGGTGTCCTCGCGGTTGTACGAGACGAGCGTCTCGAGCGCCGCCTCGTCGCCGCGCTCGTGCTCGCGCCAGAGCCGGACCGCGTCGCGGCCGGAGAGGTCCGGCCGGTCGCGGTCGATCCCCAGCTCCGTCTCTATCGGCTTCAGCCCGCCCGAGAGCCCGATCCGCTTTGCGGGGTACATGAGATCGAGGTGCGGCGTGTCGACGTCGAGGCCGAACGAGGCCTCCAGGAACGGGACGTCGAAGCGGGCCCCGTTGAACGTCGCGAGCAGGCTCGCCTCGGCGAACTGCTCGCGGACCCGCCGCGCGGTGAGGTCCTCGCCGGCGACGAGCGTCGTCGTCTCGCCGTCCCGGTGGAAGCTCACGGTCGTCACGCGGTCGCGACGCTCGTCGAGCCCGGTCGTCTCGATGTCGAAAAAGCAGGTCTCCGCCCGGAAGTTCTCGTAGAGCCGCCAGCGCTCGCCGGCGGGGAACGCCCGGTCGAAGTACGTCGCGTCGCCGTCGTCGAGCCGCGCGAGCGCCTCCGCGATGAACGACTCGATCCGGTCGGCGGTCGTCGCCCCGACTCCCGGCACGTCGACCGCGGGATCGAACTCGCCCCACCGCGTCACGCCGCGTTCCCAGAGGCGGCGCTCGGTCGTCTCGCCCACCCCGTCGACGGGAATGAAGCTGTTCTCGATGCGCATGTTCGACTCCGGGCGGCGCGCGGGCAAAAGGTCGGCGGGAGCGCGTCGCTTCGGCGAGGAGACGACTTAAGTCGCGCCGCCGCCGATGCGCGGTCGATGACGCGACCACAGACGACGAGGGAGACGGAGTGAACGGGACCGACGCCGACGGCGTGGCGCTGATCGGACACCGCGGCTGCGCCGGGCAGTGTCCGGAGAACACCGTCCGCGCGTTCGAGCGCGCCGCCCCGCACGTCGACGCCGTCGAACTCGACGTCCGGCGGTGTGCGAGCGGCGAGCTCGTCGTCGTCCACGACGAGACGCTCGACCGACTGACCGAGGCGACCGGCCGGGTCGCCGAGACCCCGTGGAGCGAGCTCCGAGCGCTGTCCGTGCTGGACTCGGGCGAGCCGATTCCGCGGCTCGGCGACGCGCTCGCCGCCGTTCCGGCCGACACCGCCGTCAACGTCGAGCTAAAGCAGCCGGAGGTAGCGAGCGACGCGCTCGCCGCCGCCCGCGGGGTCGAAAACGAGGTGTGGTTCTCGTCGTTTCTCCCGGGGACGCTGGCGGCGATACGGGACCGCGACCGCGACGCCGACCGGGCGCTGCTCGTCGCGGACGCCGGCTCCGACCGGGCGGTCGCGGCGGCGGTCGACCGAGCGACCGAGCTCGACTGCGTCGCGGTCCACCCGTCGATAGCCCTCGCGACCGAGCCGGGGTTCGTCGACGCGGCTCACGGGGCGGACCTGACGGTGAACGCGTGGACCGCCGCGGACCGCGCGGACGCGGCGCGCCTGCGCGAAGCCGGCGTCGACGGGATCATCGCCGACCGGTGGGACCTGCTCCGTGACCGAGGCTGACGGCGTCCGGGACGGAGCGTGGCGGAATTAAGTGGCTGCCGCGCAAAGCGAGAGTACACATGTGCGGTCGCTACACGCTTTTCAGCTCGGCTCAGGACCTCCGGTCGCGGTTCGGGGCCGACTTCTCCGGCCACGAGCCGCGGTACAACTGCGCGCCGGGGCAGCCGCTCCCGGTGATCGCCGACGAGAGCCCGAACGAACCGACCCGGATGCGGTGGGGGCTCACGCCGTCGTGGGCCGACGAGTCGTTCGACCTGATAAACGCCCGCGCGGAGACGGTCCGCGAGAAGCGGAGCTTCGCCGACGCGTTCGAGCGCCGGCGGTGTCTCGTTCCCGCGGACGGCTTCTACGAGTGGGTCGGCGACGGGAACGACCGGGGCGGCTCCGGGAAGACGCCCTACCGGGTCGCGTTCGAGGACGACCGGCCGTTCGCGATGGCGGGGATCTACGAGCGGTGGGAGCCGCCGGAATCGCGGACGACACAGACCGGCCTCGGCGCGTTCGGCGGGGGAGCCGGGAGCGACGCGGGCGACGGCGACGACGGACCCGCGGAGACGTTCGCGGTCGTCACGACCGAGCCGAACGAGCTCGTGGCCGACCTCCATCACCGGATGGCGGTGATCTTAGAGCCGGGCGAAGAGGAGACGTGGCTCCGCGGTGACCCCGACGCGGCCGCCGCGCTGCTTGACCCCTGTCCGAGCGACGAGCTCACCGCCCATCCGGTGTCGACGCGAGTGAACTCGCCCGCGGTCGACGCGCCGGAGCTTATCGAGCCCGTCGCGGGGGACTGAGGCGACTGTCGGGGGGAGCGTTTCGACGGGCTCAGGGGGCGACCAAGTCGACGACCGTCTCGTCGTCGACGACGACGTTGTACGCGCCCTCGTCGTCGTTCCAGAGGACGAGCCCGTTCTCGACGAAGACGACCGCGCCGTAGTCGGCCGCCCGGAGGTCGCGGTTCAGCGCCGTCTCGCGGGTACACACGAGGTAGTGGTCGGCCGTCTGCGAACCGTCCCCGACGCGGTAGAGCGCGTTGTCGCCGCCGCTGAGGTCGTGGCTCAGCTTCACGGCGAGGTGGTTCACGCGGTCGGTGACGTGGTCGTCCGAGTCCGCCATCCGCGCGCACCGCTCGGCGCTCGCCTCGACGTCGACGCGCCGCCGCCCGTCGGGACGGAGGATCGAGTAGGCGAACTGGACGTCGACGTTGACGAACTCGCCCGGCTCGTCGGTCGGGCCGCGGTCGGCCGCCTCGTCGAGTCGGCGCTGGAACGGCGGCACGGAGAGGTCGGCGGCGACGTCGAACGACCAGCCCTGGTCGGTCGGGACCGCGTCGGGCCACAGCCGCAGCGTCGGCGCGTAGATCTCGGCGTCGCGTCCCGGGTCGCCCCCGGCGGCGACGACCTCGCGCTCGATCCGACGGAGCCCGACCGCGGTGTTCCGGTCGGCCGGCGCGAACGCGACGAGACTCCCGTCGGCGGCGAGCGCGTCGAGCGCGGCCGCGACGACCGCGACCGGGTCCGCGAGCTCCGAGAGGACGTTCCCGAAGAGCGCGAGATCGAAGGGGTCGTCCGTCGCGGGGGCGGCCGCACCGGAGCCGTCGGCCTCGCCGCCGCCGTCGAGACCGAGGAACGCCTCCGCGGTCGTCTCGTGTACCGTCGCTCGGAGGTTTCGTCCCGTCTCCTCGAGCATGCGGTCGAGGACCTCGGTCGCAGCGCTCGGCTCGACGGCGTGGTAGTCGACGACGGCGTCGTCGGGGAGGTAGTCGTAGAGTCCGAGCGCGGGGCCGCCGACGCCCGCGCCGACGTCGAGGACGCGGAGCGTCCGGTCGAGTAAGCCGTTCTCCGCGAGGTCGTCGAGGGCGTACCCGACGGTGGCGTAGTACGCCGGCAGGTGGTAGACGGCGTAGCCGAGCGCCCCGACCCGGTCGTACTCGACGTCGTTCCCGTAGAGGTAGTCGGTTTTCAGCCGACGGACGCGCTCGCGGAGCGCGTCGCCCGACTCCCCGCGGTGCCAGTTCGCGCCGAACGCCGCGACGAGACGGTCCTCCAGGGCGAACGAGTAGGCGTCGGGAAGCGCCGTCGGCTCCCAGCCGGGGTCGGGGACCGGCCCCTCGGGAACGGGCACGAAACACCCGTCCTCGCGCTCGCGCAGCCGGAGGTCGAACGCCTCCTCGCGGAGCGTCTCCCGGACGACCGCCGGGTGCGGGGTTCCCTCGATGTACTCCGCGATCTCCGCGGGGTCGATCGGTCTGACGTTGCGCAGGTAGTTCGCGTTGTTCCGGACCGCGGTTCTGTCGATCATGGGTGTCCCGTTCGTGTCGTCGGCCGCTCCGCGTCGGCTCACTCCAGCCGCTCCCGCCCGTCGCGGTCGCCGCGGGCGCGCTCGTAGAGGTCGGCGAACGCCTCGTCGTCGGCGGCCGCGATCGCCCGCGCCGCCGCCGCGACGTCCTCGGCGCCGTCGAACGCGCGCTGGATCTCGGCGTACACGGCGGGCGACCCCTCGGTGACGGTGTCCGCGACGTCGTCGAGCGCGGCCGACACCGGGGTGTGGAACTCCTCGCGCACGTCGTCGCCCGCCAGCCGCCACGCGAGCACCGCCGCGTGCGCGCCGGCCTGGACGGTCTCCATCGCCGCGTCGTGTTCGTCGGCGGTGGTCTCGAACACGTCGTTGCCGCCGGCCTCGACCGCGTCGGAGACCGCCGCGACCGCCGGCCCGGGCTCGTCGACGACGACCGCGACGTTGCCGGGGACGCGCGGCGGGGCGAAAAGCGGGTGGTAGCTCGCGCGTTCGATGTCGGGCGCGTGCTCCCGCATCGCCGCGACCGCGCGGGTCATCTCGCCCGAGACGTCGACGATCGCCCGCTCGGCGCGCGGCGCGTACGTCTCGACCGCCGCGGGCACCGCCGACATCGGCACCGCGAGACAGACGACGTCGTGGACGCTGTCCCCCTCGGCGGCCGCCGTCCGCGCGTCGCGGTCGGCCGCGGCGTCCGTGGCGACGGCCGGGTCTCGGTCGGCGAACGCGACGCTCGCGTCGACCGGCGACGCGTCGGCCGAAAGCGTGTCGGCGACCCAGCGCCCGATCTCGCCCGCGCCCGCGACCAGAACGTCCATCGGTTGGCTAAAGCGAGGCGGTGCGTCGGTTAAAACGGCTCGTCTCACAGCTCCGATTCGATCGCCGCGCCGATCGCGTCGGCGTCGTACCCCTCGACGGGGGTCCCGTTCACGAGGATCGCCGGCGTCGCGTCGACGCCCATCGACAGGCCCTCGCTGCGGTCGCTCAGGGCGGCCTCCTCGTACGTCGAAAACTCCGCGTCGGCGAGGACCGCACAGGGGTCGGCGTCGGCGGGCATACCGCCCGCGGCGTCGCCCTCGCCGTAGTCGCCCTGCGACTCGTAGGCCGCCGCGGCGAACTCGAAGAACGCCTCGTCGCCCCGCCGGACTCCGACGCCGCGGGCCGCGCTGGCGACCGGGACCGCCCACCGCTCGTCGACGGGGATCGGAAAGTCCCAGTGCTCGTAGCGGACGTCGCCGGGGTCGACGTACTCCTCGCGGACCGTCGGGAAGTGCTCGAGCGTGTACGTCGCGCAGTGACCGCAGGTGAAGTCCTCGAACGCTCGGACGACGACGCCGGCGTCGGGGTCGCCGAGCGCCGGTCGGTAGTCGAGCGTCGGGTCGCTCGGCTCCGTCAGGTCACAGTCGTACGCCTCGGGGTCGAGGCTCAGTTCGCCGCCGCTTCCGCCGCCGAGACAGCCGGCGACGCCGGCGACGCCGACCGCCGCTCCGGCCGCGAGCAGGGACCGTCGCGTGCGTTGCATACCGACGGTCAGTCGAGAGCGCACTTAATCGTACTGAGAGCCGACGGCGCGGGCCGTGCCGCACCCGCGGCACGCCCCCGAACGCTTTTGCCGCGCCCTGTCGACGCGGACGTATGAGCGACTGGGATCTCGACCTGCGGGACGCCGAGGCGCGGATGGACGAGGCGTTCGCGGGCGCCGGCGACGTCGTCCTCGGCGTGTTAGACGGCACGACGGACCCCGCGGTCTGGGTCCGGAGCGTCGACTACGGAAACACGCTGGTGTTGTCCGTCGACGGCGACCTCAACGAGCTCGCCGCCGGGTTCGCGCGCGACGTGAAAGAACTCGGCGGCGAGCTGATGCACTTCCGGGGCTTTCTCGTCGTCACCCCGCCCGGCGCGAGCATCGACGCAGACCGGCTGAACGGGTCCGCACGCGACGACGCGGGATCCGACGCCGACTGAACCGCCGCGACCCGGAGTCACCCTCGCCGACCATCCGGTCTTCCCCGTCCCACTCGCGCTCGCGCAGCTCGTACCCGGCACGAGCCGGTAGTTCAGCGGCGTGTGGACCGCCCCGATCTGCATCGCGCCGTAGGCGGCTTCGAGGTGGTAGTGGGTGTCCGTCGAGCACCGCGACGCGGTCGCCCTTCTCGATCCCGCGGTCCCGAAGCGCCGCCGAGAACCGGTCGACCCGCTCGCCGAGCTCGGCGTACGTGTGTCGCGTCCCGTCGACCGAGAGGACGGCCTCCTCATCGGCGTAGTGACGCCGCGCGCGTTCCGGGAAGTCCGTGGTCAACAGCGGCTTTCGCACCATTTATTACTATAGATAATGAATATTATCGTTTGCGGCCGGCGTAAACGGAATCGTATTTAAACCCCACCCGAACGACTCCCTCTCGCGGCGGCTCCCGAGGCCGAGCCCGCGCGTGGATACGCTTTTCTGCCGTGGGGGCGTCCGCCCACGTGTGCCGACACTCGACGTCGAGCTGAACGGCGACGGGGTACACGCCGTCGACGCCCCGGACCGGTTCGTCTCGGACGGTCCGTTCGTCGTCGCGCTGGAGAACGCGGGCCGTTCGACGCACGTCCACCTCCGGTTCGACGACGAGCTCGACCGGATCACCGGCCTCGACGAGGTCAACCACTTCGTGACGGACGAGGGCACTCGCCGCGTGCACGTCCCGACGGCCGCCGTCGACGCCCCGGTCCGCGGGACGCTCGGGATCGTGACCGGATACGGGTCGAACACGGAGTACGTCGACGTCCGGATCGACCCGAGCTCGGACGCGGACGGCGACGGGGTCCGAGTCGACGAGGCGCTCGCGACGCCGCCGGAGCGGACGCCGGAGCCGTCGCCCGAGCGGCGGGCGACGAACGCGGTGGACGGGCTCGTCCGACGGGGCGGGGCCGTCGGTGCCGCCCTCGGGGTAGTCGCGGTCGTGACCGGCGCTGTGGTGGCCGTCGCCGTCAACAGCGCCGCGGTCGCCGCGGTCGTCGCCGTCGCGCTGATGATCGCGCTCGGCGCCGCGCTGCTCGCGATGGGGTAGCCGCTCCGGATCCGCGTGTTTTTATCCGTCCCGGCGGAACCGTGTGACATGAGCTTCGAGAAGGAAGACGAGGTCGTGCTCCACGACAAACACAGCGAGTACGACGGGGAGGCGGGCACGGTGACACAGGTGATGGAGACGATGTTCGGCGAGGCGACCTACACGATCGGGTTCGACGACGGTCAAGAGACCGGCGTTCCCGAGGACGCGCTCGAAGCCGTCGAGAGCGAGGCGTAGCGACGACCACGAGGCCGGCAGATGTCAAACGTCCCCTTCCACTACGTCGACCTCCGGGCGTTCGCGTACGCGACGGAGGACCTGAAACGCGTCGAGCAGGCGCTGTACACGTTCCTGCCCGAAGGAACCGAGATCGACCGCGCCGAGAGCGCCGGCCACCACGGGGACCGCATCGCCGTGCTCTCGGCGCGGATCGAGACCGCGGACGAGATGCGCCACGTGCTCGGGAAACTCGCGGAGATGGACGGGCTCGACCGCGTCCTCGATGAGCTCGACGACCGGGTCGACGACAACTGCGCGCTCTTCTTGCGCGCCGACAAGCAGGCGGCGTTCCGCGGCGAGGTCCGACTCGGCCACGGTGTCACCGTCCGGACGAAAGTCGAGGCGTACCCGGCGAAAAGGGACCGAGCCGTCGAGAACGCCCGCGAGGCGCTCTCTCGGCTGGCCGACGGCGCTGCGTAGCCCCCGCCGCATTGCGGTCGGCGGCGTCCCTCTCGTGTCCGCGGAGTGGCTTTTTCACCCGTCGCGCCGTCGAATCGGTATGAGCGATCCGTTCGTCGTCGTCGGCGCAGACGCCGCGGGGCTGAGCGCGGCCAGCAAGTTCCGCCGCGAGGCGCCCGACCGCGACGTCGTCGTCTTCGAGAAGGGCCGGTGGATATCCTACGCCTACTGCGGGATGCCGTACTTCATCGCGGGGTACGTCGACCGCCTGTCGGCGCTGCTCTCGCTGTCCCCGGGCGACGTCGACGACCGCGGGATCGACCTCCGGCGCGGTCGCGAGGTCGTCGCGGTCGACCCGGACCGGCACACCGTCGCCGTCGAGACCGACGACGGAGACGCCCTCGAACGGTCGTACGACGACCTGCTCGTCGCCACCGGCGCGCGCGCGACGACCGGCCCCTTCGACGTGCGCGGCCTCGACGGCGCGTTCACGCTCCACGACATGGACGCGGCGGCGGCGATCGACGCCCACATCGCCGACCCCGACGAGTACGATCCCGACCGCGCCGACGTGAGCGCGGTCGACCGCGAGCGCGTCGAGCGCAACGCCGCGCTGCCGGCACCGGAGACCGCGGCGGTCGTCGGCGGCGGGTACGTCGGCGTCGAGGTGGCGGAGGCGCTGTCCGAGCGCGGCCTCGACGTCCACGTGTTCCAGCGGTCGAGCCACCTCCTCCCGCCGTTCGGCGATCCGGTCGGCGAGCGCGTGGAGGCGGCGCTGGAGGCAGCGGGGGTCGCGGTCCACACGGACACTCCCGTCGAGGCGCTCGTCGGCGACGACCGGATCGAGGCGGTCGAGATCGACGGCGAGCGCGTCTCGGTCGACATGGCCGTCGTCGGCGTCGGCATCCGGCCGAACGTGGAGCTTTTAGCCGGAACCGGCGTCGACCGCGGCGCGGGCGGCGCGGTCCGCGTCGACGACCACGGACGGACGAGCCTTCCGGACGTGTACGCCGCGGGCGACTGCGCGACCGCGCGCCACGCGGTGACCGGCGAACCGGACTGGGTCCCGCTCGGGCTCACCGCGAACCGCGCCGGGCGGGCGATCGGGGCGACCGTGGCCGGCGACCCGACCCCCGTCGGCGACACCGCGGGCACGGCCGTGGTCAAGGCGTTCGACGCCGAGGCCGGGCGGGTCGGGATCCTCGACGCCGACGCGGCGCGGGCAGCGGGGTTCGACCCCGTCAGCGAGACGGTGACCGCGGGGTCGCGGTCGGGGTACTACCCGGGTGCCGCCGCGACCGACGTGACGCTCGTCGCCGACCGCGACACCGGGCGCCTGCTCGGCGGGAGCGTCGTTGGGACCGACCGCGCCGCGATCCGCGTCGACACGCTCGCGACCGCGATCGAGGCCGAGATGACCGTCGCGGAAATCGAGCGGCTCGACCTGGCGTACGCGCCGCCGTTCAGCCCGGTGTGGGACCCGGTCCTCGTCGCCGCGAAGGTGCTCAACGGGTCGATCGCGAACTGACCGGCCGCCGGCGGGCCGACACCCTTTATCTGCCGGGCGCGGATCGCCACGTATGCCGCAGGTTCATCTCGACGAGGAGACGGTCGGACGGCTCGACGCGCTCCGCGCCGACGACGAGGAGTACGACGCGATCGTCTGCGGACTGATCGACAGCTGCGAGGCTGCGGGGATCGCGCCGCTCGACGGCACGGAGACTTCGGACCGGTCGTCGGGCGTCGACGAGACGACACGCGACGAGGGCGACGCGTAACGGGAGCAACGCGGCCGGCGATCGCTGGGCGCGGGCGCGTCGAGCCGCGACGCACCCGCTCGGTCGGACCGTCAGTCGTCGCCGGGAACCGGAATATCCTCTGCGATGGCGTCGACTCGGGCGGCGGCGTCGAGCCCCGGAAGCGAGGGGATCCGGTGGGTCGTGACGCCGAGGTCCGACTCGAACTCAGACAAAAGCGTCATCTGCCGGCGTCGCTGTGACGTGCAGTGGTCGCATTGCTCGTCGACGTCGAGCCGCACTCGGTTGGCGATGACGTGACCGACCGCTATCTCGGAGTCACGCAGCTCGTCGTACAGCCGTCGCGTCTCGTCGAGCGCCATCCGCTCGGCGCTCGTCACGACGTTGAACTCGGTTCGGCCCGGCTCCGCGAGGAGGCTCGAAACCGACTCAAGCCGCGCGCGAGCCGTATCGATGTCGTCTCCGAGGTCGACGTCGGCACGTCCCCCGTCGCCGCCGAGGAGCCGCGACGCGGCGCTCGTGACGCGGTCGACGCCGCTCGTGAGCGTCACGAGCTTCGAGAGCGCCGCTCCGGCGGCGTCCGGCAGCTCCAGTAGCCGCAGCGTGTGGCCGGTCGGCGCGGTGTCGAAGACGACGGCCCCCCAGCGCCGGTCGGACGCGAACGTCGCGAACATGTCAACGACCGCGAGTTCGTCCGCGCCGGGGACGAGCCCCTCGCTCGTCACGTCCGCCACGTCGCCGCCGTCTACGTCGAACCCCAGCCGGTTCGCCTTGTCGAGGAGCGCCGCCAGCCTGTCGGAGTACCGGCGACCGAACCACTCCTCGGGACCGACCTCCGCCGCGTAGAGGGGGTCGTCGATCTCCGTCGGACGAGCGCCGATATCTCGATTGAACACGTCGCTCGTACTGTGTGCCGGGTCCGTCGAGACGACCAGCGTCGGCACTCCTCGCCGAGCCAACCGGAGGGCGGCCGCCGCCGCACAGGTCGTCTTCCCGACACCGCCTTTACCGCCGAACAGAATCACGTCCGGGTCGGACCCGTCGGACATGCGCGTGGTACGGGACGGTGGGAATTAAACGCTGACCCGCTCGCGGCACGCGCGTGGCGAGCGGCCGGCCCCGACGGCCGTCGACTTATGCCGTCGCAGGGCGTTACGACGATATGATCAGCCGACGGTTTCTCGTCGCCGCGGCCGCGACGGGGCTCGTCCCGGTCGCGGGATGTAGCGGCGAGCGCTCCGAGACGGCCCCGACCGATGGGAGCGCGGACGACGACGCCCCCGGCAACGAGTCCGACTCAGACGCCGCAGCCGGCGGTGGGGACGGCGATGCGGCGGGGGCGGCCGTGTTCACCGTCACCGCCGCGACGAACGCGACGGGCCGCTCGGACGAAGCGATCGCGGTAACGGCGACGGTGGAGAACACGGGCGACGCGGTCGGGACCCAGCGGGTCGAAGTCGTCTACGACGAGACCGTGCTCGAATCGACCACCCCCGAGCTCGGTCCCGGCGACGAGCACGTGATCACCGCGGAGATCGCTCCGGGTACCCTCGACGTCGGGGAAAACGAGCTCACCGTGGTCACGGAGCGCGACAGCGAACCGCTGTCGGTGACCGTCGAGCGGGCCGGCCCCGGCACGGAGGCCGTCGAGGTGCTTCGACACGAGCTCGTCGTCAGTCGGGGGTACTCGACGGACGTCCGCGTCGAGGGCGCGGTGGTCAACAACGCCGACCGGACGGCGCGTTCCGTCGAGGTGACGGTGCGCGTGTACGACGCGGACGGCGGTCGGGTCGGACGCTACACCGACGAGATCGACTCGGTGGCCCCGGACGCCGAGGCCGAGATCTTCGTCGACGTGTTCGCGGACCCGGACGAGTTCGAGTCGTACGACGTCGACGTGACCGGCGTCGACTTCTGAGGCGGGCGCGTTCGACGCCCGCCGGCGGACCGGGTCAGGCCGGACCCGATTCGAGCTTCTTGTAGTCGACGTAGTCCGCCCCACGGAGCTCTTCGAGCAGGTTGATCGCCGCGCGCGCACCCTCGCCGACGGAAGTCGCGATCTGTTGGTGGCCGCCGGTGACGTCGCCCGCGGCGTACACGCGGTCGACCGGCGTCGACTGGTCGGGGTCGGTGCGGATCTCGCCGTCGTCGACGGGCACGCCGAGCATCTCCGCGAGGTCGGTGCCGCCGGCGGTGCCCAGCGCGACGAACAGCCCGTCGACCGGAATCTCGTCTCCCGACCGCGTGGTCACGGCTTCGAGGGTCTCGTCGCCGACGAGCCGGTCCAACCGGTCCGTGACGACGGGGATCCCGGCCGCCGTGACCCGCTCTCGGAGGGACTCGTCGGCCTCGAACGACGACCCGTTGGTGAGAATCCGAACGTCGTCGGTGTAATCGAGCAGCAAAAGCGCCTCCGTCGCCGCGTAGTTGTCGGTTCCGACGACGGCGACGGGGCTGTCGCGGTAGAAGTACGCGTCACACTCGACGCAGTAGGAGACCCCGCGCCCCTCGTACGACTCGACGTCGGCGATCGCCGGCCGCTCGTAATCCGCCCCGGTGGCGACGATCACCCCGTCGACGCGGTACTCGGCGGCCGTCGTTTCGACCCGGTACCGGTCGCCGTCGGGCTCGATCCGGACGACTTCCGACTCGACGATCTCGGCGCCGTACTTCCGCGCGTGCTCCCGTCCCAGCTCGACGAGCTCCGGACCGGTGACGCCGTCCGGGAACCCGTAGACGTTCTCCATCGCGTCCACGCCGCGGGTGGTTCCGCCGCCGTCGTCGAACACGAGCGTTCGCCTGTCGGCTCGGGCCGTGTAGATGGCGGCGTTCAGCCCGGTCGGTCCGCCGCCCACGATCGCGACGCCTGACATTGTATTGTGAGATATGCACTATACAAACTTATGCGTTCCGGCCGCGCCGCGGTCGTTCAGCTCGCGGGTGCGACGGTCGGGATCGCCGGACGGGCTGGTGCGTCTCGGCGAGACGCCGGAAGTTGTCGAACACCGCCTTCGTCTCCCGGGCGGCCGCGACCGACTCGTCGGAGATTCCGTCGAGGACGGAGCGAATCCGCTCGTCCGGGAGGTCTTTTCCCTTCGTCACCCAGACCGCGGTCTCGCGGTCGTACTCCGGGTGAAACTGCACGCCGTACGCGCTCCCGACGCGGAACGCCTGGACGCCGCGCTCGTTGCGAGCCAGCGTCGCCGCGCCCGCGGGGAGCTCCGCCACCCGGTCGGAGTGCGTCTCGAACGCGGTGAACGACTCGGGGACGCCCTCGAACAGCGGGTCGTCGCCGACGCGCGCAATCTGCTCGTATCCCAGTTCGTACGCGCCGGTGTCGACGACGCGCCCGCCGAGCGCCTGTGCGAGGAACTGGTGTCCCCAGCAGATACCGAGGGTCGGGACGTCGGCTCGGTAGACGCGACGGATCCGCTCCGTCGCCTCGTGGATCCAGTCGCGGTCGTCGTAAACCGACGTCTGCGAGCCGCTGACGACGACGCCGTCGAACCGCCAGTCGGACGCGGACACGGACGGCGGGAACTCGCCGCGGCTGATCTTGTAGACGGTGACGTCCGCGTCGAGTTCGCGGCGGAGGTTCGACTGCGCTGGGGTCTCGCCCACCGACGCGTCGAGAACCGCGAGCGTTGGACTCATACACGACCGGAGGGCCGCGAGTCACAAGTAGTTTTGTGTGATTTCCACTATACACACGGCGAATCCGAGCGGTCGAACCCCGGGCCGGCTCGTGCCGTCCGCGACCGATCCGTCGTCGAGAGGCGAGGGCACCGGCCCCTGCGGGGCGCGCCGTCCTGTCTCAGACGAACTCCGAGACCGCCTCGCGGAGCGACAGCCCCTCGCCGACGACGTCGCGCCGGTAGTGCATGTACACCGCGCCGAGCGGCGGCTGGACGACGTACGCCAACGCGATCGGCAGGACCGCCGCCGCGGGCACCGCGTCCGCGGCGACGACGATCGCTAACGCGATAGAGAGGTTACGCATACTGGTGGCGTACACCAGTGCGACGCCGCGCGCCGGACTCAGCAGGGCTCGACCGAGGGCCGCGGCGACGCCCAGTATCGCGGCGTAAAATATCAACAGGGGGACGAACGCGCTCGCCGACGCGACCGGGTCCGCGAGGATCTGGTCCGACCGCATCGCCATGGCGACGAACACGATCAACATTACGCCGAGCGACGACAGTCCCCCGAACGTCGGTTTCAGCCGCTTGAACCCCTCCGAGGAGTACCGACGGAGCAGCAGCCGCCGGGTGAGGTTGCCGGCGACCATCGGCACGACGACGACAAACGCGAGCTGTCGGTACAGCGCCGACGGGTCGAACGCGACGTCGGCGGGCACGAGCACCGACAGGTACATCGGAAGCACCGCGACCGCCGCCAGCAGGTTGACCGCCATCGCGACGAGCGCCGCCTCGAGGTCGCCGCCGGCGAGGCCGGTCCACGCCGCCGTCATCCCGGACGTCGGAACCAGCGCGATAAAGTACAGTCCGACGGCGTACGCGGCGTTCCCGTCGAAGAACCCCCGAGCGAGAGCGACCGCCAAGACGGGCGCGAGTCCGAAGTTGACCAGCAGGCTCAGTCCGACGGGACCGGCGTGGTCGCGGACGTTGGCCACCTCCCGGAGGTCGATATTTATCATCATCGGGTAGATCATCAGGAACAGGATGGGAACGACGGCGGCCTGCATCGCGTCCTTGACGCCCGGACCCGAGACCTGACCGACGACCAGACCGGCGATCAGCGACCCGACGACGACGTATATGAGGTTCTCTTTCAGGCCGGTGAGAAGCGTGCGTATCATCTCTCGCTCGCGAGTCCGTCCCTCGGCGGTAGTTCGACGCGGTGACGCGGGCGGTCCCGTCGGTAGGCGCCGTGCGGTGACTTCGAGGCGGTCGGTGCGGTCGGTTGCGGAGTCTGTCTGTCTGGCATCTGTCTCTCCGTCGGGCCTCCGAGCGGCACGGCGGCTCCCGTGCCCGCTTCGAACGCCACGCGAACAACACCGTGTGCGCGAACCAAAAATGTGACTGTTGTACAAGTCAGACTAAACCAACGGCGACGGGTCAGTCGGCCGCCGTTCGGTACAGAAAGTCGTACCGGTGGCCGACGTACGAGAGCCGGCCGTCCGCGAGCTGGTCGCGTCTCGCCGCCAGCCAGTCGTCGACGCCCGGGACCGCCGCCGCGGAGATCGACTCCTCGACGAACTCGAGCAGACAGGACAGAAAGTAGCGCTCGTCGCCGGGGTACCCGCCGTCCCGCGGGCGCACGATGGCGTCGGAGGCGGCGACGGCCAGCAGCGACCCGTCTCGCTCGCGGAACTCCCCGAGCAGGTGGCGACCGGCGCGCGGGTCGCGGTCGGCGTCGCGGTCGATCGTTCCGTGGTACGCCCGCTGTATCTCCTCGTCGTCGGGGTGGTCCGGCTGGAACAGCGTCACGCCGTCGAACGTCAGCGGACAGTAGACGAGCCCGCCGTCTCCGACGGCGTCCGTCAGCACGTCGACGGTCGATTCCAGCGGAACGAGGTCCATGAACTGCTGTGCGACGACGAGGTCGAGGTCTCGGGCTCCGAGCCGCCGCAGCGCGTCGCCGGTCTCGAAGTCGAACCGAAACTCGCCGACCGCGCCGCCGGACTCGGTGTCGACGGCGTCGTGCCCGCGATACCGGAGCGCAGCCGGCTGCGCCCGCCGGGCGTGCGCGACCACCGCCGGAGAGACGTCGATCCCTCGGTACGACCCGGCGGTCACGCCCCGGTCGAGCAGCCACGGGACCGTGGTGCCGGTCCCCGAGCCGGCCTCGCCGACCGCCGGTGCCTCTGGCAGGGCCTCGAACAGTCGGTCGGCCACCCTGCGCGACCGCGATCGCTCGTCGACGCTGCGTTTCGACTCCAGGTACCTGACCCGTGCGTGTCTCATATGGCTCTCCGGCGGCTCGCCCACGCGAGGTCGTCTTCCCAGATTCTGACCGTCACCCCGTCGGGGTTGCCGTCGGAGAGGGCCTCGCAGAACCGGTCACAGACGACGGCGGCGAACCGCTCGACGCTCGGATTCCGCCCCTCGAACTCCGGGAGGTCGTTCAACAGCGCGTCGCGGTACCGCGCCTCGACGTCGTCGAGCAGGGCCTCCACCTCGGTGATGTCGACGAGGTAGCCGTACTCGCCGAGCTCGTCGGCGACGAACTCGACCTCGAGGGTGAACCGGTGGCTGTGTACCTCCCCTTCCGGCGGCTCCGGGTCGGGGACGGTCAGGTAGTGTTGTGCGATGAACGCACGTTCGACCATCAGCTCGTACGCTCCGTCGTGTGCGTCGGATGTCGTGTCGGTTGGCATGGGTTACTCGTACGAGAGGAGGACTTGGAGCGTCCCCGCTCTCCGCTCGTCGAGTCGCTCGTAGGCGTCGGCGGCCCGATCGAAGGAAACGACGTCGGTTATCAGCGCTTCGTGGTCTATCGCGCGGAGGTTTTCGAGGGCGGTGTGCGTGCGACGGTCCTGTGACCACCGGCCGCGCAGCGTCGGGTCTATCGTGCTCACCTGACTGGCGGTGATGTCGATGCGGTCGCGGTGGAACGACCCGCCGAGGTCGAGCGGCGACCGCTTCGAGCCGTACCACGAGCCGACCACGATCCGGCTGTCGTAGCCGGCGACGTCGACGGCGTCGTCGAGCACCGCCGGCTGGCCCGAGAGCTCGTACACGAGGTCGGCAGACGCGTCGCTGTCGACGGCGTCGAACGGCGCGTCGGCGTCTTCCGGCGGGACCGCCTCGTCGGCCCCGAACGACAGCGCCAGTTCCCGCCGCGACGACTGCGGCTCGACGGCGACCAGCGAGTCGAGCGGGAACTCCGCGAGCAGGCGGATCGTACAGAGGCCGATCACGCCCGCACCGAACACGACGACCCGCTCGCCGACCTTCGGAGCGCCGTCGAGCAGGAAGTTCGTCGCCGTCTCCGCCGACGGGAACAGCACGCCCGCCCGTCGGTCGAGGTCGGACGGAAGCGGGGTGAGACAGTCGGTCGTTGCGCTGAACCGGGTCTGATGCGGGTGAAACGCTATCACCTCTCGGTCGATCCACGCGTCGTCGACGTCGCTTCCGGCGTCGACCACGGTCCCGACGAGCGAGTAGCCGTACTGAAGCGGGTACGAGAGGTCGCCGTTCAGGGTCTCCAGCGACGCGTCGGCCGTAACGCCCGACGGCGCCTGATCGCGGTAGACCAGAAGCTCCGTCCCCGAGCTGATCGCCGACAGATCGGTGTCGACGACCACCTCGTCTTCGTCCGGGGCGGGCGTCTCGACCGACCGGACCGAGACCTCCCGCTCGCCGGTGAACACGAGCGCCCGCTCAGTCATCAGTCGCCCGCTGCGGTGCCGCCGCGGTCTCGTGGACTCTCGTCCCGGTCTCTCGGCAGTGTTCGAGCGCCTCCTTCGCCCGCCCGCCGGCCGCGTGGGCCGTCGGTCCCGACCCGACGCCGACCTGGAACTCGACTCCGGTCCGGTCGAACACGTGATCGACGATGTCGCCGAAGGCGTCTTCGCCCAGCCGCGGACAGACCGCGATCATGTTGTCCCCGCCGACGAACTGAGCGATACTGTCGTGTTCCGACAGGAGGCGTCGCTTGAGAGCGATCATCGACTGCTGGATTTCGAGCCCGGCGGCGGCGGCGTGCTCCTCGTCGGTGAGCGACTCGGTCACGCCGACGATGTCGAAGTGTCCGACCGTGACGTGCCCGGGCGAATCGCTCGTGTCGCCGGCGCTGAGCACCTCCCGTCTGTCCGGGTCCTGAGCGCTCCCGGCGGCCTGGAGCTGTTGGCTCGCCACCGTCACCGCGCGGACCGGCGTCTCTCCCTCGCCGACGCCCACGCTTGCGGTCACCGGATACCGGTTGCGAACCCGCTCTTGGAACCGCTCGTACTCTTCGAGGTCGATGCCGTTGGCGATCCCGATCAGGTTGTCGAAGCGATTGAAGAAGGCGTACCCGTCACTGCGGCCGACGAAGTCCGCGAAGTCGGCGTACAGCCGCGCTTGCAGCGCCTGCAGGTCAGTCTCCCGCCGCGGTTCCGGCTCGACGGTCCACGGCCCGTACTCGTCGAGCTGGACGACCGAGACGCGGACGGTGTCTCTTGTGTTTGCCACAACTACCGATCATGAACGGCCGAACCAATTAAAATATATCCCTATATAGTGGGACGAGGTCCGGTCGACGTGAGGTATATATCCACACCGCTCGAACGAACGGTAGTGACTGACATCGCGGTCGTGGTCTTGGATACGCTTCGAGCGGACGCCTTCGAGGCGGCGTTCGAATGGCTCCCGGGAACCAGGTTCGATGCGGCGTACTCGACGAGCCACTGGACGGGCGGCGCGCACGCCTCCCTCTTTACGGGTATGTACCCGAGCGAGGCGGACGTGACGGTCGCGGACTGGTCGCTCTCGACGTCGGCCCCGGTCCTCGCGGAGCAGCTCTCCGCGGCGGGCTACCGGACGCGGGCGTTCTCGGCGAACATCAACGTCTCGCCCGCGTACGGGTACGACCGGGGGTTCGACGAGTTCGAGGGGACCCGCGACATCAAGTACCCGAAGCCGTCGGTGTTCAACTGGTACCGGCACTTAGAGGAGCGCGAACGCCCGCGGCTGGCGTACCTGACGGGGGCCGCCGCCGCGATGCGCGGCGCGTACGACACCGGGCGGTCGCTCCGGCTCGGCCTCACGGAGGCGCTCGCGGGGACGCGGTTCGGGGCCGACGACGACGGGGCCGGACGGTTCCGCGAGCTGGCGCGGTCGCTGTCGCCGTCGGAGCCGACGTTCCTGTTCGCGAACCTCATGGAGGCACACCAGCCGTACCACGCGCCGCCGGCGTACCGGTCGGGCGACCCGTACGAGCTCGGGCCGGCGTTCGAGGCGACGCTCCGCAACAGGTTCGACGACCCGGACGACGCGGTCGCAGACGGCGTCGAGCGGGAGTACGTGGAGCCGGACCCGGACCGAGCGCGGGCCGCGTACGAAGACTCCGTGCGGTACCTGAGCGACGTCTACCGGGAGGCGTTCGCGGCGCTGTCGGCGACGTTCGACTACGTCGTCACCCTCGGGGACCACGGCGAGCTGTTCGGCGAACACGGCGCTTGGGAGCACGGATACGGAGTGTACCCCGAGGTGACGAACGTCCCGCTCGTCGTCACCGGCCCCGGGTTCCCCGACGAGCGCACGGACGCGCCGGTGTCGCTTCTCGACGTCTACCACACCGTGTTGGCGCTCGCCGACGGCACGGACCCCGACCGACGCGGACGCGACCTCCGGACGGCCGGAGACGAGCGAGGGGTGACGTATCTCACCGAGTACAGCGGCATCGCGTCGATGCGCCGCGAGACGCTCCGCGAACGCGGCTACGACCCGGCCGCGATCGACGCCGTCGACGTCGAGTACCGCGGGCTGGTCGCGGACGGGTACTACGGGTTCGAGACCGACGAGGGGTGGCGCGAGACCGGATCGTCGCCGGTCGAGAGCCCGCGAGAGGCGATGACCGCCCTGCGCGAGTCCGTTCCCGACAACCGCGGCGGAGACGAGACGGCCGCCGTCGACCCGGCGACCCGGCGGCGGCTCGAAGACCTCGGCTACGCGTGAGTCCGCGCGCCCCGCGCCACGCGGGTCACTCGGCGGGGAACTCGCGGTCCGAGTCTGCGACCCACGACTGGTGTCTGACGACCACGCGAACGGGGACGGCGTCGACGCCGAGCGCCTTCGCGATCGAGAGGCGGTGTTTCCCGTCGTTAAAAAGGAGGCGTCCGTCGCGGCCGACGTTGACCGCGACCTCGTCGTATTGGAGCTTGCCGTCATGCAGGTCGCTCGCCGACCGGTACCCCTCGCGGTCGATCCGGTCGTACAGCCGGTCAAGCTCCGCGCACCGCTCCCGGAACTCCGCTTCGGTCTTACGGCCCCACAGCGACGACCCGCCGGTAATACACTCGACGATGCGCCGATAGTACCGCGTGTCTTCCCAGTCGACGCCGTCCACGAAATGTCGACGGAGCCCCACGTACGGGAGGTACTCGTCGAACGGGATCGACCGGCGGTCCCACTCGCCGCGGAGCACCGCCCCCGCCCGCGCGGCCCGGAAGAAGCCCGCGAACCGGGAGTCCGGCGGCGTAAACGCCGGGTGGCGCTCGCCGTCCTGCGCCCTGTCGACCGCGTCGGTGTAGACGGTCACGTGGCCGATTCGGTCGGGGTCGACGCGCCGGACGGTGAACGGGTCGGCCGGGTGTCGGAGCCGCTTTGTCCGCCGCCACTCGTCGAACCGGAGACCCGCGTCGGGGTCCGCTTGCCACTCCATACGGGGGACACGGGGCCGACGCTTATACCACCGTCCGTCGAGGTTAGGTGTGTTCGGCCGTATCTCAAGACGATGGCGGACGACGCCGAGGACCGACTGCTTCGGGAGATTGCCGACAAAGGCGGCGTCAGCGTCGCGGCGTTCGGCGTCGAGCGAGCGCTGTCGCTCGCGTTCTCGATAGGCGCCACCGCCGCGTTCGGCGCGGCGGTGTACGGCTATCTCTCGGTGTTCCGCCGCGCGCGGACCGTGCTCGAAGAGCTGCTGACCGGTCTCACGTCCGGTCACTCGCGGACGATCCCCCGGTGGGAGACCGCCGGCCAGCGGAGCGTCCTGTTCGCCAGCCTCCTGCTCGTCGTCGGATTTGCCCTCTCGCTCGGAGTCGGGGTCGTCGCGCTCAGCGGTCGAATCCCGGCGCACACGCTGTTCGCCCCCCGTCATCGGACGGCGCTCATCCTGTTTGCCGTCGGCTTGGTGCCGACGGTCTGTCTGTCGTACGCGGCCTCGGCCCTCCGCGCGTACCGACAGGTCCGGCGATCGGTGTTCGTCTCGCGGGTGGTCCGCCCCGGTGCGGTGGTCGTCGGCGTCGGCGCGGCGGCCGCCGCCGGCGCGGGAGGCCTAACCGCCGTCTGGCTCGCCGTCGTCGCGGCACTCACGGCGGCGGCCGTCGCCGTGATGGCGACGCTCCCGCGGCTGGTTCCGCTCGCGGCGACGCTCGACCGGCCGGCCGCCGTGCGGGACTTCCTCGCGTACGCCGCGAGCACGTCGCTCGTCGGACTGTTGGGCGCGAGCCAGCGGCAGGCCGCGTTCCTCCTGACTGCGGTCGCGCTGTCGCCGGTGAGCGCGGGACTGTTCAGCCTCTCGCTGCTCGTGGCCGGCGTCGTCAGGTGGCCATTAAAAGGGATAAACCGCGCCCTGAGCGCTGTCGTCGCCGAGCTACACGGCGGCGGCGAGTCGGCGGCGGTCGGGCGGCTCTATCGGCGGACAAGCCGGGTCGCAGCGTTTACGGCTCTCCCGATTGCGGTGGTCGTCACGCCGCACTACCGGCCGCTGCTTCGGGCGGTCTCGCCGGCGTACAAGGCCGGCCTGGTCGTCTTGCCGCTCGCGGTCGCCGGGCAGTTTCTCGCCGTCGTGGCGGGGAGCAACGGGCTGGTGTTGCTGATGACGGACAACGAGCGGCCGACGGCGGCTCTCCACGCGGTGCACGCGGCCGTCGTGCTCCCGGTCATGGTCGCGCTCACGCGGTGGCACGGGGTCGTCGGGCTCGGCGCCGCGTACGCGTTCTCGCTGTGTTTCAACAACGTCACCGAACTGCTGTTGTTGCGACGGCTCGAAGGGATCCGGCTGCTCACCGCCGGCCACGCGGCGCTGGCGGGGCTCTGTTGTGCCGGCGTGCTCGTCGGACTCCCCCTCGTCGGTCGGACGCCGGTCGCCGTCTCGGTCCCCGCCGTGACAGCGCTCGCGGTCGGCATCGCCGTGTTCGCTCATCGGGTTGTGCTGTCGCCCGCCGACAGGCGGGCGGTCCGCGTGATGCTGCGGCCGGACCGGCGGTGAGCCCCGTCGAGCGCCCGGTCGCGCGGTCGCTCGACCGCGTCTGACCCTCGGCGACGTTCGTGTCGAGCCGCCTATATGTACAAGTGTTAAGTCGGTACCGCCCCTAAAGTTAGGTATGCCAGAAGTGGAATACCTCAACTACGAGGTGCTCGACGATCACGGCTGGTCGATGGACGACGACGACCTCTTCGAGGCGGCCGCAGACGCCGGCCTCGACGAGGAAGACTACGGCTCGCTGACGGTCAACGAAGGCGAGTACGTCCTCGAAGCGGCCGAAGCGCAGGGCTACCAGTGGCCGTTCTCGTGTCGCGCCGGCGCGTGCGCGAACTGCGCGTCAATCGTGACGGAGGGCGAAATCGACATGGACATGCAGCAGATCCTCTCCGACGAGGAGGTCGAAGAACGGAACGTCCGTCTCACCTGCATCGGGAGCCCGGCCACCGACGAAGTCAAGATCGTCTACAACGCGAAACACCTCGATTACCTCCAGAACCGCGTCATCGGCTAACGCTCCCGAGAGACACCCGGGTCCCGCGCTCGGTGCGCTGTTCCGGACCCCACCGTCGCAGTTCGATGACGCCCGCCCGAGTGTCCCATCCGTTCCGAGCGTCACTCGTCGCGTTCAGCCCTCCGGACGAGGACGAATATCGCTATCGACACGACGATCATAAGCGCTGCGAACAGCCGGTCGCCGCCGTCATCGTCCGTGCTGTGGATGAATGTCATCGTCTCTGTGAACGCGAGCGAGCCGTAATACCGCTTCGCACGCGGGGCGAGCGCCTCCGAGGCCGGCCGCCGAGACCGGATCAGTCCGTCGACGGACTACCGCTCCTCGGTCACGGGAATCTCGACGGTCGCGTCGGCCGTCGTCGACCGGCCGCCGTCGGTCAGCGGCGGCTTCCGGTCGATGTCCGCCTGGACGCCGTCCACCGTCGCTCCGGCGAGATACCCGACCGCCCCGCCGAGACCCGACGCGAGGCCGGCGGACACGGGGCCAAGCCGACTGCCGGCGCTCGCCCCGAGCTGTGCGCCCGACTTCGCGAGCGCGCGTGCGTTCTCGCGCGATTCGCCGTCGTCGCCGTCGTTCGTACCGAAGCACATACCCGATCCACGGGTCTCGCGCACTTATACCACGCGCTGGACTGACACCCCAGCGGGACACAGTTGATACGGTCGAAGACCGTACGTGGTCAGTAGATGCCAGACGACTATCCGATCGAGGGAGTGCCGTCCCCGGACCCGTCGCACGACCCGGAGCGAGTCGTCGCGGTACAGCTCGAGGCGCTGGCCGCGAACGACGACCCGTTCGAGAACGCCGGCATCGGGGTGGCGTACAACTTCGCGTCGCCGGCGAACAGGCGGTCGACGGGACCGTTCGAGCGGTTCGCGCGGATGGTGACGGGACCGCGGTACGCGCCGATGGTCGACCACGTCGAAGCGACCGCGGGACCGCTGGAGCGAGACGGCGACACCGCGACACAGCGCGTCACGCTCACCGGACCCGACGGTCGGACGGAGACGTACGAATTCGGCCTGTCGCGTCGCCGCTCCGGCGAGCTCGACGGTTACTGGCTCACCGACCGCGTCGTCGTCGAGTGAGCCCGCGCGGTCACGGCCCCTCGACGGCGGCGAGCAGTTCGTCCGGACGCGCGCACGGAGCGGTCGTTCAGTCTCGAACGAGCAGTTCGATCTCGTGGCCGTCCTGGTCCGTCGTGAACGCGTAGTTGTGGTCACAGGACGCGGGGTCGCGGTAGTCGGGCGCGTCCCGCTCCATCAGCGTCTCCCACGCGTCGTCGAGGTCGTCGACGCGGACACAGAGGTGCCCCCAGCCGTCGCCCATCGTGTACTCGCGGCCGTCGTAGTTGTAGGTGAGCTCGAGCTGCATCGCCTCCTCCGGGGCGTCCCGAGGCCCGACAAAGTAGTTCGCGAAGGAGTCAGCCTCCCACCGACCGGGCTGTTCCGCGTACTCGAACTTGCGGGTCCAGTAGCCGAGCGCCGCGTCGGCGTCCTCGACGCGGACCATCGTGTGGTCGATGCTCCAGGTCGCGCCGTGGTCGCGCGTGACGATCTCGATCTCGTGGCCGTCCGGGTCTTTCACGAACGCGTAGCGGCCGCCACAGGACTCGGGATCGCGGTAGTCCTCGACGCCCTCGTCCATCAGCCGGTCGTACGACTCCCGTAACTCGCCTTCGGGGACGCGCACGGCGATGTGGCCCCACGCGTCGCCGACCTCGTAGGTGTGGTCGCCGTGGTTGTACGTCAGCTCTAACAGCGCGCCGTCCTCGTGGACGTCCTCGGGGCCGAGGTAGACGTTGGTGAACGTGTCGGCCTCCCAGCGGCCCTTCTCCTCGTAGTTCAGGTGCGTCCGGTACCAGTCGAGGCTCGCGTCGAGGTCCTCGACGCGGATCATCACGTGGTCGAAGGTGCCGTCCATACCTAACCGTCTCCCGCTCGGGGCAAAAGGGTACTGACCGACCGCGCGGTGGGACGGTCTCACAGCGCCGACGCCGGGCGCGGTCGCCGGGGAGCGTCGCGGCCGCCCGTCGACGCGTGTCGGCAGCCACTTTGCGGCGGCGACCGAGTCGGAGGCATGGACGCAACCGCGACCGCGTACCTCCCGCTGGCGCTGCTCGCGATGGGCGCGTACGCGCTCGTCACCCCGTTGATGCGTGTCGCCACCACCGGACCAGACGCCATCCCGAGCGACGTGGCCGTCGTCGTGACGAACGGCGTGCTCCTCGTTATGGCCGTCGGGGTGATCGCGTACACCGGACAGGGGTTCGCCGTGCACCTCGCGTCGCCGAAGCTGCTGTACGTCCTCACCGCCGGAGTGTTCCTCGGGGTCGGCATCCTGGCGCTGTACCGGTCGCTGTCGCTCGGGCCGGTGAGCGTCGTGACCCCCGTGTTCGCGACCTTCCTCGTCTTCTCGTCGGTGATCGGATTCCTCGCACTGGGCGAGTCGTTCACCCTCCGCAAGGGGCTCGGGATCGTCTTCGCGACGCTTGCGGTGTACCTCGTCTCCGGGGCGTGACGGCCGTCGCCGAGACCGACCGCCGCGGATCTGCGACCGAGCCGGCCGTCACGCGTCCGTGCTCGGTCGCCTCTCGTCGCCGTCTGCCTTCGCGACCGCCACGTCGCCGTCGGTCTGTGCCGCGATCCGCTCCGCGAGCGCGCGCTTCCGCTCTGCGTCGACCTCGCCGGGACCGGTCAGCCCGAGACAGACGATGCCGCGGTCTGTGACCGCGTCGAGCACCGCCGTGTCGTCGCCGACCACGACGCTGGCGTCGTACCGGTCCGCGCCGAGTCCGGCGCGTTCCGCCGCCGCCTCGATCGTCGCCTCGCCGCGCGCGACCAGGTCGGTCGAGTCCGCCTCGTCCGCCGGCGACTGGACCGCGAGCAGCGTCGGCCGCCCGCCGTCCACGGACGCGAACTCGGCCGCGCGGCGCGCCGCGACCGGAGCGTTCTGCCGGTCGTCGACGAGCGCGACGGTGTCGCCTGAGGGGTTCGCGCCGAGCCCGACGAGGGTGACGTCACAGCCCGCCGCCGAGAGCACCGGGTCGAGGTTCGACCCGAACCCGAACGGTCCGCCGGTGAACGACCCCTTCCAACCCATCACCGCGTGGTCGGCGTCCTCGTCGCGCACCGCGTCGAGGATCGCGTCGCCGACGTCGGGCGCGACGACGGCCCGGGTCTCGATGTCGATGTCCATCTCGGTCCCTATCTCCCGTGTCGCCGTCAACAGCTCCCGCTGGTGCTCGAGTCGGGCGGCCGCGACGTTCTGTCGGTCCGGGTCGCCGGCGGCCCGCAAGACGTTCACCGCGACCAGCGTCGGGTCGCCGGGCTCGTCGGCGTTCGCGCGGGCGCTCGCCGCCGCGAGCCGCAACAGTCCGCCCTGCGTCTCCGGGTTCGAGACCGGGACGACGACCGTGTACCCCGGCGACGACGCCCGTCCCACGGCCTCCGCGAGGTACCCCGGTTCCGGCGTCTCGCCCCGCGTGTACGCCACGTACCAGACGCCGCCGAGCGCGACGATGCCGGCACCGACGAGCTGGACGACCCGCGACATCTGCCAGACGACGACGCCGGTCATGACGATCCCGAGGATCGGGACGATCGGATACAGGACGCTCGGGATCGTGAAGTCCGGGTCGTACTCGGGCGGGTCGGCCCGACGGAACACGACGAGCGAGACGTGGACGAGCCCGTACGAGACGAGGAAGCTGAAGCTCGCGACCTCAGCCAACAGCGCGACGATCGCCTCGACCTCCAGCCCGAGCGCAATGAAGAGCGCGGTGATCCCGCCGGTCGCGATGATCGCTCGGTGCGGCGTGTTGAACCGGTCGTGGGTCACGTTCAGTCGGTCGCTCATCAGGCCGTCACGCCCCATCGCGAAGATCACGCGCGACGCCGCGAGAATCGACGAGTTGGAGCTCGAAATGGCCGCGATCACCGCGGCGAACACGATCGCGACGACGCCGGCCGACCCCATGAAGACGACCGCGACCTTCGAGACGGGGACGAGCGACCCGCCGAGCTCCTGATACGGGATCACGCCGGTCGAGACGATCATCACGACGACGTACAACAGCGTGACCGAGACCACCGACAACACCATCGTCAGCGGGATCAGCCGGTCGGGCTCTTTCACCTCGCCGGCGACGGTCGCGATGATCTCGAAGCCGAGGAACGTGACGAAGACGGTGCCGGTGGTCGCGACGATCCCGGTCGGGCCCGTCGGCGCGAAGTTCGCGAGGTTCGCGGTGTCGATGAAAAACAGGCCGAGACCGGTGTACACGAGCACGATCGCGAGCTCGGTCCCGATCATGATGTTCTGTGCGCCGCTCGACTCCTCCGTGCCGTAGTAGTTCACGCCGGTGATAAGCGCCAGTCCGAAGAGCCCGAACGCGACGATGAGCGTCCGCCCGCTCAGGCCGGGAATCGGCTCGACGATGTACTGACCGAACCCGACCATATAGAAGGCGCTCGCGAACATCAGCCCCGTCCACATCCCCCAACCGACGATGCTCCCGAAGAAGCCTCCGAGACCGCGGTTGACGTAGTGGTAGCTCCCGCCCGCGACCGGCATTCCGGTCGCCAGCTCGGCGAGCGAAAGCGCCGCGAGAAGCGCGACGAACCCCGCGATCGCAAAGGAGATCGAGCTCGCGGGGCCGGCCCCCTCGGCCGCGATCCCGGGGAGGATGAAGATCCCCGCGCCGATCATCGTCCCTCCGCCGAGGGTCATCGCCTCGACGAACCCGAGGTTGCGCTCGAGTTCGCTCTCGCTCACGTCGGTACCCGCGACGACACTCGTTTTCCGGGCGACCGTCGGCGTTGAGTCACGTAGTTGTTTCTAGTGCAGGCGGCCTTAATCCCTTGGAGCCGAGTCGCGCGGCCGCCTGCCCCGCACGGAGAACAGCAGGGAGGTCCCGTCCGACGATCGGCAGGGCGGGGTTTCATGCGCCGGGGGGGCGAACCGCCGGGCATGATAGACGCAGACGGCCGCGAAACGCTCGTGTGGCCAACGGACGTCACGGACCCGGAGACCCCGCCCGACGGTCTCGTCGACCTCGTGGCGAACCACCGGCTCGTCGTGCTCGGGTACTACCCCGTCCCGGACCAGTCGACTCCCGAACAGCTCCGCGCTGACCGCGACGACGAGGCGGCCGCGACCGTCGCGTCCGTCGCCGACGCGGTCCGCGCCCGCGGCGTCGACGTCGAGGAGGTCGTCGTGTTCACGCGGGACGAAAACGAGACGATCGACCGCGTCGCGGCGGAACACGGCGCTGACGCGGTGCTCACGCCGGGGGTCGACGACCCGATCACGCGGCTGTTCGTCCCCGTCCGCGGCGGCGAGAACCTCGGTCGGATCGTCGCGTTCGTCGCTGGGCTCGCGGCCGACGCGGACGTGAGCGTGACCCTGTACAACGCCGCCGGCTCCGCGGACGCCGCCTCGACGAGCGAGCTGCTCCTCCGGGGGGCGGCCGACCGACTCGCGGAGGCGGGGGTCGGACGCGACCGGATCGAGTGGACGGTCGAGCGGAGCGACGACGCGGTCGCGAGCGTCCTCGACGCCGCGACCGACCACGACCTCCTCGTGATCGGCGAGTCGGAGCCGTCGCTCCGCGAGCGCATCCTCGGAAACGCCGCGGGGCGGCTCGTCGACGCCGCGGCCCAGCCCGTCGCGGTCGTCCGCGACGCCTGAGCGGCCGCCGGAGTCAGACGCCGTCGGTCGCCGCACGCGCCGGCGGCGTGACGCATCCGTCCGGGACCGGCGAGCGGCCGTCTCTGTGGCGTCCCGCCTTCCGGACCCGCGCTACGTCTCGGCGTCGACGATCCGCTCGATGCGGTCGGCGGCGGCGTCGCGGGCGGTGTCGCGCAATCCGGCGACGGCGTCTTTGAACGCGACGCCGTAGCTGCCCGGCCCGTGAACGGCACCGAACTCGCCCGCCGCCGCGGCCTCGCCGGCGAGCCCGAACGCGACGGTTCCGGCCAGCGCGGCCCGTTCGGCGTCCCCGATCGCCCCGGCGAACGCCGCGAGCGACCCGCCGAGCATGCAACCGGTCCCGACGACGGTGCCCATGCGGGGGTGGCCGGCGGTGACCTCGTACGCCGCGTCGGCGGTCGCGACGACGTCGGTCTCGCCGGACGCGACGACGACGGCGTCGTACCGCTGCGCGCAGGCGACCGCCGTCGTCGCGATGTCCCCGTACTCGCCGACGGACTCGACGCCGCGGACGTCCGCGTCGTCGCCGGTGAGCGACGCGATCTCGCCGTGGTTCCCGTTGAGCACGGCCACGTCGATCTCGGCGGCCAGCCGCTCTGCGACGCGGTCGCGGGTCGGCGTCGAGCCGACGCCGACGGGGTCGACAACAACCGGCACGCCGGCCTCGTTCGCCGCGCGACCGGCGGTCATCATCGCGGCCTCTCCCGTTTCGCTCACCGTCCCCATGTTCAACAGACACGCCTCCGACGCGGCGACCATGTCGCCGACCTCGCGTTCGTCGTCGGACATCACCGGAAGCCCGCCCCAGTGGAGGATGACCTGTGCGACGTCGTTGACGGTGACGTCGTTCGTGACGGCGTTGACCAGCGGCGACTCGTCCGCGACGGCGTCGAGGCTCGCGTCGAGGTCGACGCTCACGCCGTCCCCCCGCGACCGCCTCCGCGACGTTCGACCAGATCCGTACCGAGTGTGACCGGCATGAACACCGATGTGTACCACTGCGGTATACCAGTACCGAATCGGCGGGGCGACGGTCCGGTGTCGGACCCCGCGGCCGACTACCGTTCCGCGACGTGTCTGACTCCGCTCGCGACCCCGCGGGTCGAGTCGACCATCTCCGGGCCGGACATCTCGGCGCGGCCGACCGCGAACGCCTCCGGTCCCTCGATCACGACCTCGTCGCCGACCCGGATCGACGGGTCGGCGTCGACGACGCCGGGCGCGAGGACGGAGCCGTGCGGGACGAACGCGTCGATCTCGACCCGTTTCGTCGGCGCGTCGCTCGCGACCCACCGGCGCGCGCCGGCGAGGGTGAAAGACAGGGTGCCGTACCGCGGGACCATCGTCGCGAGCTGTTCGCCCGGCTCCCCCTCCCGGCCGGCGGTCGGGTCGTCGCCCCACACCTGGAGCTTGGGGTAGCGGCCGGTGGTGCGCACGTCGCCGCTCGCGCCCGGCCCGCCGAACAGGTCGTCGCCGGCCTCGTCGCCGAACAGGTAGTCGGCGAGCGCCCGGACCGTGTTGTGCTCGCGCTCTCGCTTGCTGTACGCGGGCTCGCCGTCGAGCGCGGCGTCCAGCTCGCCGAGCGACTCGTCGGTGGTCGGGTGGTCGACGCAGGTGTACTCGAAGCCGACGTCGACGGCGGGATCGGCCGCGACGCGCTCGCAGACCTCGCGGTAGCCGCCCTCCGGGACGTGCGCGACGACCCGATCGTAGTCGTTTCGCTTCAGGTACCGCCGGAACACCTCGGCGACGAACGCGGTCTCGTCGGCGCTCCAGTCGCCGGTGACGACCGCGTCGTAGTGCTGTGCGGGGTAGGTCGTCTCCAGCTCCTGGGGGACGACGCCGATCGGCGAGGTCATCGAGACGGTGTGGCCGCGCCATCGGATCGCGTCGTGGAACTGCCGGTGGCTCTGGGAGTCGCTGTACGGCTTCGTCGCCGCGCAGGGGACCACCACGAGCGGCTGGTCGGTGAACCGGTTCCGGTAGCGGCGCGTGACGCGGTCGGCGAACCGTCGGATCTCGACGCGGTCGAGCGTCTCCGCCGAGGCGGCCGTCAGCTCCGCACCGCGCGCGATCGGCGTCCGCTCTTCGAGGTAGCGCCACTGGTCGTCGAACTCGCGGAGCGCCGCCGTGAGCCACTGCGCGTGCCGGGCCTGCCCCTCGACGTAGTCCCGGAGGCGACCGCTCCGGACCCGCTCGCGGACGCGGCGCAGCTCGGCCCGCAGCGCGGCGACGTTGTGCTCGGCGCAGTCGGCGCGGGTGAACTCGTCGCGAGGCCCCGCACACGCGGGACACGCGCAGGGGAGTTCGTCGAGGTCGGTCAGGAAGTGCTCGGCGTCGGTGGTGAGGTACTTCCCCTGTGTCCCCTTCGTCCGCGCGAGCGTCGCGTCGACGAGGTCGACGCCGGCGTACGCGAGGAGCGCGACGTTGCGTGGCGTCGCGACGCCCGAGAGGAACAGGGCGGTGTCCGACGGCAGCGCGTCGCGCGCGCGGACGACCGCGTCGCGGAACGCCTCGCCGTGGCCGACGAACCCGGCGGCGTCGGCGAGGAGGTACGCGTCGGCACCGACGTCGCGGGCGTCCTCGCTGTCGACGACGGCGGCGGACGGGTAGTCGACGTCGGGGTGAGAAACGGCGAACGACTCCCGGACGTCACCGCGGGTGCCGGCCGGAAACGAGCGGTGCGGCAACACCGTCAGCCCGTTCTCGTCGCCGGTCGGTACCTCGCGGTCGGCCGCCCAGAGGCTGCCGGCGTCCTCGACGAAGGGGTCCGCGAGCGCCGGCGTCGACACGGGGTCGGCGAGACGCAGCTCCCCGAGGCGGGCGGCGCCGTCGCGCTCGTGGACCTCGAAGTAGTCGGTCATATCGCGTCTCGCACGGGGACGGTGAACTCTCTTGTGCTCCGTCGACGCCGGGGACCGTCGCCCCCGATAGCGAGGCTCACCCCACCGTCCGCAGGTCCCGCGTCTCGATGCGGGCCGGGAGGCGGTCGAGCGCGCGCACGCACCACCCGTCGTGGCCCAGCGTGACGACCGTCTCGGGGTTGGCGGCCGCGAGCGCGGCCACCCCCTCCGCGGCGGCCACCGCCGCCGCGTCGTCGGTCCGCTCCGGGACTTCCGCGGTGAGCGGGTACGTCTCCGCGAGCGCCGGGGGATACGGCCCGAACGGGGGTTTTATCCGCCAGACCGCGTCGTGGTCGTGGTTCGACGGGGGGCTCGACTCGGTGACGAGCAGGTCGCCGGGCGGCGAGAGCCGGCGGAGCCGGTCGCGGTGACGGCGGACCTCCGGACGGCGCGCGGCCTCGTGGGACGTATAAAAGAAGGTGCCCTTCGAGCCCGGGTCGGTCCGCTCCAGCTCGTCTCCGTGGTCTAAGAGCGCCCGATACCCGTCGAGCATCGCGGGGTGGCCGCGGGCGCGCCGGTCGACCAGTTCGAGGAGGTTCCCGGACCGGATCGCCGCCTTCACCCGGCGCAGCTCCTCGAACGCGACGTGGAGGTTATGCTCGGCGAGCAGGCGCTCGGTCGTCGGGCGGTCGCTCCCGGCGGTCTCGTCGCCGCCGTCGAGTCCGCGGACCTCCGCCGGGGTGTGTTCCGCACAGACCGGACACGAGCAGGGGAAGTGCTCCATCTCCGCGAGCCGCTCTGTGCCCGCGACGGTTAGGTACCGGCCGTCGCGAGCCATCAGCGCGTACGCGGCGGAGTCGAACAGGTCACAGCCCGCCGCCACCGCGAGCGCCAACATCAACGGGTGACCGGCTCCGAACAGGTGGACCGGGACCCCCGGTCCGAGCCCGCGCTTCGCCGCCCGCACCGCCGTCACGACGTCGGCGTAGCGGTACGCGTTGAGCAGGGGGACCATCGCTCCGACCGGGAACACGTCGAGGTCGGTCGCGGCCGCGTGCCGGCCGGCCGCCTCGCGGAGGTCGACGTGTGTCGACCCCTGCACCGGCGCGTTGACCAGCATCTCGCCGGTGTCCGTCGCCTCGGCGTCCGCGAGCGCCGCCTCGGTCGTCGCGAGCTCGCGCGCCGCGCGCTCGCGGCCGACGTCCGGCGGCGTCGGCACGTCGACCGGGGTCGCCACGTCGCTGCCGATCCGGCGCTGGAACGCGAGGATCTCCGCGGTCGTCACGTCGATGTCGCCGTACTCGGCCAGCTGGAAGGAGCCGGAGTCGGTCATGATCGCGCCGTCGAAGCCGAGGAACTCGTGGATCCCCTCGTCGAGAACCCGGTCTCGGACCCCGTCCGTGCTCCACGCGATGTACGCGTTCGTGATCAGCATCTCCGCGCCGAACTCCCCCCGGAGCCGCCCGGGGGCTATCGTGCGCACGTTCGGGTTGACCACGGGCAAAAGCGCCGGCGTCTCGACCGTGACGCCGGCGCGCGGGACCTCCAGTCGCCCGATCCGACCGGCCGCGTCGTGGTCCCGAACCTCGAAGTGATCGCGCATGCGTCGACTGCGCGGACGCGGCCGGTAAGCGTTGCGTTCGGCGGTGCGTCGCGTCGCGGCCGTCGGCGGCGCACGCCGCGTCGCCGACGCGCCGCGGCCTCACAGCCCCGTCGGATGCGACACGTACGTCGTCTCCACGCCCCACTCGGCCGACAGCGACGCCAGCGACCGGACCCCGAACGTCTCCGTGGCGTAGTGGCCCGCGAGAAAGACCGTGACGCCGGCCTCGCGGGCCTCGTGATACAGCTTCCCTTTCCCCTCGCCGGTGACGAGGGCGTCCGCGCCGGCCGCGGCGGCCTCGTCGAGCCAGTCCGCGCCCGAGCCGGTGACGACCGCGATCCGCTCGATCTCGTCGGGTCCGAACTCGAGTACGCGCGTCGGCGTCGCCTCGCCGTCCGGCTGCCCGTCGAACCCGTCGAGCGTCTCGCGGATCGCGGCCGCCGAACGGGGCGTCGTCGCCTCGCCGATCGCCCCGATCGTCACCGGGCCGAGCGTCCCGAACGGCTCGCGGCCGGCGAGTTCCAGCGCCTCGGCGACCCCGGCCGCGTTCCCGAGTTCGGGGTGGCCGTCGAGCGGGAGATGCGAGACGTACAGCGCGAGGTCGTGCTCGACGAGCGCGGCGATCCGACCGTGGGTCCGCCCCGTCACGCGCTCGATCCCGCCCCACGAGAGCCCGTGATGAACGACAAGCACGTCTGCGCCCGCGCCCGCGGCGGCCTCGATCGTCTCTCGTGCGGCGTCGACCGCGAACGCGACGCGGTCGATCTCGGCGTCGTCCGGTCCCACCTGAAGCCCGTTCGCGCTCGCGTCGACGTCGGCGTACGCGGCCGTGTCGAGCCGGTCGTCGAGCCGGTCGACGTACTCGGAGAGTCGCATACCGACGCGTGAACCCGACGGGAGATAAATCGCGGCGGTCCGCAGGCAGCGACCGACCGGGACCGACGACCGCGTCACAGACGATCGGGTATCGGACACGGAGCGGCTCCGGCGACGCTCGCCGTCGGGCGCTAGTCGTCGAGCTCCTCGGCGACGGTGTCCGAGCCCATGTCGGACGGGCTCGCTCCGGCGTCTGACAGCGCGCCGGCCTCCCCCTCGCCGGTCTCGGGAGTGAACTCGGAGTCGAACAGCCGGCGGACGGTCCGGACCGTCTCCCAGTCGCCTTCTCCGGCGGCGTCGCGGAGCGATTGGGTCGGTGCCGCGAGGAGCTGACCGACCAACGCGTCGGCCATGTCCGCGACGGTCTCGCGTTGCGCGTCCGTCAACCCGCCCTGCGTCTCCAGCCTCGAGACGGCGCGGTCGACCTCGCGGGCCTTCACCCGGTCGGCGCTCGCGTACATCTCCGAGATGGCGTCGTCGGCGCGCTTGCGCTTGTACGCCCGCAGGACCCGATCGAGCTCCTCGTCGATGATCGCCTCGACCGCCCGCGTCTCGGCCGCCCGGCTCTCTCGGGCCCGCCGGGTGGTGGCCTTCAGGTCGTCGATGTCGTACACGGTCACGCCCTCGCGGGCGTCCGCCGCCGGGTCGACGTCCCGCGGCTGTGCGACGTCGACGCAGACGAGCCGGTCCGCGCCGTCGACGTGCGAGGGCCGAACGACGAACTCCGGGCTGGCGGTCGCGGCGACGACGAGGTCGGCGTCGGGGACGCGTTCCGGCAGTTCCGCGAGCGAGACGGCCGCCGCGGGCGTGTCGACCGACTCGGCGACGGCCTCCGCGTTCCGGACCGTCCGGTTCGCGACGACGATCTCGCCGACCGCTGTGTCGTCGAGCGCACGCGCCGCGAGCGTCCCCATCTCGCCGGCACCGACGACGACGGCCGACCCACCGGCGAGCTCCGTCTCCGCGGCGGCGAGTCGGACCGCCG
>Ga0207714_1000298_pt1 | contig 34126 bp, 27 predicted proteins | sample PonA232FremontCA_2_FD_187270 | JGI IMG/M metagenome (GOLD analysis project Ga0207714, IMG submission 187270) | Marine sediment microbial community from Fremont, CA, USA - Pond A23 Sediment 2 (SPAdes) | ecosystem: Environmental > Aquatic > Marine > Unclassified | place: USA: Fremont, California...
CGCCGCCGTCGTCCTGGCTGGCGTCCATGACGAGGCCGACGTGCTCCAGGAAGGCGGCCAGGGACTCGAAGTCCTGCATGGCGGTGGTGAGTTCCTTGAGGTTTTCCAGCCGCCCCGGCGCCTCCGCCGATTTGTCCTGCTGCCACATCTCGGTGTAGCCGCTCTCGTCGAGCACGCGCTTGGTCAGCTCGACGTGGTCCAGCTCCTGGGACAGCCCCTTCCACTGCCGGAACTGTTCGAGCAGGGACGCGAACGCGCGCCGGGGCTGCGGCCGCAGCTCCTGCGTCTTGATCAACTCCCCGGCCGCCCGGAACAGCGAGCACCCGCGCGCCCGCGCCGTTTCGTGCAGCGTCTGCATCGCCTTCTTGCCCAGCCCGCGCTTGGGCACGTTGACGATGCGCTCGAACGCCAGGTCGTCGTCGGGCGATTGCAGGATGCGCAGATAGGCCAGGGCGTCGCGGATCTCCTGGCGCTCGTAGAAGCGCGGGCCGCCCACCACGCGGTAGGGCAGGCCGATCGTGATGAAGCGCTCCTCGAAGGCGCGCGCCTGCGCGCCCGTGCGCACCAGCACCGCCATCTCGCCCAGGGAATGGCCCTCGGCGTGGAGCTTTTCGATTTCCTCGCCGACGAAGCGGGCCTCGGAATCGCTGTCCCAGACGCCGCGCACGCGCACGGCCTCGCCCGCGCCGCCGGCCGAGAACAGCTCCTTGCCCATGCGGCCTTCGTTGTTGGCGATCAGCCCGCCGGCCGCCGAGAGGATGGTGTCCGTGGAGCGGTAGTTTTCCTCAAGGCGAATGACATGTGCGTTCGGATAGTAATCCGTAAACCGAACAATATTGTCGACTTCTGCTCCGCGCCATGAATATATCGCCTGGTCGTCGTCGCCGACGCAACAAACATTTTCGTGTACTTGTCCAAGCAGTCGAACGAACAAATACTGCGCGACGTTGGTATCCTGGTACTCGTCGACCAGGATGTACTGGAACTTGCGCTGGTAGGTTTCCAGGATGTCCGGGTTGTCGCGGAAGAGCGTCAGCGGGTGCAGCAGCAGATCGCCGAAGTCCACGGCGTTCAGGGTTTGCAGGCGCTGCTGGTACTGGCGGTACAGCGCGATCCCGCGCCCGCCCGCGAGGTCGCCCGCCTCGGCGTCGGAGACGTGGTCCGGCGTCAGCCCGCGGTCCTTCCAGCGCTGAATGGCGCCCATGACGGCGCGCGCGGGCCACTTCTTCTCGTCCACGGCTTCGGCCTGCATGAGCTGCTTGAGCAGGCGCAGCTGGTCGTCGGTGTCGAGAATGGTGAACGTGCGCTCCAGCCCCAGGCGCTCCGCGTGGGTGCGCAGCATGCGCGCGCCCAGCGCGTGGAAGGTGCCGAGCCACCAGCCCTCGGGCGCCTGGCCGGTCATCCCCGCCACGCGCTCGCGCATCTCGCGCGCCGCCTTGTTGGTGAAGGTGACGGCCAGCACGTTCGCCGGCCGCGCCTTGCCCGAAAGCAGGATGTAGGCCAGCCGCGTGGTGAGCACGCGCGTCTTGCCCGTGCCCGCGCCGGCGAGCACGAGCACGGGGCCCTCGGTGGCGGTGACGGCGGCGTGCTGGGCGTCGTTCAGGCCCTCCAGCAGCGCCCGGGCGCGGGGATGGATGGGAGCGGGGTCGGTCATTGCCCGGAGATATAGCGCACGCCGCCGGGTGCGCGAACCCGTAGCGGACAAAGCCGCGCCGTCGGCCCGTTCGCGTGTCAGCCGCTGGAGGCCGGCGCGTTGATGGCCCAGTCGTAGCGGTCGTCGGAAATGCTGGAAACCTGGGCCAACTGCTCGTCCAGCTCGGGCTCGGCGTGCTGGCGCAGGTGGGCGATGACCCCGGCGTCGTCGCCGCCGAAGTCTTCCTGGAACCAGGTGTAAATCGAGGACACGATCAGCTCGCCGTCCCGCACCGTGGCGCCGCGCGGATGGTTGACGTAGGTGCGCGCGGCGTCGTCGAGCTGCTGTTCCAGCTTGGCGCCGGTGAAGGGCTCGGGGCGCAGGTTGGGGCAGCCGATCGAGGCGCAGTTGACGGCGTAGTGCACGCGCGGGTCCTGCCAGATGGGGCGCAGGATGCGGTGCTCGATCTCGTTGAGGGTCAGCTCGGTGCCCTCGACGGCGAGCAGCTTCTTGCCCCAGGGACCGTCGCTGAACAGGCCCGGGGAGATGTCGATGTCGCGGATGGTCTCGACCGGCCAGTGGTCAAGGACCACGTCGATCGTCAGCGCGTTGTAGAGGTTCGCCCAGAACGCGAACTGTTCGTCGCGGTTGTGCGCGCTGATGCGCGTGGCGCCCAGATCCTCGATGTAGCGCTTGAGCGCCTTGTGATCGCGCGCGTCCACCCGCCCGTAGGCGAAGCGGTTCACGCCGTTCGGCCCGCGCGAGAGGTAGCCGTCGAGGAAATCGGCCCAGGCCGAATGATCGATCGTGGCCGTGGACTCAGAATCGTGCTCCTGCCAGCGGGGCCAGAGGTCCGCCTCCGGCGCGGCCCGGGCGGGCAGCGGCAGCGCGGCGCCGAGCGTGGCGGCGCTGGCGGTTCCCAGCACGGCGCGGCGGGTCATGAACGCGGCGGGCATGGCGCACCTCGTCTCGTGGTCTGCGTGCTGGTTCCGCATGTACGCCGTTTCGCCGGGCGAACAAGGCCGCTCACGCGGAGGTGTCCATGGCTGCGCCACGGCGTGAGCGTACGAAATCGCCCGGCCCCGCGTGTGGGGCCGGGCGGCTACCGTCGATCGCATGTGACTCCGTCGGACGCTTACGCGGCCTTGGCCTGCCGCGTCGGCGGCGCCATGAACTCGGGACCGACGGGATCGGTCACGGTATCGTTCACGATGCGCTCCATCTCCACGAGCGTGGCGTCGTCCAAGTGCATGTCCGCGATCTCGTCCACGGGGTCGAGCTGGTCCGGCCGGCGCGCGCCCCACAGCGCCACGCCCACGCCCGGCTTGCGCAGCAGCCATGCCAGCGCGACGTGGATCACGCGCTTGCCGTAGTGCTCGCGCGCGAGCGCGTCCAGCTTGTTCACGGCCGCGAGGTATTGCGTGTAACGCGGCGCCCGGAACTTGGGGTCCACGTTGCGCAGGTCGTCGCCCTCGAAGCTGGTCTCGGGCGTGAGCTTGCCCGTCAGCAGCCCGCGGCAGAGCGCGCCGTAGGTGAGCGTCGTCTGGCCGTGCTCGCGGGCGAAGGGAAGGACGTCCTGCTCGGCGTGGCGCTCGAAGATGTTGTAGGGCGGCTGGATGACGTGCAGCGGCGCTTCGGCCATGAAGCGCGACAGCTCCGCCGGGGCGAAGTTGCTCACGCCGACGGCGCGGATCTTGCCCTCGTCGTGGAGCGCCTTCATCGCCTGCGCCGTCTCCTCCACCGGCACCATCGGGTCGGGCCAGTGGACCTGGAAGACGTCGATCACGTCAGTCTGAAGCCGGCGGAGCGACTCCTCGACCTCGTGGCGGATGCGCGCCGGCGAGGCGTTGCGGTAGGGCTGCCGGCCCTGCCATTCCAGCCCGGCCTTGGTGGCGAGCACCACCTCGTCGCGCCGGCCGCCCTCTGCGAGCGCGCGGCCCACCAGCTCCTCGGACTCGCCCATGCCGTAGACGGGCGCGGTGTCCACCAGTGTGATGCCGCGGTCCACGGCGGCCTGGACGGTGCGAATGGACTCGGTCTCGTCCGTGCCGCCCCACATCCAGCCGCCGATGGCCCAGGTTCCCAGGCCGATGCGCGTGGATGTCAGGCCGGTGTCGGCGATTTGGGTGGTCTCGATCATAACGTCGGGCCCTCCTGTGTTACGAAGCCCGGTGTTATTGTGCGCCGCACAATGGCGGCGCGAAACCCCCGTGCGACAATCCGCTGCATCGTTTTGCCGGCGAAGCCGCGGGGCCGGCAGCCAAGTGCATGGCGAGCCCGGACGAAATCGGCCCGGTCCCGCTTGACCGGGCCGGCGGCCGTGTTTGCCTGGATGGGCGGTCAGCTCAGATGGGCGCGCAGCATCCAGGTGTTCTTTTCGTGCACCTGCATGCGGGTCGTGAGCAGGTCGTCGGTCACGTGGTCGTTGGCCTCGTTGGCGGTGCTCAGGACCTGCCGGAGTGTGCCCACGAGCGTTTCCTGGTCCTCGGCGAGCTGGCGCACCATCTGCTGCCAGTCGGGGCGGCCGGTTTCCTCCGGCACGGCGGCGAGCTTGCCGAACTCGCTGTAGCTGCCGGGGGCATAGTGGCCCAGCGCCCGGATGCGCTCGGCGACCTCGTCGATGGCCGTGCGCAGGTCGGTGTACTGCTGCTCGAACAGCTGGTGCAGGGCCTGGAAGTGGGGCCCCTCGACGTTCCAGTGGTAGTTCTGCGTCTTCACGTAGAGCGCGTGACTGTCCGCCAGCACCCGCGCCAGCCCGTCCGCCACGCGCTTGCGGTCCTCGGCGCTGATGCCCGTGTTCACCTGCGTCATGCTCGTGTCTCCTGTGTCCGGTTGCCGTCCGCGGCGCTCGCGTGATGGCGGTGTGTCCCGTTCCGCCCGGTGAGGTGGCGCGGCGCCTGGGGGCCGGCAACCCTGTTTAGACCCGTTCTAAAGTGTGATGGGTGGTCGCGCCGCCACGGCTCGCATCAGCCGCCCAGCGCGTCGCGTTCGTCGCGGCAGCCGTCACGAAGCGGGTGTGCGGTGCAGCACGCGGTCGGCCTCGCGCCCCGTGAGCTCCTGCAACCCTTCGAAGCGGTGGGTGAAGAAGCCGAGCCCGCGCGTGAGCGAGCGCAGGTCGATGATGAGGTCATCCAGCGCCACTTCGGGCATGCGGGCTTCCATCTCGTCCCAGCCGCCCCAGCCGGGCTTGTCGTCGAACCCCAGCACCTGGCCGCGGCGCTCGGCCACCAGGCCGTGCATCTTGTTGGTGAAGCTCTTGGGCACGGAGATGGTGACGCGCTCGATGGGCTCCAGCAGCACCGGATCGGCGTTGGGCAGGGCTTCGCTCACGGCCATGCGGCCGACCGTGCGGAAGGCCTGCTCGCTGGAATCCACGGAATGGTACTGCCCGTCGAACAGCTCGACGGCGATGTCCACGACCGGAAAGCCGAGCGAGCCCTGGGCCAGCGCGTCGCGCGCGCCCGCCTCCACGGCCGGGATGAACTGCTTGGGCACCGTGCCGCCGACGACAGCGTTGGTGAACGCGAACCCGGCGCCGCGCTCGCGCGGCGACACGGTGAGGTGAACGTCGGCGAACTGCCCGTGGCCGCCCGTCTGGCGCTTGAAGCGGCTGTGCCGCGTGGCGGAGCGGCGGATGGTCTCGCGGTAGGGCGTGGCGGGCGGTTCCATGCGCGCGGCGACGTTGAAGCGCGTGCGCAGCTTGTCCAGCGCCACCGTCAGGTGCATCTCGCCCTGGCCCTTGAGCAGCATGCGCCCGGTGTCGGTGTCGTGCTCGAAGCGGTAGGCGGGGTCTTCCTCCAGGAGGCGGTTGATGGCCGTGGTCAGCTTCACCTCGTCGGCGCGCTTTTCCGGCATGACGACGCGCGCGTAGACGGGTTCGGGCGGGTCCGGCCAGGGCAGGGCGGCATCGAGGGTTCCCTTGGCCGTGATGAGGCTGCCGGTCTGCAGCGGGTCCACGCGCGGCAGGGCCACCAGGTCCCCCGCCTCGGCCGCGGACACCTTTCGTGCGTCGCCGCCGGTCAGGCGGTAGATGGCGGTCAGGCGATGGCCGGCCACGCTGTCGCCGTCGGCAAGGCGGCCCTGCCAGACGCGGGCCAGCGACAGCTTGCCCGCGTGGGGCTGATGAAAGGTGCGCACGACGCTGGCGGCCAGCGCCTCCCCCTCGCCGCCGGCCGCCTCGCGCACCCCGAAGCGTTCGGCGCTCGCCGCCGGCTCGGGCGCTTCGTGGCGCAGCGCCTTCCACAGCCGCGTGACCCCGTTGTCGTGCTCCGCCGAGCCGAGGAAGACGGGCACCAGGAGGTCGTCCCGGACGTCGCGCTTAAGGTCGGCGTAGATCTCCTCGGCCGGCGGGACGGCGTCCTCCAGCAGCTTTTCCAGCAGCTCGTCGTCGTAGTCGGCGAGGGACTCCAGAAGCTGCTGCCGGGCCTCCTCCTCGCGCTCGGTCATGGACTCCGGGATGCTGGTCAGCTCCGACGGGCGGCCGTCGCGGAAGCGGTACGCGCGTTCGCTGACCAGGTCGACGTAGCCCGAAACCGTGCCGCCCTCGCGCATGGGAACCTGGCGCAGCACCAGCGGGCGCGCCGAGACGTCCTGGAGCGCCGCCATGATGTCGCGCACGCGCGTCTCCGCCCGGTCCATCTTGTTGATGAAGATCGCGTGCGGGATGGAATGGGCGTCCAGCGTGCGCATGAGCGGGTCGAGCGCCAGCACGCGGTCGGGATCGGGCTCGGCGACCACCACGGCCATGTCCGCCGCCATGAGGCAGGTGCGGGCGTCGTGCATGAATTCGATCGAGCCCGGGCAGTCGATCACGGACCACTGGTCACCCAGGAAGGTCGCCTCGGCGACGTTGGGCTCCACGGACATCGTGCGCTCGCGCGCCTCGCGGCTGGCGTCGCCGACGCTCGTGCCGGCGGCGGGCGAGCCCCGCCGCTCGATGGCCCCGGCGGTGTGCAGCAGGGCTTCCAGCAGCGAGGTCTTGCCGCTGGCGTGTTGTCCAACCAGCACGGCGCAGCGCGGCTGGGCGGCGGCCTTGTCGGTCATGGCGGCACCTCCCCGTTCCGGTTGTCCCGGCGGGGTGCCGTCCCGTGGCCGGCGATGCGGGCGCGGGACGGCACCGCGCCGGTGGTTGGGGAAATGGTCTCAAAAGCGTGCCAGCCCCGGCAACGCAAAAAGCCGCTCAGCCGGCGGCGCGGGTGCGCTTGTGCCACCGCGCGGCATCTGCGACCGGTGGGCCGGTCATACTGCGGGAGGACGCCGCCCATGCCCGAGCCGCTGCTCGCGCCCAGCCGCCGCATCCGGACCACGCCCTTCACGCGGCGCGTCGAGGCCGCCGGGGTGCGCGCCTACAGCGTCTACAACCACATGCTCCTGCCGGCGGTGTTCGAGTCCCAGGCGGCGGATGCCGCACACCTCAAGGCGCACGTCCAGGTCTGGGATGTGAGCTGTCAGCGCCAGGTGGAGCTGTCTGGGCCGCATGCGCATGCCCTGCTGCAACGCGCCACGCCGCGCGATCTGGCGCGCATGGAAGCGGGCCGGTGCCGCTACCTTCCCATGGTGGACGAGCGCGGCGGCATGCTGAACGACCCCGTGGCCCTCAAGCTGGCGGCGGAGCGGTACTGGGTGTCGGTGGCGGATTCCGACCTGCTGTTTTGGCTCAAGGGGCTGGCGAACGGGCTGGGCCTGGACGTGCGGGTCGACGAGCCGGCGGTGTATCCCCTGGCGGTGCAGGGACCAAAGGCGGACACGCTGGCCGCGCGCGTGTTCGGCGAAGAGGTGCGCGCGATCCGCTTTTTTCGCTACGCGTGGCTGCCGTTCCGGGACCGGGAACTCTTGGTCGCGCGCTCGGGCTATTCCAAGCAGGGCGGCTTCGAGATCTACCTGGACGTGCCGGAGCTGGCGGAGCCGTTGTGGGACGCGCTCATGGACGCGGGCGCGGATCTCACGGTGCGCGCCGGCGGCCCCAACACGCTGGAGCGCATCGAGGGCGGGCTACTGTCCTACGGCAACGACATGACGCGCGCCAACACGCCCGCCGAATGCGGCCTCGACCGCCTGTACGACCCGCAGACGGCGGTGAGCTGCATTGGCATCGACGCGCTGCGCCGGGAGGCCGAGACGGGGCCGCGCCAGCGCGTCCGCGGGCTGCGCATCGACGGCGGGCCGGCGCCGGCCTGCCGCGACCGCTGGCCGGCGACCGCGCACGGCGCCCACGTGGGGGGCGTGACCTCGGTGGCGTGCTCGCCCGAGCGCGGCACCAACGTCGCCATCGGCATGCTCGACCGCGACCACTGGGCGCCCGGCACGGCCGTGGAGGTGGCCGCGCCCGACGGCCCGCGCCCGGCCACCGTGGTCTCCCTGCCGCACACCTGAGGTGCGTCGGCGGTCAGCTCAGCTCGACGCACGCGGCGTGGATGCGCTCGCACGCGGTTTCCAGGGCGTCCATCGAGGTGGCGTAGGAGATGCGGAAGAAGGGCGACAGCCCGAAGGCCGCGCCGTGCACACACGCCACCTTGGCGTGGTTGAGCAGATACTGAACGAAGTCCTCGTCCGTGCGGATCACCGTCCCGTCGGGCGCCGTTGTGCCGATCGCGCCCGCGCAGGAGGGGTAGACGTAGAATGCGCCCTCCGGCTTCAGGCAGCTCAGGCCCGGACACTGGTTGAGCTTGTCCACGACGAAGTCGCGCCGCTCCTGAAAGGCGCGGGCGCGCTCGGTGAGGTGGCCCTGCGAGCCGTTGAGGGCTTCGACGGCCGCGGCCTGGCTGATCGAGGAGGGGCTGCTGGTGGACTGCGACTGGATCTTCGCCATGGCCGCGATCAGCTCTTTCGGCCCGCCGGCGTAGCCGATGCGCCAGCCCGTCATGGCGTAGGCCTTGGAGACGCCGTTGACCGTCAGCGTGCGCTCGGACAGCTCGGGCGCCACCTGGGCGGGCGTGGCGAACTGGAAGCCGTCGTAGACGAGGTGCTCGTACATGTCGTCCGCCATCACCCAGACGTGGGGATGGCGGCCCAGCACCTCGGCCAGCGCGCGCAGCTCGTCGTGGCTGTAGCCCGCGCCCGTGGGATTGGACGGGCTGTTGAGGATGAGCCACTTGGTGCGCTCGGTGATGGCGGCTTCCAGCTCGTGCGGCTGGAGCTTGAAGCCGTTACGCTCGTGCGTCTCCACGACCACCGGCTCGCCGCCCGCGAGCAGCACCATGTCCGGGTAGCTCACCCAGTAGGGCGCGGGGATGACGACCTCGTCGCCGGCCTCGACCGTGGCGAAGAGCGCGTTGAAGAGCACCTGCTTGCCGCCCGTGCCCACGCTGATCTGCTCGGGCGCGTAGCTCAGCCCGTTGTCGCGCTCGAACTTGGCGGCGATGGCGCGCTTGAGTTCGGGCGTGCCGTCCACGGCCGTGTACTTCGTGTGCCCGGCGTCCATGGCTGTCTTGGCGGCGTCCTTGACGTGTTCGGGCGTGTCGAAGTCGGGCTCGCCGGCGCCGAGGCCGATGACGTCGTGGCCCTGCGCGCGAAGCTCGCGCGCCTTGCTGGTCACGGCGATCGTGGGCGAGGGCTTCACCCGGTCGAGACGGCTGGCGAGGATGGACATGGCGCGGCCCCTTGCGGCGCTGCACGGTTGCGAGCGTCGGGACGGTACTGCCGGGGCCGCGGCATGTCCAGCCGGCGGGGTGGAGCCGTGCACCGGTGTCGCGGATTGCAAAACGCGGTCACGCGGCGTACCACCGTGTCTTGTGCGCTGCACCCCTTCCGGCCGCCGCCCGGCCGGCCGATGATGGCCTCCACGATGTCGCAGGAGCGATGACCACCGCCACCCCATCCGCGCCGGACGCCGCCGAGCGCAAGCCGGCCCGCGCCAAGCCCGTTCAGCTCACCCTCGTCCAGCTCTGCGGTCTCGCGATCGGCCTGGGGATCGTGACCGGCATCGGGGCGGTGCTCTTCCGCCTGCTGATCGGGCTGATCCACAACCTCTTCTTCTTCGGCGAACTGTCGCTCGTCTTCGAGTCCGAGGAGCTGATGCCGCTCAGCCCCTGGGGCCCGTGGGTGATCCTCGTGCCCGTCATCGGCGGGCTGGGGGTGACCTGGCTGACGCGCACCTTCGCGCCGGAGGCGCGCGGCCACGGCGTGCCCGAGGTGATGGACGCCATCTATCACCGCGAGGGCAACGTGCGCCCCGTCGTCGCGGCGGCGAAGTCGATGGCCTCCGCGCTCTCCATCGGCACGGGCGCGGCCGTGGGCCGCGAGGGCCCGATCATCCAGATCGGCGCCTCGTTCGGCTCGTCCTTCGGCCAGCTTCTGCGCGTGGTGACCTGGCAGCGCATCACGCTCATCGCGGCGGGTGCGGGCGCCGGCATCGCGGCCACCTTCAACACCCCGCTTGGCGGCGTGCTGTTCGCCATCGAGCTGATGCTGCCGGAGGTGAGCAGCCGCACCTTCCTGCCCGTGGTCCTGGCGACGACGACGGCCACCTACATCGGGCGCCTCGCCTTCGGCATGCAGAACGCCTTCGTGGTCTCGCTGCCGGCCGCGACCCAGGGGGATGTCGTCAACCTGCCGCTCATCGCGGGCTTCGTCCTGCTCGGACTGGCGTGCGGCGTGGTTTCCTGGGCCTTCATCCGCGTGCTCAACTTCATGGAGCAGACCTTCGAGCGCGCCTTCCGCAACGATTACGTGCGCCACACCGTGGGCATGCTGATCGTCGGCACGCTGATGTACGGCGTCAGCCAGCTCTACGGCCACTACCTCATCGCCGGCACCAGCTACGGCACGCTTACCGCCCTGCTCCACGGCGAGCTGGCGGGGCTGACGATCATGGCCCTGCTGCTGGTGGCGAAGCTGGTGGCCACCACGGTCAGCCTGGGCTCGGGCGCGTCCGGCGGCATCTTCTCGCCCTCGCTGTTCTTCGGTGCCACGCTGGGCGCGGCGATGGGCGCGGGGCTGCACCTGCTGTGGCCGAGCGCCGGGTTTTCCGCCGTGGAGTTCGCCATCGTGGGCATGGCGGGCGTGGTCGGCGGCGGCACGGGCGCGGCCATGACCGCGATCGTGATGGTGTTCGAGATGACCCAGGACTACGCCATCATCGTGCCCGCGGTCCTGGCGACGGCCCTGGCCATCGGCGTGCGCCGCCGCCTGTCGGACGAGAACATCTACACCATCAAGCTCGCCTGGCGCGGCCGGCACATCCCCAAGGAGCGCCACACCAACATGTTCCTCGTCCGCCACGCGGACGAGATCATGGAAACCGCGTTCATCACGGTCCCCAGCCACGTGCGGCTGGACAAGGTGATCTCCGACCTCAGCGAGGACACCAGCAAGCGCTACATCCTGGTCGCCGACGGCGACACCGTGCGCGGGGTCATGCCGGTGGACGACGTGGTGCGGCTGTGCCACGGGATTTCCGACGACTTCACCCTGAGCGACATCGCCAACACCGCGCACGCCTGGTGCGGGGCCACGGAAATCCTGCACGACGTGCTCAAGCGCATGGTCAACGAGAACGTGCCCTACGCCCTGGTGCTGCCCGACGACAGCACCCAGGAGCCGAGCGCGGGCGAGGTGCTCGGCATCGTCGACAAGGACCACATCGCCGACAGCGTGATGCACCACTTCAAGACGTAACGCGGCGGCGCGCCGACGGCATTGCGGCCTGCGCTCAGAACCCGCCCGCGGCGAGCACGCTCGGCGGCTGCTCGGCCAGCCGCACCCCGGCCAGCTTCGGGTAGGCGTTGTGGTCGATCATGCCGCGGATTTCGTTGATGTAGGCCTGCCCGCGCTGGGAATACGCCTTGAGCCCGCCCACGAGGCGGCGCGCGTCCAGCGTGTCGCGGCCGGCCTTGCGCTGCTCGGCGCGCATGCGGCGGAAGGGCGCGTAGGCCGAGTGGGTGTTCAGGTTGCGCATGTAGCCGGCCACCGAGGCGCCAAGGGTGGGGAACTTGCGCACGCCGTAATCGCCCTTGCCCTTCTGCAGGCTCTTGGGCGCCATGGCCTGCGAGGCGTCCCAGGTCCACTGCCCGAAGAGGGCATTGCCCTGGCGGGCGAAGCGCGAGGTGCCCCAGCCGGACTCGTTGGCGGCCTGCGCCAGGGCCAGCGGCGCGGGCACGGTGTCCACGCGCTGCTTGAGGGCGCCCAGGTCCGGCGTGTCCAGCTTGTAGGTCTGTGCCAGCCCGGTCAGCCACTGCTGCTCGGCGGCGGCGAGGTCATGGCCGTCCGGCTCGTCGCTCTTCTCGATCAGCCGCAGGAGCCGTTGCCGGTCGGCGTGGATCTCCGCGTTCGCCTTCAGGATCAGCGGCAGGACGATCTTTTCGAACAGCGTCTTGCGGGTTTCGCCGCCGTCCAGGCTGGTCCAGTCGGACGGCATGGTGCGCACGAAGATCGGCGGCACCGCCCGCTCGCCCGCCACGATGGCATCCAGCTCATAGCGGTTGCGCTCGAACAGCTCGCGTAGCGTGGCCACCGTGACGTTGGAGACGGGAAGCGCGGAGACGGTGCGCTCGCCCACGGGTTCGGGTTCCAGCGACACGCGCGCGCGGTCCACCACGGCCGGAGACACGGCGGTGTACACGCCGAGCGCCACCGGCGCCGCCACGAGCACCACGCCACCGACGGCGGCCAGCACCAGCCCCTTGGTGTTCGTCACACCGAGTTGGCGGAAAATCACACGCAAACCGCGGTCCTCCCGTGCTGCAAAACGGGGTGAGCCTGCCCGAACACGGCCGGCTTTTCCACCCTCGGGGTGAATCCGGCCGGCGCCTCGCGATCCATCTGCTTGATCTGCGCCGATCTTGTGGCGCCCGCGCCGTTGCGGCGCGCGGTCCCGATGGCCTAGCCTTCGCGCCACCGACCGCGCGGAGAGGACACGCACGATGGACGAGGCGAGGACGACGCTCGACCGGCTGCTGGCCGCCGCCGGCTCGCCCCTGGATGCCGCCGCCGTGGACGCGCTGCTGCCCGGCGTGGCCGCCAGCCACCGCCAGCTCGGCGAGCCCGACGCCTGGATGCGGCTGATCGTCGAGCGGCCCGATGCCGAGCTGCGCCAGGCGCTCGCCGCGCGCCTCGATCGCGTCCTGGGATGCGCCGGCGGCGGCCTGAGCGCGGGATCGGCGGCGACCGCCGAGCGGCTGGAAGCGCTGCGCGGTGAACTCGACCGGCGGGGGTTGGACGGCTTTGTCGTCCCGCGCGCCGACGTGCATCAGGGGGAGTTCGTGCCGCCGCACGCCCAGCGGCTGGCGTGGCTGACGGGGTTCTCGGGCTCCGCCGGCACGGCCGTGGTGCTGCGCGAGCACGCCGCCATCTTCGTGGACGGCCGCTACACCGTGCAGGCGCGCCGGGAGGTGGACACCGAGCGGATCGCCGTGTGCTACTCCGGCGAGACGACGCCCGCCGACTGGATCGCCGAGAAGCTGGCTGGCGGGCGGCTGGGCTGCGATCCCTGGCTGCACACCCGGCGCGGTGTCGAGCGGCTGCAAACGGCCGCCGGGCGTGCGCGCGGCGAGCTGGTGGCTACCGAGGGCAACCCGCTGGACGCCGTGTGGCCCGACCAGCCGGCCGCGCCCGTCAGCGCCGTCGTGCCGCACGCGCTGGCGCATGCCGGGGAAAGCAGCCGGGACAAGCGCGCGCGCATCGGCGAAGCCATCGCCAAAGCGGGCGCGGACGCCGCGGTGCTGACGCTTCCGGATTCCATCGCGTGGCTGCTCAACGTGCGCGCCAGCGACATCGAGCACACGCCCGTGCCGCTGTCGTTCGCCGTGGTGGAGGCGGACGGCGGCGTGCGCTGGTACCTGGACGACCGCAAGCTGCCGGCCGCCACGCGCGAGGGCCTGGACGACGTCGTGACGCCGCGGCCGGTGGAAAGCCTCGAAGCCGACGTGGCAGCGCTGGCCGAAGGGGGGACGCGGCTGCTGCTCGACCCCGCCACCGCGCCCGCCCGGCTGGGCGACGCCATCCGCGCCGCCGGGGGCGAGCCGGTGCGGGGCAGCGATCCGGTGCGCCTGCCCAAGGCGTGCAAGAACGCCACCGAGCTGGCGGGCAGCCGCGCCGCGCACGAACGCGACGGCGCGGCGCTGATGCGCTTCCTGGCGTGGCTGGCGCGCGAGGCCCCCGAACGCGCGGGCGGCGAAGCGCCAGTCACGGAGATCGAGGCGGCGGAGGCGCTGACGGCGCTGCGCAAGGGAGACCCGGCGTTCCGCGATCTGGGCTTCGCCACGATCTCGGCGGCGGGCGAGCACGGGGCGATCGTGCACTACCGCGTCGGCCCCGCGAGCAACCGGGCGCTCGGCGTGGGCGAGCTGTATCTGTGCGATTCCGGCGGGCAGTACCCCGACGGCACGACGGACGTGACGCGCACGATCGCCGTGGACCAGCCCACCGAGGCGCAAAAGCGGCGCTACACGCGCGTGCTCAAGGGCCACATCGCGCTGGCGACCGCCGTGTTCCCCGAGGGCACGACGGGCCACCAGCTCGACCCCTTCGCGCGCCGGCCGCTGTGGGCGGCGGGGCTGGACTACGCCCACGGCACGGGGCACGGCGTGGGCAGCTACCTGGGCGTGCACGAAGGCCCGCAGGTCATCAGCAAGCGCGCCAGCGAGACGGCGCTCAAGCCGGGCATGGTCTGCTCCAACGAGCCGGGGCACTACCTGGAGGGCGCGGACGGCATCCGCATCGAGACCCTCGTCGCCGTCACCGAGGTCGAGGTGCCGGGCGCGGATCAGCGCATGCTCGGCTTCGAGACGCTGACGCTCGCCCCCTACTGCCGCTCCCTCATCGACCCGGACCTTTTGACGGCCGACGAGATCGCCTGGATCGACGCCTACCACACCCGCGTGCGAGAGACGCTGACGCCAGCGCTGGATGACCGTACGGCCGCGTGGCTGGCCGAGGAGACGGCGGGGTTGGGGCAATAAGGTCGAGGGGAGATCACAGCCGCTGCCGGTACGCCGCCACCGTCATTGCCCGCTTCATGCCACCGGACCCCGATCCGGTGGCATGAGGGCGGTGATGACGAATGGTGGGGGCAGTCGAGATGAGTCGCGATACTCCTCCACCGTCATTGCCCGCTTTATGCGGGCAATCCCGCCCATCGCGGCAATCCCCGATATCGGCGGGGAACTCGCACCGGGTGGGATCACCGCGACGGGGCGCGGTGATGACGAATGGTGGGGTGTTTTGACGTGATGGCACGCGCTCGCCGCTTGTCAGAAATCGCCCCGCCGCAAAACCCCGTACTCGCCGTTGTCGACGAAGCGGATGCCGGCGGCTTCGAGGGTTTCCTTGATGAGGCGGAGCGTGCCGGCGTTGGGGCGGGACTTGCCGGACTCGAAGTTTTGGACTGTCGCCGAGCCGATGTTCGCGCGCGCGGCCAGTTGCTCCTGGTTCCATCCCAGGAGCGCGCGGGCGGCTTTGGACTGCTCCGGCCGGATCATGCGCGGAGCTTATCGCCCCGCGTGCGCAACTGCCACCGACCCCCTCGAAGTCTTTGACAAGACGATGGTAATACCATATCGTGATGAGAAAGACATCGACAGGCGTTCGGAATGGCAACGCGACCGGCTGGCGCCACACGCGCGTGCCTCGTTCGCCGATTCACGAATCACGGAGGCAGGCATGGCGAACGGGGCCGCCGACGAGGCCACGCCCGCGCCGACGCCGGGGGTGTCGCTGGCCGAGCACCGCCGCCGCATCGCGCGGATCGACGCCCGCCTCGCCGAGTTGAACGGCGCGGTGGATGCGATCGCGGTGCTGGCGGAGGTGGCCGCCGACTCGCGAAGCGATACCGGCGGCGGGGCCAGCGCCGTCGAGGGGCTGCCCTGGGCCGCGCGGCATCTGCGCCAGGGCCTCGACGCCCTTCATCGCGACCTCCGCGCCATCGACGGCGAGGCGCCGGCGTGAGGGGGTGCTGCCCATCCCGCTCGATGCGGCCACTCCCGAGATCGCGGGGCGTTCTCGCTGGGTAAGGTCACCGGCACAAGGCCGGTGACGACGGTGAATGGGTGTGTCGCGATGGTTGGCGCAACCCCCCAATCGTCATTGCCCGCTGACCACCGGATCGGGGTCCGGTGGCATGAGCGGGCAATCTCGCCCATCCCGGTATTCCCAGAGATCGCCGGGGAACTCGCACCGGGTGGGATCACCGCGACGGGGCGCGGTGATGACGATTGAGAGCGCCGAGGTGGCTGCGCGTACGCCCCAGGCCGTCATTGCCCGCTCATGCCACCTGACGTGTTCAGGTGGTCAGCGGGCAATCTTGCCCATCTCGGCAATCCCCACTTCCAGAGCGCATTCGCGACCGCTTCGTTTGGCCGTCTAATCGGGCTGTAGACTGACAACGATGGGCGTGCGATCGCACGATTCGATGAATTTCGTGAGATCGTCCGGACGCAAGCCGACGCTTTCCGTGCTGACCAAAGGATGGAAGTTGACCTGGTCGGCTTCCATCAGATCGGCATCGATCACCACTGCAACCGAGCCGGCCGTGTCGTTCAGCACTGCGAGCGGCGTAAGCGCGCCGGGCCCGATGCCGAGGGCCGCCATCATCCGGTCCGCTCCGGCGAAGCCCAGCCGGCCCCGCGCGCCGATGCGGGTGTGAAGACTCTTGAGATCGATTTCCCGGTCCTCGTGCGCGGCCACGAGGAAGAGCTGTCCCTTCTTGTCCTTCAGCAGCAGGTTCTTGGTGAAGGTGCCAGCCATCTCGCCGCGCAACGCCTTGCCTTCTTCGACCGTGTCGTGCTCCGGGTAGGGCTCGACGGTGGTCCGGATCCCAAGCACCTCAAATCGTTCGAACAGGGAACGCCGTTGCGACTCGATGTCCGGATGGTCTTCCATGTCGTCTCCTTCAATGCTTGGCGTAACGAATTTTGCTTACCACCACTGCTATGAAATTCGAGCGTTTGCTGAACCGCGGCGTGCGCGCGCTGGATGCACATCCGGCGGCGTAAGGTGGGCCGTCGGCGCCCTACTGCTCCGAGTCCTCGCCGTCGGCGGCGGTTTCCAGGGCGCGGCCGGCGCCCTGGATGTCCTGGCCCAATCCCTCCATGGTGTTGCAGCCCGCGAGCGCCAGACCGAGGGCGGCGGCGCAGGCGAGGGACAGGACCGATCGGGGGCCGGCGGACGTCGCGTCATCGCGGATGCTCGCGCGCTTGTTTGCACACGCACGGCGCTGTCGAGCACGGCAAGGACGAACGGCCGTCGTGGCATCGGCGCTCTCCGTCGGCGCCGACGCGGGCGGCGGTCACGAGAAGCGAACGTCCACGATCTCGAAGAACTTCTGGCCCTTGGGCGTTTCGATCTCCACGGAATCGCCCACGCGCTTGCCGATCAGCCCGCGCGCGATGGGCGAGGTGACGGAGATCTTGTTCTCCTTCACGTCGGCCTCGACCTCGCCGACGATCTGGTAGGTCGTCTCCTCGTCGGTGTCCTCGTCGGCGATCGTCACCGTGGCGCCGAACTTCACGGTGTCGCCGGAGAGCTTGGAGACGTCGATCACCTCCGCGCGCGCCATCTGGTCCTCGATCTCGGCCACCCGGCCCTCGATGAAGCTCTGGCGGTCGCGCGCGGCGTGGTATTCCGCGTTCTCGGACAGATCGCCGTGTTCGCGCGCTTCCGCGATGGCCTGGATGACCTCGGGGCGCGCCGTCAGGCGCAGGTGCTGCAGTTCTTCCTGAAGGCGGTTGTAGCCTTCGGCCGTCATGGGAATCTTCTGTGTCATTGGCGACTCGACCGTGGCCAATCCGTGTTTGCCGGCAGCTTGCGTGAAGGCGGCGGCGCTCGGCGCAAGCGCCGCGATCAGAACGATCCCTCAAAGTAGGATTGAAGCGGGGCCACTTCAAGCTGCCCCGCCCGCAGCGCCTGGATCGCGCGCGTGTAGGCGCCGCAGCCGGAGACGGTGGTGGAATACGGCACCGAATGCGTGAGCGCGGTGCGGCGCAGGGAGAAGGAATCCGCGATCGCCTTGGCGCCCTCGGTGGTGTTGAAGACGAGGTCGATCTCGCCCGACTTCATGGCGTCCAGCACGTGCGGCCGGCCCTCGCGCACCTTGTTGATGCGCCGCACCGGCAGCTCCGCGGCCTCCAGGCGGTCCGCGGTGCCGCCCGTGGCGACGATCGTAAAGCCCAGCGCCAGCAGATCCAGGGCCAGCTCCACGATCGCGTCCTTGTCGCGGTCCTTCACCGAGATGAAGACGGTGCCGGATCGCGGCAGCTTGACGCCCGCGCCGATCTGGGCTTTGGCGAAGGCGCGCGCGAAGTCGCCGTCCAGGCCCATGACCTCGCCGGTCGACTTCATCTCGGGGCCCAGGATGACGTCCACACCCGGGAAGCGCGTGAACGGGAAGACCGCCTCCTTCACCGCGACGTGCCGGCGCTTGGCGCGCTCCAGCTGGAAGCTGTCCAGGCGCTCGCCCGCCATGAGGCGCGCGGCGATCTTGGCGATGGGCGCGCCCACGGCCTTGGCGACGAAGGGCACCGTGCGGCTCGCGCGCGGGTTGACCTCCAGGATGTAGATCTCGGTGCCGTGGACGGCGAACTGGATGTTCATCAGCCCGACGACGCCCAGCTCCAGCGCCATCCGGCGGGTCTGGCGCTCCAGCTCCGCCACCACCGCCTCGCTCAGCCCGTGCGGGGGCAGGGCGCACGCGGAATCGCCGGAGTGGATGCCGGCTTCCTCGATGTGCTCCATGATGCCGGCGACGAAGGCGTCCGTGCCGTCGGCCAGGGCGTCCACGTCCACCTCGACCGCGTCGGCCAGGTAGCTGTCGATCAGCACGGGGTTCGTGCCGGAGACGCTGACGGCCGAGGTGATGTAGCGGTGCAGGTCCTCGGGCGTGTGGGCGATCTCCATGGCGCGCCCGCCGAGCACGTAGGAGGGCCGCAGGAGCACGGGGTAGCCGATGCGCTCGGCCTCGCGCGCGGCCTCCTCGTGGCTCGTGGCCAGGCCGTTGTCCGGCTGCTTGAGGCCCAGGGAATGGAGCAATGCCTGGAAGCGCTCGCGGTCCTCGGCGCGGTCGATGGCATCCGGCGGCGTGCCCAGGATGGGGATGCCCTGGGCTTCCAGGTCGCCCGCCAGCTTGAGCGGCGTCTGCCCGCCGAACTGCACGATGGCGCCGACCAGCCGCCCGGCGCGCCGCTCCGTCGCGGCGATCTCGCTGACGTCCTCGGCCGTCAGCGGCTCGAAGTAGAGGCGGTCGGCCGTGTCGTAGTCCGTGGACACCGTTTCCGGGTTGCAGTTGACCATGATGGTCTCGTACCCGGCGGCCTCCAGCGCGTAGCAGGCGTGGACGCAGCAGTAGTCGAACTCGATCCCCTGGCCGATGCGGTTGGGCCCGCCGCCGAGGATGAGGATCTTCTCGCGCGCGCTGGGCTCCGCCTCGTCCTCGGCCGGGGTGAGGCCGTCGCCCTCGTAGCTGGCGTACATATAGGGCGTGGGCGAGGGGAACTCGCCGGCGCAGGTGTCCACGCGCTTGTACACCGGCTGGGCGTCCAGGCGCCGCCGGTGCGCCGCGACGGCGTCCGCCGTTTGACCGGTCAGGGCCGCCAGGCGCGCGTCGGCGAACCCGAGCCCCTTGAGCCGCAGCATGCCGCGCCGCGTTTGCGGCAGACCGTGGGTCGCCACGGCCGTCTCGGTCTGGATGAGGGCCTCGATCTGGCGCAGGAACCAGGGATCGATGCGGCAGGCCTTGTGCACCGCGTCCACGCTCAGCCCGTGGCGGAACGCCTGGGCCACCAGCAGCAGGCGGTCGGGCACGGGCTCGGCCAGCGCGCCCCGGATGGCCTCGCTGTCCACATTGCCTTGCTCATCCACCGCGCCCTCGATGGTCACCGGTTCGAAGCCGCTGAGCCCCGTTTCCAGGGAGCGCAGCGCCTTCTGCACGGATTCCGCGAAGCCGCGGCCGATGCTCATGGCCTCGCCCACGGACTTCATCGAGGTGGTCAGCGAGGCCTGCGCGCCGCGGAACTTCTCGAAGGCGAAGCGCGGCATCTTGGTGACGACGTAGTCGATCGTGGGCTCGAAGGAGGCCGGGGTGACGCGCGTGATGTCGTTGGTCAGCTCGTCCAGGGTGTAGCCCACGGCCAGCTTGGCCGCGACCTTGGCGATGGGAAAGCCGGTGGCCTTGGACGCCAGCGCCGAGGAGCGCGAGACGCGCGGGTTCATCTCGATCACCACCATCTCCCCGGTCTCGGGGTGGATGGCGAACTGCACGTTGGAGCCGCCGGTGTCGACGCCGATCTCGCGCAGGCACGCGATCGAGGCGTCGCGCATGCGCTGGTATTCCTTGTCGGTCAGCGTCAGCGTGGGCGCCACGGTCACGCTGTCGCCCGTGTGGATGCCCATGGGGTCGATGTTCTCGATCGAGCAGACGATGATGCAGTTGTCCGCGTGGTCGCGGACGACCTCCATCTCGTACTCCTTCCAGCCCAGCACGGACTGCTCGATCAGGATTTCGTGCATGGGCGAGGCGCGCAGGCCGCTGCGGACGATCTCCTCGTATTCGTCGTCGTTGTAGGCGATGCCGCCGCCCGTGCCGCCGAGCGTGTAGCTGGGTCGGATGATCGCGGGCACGCCCACGTGCTCGCGCGCGGCCATGGCGTCCTCGTAGGAGCGCACGATGCGCGCGCGCGGGCTCTTCAGCCCGACCGTGTCCATGGCGGCGCGGAACTGCCAGCGGTCCTCGGCCTTTTCGATGACGTCCGCGCGCGCGCCGATCATCTCCACGCCCAGGCGCGAGAGCGTGCCGTCGCGCCACAGCTCCAGCGAGGTGTTCAGCCCCGTCTGCCCGCCCATCGTGGGCAGGATGGCGTCTGGGCGCTCGCGTTCCAGCACGCGCGCGACCGTGCCGGGCTCGATGGGCTCGACGTAGGTGGCGTCGGCGAGCCCGGGGTCGGTCATGATGGTCGCCGGGTTCGAGTTCACCAGGACGACGCGGTAGCCCTCCTCCTTGAGGGCCTTGATCGCCTGGGTGCCGGAGTAGTCGAACTCGCACGCCTGGCCGATGATGATCGGCCCGGCGCCCACGATGAGCACGGAGTGGATGTCGGTGCGCTTGGGCATGCCTGGACGCGACGCTCGTGACTGCGGGTGGCTCGGCTCGGGCGGTTCAGCGGCCCGTGCGCTCGGCGATCATCTGGAGAAATCGCTGGAAGAGGTAGTGGCTGTCGTGCGGGCCCGGGCTGGCTTCCGGGTGGTACTGCACCGAGAAGACGGGGGCGTCGCGCAGGCGCAGGCCCTCGTTGGAGCCGTCGAACAGCGAGACGTGCGTGGCCTCGGCGCTCGCGGGCAGGCTCTCGGGCAGCACCTTGAAGCCGTGGTTCTGGCTGGTGATCTCCACGCGCCCCGTGGCGACGTCCTTCACGGGATGGTTCGCGCCGCGGTGGCCCAGGTGCATCTTCTCCGTCCGCGCGCCCAGCGCGCGCGCCAGGATCTGATGACCCAGGCAGATGCCGAAGACGGGCGTGCCCGTTTCGATGACGCTTTCGACCGTGGGCACGGCGTATTCCCCGGTCGCCGCCGGGTCGCCCGGGCCGTTGGAGAGGAAGACGCCGTCGGGCTCGTGGCGCATGACCTCCTCGGGCGTCGCCGTGGCGGGCACGACCGTGACCTGACACCCGGCGGAGGCGAGGTTGCGCAGAATGTTGCGCTTGGCGCCGTAGTCGATGGCGACCACGCGGTAGCTCGGCTCCACCAGCCGGCCGTAGCCCGTCGCCCGGTCCCAGGTCGTTTCGTCCCAGGTGTAGAGCTGGCGGCAGGTGACCTCGCGGGCCAGGTCCATGCCGGCGAGGCCGGGCCACTGGCGCGCCGTCTCGACCGCCGCCTCCAGCTCGAAGCGGCCGTCGGGGGCGTGCACGACCACGCCGTGCGGCGCGCCCACCTCGCGGATGCGGCGCGTGAGCGCGCGCGTGTCCACGCCGGTGACGGCGACGACATCCTGGCTCTTCAGCCAGGTGTCGAGGTGCTGGGCGGCGCGCCAGTTGGACGGCTCGGTGACCTCGGCGCGCAGCACCACGGCGCGGCACGCGGCGTCGCGGGTTTCCACGTCCTCGGTGTTGGCGCCGACGTTGCCGATGTGGGGGAAGGTGAAGGCGATGAGCTGGCCGGCGTAGGAGGGGTCGGTCACGATCTCCTGATAGCCGGTCATGCTTGTGTTGAAGCACACCTCGCCCACGGCCCGGCCGGTGGCACCCACGCCGCGGCCCCAGAACACCGTTCCGTCGGCCAGCACGAGCGCGGCGGTCGCGTCCTGCGGGGCGTGCGAAGTCATGCGGCTAGCTCCTGGTGGCGGCGCCGGGCTTGTCTGTGGCTCGCACGCGCGTATATACGGCCGGCGACGGCGCGGTCCAGAGCATTCCACGGGGAAGATGGGCGCGCCGCGACCGCGCGTGCCAATTCACGCCCGCTGCCCGGCGCAGCGGGCGGCTTTCGTTTACGCCCCGTCGGGGCCTCGGTCAAACGTCAGGCGGTGGCTGGATGTTGCGCCAGCAGCTCAACGACGCCCTCAAGCACGCCGGGCGCACGCGCGACGAGCGCACGGCGGCCACGCTGCGGCTGATTCTCGCGGCGCTGAAGGACCGTGACATCGCCGCCCGCACCGCTGGCAGCTCGGAGGGCATTGCCGACGACGAGATCCGGGCGATGCTGGAAAAGCTGGCCCAGCAGTCGCGCGAGGCCGCCGACACCTACGAGCGCGCGGGCCGATCCGACCTGGCGGAGAAGGAGCGCCAGGAGATCGAGGTGATCCAGCGCTTCCTGCCGCGCCAGCTCGACGACACGGAAACCCGCGCGGCCGTGGACGAGGCCATCCGCGAACTCCGCGCGAGCAGCCTCAAGGACATGGGCCGGGTGATGAGCCACCTGCGCTCGCGTTACCGCGGCCGCATGGACTTCACCCGCGCTTCGACCGTCGCCAAGCACAAACTGGATTGAGTCGCGCGGATTGACCCGATCACGTTTGGGGCGAATTGTCTCGCTGCGATTGCCGAGCAGATGCTTGATTCATGTTTCGTCTGTGATATCGGCGTCGTCGCAACCTCCTCGGAAAATGCGATCATTCCGCCGCGACAACGCCGACGGCGGCATATGTATGCTGGTCTCGGCATGTGTCTGCCGAGCACAGCGTGACGTTGCCGACCGGTTCTGGTATCCTGCGCGCATGGATGTCGAACCCAAGCGTAAACGCCAGACTTCAAGCGCGCTGCGTCAACCGTTCGATTATGTGTTTCGGACAAATTCTCATGTTCGTATATTGCGAGTTCTTTATAAAAAGGGTGCGCCGATGTCCAACACACTGATCGCTCGGTGGGCGGGTTTGCCGGTTCGGACAGTACGGGCAGCGGTCTCGGAACTCGAGAATGTATCTGTCATAGAGATGCACGGTTCCCAGCATCATCCCACATTTTCATTAAAGTCTGACAGTGTTCTGGCAGATGCGGTTGTGCAGATCTTCGGTGCAGAAGAAACGCGCTACGCCGACATTCTGGAGACGATCGAGCACGAAGTCTCAGTGCTGGGCAAACATCTCGATGCGGCGTGGCTGTTTGGAAGCGTGGCGCGCGGCGATGACAAGCCTGACAGCGACATCGATATCGCCGTGGTATCGAGTTCCAACATGACCGAGCAGCAGCAACTGGATTTGCAGACGCTGTTAGCGCAACGCCTCTTCGTGCTGACGTACAAGCACGATTACGAAGTTTCAGTAGTGCTGATTGATGTAGCCGATATCCGGGAATACGAGCGCGTGGAGAATGCGTGGTGGGAAAACCTCAAGGGTGAAGCTCGAACCCTTGTTGGTGACGACCCTGTCACCATGAGCAAGCGGATCGCCCATCAGGCACCCAACCGAGCGGCGCGGCCATGACCCGCAAGGGCCGCACGAAGTCGGCCACCCCCGAAGAGGGTCGCAGGCGTTTCAAAAAGGCGGAACGCGACCACGAGTCGGCCGAAACGCTCTTGGCGGTCAAGATTGATGAACATGAACCCGCGGATGACGTCGCAAAGCTCATTATCCAGGCCGCCATCGCTTACACCGATGCCGTGACAGCCGAGTATGGCGGAGAAATTGCGCAGGGGAGGCACGCCGAGAGCGTTAAGGTGCTCCGCGACGCGCTGGGCAACAAGTTGTCCAAGGAACAAGAGACGCGCTTGGGTCGATTGCTAACCCATAAGGAAACCGTGGAGTATGGCGCACGCGAAACGACCGTGAAGCAGGTCCAGCAGCTTCAACTCGACCTGGATCGGTACGCCTCCTGGGCGCGTGAGTTGTTGGGTGGTTCGTAATCGGCATCACCGACGCTGTTGCTGCGTTCACGCGTCGTTGGCGTGGGAGTGTCGGCGCGCCGCGGCGGGCGGGGCGACGCCCGGCACCGGCACGGTGACCCGCTGGCGCACCGGCTCGGCCGCGCGCTTCGGCTGGTTCACGGCATACAGCTGCTTGCCCGCTTCCAGCATGAGGACGCCGCCGAAGTGCGGCATCCAGCGCTGGCCCACGCGTTCCAGCGCGGGCGCGGCGCCGAGCAGCGTGCGCGAGCGCGTCGGCGGCACGAAGAGGGCGCGCCGCGTCTGCATGGGCATGAAGCTCATCTCGCGCAGCAGCGCGGCGAGCTGGCTGCTGGAGAAGGGCTTGCCCTGGCCGAATGGGGTGCTGTCGAAGCGCGACCACAGCCCGCGCCGGTTGGGCACGATCACGACCACCCGCCCGTCGCCCATGAGCACACGCCACACCTCCCGCAGCATTTCGCGCAGGTTTTCCGTGGTCTCCAGGGCGTGGACGAGCACCACCCGGTCCACGGAGAAATCGCTCAGCGGCAGGGCGCCCTCGTCCACCAGCGTGGCGCGGTTGCGGCCCGACGCCGGCCAGCGCATCACGCCCTGTTGCGCCGGCATGAAGCTGAGCACGCGCTCGGCCTCGCCCTCGAAGGGCGTCAGGAAGGGCGTGGCATAGCCCAGCCCGAGCACGCGCTGCCCGCGCACGTCCGGCCACACGGCGCGCAGCCCGTCGCGCACGATGCGCCGCGCGACGCGCCCCGTGCGCGTGGCGTAGAAATCCCGCAGATCGACGACGTCGGCGAACATGCGCCCACACCCCGTGCGCTGGTGCCCGTGCGGCCCATTCGACCGGGGCCTTTTGTCGCGGCACGGCCCAGTTTACCGTGCGCATGCTGCGGGGCGCAACGCACCCGCGCCGGCGAACAAGACAGGACACACGGAGGTGCCGGGATGGCGGAGTTACAGGTCGCGCTCGTGCCCGCGCTGTCGGACAACTACATCTATCTGGCGCACGAGCCGGCGACGGGCGAGACGGCGGTCGTCGACCCGGCGCAGGCGGAGCCCGTGCTGAACGCCGCCCGCGAGCGCGGCTGGACCATCACCCACATCCTGAACACGCACCATCACGGTGACCACACGGGCGGCAACAAAGAGGTGCAGGCGGCCACGGGCGCGCCCATCGTGGGGCCCAAGGCGGACGAGGGCCGCATCCCCGGGATCGATGTGGCCCTACAAGAGGGCGACACGTATTCGGTGGGTGAGGCCGAGGCCCGGGTCATCTTCACGCCGGGCCACACCAGCGGCCACATCAGCTTCTGGTTCCACAACGCGGACGTGCTGTTCGCCGGGGACACGCTGTTCGCGCTCGGCTGCGGGCGCCTGTTCGAGGGCGACGCCGAGCAGATGTGGACGGCGATGCAAAAGCTGCGCGAGCTGCCGGATGCCACGCGCCTCTACTGCGGCCACGAGTACACGCGCACCAACGCGCGCTGCGCCGTGACGGTCGATTCCGACAACACCGCGCTCAAGCGCCGCGCCCAGGAGATCGAGAAGCTGCGCGAACGGGGCGAGCCCACGATCCCCTCGACGCTGGGCGAGGAAAAGGCCACCAACCCCTTCCTGCGCGCGGACGCGCCGGAGATCGCACAGGCGCTGGGCATGCCGGGCGCGGACCCGGTGGAGGTCTTCGCCGCCGTGCGCGAGCGCCGCAACACCTACTGAACCGGCCGCGGCGACGTGGCCGGCCACGCAAACACCGCGACGAGGATGTCCGCCATGCTGCTGCGCTATTCCCCGACCTCGCCGTACGTGCGCAAGGTCACGGTCGCCGCCGAGGAAATCGGCCTGGCCGACCGCATGGCCTGGGAACGCACCAATCCCTGGGTGCCGGAAAGCGACATCGACAGCCAGAACCCGCTCGGCAAGATCCCGACGCTGGTGCTGGAAAGCGGGGAAACGCTCTACGAATCGGACCTGATCTGCGAGTACCTGGACAGCCTGCACGCCGGCGAAAAGCTCTTCCCGCCGGAGGGGGAGCGGCGCTGGCAGGCGCTCAAGCTGCACGCGCTCGCCGACGGCATGCTGGACTCCCTGGTCCACCGCGTCGTGGAGAACAACCGCCGGCCGGCGGAGCTGTTCTGGGCCGACTGGGACGCCTACCAGCAGCGCAAGGTGGACCGGGGCCTGGACGCGCTGGAGCAGTCCACCGACCGGCTGGAGGAGCGCCTGACCATCGGCCAGATCGGCGTGGCCTGCGCCCTGGGCTTCCTCGACTTCCGCTTCCCCAGCGTGGCGTGGCGCGAGACGCGGCCGCGGCTGACGGCCTGGTACGATGCCTTCGCCAAGCGGCCGTCGATGCACAAGACGGTGCCGCGGCAGGCGGCGTGACCGCCGTGAGTGCCGGCGTGAGCGCGCACGAGGCCGTGGCGGGCGTGCAGGCGGTCGCCCTCGCGCTCCACGGCACGCTGCTCGACCGGGATGCCGGCATCGTGGCGGCGCTGCGGCCGTGGGCGGAACGCCACGGCATCGCCGCCAACACCTCCGGTTTGCTGGACGCCTTCGCCCGGCATGAACCCGTCCGCCTGCGGGAGAACCCGGAGCAGCGCTACCCCGAGGTGCTGGAGCTGGTGTTCGAGGACATCGCGCGCGACTTCGGCATCACGCCGGCGGGCGGCGACGCCGCCGCGTTCGGCGAGGCCGTGAGCGACTGGCCCCTGTTCGCCGAGAGCGCCGAGGCGCTGACGGCGCTCCAGCGCCGCGTGCGCGTCGCGGTGATCGCCAACATCGACCGCGCCTCCTTCACGGCCATCGGGGCGCGGCTCGGGGTGCAGCCCGACATCCTGGTCCCGGCGGCGGACGCGGGCGCGTTCAAGCCCGAGCACGCGCCCATCGAGATGGGCGTGGACTGGCTCAGCGAGATCGGCGTCGGCTTCGACGGCGTGCTCTACGCCGGGCAGTCGCTTTATCACGACATCGCGCCCGCCGCCGCGTTGGGCCTGCGCACCTGCTGGATCGACCGGCAGGGGCAGGGCGAGGGCGGCGCGTGGGGCGCGGCACCGGCCCCGTCGGGCGAGGTCCGCCCGGACCTGCGCGTGCACACCCTGGCCGAGCTGGCCGCGCTTCTCGGCGCCAGCGGCCCGGCGGAGCCCCAGCCATGACGGAGGCCCCCGTCTGGGTCTTCGATCTCGACAACACCCTCTACCCGGCGTCCTCGCGCCTGTTCGACCAGGTGGAGCGGCGCATGGGCGCGTTCGTGCAGGAGACGCTGGACATCGCCGACCCGGATGAGGCGCGGCGCGTGCAGAAGCAGTACCTGCGCGAGCACGGCACGACGCTGCGCGGGCTGATGGACCGCCACGGCGTCGATCCCGACGCCTTCATGGCCTACGTCCACGCCATCGACCTCTCGCCGCTGGCGCCCGATCCGGCGCTGGACGCGGCGCTTGGGGAGCTGCCGGGACGCAAGCTGATCTTCACCAACGGGCCGGACACCCATGCCGCCGCCGTGCTCGACCGCCTGGGCGTGGCGCGGCACTTCGAGGCGCTGGTGGACTTCGCCGTCACCGGCCACGTTCCCAAGCCCGATCCGGCCGCCTACACCGCGCTCCTCCGAAGCCACGCCGTGATGCCCGAGCGCGCCGTCTTCCTGGACGACATGCCGCGCAACCTGGCCCCCGCCGCGGAGCTGGGCATGACCACGGTGTGGGTGGAAAACGACAGCCCCTGGGCGCGCCTCGACCACACGGGCGAGGAGCCCTTCATCCACCACCGCACGCGCGACCTGCCGGGCTGGTTGCAGCGCCGCACAGCCGCCGCTTGACGCCCCTTGGGGGTGTGCGCACAGTCCCGCTGCTCGACACGCGGGTGAGCGCGGCACACGGGGGCGATACGGCGATGACGCAGGCGGATCTCCAGCACACGATCGACCAGGCATTCGAGCAGCGCGATTCCATCACGCCGGAGACGGGCGGCGCCGTCCGCGAGGCGGTGGAGGCCGCGCTCGCCGGCCTGGACGCGGGCACCTACCGCGTGGCCGAAAAGGTGGACGGCGACTGGGTCGTCCACCAGTGGCTGAAGAAGGCGGTGCTGCTGTCCTTCCGCCTGTATCCCAACGCCACGATCGGCGGCGGCCCGCGCGGCGATCAGTTCGGCGAGGGCACCTGGTTCGACAAGGTGCCGTCCAAGTTCGCCGGCTGGACGGACGCGGACTTCCAGCAGGCCGGCTTCCGCGCCGTGCCGGGGTGCTGGGTGCGCCGCTCCGCCCACATCGCGCCCCGCGTGGTGCTCATGCCCAGCTTCGTGAACGTGGGCGCGCGCGTGGCCGAGGGCACGATGGTGGACACCTGGGCCACGGTCGGCTCGTGCGCGCAGGTGGGCCGCAACGTGCACCTCTCGGGCGGCGCCGGCATCGGCGGCGTGCTGGAGCCCTTGCAGGCCAACCCCGTGGTCATCGAGGACGACGTCTTCGTCGGCGCGCGCGCCGAGGTCGCCGAGGGCGTGATCGTCGAGGAAGGCGCGGTGCTGGCGATGGGCGTCTACCTGGGCGCCTCCACGCCCATCGTGGACCGCCGGACGGGCGAGGTGGTGCGCGGGCGCGTGCCGTCGTATTCCGTGGTCGTGCCGGGGACGATGCCGGGCAAGCCCCTGCCAGACGGCAGCCAGGGCCCGGGCACCTACTGCTGCGTCATCGTCAAGCGCGTGGACGAGAAGACGCGCCAGAAGGTCTCCATTAACGAGCTGCTGCGCTGACCGCTCCCGCGCGTGGCCGGGACCGGATGTGATACCCTTCACCGCGAGACTCCCGACGGTCGAAAAGGAGCGGCGCCCATGGCGGCCGTCACAGCCCCGGACCCGGTCGAGCTGGCCCAGCGGCTGATCCGCTGTCCCAGCGTCACCCCCACGGAGGGCGGCGCCCTCGACGTGCTGGAGGAGGTGCTCGGCGGGCTGGGCTTCCGCTGCACGCGGCTGACCTTCACCGAGCCGGGCACGGCCGACGTCGCCAACCTCCACGCCCGCATCGGCACCGGCTCGCCCCACATCGCCTTCGCCGGGCACACCGACGTCGTCCCCGTGGGCGACGCGGGCGCGTGGTCCGTCGATCCCTTCGGCGGAAAGATCGTGGGGGATGAGCTGATCGGCCGCGGCGCGGTGGACATGAAGGGCGCCATCGCGGCCTTCGTCGCCGCCGTGGGGCGCTTCCTGGAAGAGCGCGGCGGCGATCCGGGCGGCAGCATCAGCTTCCTCATCACCGGCGACGAGGAAGGCCCCTCGATCAACGGCACGCGCAAGCTGCTGGAGTGGATGCAGGCCGAGGGCGAGCAGCCGGAGATGTGCGTCGTCGGCGAGCCCACGAGCGAGGCGGCGCTGGGCGACACCATCAAGGTCGGCCGGCGCGGCAGCCTGACGGCGCGGCTGACGGTGCACGGCAGGCAGGGCCACACGGCCTATCCCCACAAGGCGGACAACCCCGTCCACCACCTCACGCGCGCGCTGCGGCGGCTGATCGACGAGCCCATCGACGACGGCAGCCGCCATTTCGAGCCCTCGGCGCTGCAGGTCACCAGCGTCGATGTCGGCAACCCGGCCCACAACGTTATCCCGGCCGCGGCGACGGCGACGCTCAACGTGCGCTTCAACGACCGCCACACCAGCGACCACGTGCTGGGCTGGATGCGCGCCCGGGTGCACGCCGAAACCGCGGCCTTCGAGCTGGCCCCGCACATCTCCGGCGAGTCCTTCCTGTCCCCGCCGGGGCCGCTGACGGACGCCCTGGGCGCGGCCGTCCAGGCGGTGCTGGGGCGAACGCCGGCGCTCGGAACGGGCGGCGGCACCTCGGACGCGCGCTTTATCAAGGATCTCTGCCCGGTGGCCGAGCTGGGCCTGCGCAACGCCACGGCGCACCAGGTGGACGAGCGCACGGGCGTGCAGGAGCTGCGCGAGCTGTGCGCCGTGGATCACGCCGCGTTGCAGCGTCTGCTGGCGGCCTGATGCTGCCCGACGCCCCGGCGATCGCCCGCGCCCTGGGCGGCGCGCTGCGGCTGGCGCGCTTCGACGCCGACGGGCTCATGTATTTCGACGACGATGCGCGCGCGGTGGTGCAGTCCTTTTTCGCCGCCGTCATCGTGGCGCCCGGCTACGCCATCCTGATCACGCAGCACCTGGGCCGGCTGGAGCTGACCGCCGGGCCGCTCAGCGCCGGGGTGGTGGAGTTCCTGGGCTACGTCATCTCGTGGACGGCGTTCCCCGTGCTCGTGCACGAGTTCGCCCGCGTGATGGAGCGCGGGGAGCGCTGGTGCGGCTTCGTCGTCGCGCTCAACTGGTCCAAGGTGGTGCAGATGGCCGTCTACCTGCCGGCCACGCTGCTCGCCGCCGGGCTGGGCGGCGAGGACGGCCCGGGCGCGGCCTCGCTGCTGACGGTGGCGGCGCTGTTGGCGGTGCTGAGCTATCAGTGGTTCGTCACCCGCAGCGCGCTCAACGTGACCGGCATCCAGGCCGCCGGGCTGACCGGCCTCGATGTGATGCTGGGGCTGACCATCACCGCCCTCACCGACGGGGCGCTGGCGGGCTGAGTTTCCGGCCATCTCGCAAAAAAGGGGCGCCGGCGAAGCGGCGCCCCGAAGAGAGAGGAGTCTTCCGTCGGATCGCCGGGGTCAGGCGAGCGCCACGTCCACGGCGGCGGGTTCGCTGACGCCGGGGAGGGCGAGCGTGGTGGCGCTGTCGTCCTCGGCGAGCCCGAAGTTGACGATCGTGTCGTCGGTAAAGGGGTTTTGCTGGACCGCGACGGGCCCGTCGTCGAGGCCGGCGAGGGAGTCGGCGTTCACGTCGGCGTCGAGGTCCAGGTCCAGTTCGTCGTTGGCCGGATCGAAGTTCTCGATCACGAACTCCCGCCCCTCGCCGTCGGGGTCGAGGATGAAGCTCTCGGCGTCGTCCGTCGCCTCGACCGTGCCGTCGCTTTCCGCCAGCGCGACGTCGGCGGCGCCGTCGGCGACGAAGCTGGGCTCGCCGCTGGCGATGGAATCGCCGGCGGGGATGTTGGTGTCCAGGGTCTCGGTGACGAACTCGGTGAAGGACTGGCGGACCGAGTCCGCAGCACCGTCGATGCCGCCGCCGATTTCGAAGGTGAAGTCGCTGGCTTCGAGGACGGTGATCGAGGCGCCGTTGTCCAGCGAGAGGTTGAGGGTGTCGTTGGCGAGCTGGAACTGGCTGGCCTCGAAGCCCTCGGCGAAGCGCACCGTGTTCTCGCCCTGGCCGTCGGAGATGGTGATGGACGCATCCTGCTGAATGGCGCCGTTGGACAGCAGGTAGGTGTCGTCGCCGGCACCGCGCGCGAGCCAGCCGTCGCGGGCGAGGGCGACGTCGTCGGTGGCGGCGGGGGTGCCCCCGGTGGAATTGTCGTCCGAGCCGTCGTCCGTCGTGTCCTCGGTGGTGTCGTCGCCGTCGCCGGCGGCCGTGTCGTCCTCACCGGTGCCATCGGGGGCGGAATCGTCACCGCTGTCCCCGGCGCCGTCGCCGTTCTCGGCGCTGTCCGAGCCGGAGCCGTCACCCGAGGTGTCGTCGCCGTCGCTCGCATCCTGGGGGTCCGAGCCGTCACCGGAGGCCCCATCCTGCGAGCCGTCCGCAGTGCCGTCCCCGGAATCGGTAGATGTGTCGTCGCCGGACGTGCCGTCCCCGGTGCCGTCGCCCGCGGTGCCGTCCTGCGAGCTGCCGTCGCCGGACGTTCCGTTATCGGACGATCCGTCCGTGGAGCCGTCGCCGTCCGAGGTGGAGCCATCGCTCGTGTCGCTGCCGGACGTGCCGCCGTCGTCGGTGCCGTCGCCGGAGGTGCTGTCATCTGTATCGCCGCCGCTCGTGGGCGTGTCCCCGCCCGCGTCCTGCGCGGCGTCGTCGTTCAGCGAGCCGCCGGTGGCCGCGCTCTGCGCGTCCGCCTCGGCAGGTTCGCCGACGTTGACCGTGATCTGGCCCACGGCCGTGTTGCCTTGTTGGTCCCCATCATCGACGACGTAGGAAAAGTGCGAGGTGCCAGTGAAGCCAGGGTTCGCCGTGAATTCGATTTCACCGTTGTTGTCGGCTTCCCGGACCGTGGCGTTGGCGGGGTCGGAAAAAGACCGAAGATTGACACCACTTCCGTCGGGATCGCGGTCGTTGGCGAGAACCTCCAAGTTTGCTGTCTCACCCGGCAAGACGGTGAAGGTGTCGTCGTTGACCACGGGGGCGAAGTTGGTGTCGGGTTGCCCGCCGGCCACGCTGACGTCGATGCGTCCGCTGGCGCGTGCGCCGTGCCCGTCGCTGACCGTGTAGGCGAGGCGGCTGGCGGCGGCTTCGGCGTCTCCGTCAGCCGTGACCGTGACCGTGCCGTCGTCGTTCAGGGACGCGGACGCGTTTTCGATCGGCGAGGAAATGTCTACGATCCCTAGATCGTCCCCATTGGGGTCGGTATCGTTCGCCAAGGGGTCGATCGTGGCGGATTCCCCAGCGGCGACGGCAACGCTGTCCCGGGTCAACTCCGGGGCCTCGTTGGCGCCACCCGCGCGCTCCCCAATGTTCACGAAGACGCCGGCGGTATCCACGCTGCCGTTCTCGGTGAGCACGGTGTAGTCGAACTGCTGCGTGCCCGTGAATCCGGTGCTGGGCGTGAAGGTGATCGTGCCGTCGTCGTTCAGCGTCGTCTCGCCCTGGTTCGGGGCGCTGACCGCGCGGACATCCGCCGTGTCTGCGTCGTTGGCGGCGACGTCGATGGTGACGGACTCGCCGGCTGTCGTGCTGGCCGTGTCGACGACCGCCGCGCCGCCGTTGCCCGGTGTGCCCTCCGCATCGGGGTGATCTGAAAACCGCCCGACGTTGACGGTGATCTGACCAACAGCGAAATCATTGGGGCCGTTGCTGTTCTGATCTCGCAAAATGTATGTGAAGTGTTGGGTTCCGGAAAAGCCATCGTCCGGTGTAAATTCAAATGAGGTCCCTCCTTTGTTATTGTCAATATTCCCATGATTGGCAGACCATACTCGTTCGATTTGAATAGAATCGTTATCTGGGTCGCGGTCATTGGAAACAACATTGATATGTTCCGTCTCACCAGGTAAAAGATTGGCTGTATCTGCGTTTGCCACTGGCGTGAGATTCTCGTCGCCGCCACCGCCGTCGATCGTGACGTTGATCACGCCGCCGCTCTTCGCGCCATCTTCATCCTTGACCTGGAACGCCACTTGTCCTTCTTGAGGTGCTGCCGCATCGCCGGGGGCGTCACGATCTTTGGGTCGAAATCCAACGATGCCTTCAGAGCTGTTGCTGTCTCCACCCCTGTTCCGAAAATTGGGTCTTCTGCCGGCAAGGGTCAGATTCTCTCCGTCAGGGTCTGAAGCGTTCTCAAAAACATCGACCCGCGTTTCTTCGCCGCGCCTCGCTTCAGCCGAGGTGTTCATGACATCCGGCGGTGCGTTCCCGCCATCCTCGGGCGTGTCCACGCGGACCACGGCGGTGGCGGTGTCGCGTCCACCGGTGCCGTCGGCGACCTCGTACCTGAAGCGGTCCACACCGGTGAAGCCGGTGTGGGGTGTAAATGTCAGCGTGCCGTCCTCGTTCGTCGTGACACGGCCGTTGTCGGGCTGGATGACCTTGGAAACGCTCAGCTCGCCCTCTTCTCCCGGATCGTCGTTGGCGAGGACGTCGAGCGTGATGGATTGGTTTTCGGTGATGGTGGCCTTGTCGACCACGGCCAGTGGCGCGTCGGTGCCGGTGGTGCGGGCGGCGTTCTCGCCGGTAAGCCCGCGGAAGACGGGGGTTTCGGCGGCTGCGCGCAGGTCAGGGGTGGTGCCGGTGGAATCGAAGTCGAAGCGGTTCTGATCGTACCGGTCGAACATGGCGGCAATCCTTTCAACGCGTGTGGGTGGCCGCGTCGCGTCGAACGCGCGAGCGGCGGGTAGCGCCTTCGCGTTCGGCGCACCCGCATGCAGCCCTAGTCACGACCGGTGGAAATGTGCAAATTTTATTTTATCTGAATTTAGTAACGAACAGTAAAAACGGCCATAAACACAAGAACAATCCGAATCGTTCCGTTTAACGATATGTGTTAACCAAATCACAAGACAACTAATATTTGATTCCTCTCGACAGACGTGCTACCGCAGATAGCGAATCGGGGCGCATAAACTCGCGTGAAGATTCAGCCTTTCGGACCACGCGTGCGGCCCCGCCACGAAAAAGGGGCGCCGGCGAAGCGGCGCCCCTGGAAGGCGGGCAATTGTGCGGGGGGTA
>Ga0207714_1000300_pt1 | contig 34107 bp, 50 predicted proteins | sample PonA232FremontCA_2_FD_187270 | JGI IMG/M metagenome (GOLD analysis project Ga0207714, IMG submission 187270) | Marine sediment microbial community from Fremont, CA, USA - Pond A23 Sediment 2 (SPAdes) | ecosystem: Environmental > Aquatic > Marine > Unclassified | place: USA: Fremont, California...
AACAGTAGCTTTATGTCTTTACACTCTGCTGTAGTGTGTACATATTCTATACCTGTGGGTCTTGGTTTATCAATAAATCTATTTTTGTTCAAGTACAAAAACTTGCGTAGCCTTTTGTCTATCCACCCCAAAACAGTCATAGATTATCTCTCCGTTAGGCTTTCTTTTACTATATTTACTAGCTCCATAACCTCACCTTCCGAGAAATTATATCTTTCCCCCCACAGCTTTAGGTTTATCTCCACATCTTCTACGTTGTTAGCAAATATACCAACATCCGCATAGAAGTTATCACAGTGAGCATCTGGTTCTATATTGCCCTGAACTATAGAGCACCCGCCGCCTTCTAAGTAGTGCACACATTCTTTACAGTTTTTCCTACTAGAAGAGTGCTGTTCATACATAGCCTCTTCTTTTGTGAAAGCTGGCATCATTGTTATAGAACCGTCTTCGTGTGTATCAATAACACTACCAGCTTTATAGTTTGACTGTTTTGAGCTTTCTGCCTTTCTGCCTTTTTTCACACCGTTATTGTTGTCTTTACTTCTATCAGTATATGTATCTCTTTGGGACATACTCCTACTCATAGAAGTACTGTTTCCGGTGCTGATATTGAATTTCTCTACTATAGAAGACTCTATTTCTTCTGGGGTAAAGTTAGTATTTATTTGTGCTGTGTTATCAGTCAATTGTGTAACGTCAGTCTTTGCTAGCTTTTCTGAATCTTGTATCCTATATATTCTCCCTCCAGAAGAGCCTTTGATTCTTTTCTTGTAATACTCTCCCTCGTCATAGAAGTTTCCGTATATAGCTTCTATTTGCTTTGCTATAAACTTCGCGTTCTCGTCTATCGTGTAGTTAGTCATTTTTATTATTTGTTTGTTACTTCTAAACTTAGAGTAACCTCATAGCTACCACCAGGAGGTTTTTCAAACAATACAACTTCTTGCTGGAATCTTGTTTCTGTATTTGCCCCTACTGTATTATTTAACAGGTAATCTTGCACTTCCATATTGAATCTTACTCTAATACTTGCCGGCACATCATTATCGTTCTTAACTGTATAGTCAAGACTTACAATTTCATCGCCATCGTATGAAGCACTGCACTGTGTTATTTCAACAAGATTCGGGTCTGGTGCTGGCTTTTCTTTTGTTCCTTCAACGTACTCTGTTGTCCCTTCTATTAGCTCTCCTGGTCCAGATATGCCAACAGCTATAGTCTTTTCACCAAAGCTATCAAATATTCTCTCTAGGGAGCGCGGCGTTAGGCTAAAAGCTACCGTTCCCGTTTCACCGACTCCTATTGTCGGTGCATTATCTAGGGTTAAACCATCTATTATATACAGTACCCCATCTATTGCTTTACCCGTATTGTTTGTCAATCTAAACTCGAAAAATGCATCATCTTTACTATACAACTTATTTGGCAACGTTACCCATTCTACAGGGACGTTTGGATTTAGGTCTGGTTCTAAGGTCATTTTACTTTTCTCTATTGTACCCGCAAATTGGGCATTTATCTGCTTTAGCGTCTATGATATTTTTGCAGTTACTGCACTCTTCCGTATCTTTACACATTATCCGTTCTCCGTCTTGGGTCATTCTATCACTCCCCAACTTGGTTCTATCCTGTATCCTTCGCTTGCTATCTGTCTAATCATGTCCCTTTTCGACTTCATATCTATTCTCTTTTCTACCATTGAGTCTATATCACCTTTATCAAAGTCGTATGGGTCTAGCGATATAATGTCTTTTTTCGCTAAGTGTTTTCCAACTTTAAGCTCTTCTCTAGCCATATCTTTCATTGTCTGTATGTACTTCTCTACTTCTTCTTCGGGTACTGCGTTATCGTCTCGTATCTTAACAGTGTATGAAAGCATTACTATTTCTTCTGTGCCAAATGTTGAAGCTATTGCGTCTGCCCCAACTTCACCCTTAGTACTGTATAGTATTTCTAGGTCTGAAATGCTTGGGTCTGCCATAAACGTAACTTCTGGGTGCGTATGAAACCGCATACCATGTCTTGATACTAGAGACTTGGGCCATGTTATAGAACCCTCTTTACCTTCAAGCACTCCCAATATGTTATCCAATGAGTCCTGCATGAACCCAGTCTCTATATGAAGCTCCAGTGTTTTTTCTATAGCTTCAACTATCCATTCGTTGTATATGTCGTAGAACTCTTCTACAGTAGATGGAACAAACCTATCTACGTTTTTTGGGTCTATATCATCTAACTGTATCTCTTCTGGGTAGACATTCGGAAACATTCTCCCATCTTCCCAGACATTAGCCATACTATCCACAACTTGTTTTTCATTAGGAATATTAGAAAAGTCAATTGAGTAGACACCCTTTTCTTCGGTTATCGGTATGTCATACCCGTTTATCTGAACATACTCCTCAGTAAATGACACAGATGTTACTCCATTAGCCTTATGAAAGGCTTGGAATACTGCACCTTCTAAGTGCATAATGTCTACGTTTTCTATACTATATTCTAGAATCATCTAAACTAGGACTTTTTCTTTTACTGTTATGTCTGTAAAGTCAACGCACATCTGTTGCGTCCCTTCTTCTAATTGCTCTGTGTTTGTAGTCGAAAAAGTAGGATTCCAAAAACCTTCTGCCCCTATAGTATTTGTTAGTGTTTCTAGGACATTGTTGTTTTCATCTACTACAGAAGCAGTCACTTCTAATTTTGCCGCGTGTTCGTTCTCTATTTTTATCGCTACTATAAGCTCTTCTCCCTGCTTTACTTGATATGTAGTCCCACGACTAAACCCTTCTACATTAAACAGAGCGTTATTAAAGTCTCCTATTAGCGTGGTAACTTTATCATCTACTGGTAGCCCTCCAGCTATACCATCAACACTAAACGACACATTAGTATCTAGTGGTGATATACCCACATCTACAAGCCTAGTAGCTACTCCATCGACAGAGCCGCTAATTTCTACTATTTCGCTTGTTTCGTCATGTGTAACATCCAAATTATAGTAATCACCTATGCCGGCCTGTATGTATAGTTCTACAGTAGCTTTATTTTCCTGCTCTGTTATGTTAGTTATTTGTACTTGTGGCATAGTTAGTTATTGCTCTGCGCCGCAAATATTGCTACAGCTAAACCAGCTATAGCAAGTTTGGTTCTTGATGTTCCACCGTTATCTCCGCCATTCTCACCATTATCACCGCCACCATTATCTCCTCCGTTATTCCCCCCATTTCCACCATTACCTAGATTCTCTAAAAATATATTATCTGAAACATTAATTGTCCCTATTCTACCAGATGCTTCAATGAGAGAACCCTGCACTTCTTTAGGAAACGCAACCTCTATAATTTCTGGATTCAGCCCATCCAAGAAACCATTTAGATTGGTTGAGTATGTGTTATTCTCATCTACCACATCTATATTATACGATTCTCCGTCTACCTGACCCGTACCCATGAGGTACACAGACACTACAACTTCGCCATTCTCTATGTAGTAATCTTGTAGCTCAAGAGTTGGGTCATTCGTTGCTCTAGATGTTCTTCTAGAACTTTTGTTACAGTTACAAGCCATTTGTTTATCACCGTTATTATCCCATTCTAACACTGTCCGACAAATCTCCTTCAAGATTAGCTATAGCACTCAAAGAAGCTGTTATTCCTATAACTCCAAATCCGACAGCTACCATCTGTCCAGCTATAGGACTACCAAACCCACCTGTAAGAACTACTAATGCGCCCGCACACAGTATAATAGCGACTCCAAGAGCCACTTGAAGTATATTATTCTGTAAGTATTCTACAGATACATCAACGACAGTACTAAGAATATCTATCGTTTCTTCTGTTATTGTAATTACCGTCTCTTCTGCAATACCTAACACATCATACACTGTCTCCTTAACCCAGTTATCTGTGTTATCAAGAGCTTGTCCTGCTGGTACATTAGCTACAGTAGCCCCACTACCAGCCGCAGGCTCTTCTACAGCTCTTTCAGGTAGCCCTACTGGTTTATCAATTATACCATCAACAGTACTGGTGTCTGCTGGTCTATTGTAGTATTCCCAATACGCCGACGTTGCTAGTAAGGCAACACCTGTAAACGGATAAGCGTCTACATTGTTCCTTATCCAATTATACGAATCTCTAGCAAATTGGATAATCTTTCCTGCTTTTAATGCACCTACTATAAGCGCACCCCCTACAAACAGCTTTCCTATTAGACCATCTAGTTTTTCAAGTATTCCAGGCCCTTCTTCTTGTTCTGCTTTAGCAGTTACTAGTCCCTGTGTGGCCTCTTTCCACCCAAGAGACTTTTCTTCTAAGGACAAATTACTGTCATCAAACTGGCTCTGTAATTCTTCTCTCGTTGGGTATTGTTTTCGCCTTTCTTCATCAAGAGAAGCGTAGTAGTTACTGTATTTCTCTCTGTATTTAACTATATGCAGTTGTAGCGTTGAGTCATCTAACTCTCCTACATTTTCTACTTCCTCTTCTACATCTTGGTTGATTTCATCTATGTCCTCCTTAATGTAGTCTGGTACTTCAGTTTGTAGCTCCGATATGCCTCTATAGATGAAGTATGCGGCCCCACCATACGCCACGGCCTTTACAGTATTAGACATTGTTACACCTGTGGCGACATTATAGTTTGATGCCACTCTGAACTACTAGGCACATAGTACTCAACAGTTTCAACACTAACACAGAACTCATAGTCTCCTATATTATCGGGGGCCTCTATATCACTCGTTATTACAATGTCTGTTGGATGATTTGGGGTTACTGTAGTTGGACTAGTATTCTCCCAGTCTGGAGTAAACTTGTAGTCCGTCTCTCCTATCTCAGTGCCATCAGCCGTCCACCTAATTTTACCAGACAGAGTTATTGGAGACATACTTACATCTGCCTGACTAGTATCATATTCCTGCCTTAGCAGTTGTACAGCGACAGAACCAGTCTCTCCAGTTCCTAGCTCATTAGGCAAACCATCTACAGGTTCGCTAGTGAGAAGAACATCTGAAAAGTTCGGTTCTGTGCTTGGTAGTGTTGGGTTTATCGCAACTGCATCACCATCTTCATTAACACCACCATTCAGTATAGCAGTGAATATGTAGTCATCTTCTTGGTCATACTCCGGTAGCTCTATTGAGAAAACATGGTAGTTTGTCTCTCCAACAGAAGCAGTACCGCTCTGAGTGTCTACCACTTCTGTATTGTAGTTTGGGGGTAACTGTATCTGCATATCTAGGTCATACAGACTACCATCTCCCTGACCCGTAACAGTCACAACAACATCAATAACACTACCATAGTAGTTAGACCAAACTCCTCCTATTGCTGGCATTATTCATCACCGTCCGAAGAGGCTAGCGCGGCTAGTGCAATACCAGCACCAACAAATAGTGCTGTATTAGAAGAGCTACTACCGTCACCTAAACCCGGCCCGGCTGGTGACTCCCTTACTGTAATATCGTAGCACTTTTCTTGGGTAGCCATCCTTACCTACCTCTATTATTATTTCTTCTTCTGTTATTGTTTCCCCTGTTACTAGCAACAAGAACAGCGGCTACTGCACCGGCACCAATAAGTGCTTGGTTTCTACTAATTCCTCCGATTATTCCTTCGTCTGGTCCATCACCGCCACCGCCACCACCTGTACCTTCATCTCCTGAAACAGTCACAGAGTCAGAAGCTGAATCAGAGTTAGTGGAAACCTGGATTGTAGCGGTACCAGCGGCAACATTATCAACTTCAATTTCTACTTGCTCTTCTTCTCCAACTCCAATTGTAGCAGTACCAGAGTCAACAGTATCTCCATTTACCTTAACATCATACTGTGCATTAATCTGTTCTCCACTACCTGAACTGGTCTGGTTCCCTATAGAGAACTGAACATTGACCTGATTATCTGCCGACGAAGCGGCAAACAGGTTATTCACTACTGCAATTGACGAATCTCCTACAGGCTCAGTGACTTCTACAGTATCCTGTGCGCTATTATATTCTGTAGTGGCAGTCACAGTGTACATGCCCTCCGACAAACTACTAAAGCTAGTAAACACTGTAGTAGATTCGTTCGGGGCTAGATTAATAGCTTCGCTATCCTGTCCACCTGAACTAGTAGAGAGGTCAATAGAGACTGTTCCCTGTAGACTCTCCCCGTCCCCTTCTTGTACTACATTAGCTACAGTAACAGACACATCAACTGTATCCCACGTACTCGCAACTGAAGCATCAACACTCTCAACTGAGAGTACCGAACTATTCTGTCCCGTATTTTCTTTCTCAACTGTTATCGTGTCGCAAATTTCTACCATTGTTTTAAATCTCCTGAACGTTTTTAATGCACGCTTCTATTTGTGTTCTATTTTCAAGCTCCTCTGTCCGTAGTGGCATTGTATGATTAACAAGCTCTGTCGAGCCTGCACTTACAGTAGCAAACTTGTCAGACACAGCATGAACAATACCATTTTCGTCTGTAACTTCAACTTGGTATTCTATAGCTATTTCTTCTCCTTCGCCACTTACTATTTCATTCTTAAATGCACCTTCTACAATTATGCTATCAGAACCCTGGTTGTTAGTTATCTTTGCAGATTCAAGCGTTAGCTCAGAAATATCATCTATTTTATCAACATTTACTGAGGTAGTAGCTGAATCAAAGTCGGTACTGACTTGTACTGTAGCTTGTCCCGCTGAAACACCATCTGTTGTGGCGCTAATAGTCTCTGACTGCTGTATTCCAACAGTAGTAGAACCCTCTTCTATGACTATGCCGTTCACAGCTATGTCATACGTAGTATCCTTTACAGCGCCAGTACCAGATGTAGGCTCATTTAGCAACACAGTATCAACATTCACAGTTTCAGGAGTTGGTGAAAATGCCTGTATATCATCTACAAGAACCTGAGAATCATCTTCCTCTGGTTCTGAGAGATATAGGTTATCTTGACCTTCTGAGTCCTCTGTTTTAACTGTAAAGTCCTTTGGTCCCCTTCCTAAATCTGTAAAAGTGTGTTCTAACGTCGTTGATTCATTAGGCCCCAGTGAAGTAGGAATAGTAACCGAGTCTGCTCCAGTGGCAAAGAACTCGGGTTCTATATCAACAGCCTGGCCGTCATCAATGAATGGCTCATTAGTTATCGTAGCTTCAACATTAACTTCATTCCAAATAGTCCCTAATGACGCTTCAACACTATCAACTATTATGTCAGAGCCGTCTCCTTCTACAAGAGTTATATACTTATCTTTATCAAAGGGTACAGAGTGTGTCGGTTCAGCAACATTAGTCTGAGCAAATTCAATCTGGGGATTATCTGTATCTAGCAAATCCTGTCTATTAACTTCTATTGGAACAGTAAACTCTCCTGTTGTGCCCTCGGCTGGAATATATATATCAAATGATTTTTGGGCAACACCAGGAATAGACACAGAAGCAAGCTGTTTATAATCATCTGTGCCAGGGTTTTCAAGCTCTACTGATATGTTTAGTCTATCCACACCAGTATCTACATCAACAACAGCACCTATAAAGAATACACTTCCATCAACAACCCTCATCTTCTCTTCATCTGGTATAACTCCTGGTCCTGGAATTGACATTATGGAACCACCTCTACTAAGCCGAACGCACAAAACTCTATTTGAGTTTGGCCGCTTATAAGGTCTGTCTTTAGTGGATAAGTTGTAGTATCAACGACAGTCTCACCAGCATTAACGCGAGCTGTCACAGTGCCGGTAAAGTGGCTGTTTCCACTGTCATCTGTTATTTCAATCTCATACTCAGCGTCCAAAGCCTGACCACTGCCTGAATTGACATTGTTCGTTATCTCTACTTCTGTCGTTATTTCACTAGTGGAATTTGCCCCTGTAATTCGTGAGTCATTTAGGGTCAAAGAAGATATATTATCTTCTCCCACTTGTATAGTATCGCATTTCTCTACCATTATACAATCATGCGCATGCACACGCGCACGAGTATATATACGGTAGCAAGCCACTTATAACTTTTGCGGTAAAGTACTACCGTACTGCGAAAGAAAAGAAGTCTAAAGTTTGTCTTCGTCAAAATTCACTTCATCTGACTGCTGTTCTATCTTAATTAGAGCATCTCTAACGTCCTGCAACTCCCCTTTCATCTCTTCTACATCAACAATTAATCCGTCATCACTGGGGTTATCTTCGTCCCCAACAAAGTATCTTTCTAGTCTATGCACAGACCTTTGAACATCACTTACCATCTCTTCTACATTTTCAACTTCCTCCTCGCTTTTCTCAAGTCTTGTTTTTTCTTGGTCGATGTCCAGCTCGTCTTTGAGCATCCTTATTTTCTTCCTGTTATTATGTACATATCTGGCAAGAAATAGCACTGTACCCAAGAAACTTATTAATATGTGCACTATAAAGTCGCTCAAGATGTTTGTGACTACTTGATTAAACAGCAACATTTCCATCAACATAGTTTATTATAAGAATCCTAGCACCCATCTTTTAACCTTCTCAAGAAACGTAAGTCCGTCATCCGAAGGGCCTTTTTCTTCCCCTTCTCTCTCGCCGTTTGAATCTATAACATACAGACTACCAAACTCTTCAAACACATTACTAATAGGTATAGCTATACTCTGATATGGAGAACCAGCAAATGCTATATGAGAACCGTAAAACTTCCCATCATTCTCATATCCTATTAATGAGCCTGAATCCCCGCCTTCAAGTATCGGAGAAAACAAATCAACGTCTGTAAAAGTGACAGCTTCTCCTTCAACAAACCCATTAACTTTTACTTCCCCATTTGTACCAACAAGAGTGCCGTCTGTCACTCCCGTTGTCCTACCCGATTTATAGTACTTTTCATCTTTGAGCACTTCCGTGGTTAGGTCATTAACAGAAGCTAACTGGAACGTCCTTTCCTTCACTAAATCATTTTCTTCAACAGAGCAAATAGCAATATCCGTCTTATTCTTTGAGTTGGGGTCTATATCAGAGGATGCGATTACAGTACCTATAGTATCGCTATTAGTACCGCCGTCTGCTGGTCCTGGCTGTAATACATTATCTCCAATATTATCCTTTTGCTCTGGTGCGGCTACATGGGAATTTGTAAGAAACACATACCCATTATAATTATCCGCTTCTAATAGTGGTGTTCCAAGAGTCCCCGCTGTAATATCTGGATGACCGCAAGAGAAACCAGCGGTGGCTGGTCTTTCTTTACCTTTCCTATCTTTTTGATTCTGGACTCTACTATCCAGCCCCAATACTCCTATTTCCCCAGACTCTATAACATCTGTGTCAAATCTGCCCTCAGAAGACTCTACGCTTTTCGGGACTATATCTTCCTCGGCCAACGAACCTTCAGGTAGCTTTTCAGTCACACAGACTATTAACTTCTCTCCGTCTGTGGACTCGAACACGCCTCTGACATTCTTCTTTTGTAGTATCTCTTCTTTTTCTTTCATATTAATAATCCCTGTTTTTTACTCATCTCCTAGCAACTTCTCTATCTTATCTCTAACGTCACGTTCTCTCTCAGCAGACTCTCTTACCATAACCTCTACTTGTATATCACCATTATCATCTTTATAGGCATTTACAACAGAACCATCTATAATATTATCCGGCATATACTCTTCTTTTACTTGGTCTAGCCTATCAACCTTGCCGTCATTAATCACCTCTATTGTAACAATGCCATCTTCTATTGAGTCAACTATTAGCTTTTCTGCCTCAAGTGACTCATTCGATAATCTGTCCAAGTTGCCTGAGTTATTTACCGACATAGTTACCACGTTTTTGCGTTCTTAATATCTATTGGGTCAGTTGAAGATTCATTCTCTGTCTCAAACTGAACTACCTTATCTAATTTTGTAGTTACATTTCCGTGCCCAACAGTCCAATACGTTGTATACCCTCTAGAAGCATATCTATCAAGAACACTATCTATTGGGTGTCCAAACGAGTTATCTTCTCCTACAGATATAACTACCTCATCTGGTTGTACTTTATCAAGAAACTCTGGTGTAGATGATGTATCCGAAGCGTGGTGCCCAGCTTGGTAAACATCTACGTCTAATTCTTCTGGAACACTGTTAATCATCCTTGATTCAGCAGTCTCATTAGCATCTCCTGTCTGTAGCCAAGAAAACTCCGCTGATTCAACCTTGATAGTCATAGAGTTATCATGCAACACACTATTAAGGCTTCCATTTTTAGGATTGAGTATTTTAAACGTACCACCATTAACAGGCAGTTCATCTCCCTCAACAGGCTTTTTGAGAGTTACATTATTAGACTCAATAGCGTCAATATAATCTTGATAGGTTTGGGTACCTGTAGTAACACCAGTAATATACACTTCATCAATACCTTTTTTCTCAGTCTCCCACACATTTACTAACTCTGCCGCACCTCCAATATGGTCAGTGTGTGCATGTGTAGTACAGAAAGCATCAATATTCTTGACGCCAAGTTTCTCAAGAGCTACCCTAAGATTTATAAACTCTCCTGCTGTACCAGTATCTATAACCACAGTCTCATTAGATGAAGTCCTGATTATACTACAGTCTCCTTGGCCTATATCGACATGGTATATATTAACATCTGGTGCCGCTGTAGCTAGCGTTAGAGGATTCTCAGGGAATACTCCTTGCTCTTGATACGGCTCTGCATCACCTTCTAAGCGTATTATACCGACTTCTTTTCCAGACGGGTTCTGTATACCATTAATCGTTACTGTAATAGGCCCTGCCGCATCTGTTTGGGAATAACCAGATAGCTCAAATCTTGCAGTATTTCCAGAGTAGTCACCGGAGTTAACACTAATATCACTCTTATCAAGACCATCAGACAAAGTTCTAGTCAAGTCAACAGTAACATCCGCTTCTGTTAAGCCATCAAAGGAAGCTGTCTCATATTCAACCTCTATAATGTCTACCTCATCTCCATCTTCTCCCGGTGTACCAAAGTCAGGATTTGTTATCTCCCAAGTATGGGTTGCTGTAACTCCCTCATCATTTGGCTCTGCTGTAAGAACGTCCTGGTAAAAGTTCCCACTAATCAATGACCAGCCAGGAAGATTATTAATATACACTTCATCTTCTTCTCTGACCTTTGTATAAGAGCCTGAATCTGGTGGCTCTTTCCCAAAAGCATATATCCGCCCTTCCTTAATATATACAGGCTCATCTGAAAATATATTCTCTGAACCTGGAAGGCCCTTCAATATTTGTGGAGCTAATTGGTCTTTCATTCGTGTGTGTCTACAAAGGTGTTTATTCTATTTTGTGAGTTACCCGAAGTATCTGTTATTGTAAACTCTACTCTAGGCCCTTTCCTAATTAGCCTAACCCAATCATCTACAGAGTCAACCAAGCTAATGTCAGAAGGACTCTCTACCATATATTCATTACCTGAATTATCTTTCCACCTGGCTGTAACAGACCATGTAGAAGAGTCAACAGACTTTACAGATAGTAGAATAGCAGTAGTCTTCTTAACTGAAAGTGGCCCAACCACCAAGTCACCAGACGCTAAATCATGCTCAACATTAGAATACTCAGGGTAATCTCTGTTATCAACACTAACCTGAACAGTACCACTCTGCTGTACTGTCACAGTAGCATCGCTAACATCCAGAGGCTCAGTTAAGTTGATGGTGCTAGATGTTTTATCCCCTATTACCTTTACCTCAACTACATCTTCTGGTATGTTAGCCCCAGGAAAGTCCTTAATAGAGTCTATTCTAGTGAGATTCTTCTTACTTGTCATTCTTATCACCTAGTACCTATCTGTTCTTTCTCTTCTAACTGCTCTGTAAGTGCAACAATGTCACCATCTTCTACTTCAACTGTAGCTCTTGTAGCCTGATACCTATTATCTTCTACAGCCAAGATAACTTCAACAGTTCCAGGCGACAACCCACCAAGACTGAATCTACCACTGCTATCCGTAGTACCAGACACAGTATTTTCAACATCTGACTCTACAGGCACATTTCGGATAGGCTTACCATCAACGTCATATACACTACCTGAAACCCCCCAACCAAGAGTAACATTTAGTGAACCTTCTATACCTTCATCCCCCAACTGTATGCTTTCCTCAATAGAGTTTGAGATAGTAAACCCTACTGTAACTCCCGGCGGTACTCTCGTATATCTCACAGAGCCAGTATCATCAGTATTCTTTACAGGCAGTGTTCCCTCGCCTGTAACAAGCAGTCCACCAAGACCTTCTCCATTAGGTAGTGTAACAGACAGTATTACACCCCCATACTGAAACTGCTCAGATATACTACCTCCAGACGGTATATCTACACTCTTAGTAACTGAATTTTTCAGACCTGTAAGATTATATTGGCCACCTGGTGCAGACAGTGCAGTAACACCGTCAGAAGTCTTAATTATAGTGTCTTCGTCTTCAACTATAATAGACTCGCCGGACAGCTTATTTCCATCTACATCCTTAACTTCTATATCAACTTCTCCGTATTGAACCGATGTTGAAAGTCCTTCAATACCAAAGTCTTCTGAGTAACCAATACCCTTAGCATCCGGCTCATACTCTAGGCTAAATGATGTAGTAACATCTAAGTCTGAACCTTCTTTTACTGGTAGTGGTGGTCTAGCCGCCACAGATAACTGCCCAGTTGTATTCCCACTTTCTAAAACACCAGTAGAAGAATCAATTACATAAGAACCCGATAGAGGGTTTGCTGAAGCGTCAAAGAAGTTTGCAGATATGGTAGTCCCGTGACCAAATTCATTATCCACAGGAGATTCGTCGTATTCATCACTCCCGTCTAAAATTCCAGGGCCAACATTAAATTGAGCATTAGATGTATATTCACCTCCAGAAAACCTCCGCAGTCTAACGCCTCTGTCCTCTAGCCACACAGACATTGTACTTCCAGTATCCCCAGGAACTATATTTACATTCTCCGAAAGACTCAGCTCATTATCTAGAGGGGATTCACCGTATGAATCATTCCCGTCTAAAACCCCAGGGCCTATGTCATACTGAGAATTATTAACCAAATTAGCACCGGAGAATCTAGAAAGCTTAGCATTTCTACCAAGCCCCCAAACAGCCATATCTGAACCAGATGTGCCAGATTTTGCACCAGAAGATAAAGAAGTGTTAGAGAACTCGGCAAACTTATCGTAGCTAGAGTTATTTACTGACATATCAAGACCAAGTTATTATAAAACTAGCGGTGCTTACAGTAGCTTGATTGTGGCCTACCTCGTTTCCTGCTGACCATTTATTGTTAGCTTTAACATTATATATTCCAAATTGTGCTTCGTCGTTTGTTAATGTGTATTCAGTACCCCCAGAATCTACCCAACTTGCACCATTACTGTCTTGCAGAGTATTTGAGTAAGCATAAAAGTCATGCACTGTAGTACCATTAGTAACAACAAGCTTTGCCGAGCCATTACTAGAGTTGTGAGCGCCTACGGTAGTATTGGTGGCTGAAGTACTATTGTAATTCCAAAGCCCCACATCTGAACCATTATACTCTTGCTCTATTGTACTTGAATTATCTAGATAAGAAACAATATCAGATATAATTTTCCTTCCTGCATAATTAGAAAGGGTTCCAAAATCACTAACCTTTTGATAAAATCCCCGGAACATATTTTGCTCTCCATCAATGGTTTCGACATTATTCCAATCATATATCCCTTCAGTACCAGTCTGAACAGTAACAACAACCCATCCGTCTGTTTTTATCCTAACAGTGGATTTATCCCGCCGCGTCACTTGGACAGGAAATTCTGAAAACTGATTCAGATATTCTAAGACAACACCATTATCATAAACAGTAGAACTAACAACTTTACTGCCTGAAATAGCCGTTTCTGGGTTTATGCTATCAACTGACGTATTATCTATGACATTATAATAAGCAGTAAAAGAAACATTAGTAGTATCCAAGTCGGGCATATCAGCCATTATAGACCACCTCCACACTCATTAATAAGGTCTACTGCTTTCTCTTCAAGCTCTTCTTCTTTCATCTCTGTGTATGGTTTTCCTTTTTGCTTCATTGTGTGCATTACCTCTTTTATGAACGATTCTTCTATTTCCGTCTCTTCATTCTCTCTTGGTACATCTTCTCCTACAATAGCCCCTTTGGGCGGGGGAGACATAGCAAACGATTCTCGCATAGTTATTTTGTTGTGATTATTTTTCCAACATACTCTTCCGGGCCTGGTGCAACAGAACCCCGTCTTACAGTTATCTCTATAGTACTTTGCGCGCGCACGGGCTTAGGGAACTTATACAAGTCATTGTACAGACCCAAAGGCTGGTCCATCCAATCACTAAATAGCGGTTCACCGTCTACATAGTACTGATAGTTACTATACTGGTTATCTGTTGCTCCAACTTCCCACCAATTTATAAGAGAGCTAGCAGAGAAACTAAGGATAGTCTTCTCTTCTCCAGCTTCTATAGTAACTGGGTCTTCTGTCTCTGAAACATCAAAGTCGCCACTCTGAACAAGAGAGTCGGAAACATTAACAATGTCTGTTCTCTCAATATCAGAGACAGTCCTAACCTGATTATTAGGATTATTCACTACAACAACTTCCCCACTATCAACCTCTGAACGTGGGTATATAGGACACAGTATAGTACTACCTAACACACTAAACAGGGCTTCTCCACTCTCCCCAACTTTAACATCATCAGTAACAATACCAGCATACCCTTCTGGTAGATTAGTCCTGTTTATAGAACGAGTTAAGTCCTTATCCTCTTCGTTGTTTCCATTACTAGAGTCCTTCCTATCTTCCATCATCTGCAACATCATCATACCAACCAACTTCTGATTCTCTAATATAGCTTCAAGATACTCGTCATCTGAACTAAGCCCTAGCTGTAGCTCTTCTATAATATTAAGCTCGTCTCTCACCTCCTGCGGCTTAACAAAGTCATTCACAAGAATCACCCAGTAATAACTACACCGCCAATAGTAAGGCTAACATTAGCGTCTAAAGAACCGCTAGCCTGGCAAGTAACGTCTCTTTCAAACGTACTGTAATACCCATTTTCTACAACAAAAGTCTCCCCTGGAGAAAGAACTAGACTTTCTCTCTGTCTACCGGGCTGTGTATTACCACCACTAAAGTCACTATCTGATATAACCAACTGGGCGTTAGTTGTTGCAGTGTCAGGATACTGTGCTTTGATATACCTAGCATCAAATGATTCTCCTGGTGAAAGGCCCAATACTTCTTTGAGGTCTGTACTACCCGACTGGATAATAGCAAGTCCATTAACCCTATAGTTTGAATTTTGGCTCATTCTTTAAACCTCCTTAGCCTCTTCTCTAGTAATTGGTCTAACTCCCCAATGGTCTTCGAGGTCATAATCTACCTTCCTCCTGTATGAACCAGCAGGATGAACAGGCATTGGAGAACCTGGCGAAACAACCCTATTAATACTATTTGCGTCTCCACTATCACCAGGATTTAGTGGCCGGATACTGTACACACGGGAAAGAATATTCAACACTGGCTCTTTAACTTCATTATCTGGATTGTAAAAGTTGAAGTCCAGGTGTGTTCCTGGCGGAATCATCAACTCTTCTGCATCAGTTGGAGAAGAATATGGGCTATCTTTCCCATCAACATAACCAAAGTCTGAACCAGCATTAGGAACACCGGGGTTTGGTAGGCGGCGTAGTCGAACTTCCCCATCTGGATAATTGGTATATCGCCGCATATTCTTTGGCGACATTCCAATACTAGTATGAAGGATTTTGTTCTCCCTCTTAGGTACATAGAGAACATCGTCACCATTTCCGTCTTCTAGCCTAGTAAACCCAGAAACATCTTCTGAGTCAACAGGACCGACATTATCATACGGGGCAAACTTAACTTGCGACCACCCTGTAACTTCTAGAAAGACTATCCCGCCTGAAAATTCAATTCCAAACAGGGAACCTTCATTCATAAACTTTTCTGTCACATCTTGTAATCCGTTATCATTCATGTATAGCTCACGCTAACCGTTTTATTGCACTGCTGAAAAAATTGCGTAGTTTCATAATTTACCTTCCAGCCGTGTTATATTATTGGCTGGAAAAGGCTACTGCGTTTACGAAGTCTGCTCGTAGAGGTCTTCTGCGGCCATAGTCGAAGGCTGAACAATACGAGAGACTTTCTCTCCCAAGAACGTGAATCCTGTAAGGAACAGAGATTCTTCCGTATCTGATTCAGTAGCCAAATACTCAGCGTAAATGTCGTCAGATTCTGCAAGAACCATTGGACTATTAAGCCACTGAACATTCAGGTCAGTCTGCCGGAAAGACTCTGTAGTACTAAATGCAGACCGGGGGCTGTCATTCTTGACAAACCAGATTCGTGAAGAAGCTGGATTAGTCTCGTAGCTACCAACCCCAAGAACAACATGAACTGCATCTTCCCCAATACGAAGTGGATTAACCCGGCCACCTGAACCAGTCACATGGTCGCCAACAGAATCATCAATAAACGCCAGACTTGAACCAGCATCGTCTGCACCTGGACCTGGAGTATTCGTCCAGTCATCATAGGCGAAGTATCCGGCGTGAATAGTGTCAACACCGAAGAACCCGCTAGCTGGATTTTGACCATCAAACCGCTGGTCAAACTGCGAGCGAGCTACTTCAGCGGCAAACTTAATTTCGTCAATATACTCGGTTGCTTTATCCCGCAGAGTCGTTGTGCCTTCCGTGCGAGTATCTTCAAACGCTCTATCGAACGTAGTCTCAAGAAGATTTTCTTCCTCAGACGAAAGACTCTCACGGTCGTAGCCTGACTCAGCGGGGTTTGTAATTTTAGCCATCTATTTCACCTTTCTATGCGTCAATCATCAGACCGTCTTCTTCGTTAATTCGCTGATTAACGTTTTGGTTATCTGTTCCACCGCCGTCTGTTTGAGTGACCCGCGTGGCCTTTCTCTTGCGGCTTTTACGTCGGACTCTTTTGGATGTGGCTGAACTACCCCGACCACCTCCGTCTCCTCCAAATCCAACGTCTAGACTTTCGCCAAGTTCCTTCCATCCTGCACCCTGAAGACCGTACCCAACAAACTCAACTGCTTCTGACTGCATTGAGTCGTTGGACGAGTCAAGGTCCATGAGAAGGTCATCATCATCTGCAACTATACTTGCTCCAACTCCAAGACCAATCTTGGAAGCGGCAAGCATATTGTCTCCAATATCCTGACTAATATCGGTAATCTGACTACCGATATATCCAGAGGCGAAAGCACCAACTCCAACTGCTCCACCACGGATAAGTTTCTCCTGAACGAGTTCCATATCAACCATTCTCAGTCACCTTTTACTGGTTGCTCAGTCGTGAGCCAATATCTGCGAGTGGTCCTTCATACAGACTCTCCAGGTCGCCGTATGCACCTTCGCCCTGCATAATATCCCGCGATGCTTCAGCGAGATTAACCCAGTTATCTGTAAGACCGTCCTTAAGCTCTTCCGTATTTGGACCCATTAGCTCACCATCTTCTGTGACAGTGTAGCTCTTACCAGCCCACGGAAGTTTACGACGGTTGTACGTTTCTTGGTCCGAATACCCTTCATCATACCACGGATTCTTAATGCCCATGTTGTAGTGCTGAAGCAGGTGTTCTCCAACTGCTTCAGTACTGATACCAGAGTGAACACTCTTGGGCATCTGTTCTGTAGTTGCCATTGTTATTCTAGAACCTATTATTCACAGTCTTCTATAGACTGTTACTATCAATTAATAGTGTACCCAACCCTATAATAGTTTCCGTATTTCGGTACTTCGGGTACCCGCCCTAGTCACACATTATATTCTCTTTTCAAGTGTTGTGGTAGTGTCTTACCTTCTCTCTTCATTATAATCTCAGCCATCTTTATATCCATATCAAGTTCTGTAACATCTGCATCGAATCGCAAGAATCTTTCAGGCTCAATAGAAAACTCACCCGATATATTATTTCTCTGTGTAGCAGTACCAATAGTGAGTTTATACCACGGCTCAGTAATATTACCAGGGTCTAATGCAGAGTTTCTATCTACGTGCCAATAAGAACCCATAGCTTGTAGTAGTGGTATATGTGACTTCTGTGGTGTAAATACAACATTCTTGTCTTTATCTGTTGTAACACCAAAGAAAGAAGAGCTTGGTTCAAGAATATCTACAAGCTCTTCATTAACACCATGTATAACAGCTATATTACCGACAAATTCATCAAACTGGTCTTTCGATAGTCTATTACTAACCATATCCATATTTTCCAGGCTAGCAGTAAATACGTCAGTATAAAAATCAACTGTATCTTGAGAGCCACCATACGTAGGTAATCCAGACGTATCATTATTAGCCGCTTTCTCTCTAGCCTTTTCGTACTCTACAATATCATCTACACTTGGGGAATATCTCCCTTCTGTAACTCTATCTACTGGGAATTTTGGTTCTTCATCCCCATCTTCCGCCTGTTGGTCTTGTCCTCTAACTATTGAGTCAACTAATCTACTAAGGTTTCTGTTAGTCTCACTAAGCTCTCTCACCAAGTCATCTATTTTATCATCATCAACCATATTATTCCCTCCTAGAATTAAGCACTTTCATCTTCCTATTTTGTTGATTCTCTTCCTGTTCAAGCTTTTCTCTTTTTCTCTCAACTGTATTATTCCCTTCAAGCTCTTCAAATACAGCATTAGGAAAGTCAACTAGTATATTAGCATATACTGTCACGCCATCAAATTCTTTTCTATATCTAGCCTCAGTTTGGTCTTCGTCTCTATCATACGAATCGGCTAGTCTATGCGCATCAATAGTCCAACCATTATCCATTAGCCAGGAATCCATATCATTCTCTGCCCATCTAATAATGGTCCATCTATACTTACAAGCAATAGACATTTTATCTTTTCGGTAAACCCTAAAGTCTATAATATCTATCCAGTTATTCAAGTCATCTTCAACAGCTCTTGCTATATCTTCAGCTTTTGAAAGGCCCTCAAATACACTAGTATTACTAAGGCCAGGTGTAGTAGATGTGGCAAGACTATTAGCTATTTCTTCCTCTTTAAACGACTCTCTAGCTTCTTCTATTAACTGTTCTTTTCTTTTCTCTGTTGGCATACTAACTCACCTCTATTCAAATGCCATTTCCTCAATATCTTGGTCTTCAAGCACCCCTTTGATAATATCCTCTTTCCAAGAATAACCATTCTTCTCTGCTATTCTTTGCACTTCGCATGTAGAAATAATCTTCTTATACTGTTCATGGACAACTTCATATACATCTAAGGAAACTTCATCTCTAGTACTCATGTCATTCTTATCTTCCAACGCCCTAACATTGCCTTCAACGTAGAGAATCATGTTAGCTATACAATCTAACGAATCCTTTACCTGTTGCTTTGTTGGGTTTCCTCCTTTATCTCTATACTTAGAACCAGTAATGTCTTTTCTTGTAGACAAATGTTGTAAAATCTCTTTCCAGTCATAGCCATTGCTATCAGCTATACCAGGTATGTCAAATACACCCATAAAGTCTACACACTTAGACGAAATTTCAGATGAAACATCATCTAAAATACTTGCCTTATTGCCACTAACATCCCTCTCACCATACTCAGAGAGTGTTCTCCCAAACATATCCATATTGGCGACAGCAAACAATAGCGGCTTTATATCATCTCCTTTATTGGGAGTAGAGCTTCTATTTGTAGCACTAGAGGAACTACCAGACTTTTTCTTCTTAGACTCCTTAATAGAGTCCTTTATACTCTTATCATCACCACTAGGGCTACCACCTTTCTGTTTCCGCTTACGAATCTTCTCTTTATCAACCATCCTTATATTTCCTCCTCTGTATGCTCAACAGAAGTCTCAACATTTCCGGTATTAGGAGAAGCGGCTCTCTCCTTCATCACATTAACAACTTCATTACCCAAACCAAGAGCTTCCTGAACTATAGCATCTTCTTTACCACCTAGTCTATCAAGCTCTTCCGAAACTTCTCTAGCGGCCTTAACCTCTTCAACAAACTCGGAGTAGTTCATATCATCTTGCCTACTACCTTTCAGGCTATCTATCTTGCTAAACGAGTTTGCTACCATATTCATAGTTTCTGTCCCGTGCTTAATCCTATCTCTATATAGAGGACTCTGGTTAATCTTATACATCATAGCTTTGCGAATAAACTCGTCCATATTGGCAAAGCCATCTGCCTCTAACATTTCTTCTGAGAATTTGTATGCAGATTCCCACTCTAGCTCTTCTTCCTCTTCTTCTTCTGGTTCATCAAAGTTATCATCAAACTGCTCTTCCGGCTCAAATTCTTCATCGAACGTATTCTCTTCCTCTTCTTCGCCACCAAAGATAGTATCCATGAGTCCCATTCTTATTCACCCCTATCAAACTTCACCGTAAGTATCTGGTTCTTAATAGTAACCACTCTACTATCCACATTAGTATTATCCGGCAGTACAGCCTCTATCACTTCATCTCCAATCGAAATATCTACACCATACTCAGTCTCGTCAACTGAAAATGACGAATCCCCCGGAACATTCTCAGCCATAAGCATAACTTGCTCTTCGTCAATATGAATCTCTGTGAGTGGCTCATCGAGATGTACTTTACCACTTTCGTAATCCATAAACTCCTTAATCTTCTCTTCGTTGTGTTCGTAAAGCTCTACAACGGTATCTACTATATCTACAATGCTCTTTTTGTTATTATCACTCATTATTCATCACCGCTCTGCGCATACTCTGTTGAAACTGGGTCATTTTTCTGTACTTCTTCGGCCTCGTTACTACCATCATCTCCAGAGAACAGTTCATCAACATCTGTCTTTTCTTCTGTTGTCGTCTCTGTAGTAGTCTGCTCTACCTGTTGCTCAGGCTCTTGCTGAATCATCTGTTCAATCCTATCAAGCCTTCTGTGTACTTGCTCAACTTCTCTATCATTAGACGAACTACCACCATCACCCCGAGAAAACTGTCCAAATCCAGCGCCAGCTTGTGTCTGTATTCTTTGCTCGACAAGCTCTTCTAGTGGACTTTTACTCTTTTCATCATTCAAGCCAAACTTATCTGCCAGACTTTGAACCAACTCTAAGTCATCTTCTCTAATATCATTCGCCTCTATTACAGACGTATCAACCTCCGTCTGTAGTATTCTCTCAGAGAAGTTCTCATTATTCAACGCCCGAATAAGAACATCTCCAAGAACTATTGAAGGCTCTCTCCCAGTGTCTTCGCAAACATCAAGAAAGGCACTGTACAAAACGCCCCCTGTTCTACCAGCTACTTGAGCCATAGTAGAACCCGCTTCTTTCTTAATCAGTCCATCATTTTGCGCGTCTTCTTCAGTAAACACCATTATCTAATCACCCGACAACTTACCGCGAACATTGTTCTCCCAAAAGTCCTTTGCATCTTTGACATTATCTTCATCTGTCTTTACCTGTATAGAGTATCCTGTTATCTCTTCCTGTTTGTTTGTGTGTACCTTAAACTTTACCTTTTCTGGGTCTTGCTTAGTGATAAAGAACGACAAACCAGAGGAAAGAACATCCTCCCAGTCTACTCCGAACTTACTAAGATAGGTTTCAAATAGTGACGTACCATCCATATATATCACTGAGCCTTTAGCTCCTGAACTTTCTCATCTGCATAAGCTACGAGTTTATCAGACTCAATAGCTCTACCTAGCTGATATGCCAAGATGTAACAAGCGGCTTCTCTATCTGATGTATCTACCCTTTCAAGCAAGTCTTCAACAGACTCAATTATAGCCTGTTCAACATTCTCTTGCCGGTAGTTCTCTGTAATGTCCTTAATGAGTTCATGTGACCGAAACTCATATTCAAGTACTTCGTCTGTCTTATCTTTTAGTTCGTCAGTCATTGCGACCTAAACCCTCCTACAAGACCCTTTTCATCTAGAATACTCAGCGCATGGTACGCTTGTTTCTTTGCTCTTTTCCCGTGGTCCTTGTCCATACAGTGTACACCATCTTCCGTTATAGCTACCTGTGGCTCATCCTGGTACTGGTACCAGATATAGTCACCATCAAAGATAAACCGCCCGCCAGTAATACTCTCGTTAATATCCTCTGGTATATCATCAACGTATATACTAGTGTAACGGTACGGATATACATATTCTTCACCGTCTTGTTCAACTATCTGTACTGGGTCAACTTTAACAAGCTCTCCTATCCCATCTGTCATAGGTCGTTCCTCATTTTCATAACTAGCATAATGTCTTCTTCCTTAATCGTCTTTCTACCAGCATGTTCGGCCATCAGCTGTGCGTGTCTAAATATGTCTTCTGCTTGGTTCTCAAGCTCAAGACAAACACGCAAAGCCGCGGCATCTGTAATTCTGTCATTAAAACTGTGACCTATACCTTTAACTGTACTCTTACTAAGAGCTATCTGTCTTCCGTCTTTATCCATTGTTAATCAAAGCCTCCGTTATTGAAACCGTTTTTCATACGCGCGCGTGAGTATTGTATAATGGGCATAAATCACACAACCTCACTGGCATTTTTGATTAAAATACCGTCTTCTGTACACTTAACAATAACCTTCCCACCAATATCTAAGTCATGGTAATCCATGAACAGTGGTGGAAGAACTACACGTCTCTGAGATTGTATATCATACATCTCAGCCTTTCCTTTCGCTTCTCTATCCTCCCTATCCACAACTAGGTCTTTATCCATTGTTCACAACAACCTATTGTAGCGCGATTTACTTAAGTATTTCGATACCATTGAAACCAAGAAGTATTTGAGTACTCCGGTCATACCTCACCTACTCTAGTGACTGTATCTATAATGCCGTCATCTGACAACTGAGACACAACATCTAAAGCATAATCACGTAGCATTATCAAGTTACGTCTATTATAAAACGACTCTTTAACGTACACATTAGATTCATCAATAAACACTTCTCCAATATCTCCCCAATAAACAATCATACCGTCTCCAACAGGAGTGACATTACCGTTCTCACCCAACATAGACTCATTAATCCCGCTATGCTCATACTCTATCCTGGTAAACTCGCTCTGATTCTGCCCTCTTTTGTGCTTTATTAGCTCAATGGGTGGCGACAAACCACTTTCTATACTATCAGCTAACACACCGAGTTTTTCCTGCAACTTTTCAATACCTATACCCATCTGGTTGCTCTTGAATATGAGGTAGTTATCGTCATCATACAACCCTTCTGGAATACCATCAGTAGAACCATCTATATCAGGCTGGTATGGCACAGTGTATATAACTCTAGGATTACCGTCATCATCTTCCCACAGTCCTAAGAGCTTATACGCAAGCTCTTTGTATGCGACACCTGAAACTCTATACCACTCCCACCATTTATCGTCTACCGAATCATCTGGTATGTTCACTCCCCACAAACCACTCACTTCAACAATATGGCTCCAATTATCCCAACCACTCCAATCCTTACCTCTCTCTGTCTTATCTTCTCCCTTATATACAACAATATCAGGTATAACATATCTCTTATCGAAAAACTCAAGAGAACCCAACACCTCTGGTACTTCAAACTCTTCTGCTAGTCTATGCTTATCATATATAGCGTTCCATATAGGCAAAACACGACCAACAAACTCATCAAAATTAAACTGTGCAATCATTTCATCTATTCTACCACTAGCCTCTTCTTCATTAATCTCACTCTTAACACTACTATACATCTCCATAGCTTCGCTTCTATTACTAGCAGACTTACCTACTGCTCTTACAGCAGTCACCATTCTTTCCCACTGTTCTCTCTCAGGTCCAAGAACACTCGGTATTGTAAATGGCTCATGAGCGTGTGCAATATCGTTCTCGCTAAACCAGGTTGCTATATCAACTTCAAGATAACTGTCAAACACTTCAACATCTTCTTGCTTAACTAAATCTCTTCCTTCTGCATCTTTCGCAACTATACCAGTATCCCTATTAATCATCCACCCAATAGTCTTCTTGTTTGAATATGCGCTATATGGCACTCTTGGAGCAGAATCTGGTGGTCGTATTTCTACGCCCTCTTCTTTCAGAGTCTTTAGCACAAACCCATAACTGGGCTGGAAGAACTTCTCACCTGCACCAACCATAACAGTATAACTAAGAGATTCACTATACGAGTCTTGTGTAGACATAAACTCTTTTCTCTCTTCTGGAGTAGTATCACCATACCAGTCTGACCACTCATCAATCCCCCACATGGGGAACCTGTTATACTCTGCAAGTATTCTGTACACAGAAAACTCTTTAGGGAAGGGCGACTCCCCTCTATACATAGCTTTCCAAACCTCGATAGTATCTGTAGATATATTAGGCGCTCCTGTACCACGCCTAACAACATCCCACCTATCTGAACCGATACCTCCTTTCATCCAATCTCCAATAGTACCTTCATTAACGTCTACGAGTCTACCTATCTCTCCCTGTGTAAGCCCCTCTTTCCAGTACATATCAACCAAAAACTGCTCAATCTTATACGGACGCATAAACTCCCAAAGCAATGGCTCTAAAGACTCCCTAACCATATTCCTGTAGTGTGACTCACTGATTATATCATAGTCCCTATTGACATAATCAAGTGTATCTGAAAACTCCTTAAAGTCCCCGGAAGAAACAGGATAGTTTTCCCCAACATACGCACTGTTCTCTAGTCTATCCAACACATTATCATCATCTCTAACAACTACAGGGTTTCCACCTGTAACTTCTCTCCCATCATCTACATCTTGACCTAAATAATGTCTATATATAGTCTGCTCCGGGTGAGGTACTTTGTGTAAGTGAACCATGTCAGACAAAAAGTCGTCGTGTCTATCATCTCCTCTATCAAACTCATATCTTTTCTCTGCTCTATTAGTAAATGACGGAGCTATAATGAGCAAATCAAATGGTATATCCTTAACTTCATCTTTCTCTTCCATACTCAGTATAGTATCCACCTTATTACTAATGTATTCATCACCAATAGGGTTTACATACCGTGAGCTTACCTCTACAACAAGACCATGCTCTCTGTTATTCTCATCATATACCCAAAAGTCAGGCCCAGGATTATTGTAGCTAGTAGACCCAACCTTCTCATAGTATCTAAACTGTCTTTCAAGCACGTCTTCTACTATTCTCTCAGCGTTGTAAGACATAGTGTTGCCCTTTCTACTAACTTCTTCTATAATGTCAATTTTCTCTTCCGGCCTAACACTAGTATCAATACTATCTTTTAGCTTTCTAGAAAACTCCTGTAGTCCAGCATTATCATAATAAGAGCCTATAGGACCACCAGAATCATTGTACACCAACTTATAATCTCTCCACTCTTTCTGTGTAACACCACCATCTGGACCCATCGCAGTGTGAACACTGCCCACATACTGGCTCGTTCCTCTACCACCATCTTCTTGTGTATCATAAGACACAAGAGAATTATCCACATCATTATACATTGAACCATCTTCCATAATAGTATTCACTATGAAAGAAACAAGACGCACAGAGTGATTCTCTGTTATACTATCCCACGTCCTATCAAACGTTTCCAACTCACGTAGCTGGTTTTTTGTATAACCTAACGGCAGGTTCAACTTCTGCAACTTTCTTGCTATCTCTGACAAATATGATGGTTCTTTAGCACAATCTGCAACCAAGCCAATATCTACCTCCTTAAACATATCACGTTCTTCACTTGACATGCTTTTCACCTCTTCTCTGTACTTCGAGTACTTTTACAATACGCCTACTACGCCGTAACTTGTATTGAGATATTACCATAGTACCACTTCTAAAAGTCCGACAGTGTAACTTTCCCACTATTCTTTTCTTCTTCATCATCATTCGGCCAATCTTTAGACTGTGGCACAGACTCCAAAGTTTCATACTCTTCATCTTGTTCATCCTCCTTTTCTCCGCTTTCTGAATTTCCCTCTAGCTCTTCCTCTTCATACTCCCACTTCTCTTCTAACATCTCTTCTATTCCATCTGCCTTAATGAACAACAAGTCACCCCAGTCTTTCAGCATACCAGGGTCTATATCATTAGACAACATCTTAATCCACTCAGTACCAAACTTATCCAGCATCCACTTATTCCAAGAAGCAACAAACTCCTTAACATCAACCTCTTCTGTTGGAGCCATTATAGCATCTACCTCTTTAGCAAACTTCAACATAGAGCCAAGCATCTTACCATCTTGGATATTGTAGTCATCATCAATCAATCCAGCCTCATTAATCTGTTTATATTTGTGCTTCATAGTTTCTTTCTTCTCTCCACCTGCCTGATTCTCTTCTAAATCCACAAACCCTTTTCCTTCAACATACTTCTCAGTATATTCGTATATAAATTGTTCTACTTTTTCGTTACTATCATACATCTCTGCAAACAGATTCTGTAGATAGTCTCTATCAATTTCTCCCTGCTTAGTACTCTCGTAGTAACCAGATACATGTCTAGAAACCCACGACTCAAAATCATAAAACGCTTGTTTTACTCTATCATCATCTTCTTGATATGGTATTCGCATATCTACAATATGAGAGTCGTCTGACTTATATTCCACGTACTTCAATACAGCACCTCTGAACTTAGCGTCTTGAAATTCTTCTTCTACAACAAACACATCTCGAAAACTCTTCTCTTTTTGAACGCTCTCACCACCAGCAGAGTTACTATCACTACTAGTCATTGATTTAGAAAAAGTCCCCTATCTCTGACTGGCCTTCCTTATTTTCTTCCGGCTCTCTGCTACCAGACTTTTCATCAACGTTGAACGAACCACACGTAGCGCACCTAACCACCCTGGTGTTAAACGGCACTCCTATACCGTGACCACAATCACATTCCCAAGCTTTCCCATTAGAATATACTTCCACTCTGTCTGTAACTATTACTGTATCAATACTAAGGCTATCGTAGTCTGGTGATATTTCTTTTGACATTGTAATCACTCTGCTCTTGATGGGTCAATTGAAATACCCGTAAGTGCTTCAAGAAACCACCCGTGGAATAATTCAGCGTTCATCTTAATCAGGTTTTCAACACTACTATCTAAGATGTACATAACAGCACTGTCTTCCGGCGAACGGACTGCTCTACCATACGCTTGTTCAAGTGCTATAACTGCTTTGTTATTATACCAATCCCAGTCATTCATCTCGCTAACTCTGTGGTCTACTCGTTCATCCTGCATATTAGGATACTCGCCTTTCAACACAGCTTGCCACCTACACTTATCTCCTTTCAAATCAATCCCCTCTGTCATATTGACAGACATGAATATCTGGTTATCTCCCTTAATCCATTCATCTAAGGACTCTTCTCTATTATACCTATCCTGTTCTGCTATATTGTTATTGTACCAACCCCGAAGGCCGTGGTTTCTAGCCGCTTGTCTAAACATCTTAATATAGTTATATCCTCTACAATGTATAATACCCTTCTCGCCTTCATGGTGGTCGCTAATCTCCTTAACTTTCTCTACAGCATCAAGAATATTATCATCTCGTTCATTGTAAGTCATCTTCCCTATAGTATGGTTCATACTAATTGGTCTATTCTCAACCGGGAATTGACTACCAACAGATATTCTCTTAATGGACTTATCATCTAATCCTATATCATTAATCCAAGAACCTTTAGGAATAGTCGCACTACTAAGAATAAACTTATTCCCTCTATTCCAAATGAGGTTATCCAAGAACCGCCCAACCTTTATCGGCTTAAACGTCACCTTTTTATAGTTGCTCCTATTCTTCCGTATATTGTACTCATAGGTAGCTATCCACTCGTTCTGCTTAACATCTTTTAGAAACCGCTGTATCTTATCGTTGAACTGCTTTAGTTCCTCTAGCTCTTCTAGCTCATCTTCTCCAAATGAAGGCATCTGCTGATAATGACTCATTGCATCATCAACCATTGAAAGAACTTCTCTCTCAATGAAGTCAACCATATATTCTAGGTCTTTGCACTTTTCCTCACTTGGCATAGACAAACTATCAGAAACAACATTAGGAATAGAAAACTTCGATAGTGGAACTTCGACAAAGTTCAATGCCCAATCTTCCAAGCCCTGTACCTCGTCAACAATAACAACATCTCTATTCCCAAATGAGTTTTCTGCATTAGGGTCAACCATACCCTCAGCCATCATGTAGCTAAGGTTCATTACTGTCTTATCATGGGCTAACGCATTTTTCTTCTGTACATAATAAGGACAGTCGCCCTTATACATACAGTCGAAGTCTTTCTCTTTTTGACACTTAGCCTTATCTACAGGAACACCATCTTCTTCGTCTGGATGTATGCAGTCATAGTTATTTCTACCCATTATCTCTATAACATCATTACCAATAAACTCATCATTAACTAACTGCTCTTGTAATACCTTCAATGGTGTAGCGTAGAAGCCTTTACCGCCATATACATCAAGTGCTGTATATAGCACAATAGACTTACCCATACCTGGGGGCGCGTCTAACAACACAACGTCTGAACCACTCTCAAAACCACCAACAATCTCTTTTATTACTCGTTTCTGTTTTTTCCTAAACTCGGGTGCTGGAAAACTCTGTTCTACTCGCTCATCAAGTGTGTTTGTACTTTGCATGTATGAATCACTGTGTTATGTTAGTCTAAGTGAGTCTCAACTTTGTCTGCTATATCTCCAATCTCCTGCGACCTATCTGTGTACATCACATCCTGCAAGTCCCTCAGCCACTCATAATCTTCTCTCGTTGCTTCTTCCATAAGAAATTGCCCGTAAATACCATAAATAACATTAACAAACAACTCTTCTACTTTGTGTATAGACTGGTCCGTGGCTTCATTTACTGATTGAACAGTATTAATTACATTAGAATAATAGTATTCAGGAATATCTTCCATACACAAAAAGCCAGCAGTGATAACAAGACGGTATACAGAATTAGATATAAATAAATCACTTTCATAAAAACGCTTAACTTCTGAAACATAACTAAAAGGAAGAGATACTGTAATTGGGTCTGTAAGTTCACCACTATAATGCTCTTCCACGACAACACTGAGTTGATGTAGTCTACGAATTGAAGGTTCATAAGAGTTCATCCATGCTGTATTATCAGATATATACATATGACCTTTACTTCTTACATCCAACAACCTGTCAGCTTTCTCAACAATATCAAGTTCTCTCAATACCTTTGTACCTTGTTTGAATAACGCACAAAATACTTCAACATCATTAGTGTTGACATTACTTCTCCAAGAAGTCAAAACACTTTGATGATACGAAGGAAGCCTAATGCTGGTCTTAAACTCTTCATCCCTGTTTCTTTCCTGTTCCATAACAACTTCAAATATACTATCAAACTTATCTATTCCCAAACCATCATCTACCGAAAGAATAGGATTGACCATCAGATAAACCACCCAAAGAGTTACCGGCCTGCTTTCTCTTTAGATACTGGAAGAGCAACCAGTGTTCTCCCATCATACACCGTCTTAATATAGTCCCCTTTAGATACGTTCATTAAATTTCTAAAACGCAAAGGTACTGTTATCTTTCTATTTCCGCCAAACCTTACCTTCTTACTAACAAGAGTGGCATCCATCTCATAGAACTCATCTGCTGAATCATTACCATTAATCTTGTCAGAATCAGGCTTAACTATCATTACCTTTTCCCCGTCATAATACCAAACGAGATAGTCTCCTATCTCAAAATCGCACTTAGCCAACATAGGCTTACTAATCATAGTTCTATTCCCCGTGTCTATCTTTGCAGTCTGTGTTTCAACGTCTGTGTATGATACAGCCATCTTTCTTACTCTATTATACGCCCCGTAGGGGGATAAATCTTTTGAAGTTCAACTTAATACTACAGTCATTAGTGCAGTAACAATAGTTCAACTTTTGCCTATTCAACTCTGTACTCTGTTTAAACTCTCTTAGCATACTCGCCAATCGCCGCTCACCCCATACGATGGTATTGTGTACGGGTGTAGGCATGTATGCAAAAAGTAGGCTTGTACCCCCTGTACTCGCTCTGAACTTTTTAAAATTTTTTGTCTCTCTCATCTTTCATCGTTCTAATTGTACGTCAACTATGTTTCCATTGTACGGGTAGTGAGAACCAATAGAATAACAACCTCCCTGCCCATCTATCTTCATAGTCTGTCCGTCTTCTCTTTTAAACACAATCTTACAACCCATACTTTGCCGATTGAAGTCTACAACTCTTCCTTCTTTCGTAACTGTGCCTTTTCCTCTAGTTGGCTCATACTCAACAGAGATTCTATCACCTATCATAACGTTTTCTATAACGTCTCTAGCTGAACTGTCTGTTGGTATAATCGGTGTGTCTTTACTCATAGTTCTAACATTCCGTGGTTCGGGCAGATAACCTCAATATCTGACCTATACTGACCTTTCTTTACTGTTTCAGTTGTCACTCTTTCACCACAAAGGGGGCAATACTTGAACTCCATTACATCATCTACATGCGTCTGTTTTACTGAGTCCATACCTCTAACGGACATAGTAGGATTTGAACCCACAACTTCCGGTTTAGAAGACCGGCGCTCTATCCAAATTGAGCTATATGTCCAAACTGAAGGGAACTAACCCTTTCGTGTTAAGGTTGCATGAACATTGAATATTGCCAGTATTCTCAGAGCCTTAAGACACCGCCCTTCCCTCTCAGACATATAGTGTACCTACAAACACTATATCTCATCATTGAGGAGTGGGATATATGGGATTTGAACCCACAACCACACGGTTATGAGCCGTGCGCTCTACCTAATTGAGCTAATATCCCAACAAATACTATAATAATATAAACTATAAGACTAAACTAAGACTATCTGTTGGCGTCTCTTTTCCGCTGTGCTTCATGTAGCCTTAGTTGGTCTTTATCTTCTAATGCCTCAATATTCAACATTATATCATTGCCTACATTGTGGTCCAAATAAGCCAATAAGTCAGACTCTCCTACAAGCCTCTTCTCTGCGTCCTTAAAGCCTATATCAACTGTCAACCTAATAACTATGTCTCCGTGTACTGTGCGTGTCTCTTTTGACTTTAGCTCACCAATCATTGTTACAGGTCTACGTCATCGAAGCTCAATACGTCTCTGTCAATATCATAGTGACTGTAAAAGCCACTAACAAACATTTCTTTCTCTTCTGCAAACATTTCCATCAACACCTCAGTATCTGACCTAACGTGTTCAAATATCTTCTCCCATTCTTCATTAGCAAATGCTTCAGGCATATCTTCTCCCGTATATTCATCATCTACTTCAATACCAAGAAACTCAGCATACTCGTCTTCCTTCCAATTCTTACCTGTTTCATAGAACAGAATCTTCATCATATCAAGTCTCTTCCAAGAATGACAAAACGGGAATGGGTCTTGTCTTTTCCGTGAATATCTCGCAACTAAATATGGATGGTCAAACTCTCTACTGTTATACCCTACAAGATATGGCTCCGAATCTTCTGGAACAACACTGTCCCGAATAGATTTCATCTGCTTTCTCAGATTATCCAACATCCTATACTCATCTTTATCCCAAACTATTGTTACATCTTTATTGTCTGTATCTTCAGGCCAACCAGGAAAAGTACCAAGTGAAACTGCATACACTTGAGCATCATAATTCTGGTTATAATGCCATTCTTGTGCTAACGGATTCAGCCCTGTAGTCTCAATATCAAAGAATACAGGAAAATAGCCCTCACTCATGTGTACTATTCATCTCCTCTATTGAACAGGTTTCGTAGTGTACCATCATTGTCATTGTTGTCTTGCTTATCCATCATCTTACTCATGTCGTCTCTAACCATAGGGTCTTCTAATTCTCCGTTGTAATAATCTTTCGCATAATACATCAACGCTCTATTAATAACGTCTGACTCATCGAAAGCTTGCTCATCTGAAAATTGTTTAATGAAGCTATTCACGTCAGTTCTACAATAAAACGTTTTTCTCTTAGTGTCTTCGTTCTTAGTGGTAAATCCCATATCATATACCCCGTACAGAATACTAAGTGACTAACTATATCACTCTGTTCTCTCAGACAACATATCAGCCATCTTATCTATAATATCTTCTGTCCTGTGTGTTGTGTCCACAACATCACTCCTACCAATCCAATTCTCTATTGTACCAGCATACTCTTCGTCTCCTTTCTCAAGTCTAACAACCACAGAGAAGAACCCAAGTATGTTACCCTGCGCACCTTTCGGTTTATCACTACCACCACTCTCTGGGTCAAAGGTACACAAGAAATTCGTGTCTGGTTTTGAGATAATTTCCATTATCTGTTTCTCAGCACTATAGATAGCTGGATATTCGTTCCAATCTGCATCACTCTTAACTTTCTTGTCTGTAACTTCTTTCAATGCAAAAGTGTGCTTGTGGTCCAGAGTGTCTATAACAATAAGTCCGTACTTATCTTGTGCGCCACCCTCTTCTGATATTTCAGAAGTTAGCCCTTCATAAGAATCAACTATACAATAGTCAAGATTCTCAACATCGTCTTCGCTATAATCTCCCTGCTCTATGAGATTAACCATAGTTGAACTACCCTCAGATTCAGTATCTACATACTTAACAGGAACACCCTCTTTACTCAATTCCAGTGCAATTGTACTTGCTGTTCTTGTTTTCCCTCTCATCGAAGGCCCATAGAACAACAGCTTGTGATTCGACTTTGCCTTTAGCTCTTCATATTTCATACAGTGTAACACCTGTAGTAACCATCTTATATCATTGCGCTGGTATGCGCTTAACTGTCCGAGATAGGATTTGAACCTATAACCCAGAGTCTAAAACACTCCGATTACCAAAAATAAGATATACTCGGACTAAATATACCTGGAAGGCTGAACCTTACAGGCTAATATCTTCGTCTATCTCTGTGTCGTCATCTACTTCTGCTTCCTGAATCTCATCTTCGTCAGTAACTTCTCTGACTGGAACAATCAGAGGGTTAGGTGTGTTCTGACTATTCGAGAAAGCACTACCGAAGTTAATCGACTCGTCTGTACCTGGGTAGTCAAACGTCTCGTCTCTTTCCCAGGTAATCTCTTTGAACTCGTAAACCTTTCCTTCAAGAAACTCCTCCAGGTCTTCAAGCGTCTCTATACCTTGGTTCTCTTCCAGGTTTCCGTGAATACTCTGCAAGTGTCCAATAACAACCATCCACTTGCTCTGGAAATTGTTATTAACCTCAAGACTGAACTCGTGGATATTACCCCAGTCGTGGTCCAGCACATCTATCTCATATAGATGCTCGTAGTAGGAAGAACCAGCATTTTTATACTGGTCATCCATACCATAATTCTCTGAACTAACCTCGCTGGTAACAACTCTACCAACAAAGTTTTCCTTAGCTGAAGTCTGTTCCTGTCCTTCGTCCGTAGACAATGGGTCTGCCATACTTTATATCACCGTCTTCTCCCTATAGTCTTGGGCATACTCAACATCGAACAACATAATCAACAGTAAACTACTCATCAGGGGCCTGGCGACTAACTCAAGCCCAACAAAAATATAGAATATTCTTGTTTCGCCCTTCTAAGACTGCAATTCTTCAATAGTCCAATACTCGCACTGTCCATCTTCATCCAACGCAATAGGAAATACATTTCCATAACTATAATTCTCATTCTTCAAACTGTCTAATGCCGCCTGTGGAGATACTGCCTCTATCGGACCAACATAATTGAGCTGTAGTTGAGGCTCATCTGTATTATACACAACAATATAGTGCCCCATCGCTCAATTATCCTCTTTCGCAAACTTCGGAAACTCAAACTCCTCTTCTGAGACTTCAAGTTCTCTTGTGCGCACGGCTCTACACGTCTCGCAATACTCACCATCGTATCCAGCTTTTAACTTACCGTACTCACCATCTCTTATTAGCAATACCCCATCAGCTTTCTCACCACAACTGGTACAATCTGTGTCACTACTAAATCTCTTAGTCCCATACCTCATCTTAACATGAATATCCTGTCTGGTCTTACTATCACTGTTCCCCGGCTCATCTTCATCATCCTTCTTCTCATCTATCTCTTT
>Ga0207714_1000301_pt1 | contig 34083 bp, 36 predicted proteins | sample PonA232FremontCA_2_FD_187270 | JGI IMG/M metagenome (GOLD analysis project Ga0207714, IMG submission 187270) | Marine sediment microbial community from Fremont, CA, USA - Pond A23 Sediment 2 (SPAdes) | ecosystem: Environmental > Aquatic > Marine > Unclassified | place: USA: Fremont, California...
CGGCGTCGAAGTCGTCGCAGATCTCCCGGATAGAGTTCCGGACGAGTTGCTGCTGTTCGGTCAGCCTGACCGTGTCTCTGTCGACCATCTGAATGGCGGAGTCTGCGGTGGCAGTGCTGTTAAATCCACGGCTCCGCCCGGAAGCGGGGTCGGTGCTGTCTGGTGACCGGTACCATCCGGTCACTGCCTTTCACGCCCCCGCGAGCGCCCCGGTCAGCTCTTCGACTTCCGAGAGCACGGAGAGGGCGTCGTAGAGGGCGGTCGTCGCCCCGTCGTCGAGGACCCGTCCGGCACACTCCTCGAACTTCCCACGAAAGCGCTCCTCGGAGAGCGGGTCGTCGTGGGTCCCCGGTGGATCGGTTCGGGTGCGCTGGTGAGTCCCGTCGGGGGTCTCGACCCGGACCGTCGCCCCGTGTGAGTCGTAGGGCACGTCGTCGTCGACCGAGAAGTCGACCCGTTCGCGGACCCGCTGGACCGTCGGGTGGTCGATGGCCTCGGGCTCGAAGGTTTCCAGGCCCACCCGGTCGCGGACGAGCCCGCTCGCGACGGTGTACTCCATCGAGAACTTCGCCTCCAGGCCGGTTTCGGGGTCCGCGTGGTGCAAGGCGTCGGCCGCTCCCTGCGAGGCGGTGACTGCGACCGACTCGACCGCGCCGGGGTCGACCGCCCCGCCCAGTTCCGCCGCCGCGGCGATGGCGCTGTGGGTGAAATAACAGCAGGGGTAGGCCTTGACGTGGATCCCCTCCTCGCACAGGCGCCAGCGCGTGCCGACGGTCAGCGCCCCGGGGTCTGGGTCGGCGCCCGCCCCGTACAGGTCCCAGAAGCCGCCCTCGCCGGTGACCGCGCGGGGGTCGGCGGTGACCCCCTCGCTGGCCAGGCGGGCGGCGGTCACGCCCGACCGGGCACACAGCCCGGCGTGCACCGGCTTCGTCATCGACCCGAAGTTGCGCTTCAGGCCGGCGGGCATCGAGGCCGCGACGGTCAGAGCGCGGGCGGTCGTCTCCGTGTCCAGGCCGAGCAGGTTGGCCGCCGCGGCCGCCGCGCCGAACGTGCCGAAGGTGGCCGTCGCGTGCCACCCGGCCTCGTAGTGTGCGGGGCTGACCGGCCCGGCGACCGCACACGCCGTCTCGAACCCCGCGGCGTAGGCGGCGACGAGGTCCCGCCCGCTCGCGCCGGCCTCGGGCGCGAGCGCGAGCAGCCCCGGCACGAGCGCCACGCTCGGGTGGCCGTCCATCGCCCACGAGAGGTCATCGTAGTCGAGCGCGTGGCTGGCGGTCCCGACCCGCAGCGCCGCGGCTTCCGGCCGGTCGGTGCCTTCGACGCCGAGCAACTCGCCGACGGCCGCCGTGTCGGTGTCGATCCCCTCCGCGGTCGCCGCCCGGCGGCCGGCGTCGGCGGTCGTCCCCGCCAGCGTCACCCCGACCGTGTCGACGACCGCGCGGGTGACGGTGTCGACGCCCTCCTCCGGGAGGTTCTCGTACTCCAGGTCCGCGACGAACTCGCCGAGCCGCGCCTCCGGCGATGCTGTCTCCATGGTCTTCGAAGGGTCGGCCGCCCTCATAAAGGTCGCCGCCGCCGCGACCGTAGAGGGACGTCGAGCCGCCGGAACCCGACCTATTAGACGGGCGGCTCCGAAGCCGGCGGTGAGGCCACACAGTGACCGACGCATACATCACGGGCGTCTCCTCGACCCTCGACCGCGAGTACGACCTGCTCGAGCGGGACCTGGCGCTGCACGCGATACTCGAGGCGCTGGAGGAGGCGGGCGCGGAACCGACCGACATCGACGGGCTCTACCTCCCGAAGCCGCGCCCCTGGGCCGAACAGGGCTTCTTCTCGACGCTCATTTCCGACCGGCTCGGGATGGCGCCGGACCGCCGGCTCGAGGTCTACACCGGCGGCACCAGCGGCGGCAACGCCTTCCACGCCGCCGTGGGCGATGTCCGCGCGGGCCGGGTGGAGACGGCCGTCGTCGCCGCGGTCGAGCGCAACTCCACCATCGAGACGGCCGATTATTTCGAGTACATCCTGGGTATCTTCGACCGCGAGTTCCAGGCCCCCGCGGGCCCCTCCGTTCCGGGCATGTACGCCCAGAGCCTCCAGCGGTACTGTCACGAGTTCGGGGCCGACCGGGAGGCCGTCGCGGCCATCGCCGCGAAGAACCGCTCGAACGCCGCCGGGAACTCCGGGGCGGTCTTCGGGGACGAGCTGACGGCGGCCGAGGTGCTCGACTCCCGGCCCATCGCCGACCCCCTGCGGTTGCTGGAGTGCCCGACCCCCTGCGACGGCGCGGCGGCGGTCGTGGTCACCGGGACGCCGGACTGGGGCAGCGACGGCCAGCCGGTCGGGGTAAGCGGGGTCGGCGCCGGTCATGCCGCCAGCCACCTCCTGGGAGTCCGGGACGGCTCGCTTGCCCGCTTCCCCGCGGTCGGCGCGGCCACCCGGGAGGCACTCGCGGACGCCGGAACCGACGCCGAGGGCGTCGACCTCTTCGAGCCCTACGCTCCCTTCCCCCACGTCGAGGCGGTCATCACCGAGGAACTGGGGCTGTACGACCGGGGCGAGGGCGCGGCGGCCTGCGTCCGCGGGGAGACCGCGGTCGACGGACCGTACCCGGTCAGCCCCTCGGGCGGCTGTCTCGGACGCGGCCATCCGGCGATGGTGACGCCGCTTCTGAACTGCGCCGCCGCGGTCGAGCAAGTCCGGGGGGAGGCCCCGAACCAGGTCCCCGGTGCGGAGCGGGCGCTGACGACCAGCGAGCACGGCCACGTCGACGGTGTCACGGCCACGGTGCTGGAGGTGGCCCGATGAGCGACCACGCCGCCAGCGGTTCGTCTACGCTTCCCGACGAGCGGTACACCCTGCCGTTCTGGGAGGGGCTCGCCGGCGGGCGCCTGCTCGTCAACCGGTGTGAGTCGGGGTGCGGGCGAGCCTTCTTTCCGCCGGGGCCGGCCTGCCCGCACTGCGGTGGCTGCGAGGTGGACTGGGCGGAGGTCGACCCGCGCGGGGAGCTGTACTCCTACACCCGCCAGCACGTCACGCCGCCCGGCTTCGACGCACCGCTGGTGGTGGGGCTGACCGAACTCGCTGCCGGCCCGCGGCTGCTGACCCCCGTCGCGGCCGACTACGAGGACCTGGCGGTCGGGGCGCCCGTCGAGGTCGCCCCCGCCGAGCCACCGGGGGATGTCGACCGTGGCGAACTCGCGGAATATCCGTATCTTGAGGCGGTACCCGTAGAACCGGAGTGAGGACGCCGCGGCAGCCTCACTCCAGCAGGTCCCGCGCGGTCCGCTTCAGCACGCCGAGCGCGGTCGCCGTCTGGTCGAGGTCGGTGTGTTCGTCGAAGGTGTGGGCCTGGTCGAGCGGGCCGGGGCCCCAGGTGACCGCCTCGATGCCGAAGTCGTTGACGAAGTTGCGGACGTCTGTCGACGCGGTGACGCCCCAGGGCTCGTCCGGGACACCCGCTGCTTCGTGGCTGTGGGCCCGCAGCGTCTCCGCGAGGTGGCTGTCCGCGGGGATCTCCGCGGACTCGTAGGTCCGGGTGCGTTCCCAGTCGGTCGTGACGCCGTCCTCTTTCTCCACCTCCGCGAGCAGGTCGGCGACCTCGTCGTCGATCTCCTCGGCGGATTCGTCGGGGAGAAAGCGGCGGTCGACCGTCAGCGTCGCCTGCTCGGGGACGACGTTCTCCTTGGTACCGGCCTCGAAGCCCGTAACCGTCGCGTAGGCCTGCCCGAGCAACTCGTGGGTGCGCTCGCGGACGCGGGCGTCGTACGCTTGCAGTGCCGCGAGCACCGGCTCGGCGTTCAGGATGGCATTCGACCCCTGGTCCGGCCGGCTGGCGTGGGAGGGGTGGCCCTCGACGGTGATCTCGTACCAGGCCAGCCCCTTCTCGCTGGTTGCGGTCCGCATCTCCGTGGGCTCGAGGACGACCCCGTAGTCGCCGTCGTATCCCTGCTCCAGCAGCGTCCTGGTGCCGGGTTCGGCGGTTTCCTCGCCCATCACGGCCTGGACGACGAGCGACCCCTTGAGGTCGCCCGATTCCAGGTCCTCGGCCAGGTCGGCGGCGGTCAGCATCGCGACCGCGACGCCGGTTTTCATGTCGGCGCTCCCGCGGCCGTAGAGCGTGGACCCCTGGATCTCGCCGCCGTAGGGGTCACGCGTCCAGCCGTCGCGGTCGCCGGCCGGCACCACGTCGATGTGCCCGTTGAGGACGAGCGTGGGGTCGCCCTCGCCGACGGCGGCGGCGACCTGCGGGCGGTCCTCGTACGGCTCGTGGACAAGGTCGGCCTCGATGTTTCGCTCGGTGAACCACTCGTGGATGTACTCCGCGCAGGGGCGCTCGTTGCCCGGCGGGTTCTCGGTCTCGATGCTCACGAGGTCGGCTGTCAGCTCGTCGAGTTCTTCGGGTCGGTCTCCCATCGTACGTCACACATCACCACGGTGGTACAGAAAGGTTGGCCCCGTGCCACGCCCGCGACGGTCGTGCTGGGGAGGCCGGAGACGCCGGCGGCGCCGCCCTCGCCGCATGACTTATGCCCGCTGCCGTCGAATCCCTCGTAGCGTTTGCCCCGGTCGACGGGTGACACCCGGGGCACGACACCACCCACACCATGTCCGAGTACGACGACGACGGCAGGAGCTTCTTCCAGTCCCGGCGGGTACGGGGCTTTCTCGTGATCGCTGCCGTCATCTTCGGCTCGGTCGGCGCGGTCAGCTTCGCCACGACGCCCGGCCAGCCGATGGCGGTCCTGCGGACGATGGTCGTGGTCGGCGGCCCCTTCGTGAGCATGATCGCCATCGGGATGATCTTCGCCTACCTCGCGACCCACGCGGCGCAACTGGAGTGACCGGCCCGCGGGAGCCCTGCCCCGCCTCGCCCCGCTACGCGGGTCGCTACCGCGGGTCGACCGGATAAACGCCGTCCCACGGCGCGAGCCGCTCGCAGGCGGCGCTGGCGGCGAGGACGGTGTCGTCTTCCCCGCGCCGCCCGGTGACCTGCAGGCCGACCGGGAGGCCGTCGACGGCCCCCGCGGGCACCGCCGCGGTCGGGTTGCCGGTCAGGTTAAAGGGCCAGGTGAGCGTGAAGCCGTGGATCGGGTGGACCGGCTCGCCGTCGATCTCCGTCGGCGGGGCGTCGACGTCGAAGGCGGGAATCGAGAGCGTCGCCGAGAGGAGCAGGTCGTAGTCGGCGAGCAGGTCCTGGACGGCGTCGTAAACGGTGGTTCGCTGGCGCTCGGCCCGCCGGACGTCGCCCGCCGACAGCTCCATCGACTTCTCGATCCGGCTGACGACCTCGTCGGTGACCTCCTCGCGGCGGTCGAGAATGTCGATCCCTTCCTCTCGCATCGAGTCGTAAAGGCCCCCGTACCGCGCCTGCAACAGCGTCGCCAGGGGCTCGTGGGCGGCCTCCCAGTCGGGGAGGTCGGGGTCGACGCGGTCGACGGTCGCGACCGTCCCCCGGAGCTCGTCGACGAGGTCGTCGACGGTCCCGCGGACGCCGTCGACCAGCGGGCAGATACCCAGGTCCGGGCTGTACGCGACCCGCAAGTCTTCGACGGGCTCGCGCAACGCCGTCCGGTAGCTCCCCTCGCGGGCCGGCCGGGTGAACGGGTCACGGTCGTCGGGGCCGGCCATCACGTCCAGCATGAGCGCGGCGTCCTCGACAGTTCTGGCCATCGGCCCGAGGAAGGTGAACGGGTGGGTGTTGACGAAGGCGTCCGGGCGGTCGTTGCCGTGGGGGACCCGCCCGAAGTCGGGCATGAGCCCGAACGTCCCGCAGGCCGCGGAGGGGATGCGGATCGAGCCGGCGGCGTCCGAGCCCTGGGCGAGTGGCACCATCCCCGCGGCGACGGCGGCGGCCGACCCCCCCGAGGAGCCGCCCGTCGTCTTCGCGGTGTCCCAGGGGTTGCGGGCCGTCTCGAAGAGTTCGTTGCGCGTCACCGTCGAGAGCCGGCCGAACTCCGGGGTGTTGGTCTTCCCGACGACGATGGCACCGGCCTCCTTCAGGCGCCGGACGAAGATGTCGTCCTCCTCGGGGACGTTCTCCGCGAGGAGCTTCGATCCCATCGTCGTCCGGATTCCCGCGGTGTTCGAGAGGTCCTTGATGGCGACTGGAACGCCGTGGAGCGGTCCCAGCGACTCGCCGGCTTCCACGGCCTCGGTGGCCTCGCGAGCCCGGGCGCGTGCCTCGTCGTCGACCGTCACGAACGCGTTGACCTGCTCGTCGACGGCGTCGACCCGGTCGAGGTGGGCGTCAACGACTTCGGTGGGGGTCAGGTCCCCGCGGCGGATATCTCGGGCGAGCGCCGTCGCCGACCTGCCGATGATCTCGGGCATGGCCGGTGGGTCGGACGGGTGGCGGATATAGCTACGGACCTGCGGGGGTGGCGAGCCGGCACGGGGGCGACGAGCCGAGCGGGCAGTCGCCGCTACCCTCGTGGATCCAGGCATGTATTTAAGAGGGTACACTCCAAACGGGGGGGTGTGCCGACGCTCGAACTCTCACTCCGGGACGACCTCGACACGGAGATCACCCAGCTCGTCCAGCGCGGCGAGTTCCTCAACCGCGAACAGGCCATCGAAGACCTCCTGCAGCGCGGGATCGCCGCCTACGACACGGAAGACAGCGAGGAATTGGACCCGTTCGAGGAGGGCGGTGCCGCGGGCGACTACAGCTCACAGCCCGACGACCCGATCTAGTCGCCGGGCGGAGCGACCTCCCACTCCTCGACAGTCCTGACCTGCGGCGTCCCGTCTCCGACCAGTGCCGCCTCGGCGGTCTGCCGGACAGTAGTGCGGTCTGCCTCCCCGCCGGCCCGGGCTAGGCTCCCGACCGAGCCGGGATCGAAAGGAACGCCGAGCGCGTCGTAGACCGGGTCGAGCACCCTCGCGACGGCGGCGTGGTCCTGAACGATGAGGACGCCGGCGACGAGTGCGACGTCCTGTCGCACTCGCTGTGCCAGCCCGACGAGTTTGCCTGCCGCCTGCAGGGAGTGGGTGCCCGGACAGAACGAGTCCGGGGGCTCGCCGCGGCGCGCGTCGACGCCCAGTTCCGACAGCGCGCCTTGGAGCGCGCCGAGGGTCCGCTCGTAGCGGTCGCTCAGCCCGCCCCGCGGGTCCGCGACCGGCTCGGCGCGGGCGAACAGCAGCGTCCCCCGGGTGTAGGCGGTGGCGCGGCCGCCGGCGGCCCGTTCGACCGGCTCGAATCCCTGGCGGTGGGCGCGGCGGCGGGCCGACTCGTAGCCCTCGCTGCTGGCGTCCCGGCGGCCGAAGGCGACCTGCCGGTGGGGGTACCAGACCCGGAGCGCTCCCACGCCGGTTGCGGCACTGTGTGCGACCAGCCGGCGGGTGACCTCGCGGTCTGCCTCGACGTCCGCGGCCCGTCCCCGGAGGACCAGCATTAGCCGACCTGAGCACCGGAGGCACAAAAACCCCGGACGTACGCCGGTCTGGGGCGGGTGACCCGAAGGGACCGGCGTGTGACACTATCCCAAAACTACTTTCGCGTCGCGGTGGACGGCTCTTCCATGTCGCAGTGGCAAGAACAGCGGCCGTCAGAGGAGTTCTATCGGGTGCTGGACCCGGACGGTAACGTCGTCGGCGAGGTGCCCGACGTCGACGAGGAGACGCTCACACGGATGTACCGCACGATGGTCACCTCCCGGGAGTTCGACGAGAAGGCGCTGCGGATGCAGCGTCGCGGCGAGGTGTCGATCGTCGCCCGCGCGACCGGGGAGGAGGCGGTCTCCTGTGGCTCGGCGGCCGCCCTGGAGGAGGGGGACTGGTGTTTCCCCTCCTACCGGCAGACGCCGGCCGCGCTCTACTGGGGAGCGGACATGGCCCGGGCCATCGCGGGGATGATGGGTGCCGAACCCGAGACGGTCGACGAGCACCTCCCCGTCGAGGAGGAGCCGCCGGTGTCGTTCACGCCGGTGTACGTCCCGCTGGCGGTCAACGTCACCAACGCCGTCGGGTCGGCGATGGTCGACCGGTTCCGGGGTACCGACGCGGTGACGATGTCCTACATCGGCGACGGCTCGACCAGCCAGGGCGACTTCCACGAGGCGCTCAACTTCGCGGGCGTCTTCGACGCCCCGGCGGTCACCGTCTGCCAGAACAACCAGTGGGCCATCTCCGTCCCGGCCCACCGCCAGACGGCCGCCGAGACCTTCGCCCAGAAGGCCGTCGCCCACGGCGTCCCCTACGACCGCGTCGACGGCAACGACGTCCTCGCGGTCTACGCGAAAGCCAAGGAACACTGCGAGCGGGCCCGCAACGGGGAGGGCGCGGGGTACATCGAGGCGGTCACCTACCGGATGGTCGAGCACAACACCGCAGACGAGGAGTCGGTCTACCGCGACGCCGACGAACGGGAGTACTGGGAGGACAAGGACCCCATCGACCGCCTCGAAACCTTCCTCCTCCGGACGGGGGTGCTCGAGGAGGGCGACCCCGAGCGCATCCGTGAGGAGGTCCGCGACGAGATCCAGGACGCGGTCGACGAGGCCCGCGACGTACCCGTCTCGGACCCGGAGACGATGTTCGAGCACCACCTGCACGAGGAGTCGGGGGGGTCCTGGACGCGGGAACACCAGCGCCAGGAACTGCGCGCCGAGCGCAACGGGGAGAACCCCTTCACTGACTTCACCGGGGAGGGATTGGAATGAGCCTCACGACCGAATCCCGCAGCGACCAGACGGGGCGGGAGATGAACCTCGTCACGGCGGTCAACGCGACGTTGCGCCAGGAGATGCAACGCGACGAGTCGGTCCGGCTGATGGGCTACGACATCGGCCCGATCGGCGGCGTCTACCGGGCAACCCAGGGACTGCTTGAGGAGTTCGGCGAACAGCGGGTGATCGACACTCCCCTCTCGGAGAACGGCATCCTCGGCACCGCGGTGGGGATGGCGATGCGGGACTGCCGGGTCGTCCCCGAGATACAGTTCATGGGCTTTTTCTACCCCGCCTTCGGCCAGTTCATGTACACGCTCGTCAAGATGTACGAGCGCTCGGGGGGGAACCTGGAGGTCCCGATGACCGTCCGGATGCCCTACTCCGGCGGGATCAAATCCAGCGAGTACCACTCCGAGTCCACGGAAACGTACCTCGTGCACACGCCCGGCGTCCGGGTGGTCGTCCCGTCGACCCCCTACGAGACGAAGGGCCTGCTCGCAGCCTCCATCCGCAACGACGACCCCGTGTTCTTCCTCGAGCCAAAGAAGATCTACCGGGAGGGCAAGGAGCCGGTCCCCGAAGAGGAGTACACCCTGCCGCTGGACGAGGCCCGCTACGTCCGCCGCGGCGAGGACGTCACCGTCTACACCTACGGCGCGATGACCCGCCACGCCAAGGCCGCAGCCGAGTCCGTCGACGCCGACGTCGAGATCGTCGACCTGCGGACGCTGTCGCCGCTGGACGTGGAGACGATTCTCGAGTCGGTCAAGAAGACCGGCCGGGCGGTCGTGCTCCACGAGGCACGCCGGACGCTGGGCGTGGGCGCGGAGGTCTCCGCACTCATCAACGAGTACGCGCTCGACCGGCTGAAGGCGCCGGTCAAGCGGGCGACGGGCTTCGACGTGCACTTCCCCGGCCACCAGACCGAACACGCCTACCTGCCGGACGAACAGCGCGCGACCGACGCGATCCGGGCGGTGATGGACTATGAGTTCTGAAAGTCTCCAGGAGTTCGAGTTTCGCCTGCCGGACCCCGGCGAGGGGCTGACGGAGGCGGAGATCATCGAGTGGTACCACGCCGAAGGCGACGAGGTGCGCGAGGACGACTCTCTCGTCGACGTCGAGACCGACAAGGCCGTCGTCGAGATCCCCACGCCGTGTACGGGGACTCTCGAGCGGGTCGTCGCCGAACCGGGGGACTTCGTCGAGGTCGGGGAGGTCATCGCGGTGTTCCTCACCGAGAACCCGCCCCGCCAGCAGAGCGCCGAGGGGACCCAGAGCGGAGCGACGGCCGAGCAGTCGGCGCCCGGGGCCGGTCAGGAGGCGAGTGCAGACGCGTCCGCGGACGCGGCCGCAGGCGACGCCGAGGACGGCGACGCAGCCCCAACGTCGGCGGTCAGACGTGTCGACGCCGGAGACGGGGCCAAAGCGGAGGGGGATGCGGCGGGCGCGGACGCCGACGACGGCCGCGTCTTCGCCGCCCCATCGACCCGCCGGTACGCCCGCGAACAGGGCGTCGACCTCGCCGATGTCGAAGGAACCGGCCCCGGCGGACGGGTCCTGCAGGAGGACGTGGACGCCTTCCTCGAAGCCCAGGAGGCGGAGCCGGCGGAACCGGCGGTCGTCACGACCCCCGAGCCCGACGTCGACGCGGCCGCCGAGCCGGAGGCGGCGGACGAGGCCGAGGCGGCCGGGGCGGCCGCCGTCGACGAATCCGGCCGCGAGAAGACGGTCGAGCCGCTTCGGGGGCTGCGCCGGACCATCGCAGAGAACATGCAGCGCTCGAAACAGGAGATCCCCCACGTCACCTCCGGGTTCGAGGCCGACGCGACCGAGCTGGTCGAGCTCAAGGAACGGCTCGACGGGAAACACGACGCCCACATCACCTACACCGCGCTGCTGGTGAAGGCCGTCGTCCCGGCGCTGAAGGAGTTCCCGCTTGTCAACGCCTCCGTCGACATGGAGGCCGGCGAGATCACCAAATACGAGTCCTACAACATCGGCGTGGCCACCCACACCGACGACGGGCTGATCGTCCCGGTTGTCAAGGACGCCGACGAGAAGTCGCTGGTCGAGGTCGCCGAGGAGCTGAACGCGACCGTCGAGGCGGCCCGGGAGCGGGAGATCAGCCCGGCCGACCTCCAGGGCGGCACGTTCACGATCACGAACACGGGGAGCCACGGCGGCCACGGCACCTTCGGGACGCCGATCATCCGCCACCCCGAGGCGGCGATCATGGGCGTCGGCGCCATCGAAGAGAAGCCGGTCGCCGTCGACGGCGACCTCACGGTCCAAGAGCGGATCGGCTTCAGCTTCTCCTACGACCACCGACTCGTGGACGGGGTCACCGCCGGCCAGTTCATGGAGCACGTCATCGAGGGGGTCGAGGACCCCGACATCCTGCTCTCGCGGCTCTGAGGCGAGACGCTGGCGGCACCCTCTCACGTTCGTTCCTCGCAGATGGGCCCTGGCGGATTTGGAACTACGCGAAGACGGACCGCTCGCGTGGCTCGCGGTTGCGACTTCTCTCGTTCAAATCCGCGAGCGGAACGTCTCCGGTGCTCACGGATTGTTCGCGCAGAGAAGTGGGCCCTGGCGGATTTGAACCACGAGGGCTTCGCTTCGCTCGCTCTCTGGGCTCAAACCGCGGGCCCATCAGCTCGTCACGTTCGTTCCTCGCAGATGGGCCCTGGCGGATTTGAACCACCGCATACCCGGTGTCCCAGGGAGGAGCCGACACTCGCTCCCGTATGAGCCGGGGGCTCTTACCGGACTGAGCTAAGGGCCCTCACCGGTCTTTTCCAGCGCCCGGACTAAACTCTACCGTTCGCCTCGGAACCCTTTTCCGCCGGCCACACGTACCAATATTTACTATGGGCATCGGCGGCTCGGACATGTACCGACAGCAGATCCTCGACCACTACAAGAACCCGCGCAACTACGGGGAGATCGAGGACGCCACGGTCACCCACGTCGGCGAGAACCCGATGTGTGGGGACACCATCGAGATGGACATCGTGCTGGACGACGACGAGGACACCATCGAGCGCGTCGCCTTCCGCGGGGACGGCTGTGCGATCTCCCAGGCCTCGGCCTCGATGCTCTCCGAACAACTCGCGGGGATGCCCGTCGAGGAGCTGCAGGGGATGGATCGCGACGATATCACCGAGATGCTCGGCGTCGACATCTCGCCGATGCGGGTCAAGTGCGCCGTGCTGGCCGAGAAGGTCGCCCAAGACGGCATCGAGATCTACTTCGGCGAGAAGGACACCGACAAGACGACGACCGAGGACTGACGGCTTTCGGTTTTTATATGATAACATCCGCGCGAGCAGAGAGGGACCCGGAGGTCCCTCTTGCAGCCGGACGCAGTCCGGCGACGAAGCGAGCGCGGTTCACTCGCTGCGAGCGCAGCGAGCAGCGAGGTCGTTTTTCCCCATGTTTTTGCGACCGAGCGGTGCGCGAACGGAGTGAGCGCACCCGACGCAGTAAAAAGTGGTCTAGGCGAACGCGATCGGCGTTCCGGCGGCGTCGTCTTCCTCCTCGACTTTCTTGAGGGCGTCCACGAAGTCCCGGGGTTCGACGGTCGTCCGCTCGTCCCGGATGGCGAACATGCCGGCCTCCGTGGCGAGGGAGGCAAGCTCCGCGCCGGTGAACCTGTCGGTCTTGCCCGCCAGCTCGCCCAGGTCGGTCTCCTCAGCCAGACTCATCTCGGCGGTGTGGATCTCCAGAATCCGCTTGCGGCCGTCCCAGTCCGGCTTTGGCACTTCGATGAGGCGGTCGAAGCGGCCGGGCCGGAGGATGGCCCGGTCGAGCATGTCGAACCGATTCGTCGCGGCGATGATGCGGATCTCCCCGCGGTCGTCGAAGCCGTCCATCTCCGAGAGGAGTTGCATCATGGTGCGCTGGACCTCGGCGTCGCCGGAGGTCTTGGATTCGGTGCGCTTGGCGGCGATGGCGTCGATCTCGTCGATGAAGATCACCGCCGGTTCGCGCTCGCTTGCGAGCTCGAACAGGTCCCGGACCAGGCGTGCGCCCTCGCCGATGAACTTCTGAACGAGTTCGGAGCCGGCCATCTTGATGAAGGTGGCGTCGGTCTCGTTGGCGACGGCCTTGGCGAGCATCGTCTTCCCGGTGCCGGGCGGGCCGTGAAGCAACACGCCGGAGGGTGGGTCGACGCCGACCTCCCGGAACTGGTCGGCGTTGATCAGCGGCTGCTCGACGGCCTCGCGGACCTCGCGGGTCTGCGCTTCGAGGCCGCCGATGTCGTCGTAGGTGACCTCGGGAGAGGCGTCGACCTGCATCGCCTGGGCGCGGGCGTCGGTCTCGGGGTCGAGGATCTGCTGGACGCTGAAGGAGTCGTTGATGGCGACGCGGTCGCCCGCTTCGAGGTCGTCCCGAACGGTCGGGGAGACCTCTGTCAGCACCTCCTGGTTGTTGCCGTGCTGCTTGACGACGACGCCGTCCTCGAGCAGTTCCTCGGCGGTGGCGACGTACAGCGAGGAGGATTTCAGCGTGTCGTTCTCCCGCTCGAGGCGGTCGACCTCGTCGGTGAGCTCGTGCTGGCGCTCGCGGGCGCCGTCGAGCTGTTCGTTGAGTTTCCGGTGCACTTTGACGACCTCGACGTAGTGCTCCCGGAGCGCCTCAAGCCGTTCGCCCGGCGGCATATCGGGGTCCAGGTCCAGACGGGGGCGCTCTGGGAGCGACGGACTCCGGGACATCTGGTGTCAGACTTTCGGCGCGGTCGGATTTAGGTCCTTCGGGAGTGTCGCGGGCGAAAGGCCGCTGAAGGAGTGTCTCTCACTGCACCACCCCGCCTATCTCCCGCGTCACCTCGCCCCCGGCACACTCCCGACACCGCCGTCGACCGACTGTCGCGGCCGAGGAGTCTACGCCTCCCCGAACCCCCCCTCCCACCGGAAGGTACCGTTGCGCTGAACGACCTCGCCGTCCACCTCGAGGGTCGTCCCTTCCTGGTCCATGTCGGTGATGAGGTCGACGTGGACGGCGCTGTCGGTGCCGGTCTCGCCGTCGGGCAGACAGGCGTCGTAGGCCCGCCCGAGCGCGAGGTGGACCGTGCCGGCCATCTTCTCGTCGAAGAGGACCTGCCCGGTCGGGCGGTCGATCCCGCGGTTCATCCCTACCCCGAGCTCGCCCAGCCGCTTCGCGCCGCCGTCGGTTTCGAGGATCGAACGGAGGACCTCGTCACCCACTCCGGCCCTCCAGTCGACCACGACGCCGTCCTTGAACACCAGCCGGACGTCCTCGAGTCGCTGTCCCCGAACCGTCATCGGCACGTCGAAGACGACCTGACCGGCGGTGTCGTAGGGAGCGGTGAACACCTCGCCGCTGGGGAGGTTGTGGGAGTCGTCGGCCACGCTCGCCGTGGAGTTGACCGCGGTCCGGCCGTCGATGAACAGCGTCAGGTCCGTCGCGTCGCCAGCTTTGCGGATGCGGACCTCGCTGCCCGCGTCGAGGATTTCCTTGAGCTGGCGCATCTCCGCCGCGAGGCTCTCCCAGTCCCGGAGGACCGCGTCGTAGACGAAGTCGCGGTATGCGGCGTAGCTCATCCCCGCCGCCTGGGCCATCGCCCGCGTGGGATGGACCGTCGACACCCAGTCCGTGTCGAGCCGGGCCTCGCGGACCCCCTGCCGGGCGCGGCTGTACGCCTGCTCGCGCTCCGCGGGAACGTCGGCGTGTTCGCTCGTGTTGCGCGTCCCGCGCAACGAGAGGACGCTGTCGGCGCGCTCGTACAGCGCCAGCTCGAAGTCGGGGTCGGACTCGAAGTCGTCGCCGTGGGCCCGCAGATAGGCCCGCTCGAGTTCGGGGCTGTCGTAGCAGGCGAGCATGTTGGCGTCACGCCCGCCCAGCGCGCCGGCGACGGCCACCCCGAGGTCGTGGGCGCCCTCGCCGACCCGGACGACGACGTCGTCGCCGGCGTCGACCCGTGCGCTCCAGTCGACCAGTACCGCCGCGTGCTCGTGAATCCGGTCGTCCATACGCGTCCGTCGGGCGCGCGGGTCAAGTGTCTATGGCCGCCGGGAACTGTGCCGAGACGGCTCCGGCGCCCGCTGCCACCCGGGCGAGAACGTCACCCCGAAGCGCTCAGCCCTCCGCGAGCAGGGAGTCGAGGTAGGCCTCCCAGCCCGCGCGGAGGTCCTCACCCACGTCCATCTTCAGGGCGACGTGGAAGCCGGTCGAGCCGTCGGCGGCGGCCAGGAGGAACGCGGCGGTCGCGCGCGGGTCGACCTCCCGGAAGACTCCCTGGTCGACGCCCGCGTGGACGATGTCGGCAAGCGCCTCCAGAGTCGCTGACTCGAGGGCCACCAGCGGCTCCCGGAGGGTGTCGTTGTAGGGGGCGTGTGAGAGCAGCTCCATGATGGCAACGTGGAGACCAGCCCCCTCCTCGCCGGGGGAGAGAAAGAGCTGTTCGCAGGCCGCCCGCAGCGCCGCCTCGGGGTCGTCGGCCTCGAGGGCGGCCAGGTCCTCGCCGAGCTGGCCGGCGGTGTGCTCGAGGAAGGCGGCGATCATCTCCTCTTTGCTGTCGTAGTAGTAGTACAGCCCCGCCTCGCTTTTGCCGTACTCGGCGGCGATTTTGGCGGTCGTGAGCCGCTCGTAGCCGTGTTCGGCTAACGCCGTCCCGACGGCGTCGGCGATGGCCGCGCGCTCCTCTGTCGGGACCGGGTCGGCGCTCATACCTCCGACTCCTCTCTCGGGCGCTTCACTCTTCTGGCCCCCCTCCGCCGTCGGCTACCGCGGCGGCGGTCGCGTCGGGGTGTGGGTCCTCGCGCCCCTCGAGCCGGCCCGAAGCCGAGGCCGACCGTCCTGCCGCCGGGACCACCTCGCTCCCCTCCGCCGCACTCAGCCCTCGCGGCGCGACGTTGTTGTACACCGACTCGTGCTCGCCCGCGGGCACGCGGTAGGTTTCATGCCAGATGCCGACCGCGCCCTCCTCGGCCTCGCGCTCGTTGTACTCCCCCCAGGCCTCGAGGTGGAGGTGGTCGCTGTCCCGGGCGTACGCGCGCAGCGACTCGAAGGAGTCCCAGTACTGGACGAACCCGACAGTCCGGGGCGGGGAGCAAAAGCCCCAGCTCCCAAGCAGCCCCGAGTCGGGCTCGCGGCGCAGCTCCCGTACCATCCGCGGGGCCACCAGAAAGACCGGCAGCCACCGGTGGAGCTTCCAGGCGGCGTTGACCCGCATCCCGATGAGGAAGACGACGACGTCGTCCTCGCGCTCGGCGTGGACCCGGCCTAGCCGGTCCCCGCTGTTCCGGCGCAGGCGGTACAGCACCCCGACGAGTCCCAGGAGCCCGAGCAGCCACCCGAGGGCGCTACGCAGCCGCATCGTCCTCCAGTGTGGCCTCGAGCCGGCGCTCGAACTCCGCCTCGTCTATCTCGCCGGTCACGTACGCCTCCTTTACCCGCGTCAGGCGGTCGCCGGACTCCCCTCCTGGATCCTGCCGCGCGGCGGAGTTGCCTTCGCCCTTCGGCTTGGCGTATGCCACGGCAAGCGGGAGGACGACGCCGTACCCCAGGGGCCAGACCAGCCACGCCATCGGGACGTCCGCCACCGTCACCGCGAGGCCGACCACGAGCACCGCGCCCGAGACGGCCACACCGATACCTGCACCGCGTCCGTGCATCGCGTGTCCGTGCATACCTGCCGGTACCGGTCCCAGCCACTTATACTTAGTGAGTACTCACTTAGATTGCGGCCGGGGATCACTCTACCGACCCAGTGGAACTTAAACAGCCACAAACGTTCGGCCGGAGCTACACCCGGGCTGCTTCCCAACGTGGAGGTATGAGTGGCCGGTCGATACGATTCCCACCGGTGCGTGTATCGCTCGGGTGGCGGCCCCGGTACAGGCTGCTGGCGCTGTCGCGGGTCGGCCTGCTGGCCGTCGCGGCGGCGGCGGTCGGGCTGGGCGCTGCCGGCGTGACCCTTGGCTACGAGACCCAGGCCTGGATATACCTGTTCGGGATGGTCGCACTGAACCTCCCGCACGGCGGCTACGAGCACTTCGCGAACCTCCGGCGCCGGGAACTCGACTTCCGGTGGCGGTATCTCGGCGCCTACCTGGCGCTCGTCGCTGGCTTCGTCGCCCTGTTTTTCATTCAGCCGGTGCTCGGGCTGGCGCTCGCCATCTGGGTGGCGGTGGCGAAGGGGGGGCTCGGCGGGGTGTCGGTGCTCGACGCGACCACGGGGACCGACCACCTCCGCACGCGGCCCCAGCGCCTGCTCGCGGCCGCAGTCCGCGGCGGCGCGGTGATGGCCGTCCCCATCTTCGCCTGGCCGGACACGTTCCGGATGTTCAGTCATTACATGGTGAACATCTTCCGGCCCGGCGCGCTCGCCGCGGTCGCCCCCTACTTCGAGGTGACCCGGTGGCTGGTCGGCGGCGGCTGGGCGCTGGCCGCCCTCGCACACATCGGGCTGGGCTACGCCCGCGGCGGCGGCCGGTCGTGGCTGGTCGACGCCGGCGAGACCGTCCTGCTGGGGGGCTACTTCCTCGCCGTTCCGGTCGTCGTCGCTGTCGGCCTCTACTTCCCGCTGTGGTACTCGACCCGGCAGGTCGCCCGGTCGCTGGCGGTCGACGGTCGGCGGCCGGCGGAGGGGCCTGACCTGCTGGAGTTCGACCGGCCGGAACACGTCACGCTCGCGGCCGGCGGCCTCCTGCTCGCCGGCGCCGTGCTCACCTTCCTCATCGCGGGCGTCCTGTTCCGGGTCGTCCCGCAACCGCTCGGCGGCGCGCCCCTCGCTATCGGGGCGGTCGCCTTCTGGAGTGTCTTCGTGAGCATCATCGCGCTCCCCCACGTGGTGGTCGGCTCGCTGCTCGACCGCGAGGAAGGGATCTGGTTCGTCCCGTGACTCACCTGTCGCGAGTGGGTCGCCGCAGGCGGACCCGAAGGACGGAGCTCAGTCGTCGGCGGGCGCCCGCGTCGTCATGTCGACGTCCTCGGCGTCGACGCCGAGTTCGTCGATGGCGGCCTGAGCCGCGCGCTTGCCCGACAGGAGCATGGCGCCGAAGGTCGGCCCCATCCGCGGGAGCCCGTAGGTGGTCGCGGTGGCCATCCCCGTGACGACCAGCCCGTCGTGGGCGAGGCCGGTGTGCTCGACGACCGCATCTTCGGACTCGCCGACCCACATCGAGTCGTGGCCCGGCGAGTCGTGACCGGGGGCGCCGTAGGAGTCGTCGCCGGTCTGGTCCATCCCGGTGTTGTGTTCGTCGGCGTGCTCGATGCCCGGCGCGTTCAGAACGCCCCGCTCCTGGAGCTTGGAAACGGCGACGGCGTCGTGGCCGGTGGCGTCGATGACCAGGTCCGCCTCAACGGCGATGGGGTCGACGCAGGTGATCTCCCGGGGCAGCGCGTGGACGGGGGTCCAGTTCATCACGATCCCCCCCACCCTGTGGTCCTCGCGGACCACGATGTCGGTGAACTCCGTCATGTTCTGCATCTTCGCGCCGGCGTCGCAGGCGGCCTTGATCAGGCCCGAACAGGCCTCCGGCCCGTTGGCGACGTACAGCCCCTCGCTGTCCCGGGACTGCTTGTAGTCGACGTCCAGGCCGTCCAGCACGTGGTGGGCGGGCGACCGTACCGTCACCTTGTTCATCAGGAAGCCGCCGAGCCAGAACCCGCCGCCGAGGTAATTGTTCTTTTCGACGACCATCGTCTGGACGCCCCGCTCGGAGAGTTCTTTGGCGGCCATCAGCCCCGAGGGACCACCGCCGACGATGATCACGTCCGAGTCCGAGAAGTGCATGAACTCCTCGGTCCACTCCTGGCCGATCGCCCGCGTCACTTCCGCCTCGCCGACGTCGCTGAACTGACCGTACTCTGAATCGCTCATACAACTTGGTGGTACTACCGAGAGATGAATAAGTGCTTTCATCCAGTAGATGCCGACAGCGGGGCAGTCTGTGGGCGCAGTCAGGGCCAGGGGCGCGGGCCGTCGGGCCCGAAGACCGTGTCGCCGGTGACAGCGGAGACCGCCCACGCCCGCCCGGGCTCGCTCCCGGCGGGGAAGACGTGCTCGGGGACAAGGGGCATCGCAACAGGGGTGTAGCCGGCGCGGCGAAGCGCCGTCACGCCGCCGAAGGCATCGACAACCTCGTCGCGTTCGGTGACCTCGAAGCGTCCGGCCGCGTTGCGGCTGTAGGCGTACCGGAACGAGGCCCGGTCCGGGCCAGCCAGCGCGTCGACGTGCTCGAGCACCGCGGCCACCTCGTCGGCCACCGAGAGTTCCAGACGGGGACGCTCGGCTCCGGCGTCGACCTCGCGCCACTGCAGGCGCTCGGGCGGGGCACGCACGCAGGCGTAGCTGCCGTCCGAGAGGGGTACGCGGTCGGGCCCGCTGTAGAAGCGCCGTCCCGCCGGCTCGTCGGCCGCAAGCGCCGTCGGCGTCTGGAGCACCGACGCTACGAGGCGGGCCAGCGCGTCGCCGCCGCCCGGTGCGGGGACGACGAACAGACAGTCCCGACCTGCCGCCAGCGCGCTCGCCAGCCGGGGGACGACGGCATCCGGTCCGACCGTATCCTCGCCCAGGGGTTCGATAGCAACCGTTCGAGGGTCGCCGACCAGGCCGGCTGCCCCCTCCGTGGGGGTGGCGACCGCCGGCGCGTCGGCCGGCTCCGGGTCTGTCCGCACCTCGTAGCCCGCCCGCTCACACAGCTCGACCCCCCGCTCCAGTACCGACGGGTAGACGACCATCACTCCCCGTACGGCCTGGAACAAAAAGACGACGATGGTCGGACCGGGCAACGGAGCGCCCGCGTCAGCGGAGACAGCGCGTCCGGTGTGTACGGATGCTGTCGAGACAGGCTGCGATGTCCGCGAGCGCGGGACAGTGTGTCTCCAGCCCCCCGTAGAGATACCGGACCAGACTGTCGGCCTCGAGGCCCGAGACGGCCGCGGTCGACCGGCCATGCAGCAGCTCCTGGCGCCGGTCCAGAAGGTCGGTAGACCGCTTCTCGGCCGCCTCGAGCTCCGCGTCGATTGCCGCCAGCTCGCCGCTCCGGGTCGCGTCCGATATCCGCCGGCCGAGGTCGTAGACCGACCGCTCGAGTTCGTCGAGGTCGGCTTTGACTCCCTCGAGGGAGTCGCGCTCCCGTTCCAGGATGCCGACCAGTCCCTTCCGGCTGTCGCGGGCCTCGCCGGCAGCCTCGAGGACGGCACGCTCGACGACAGGAACCGGTGCGGCCCCGCTGACGAGCTGTGCGGCCACGGCTTCGCCCAGCTCCGCCGCCGCGTGCTCGGCCAGGCTCTCGCCGTACTCGCGGTCGTAGTGGGGGACTGCCATCACCGTCTCCCGGTAGGCCGTCCGGACGCCGTCGAGCCCGTCCGGCGCGTCGCCCGTGACCAGCGTGGACTGTGCCGGAACGGCTCCGCTCGCCTCCGGCACGGTTTGCCCGACTGCCTCGGCGGCAGGGGGGTTCACCTGGAGGTCCCCGACCCGCCGGAGGAAGCGTTCGAAGGCGTCCCGCTCGCGCCGGAGCAGTGCGGCCTCCGCCTCGACGACGTCAAGCGCACGCTCGATGTGTGGCTGTTTCGTCCCGGTCATCCTCGCCGCCCCGGACGGCGCTGTCGGTCCCTTGAGTGGCCGGTTCCCATCACCGTAGACGTGCCCGACCGGGAGAAAAAACGCTGCTATGAGAGGTACGTGCGGGCACACCCTCCCACCGGTCCGGACGTACGGCTCGCTCCCACTATTGAGGGCTATATACCGGAGCTACGCCGGGAAAATACCGGGGCAGCGGACGGTTCCGGGAACGACTCCGGACTCAGCAGGCCGGGAGCAATCCCCGCGCCCGGGACGCCAGACCGCCCCCATCAGCGTCCCCGGTGCCGGGTACGTCGACTGTCCCGTTCCCTCTCGCGTCAGCGCCGGGGACCGGTCCACGCTCCGGCCCGCCGGTCGCGTCGGCCGGTCGGTCGTCCCCGCGGTCGACCACCTCGGCGGGGTTGCCCGCGACCGTCGCGCCCGCGGGCACGTCGTCGACGACCACGGCGCCGGCCCCGACGGTCGCACCCGCGCCGACGGTGATGTCGCCGACGAGCGTGGCGTTCGCGCCGAGGGTCACCCCGTTGCCCACGGTCGGGTGTCGTTTCACAGGCCGGGGGTCGTCCCCGCCCAGCGTGACCCCGTGGAACAGGTGGACGTCGTCGCCCACGACGGCGGTCTCGCCGACGACGACGCCCATCCCGTGGTCGACGAACACCCGCCGGCCCAGCCGGGCGCCGGGGTGGATCTCGACGCCGGTCACCAGCCGGGCGAACTGTGAGAGGACGCGGGCGGCCAGACAGAACCCCCGCTCCCAGAGTGCGCGGGCGAGGCGGTACGCCCAGACGGCGTGCAGGCCGGGGTAGGTCAGCACCGCGGGCACGCTCCGGGCGGCGGGATCTTTCTCGAGTGCTGTGCGAACGTCCTCGACGACGTATGTGAGCGGGTTCGGCATGGTTCTGGTGACTGCTGTCAGTCGGGCCAAGCAGTGCGCACGGATACCGTCCGACTGGGAGCCGGACGGGGTCCGGGTCAGCAACAACAGCAGTGAGCGGCGGCTGCCTGGCGGGCGGCCTGCGAACCGGGGACGGCGGTGTCCGCCATGTGCGTAGATACGGCAGACCGGCTGGTAAGCGTTGTGGCGCGGCCGTCCCGGGCGGGTCGACACTTGCCCGCTCTCTCGTTCACTCCAGCTCCCCTTCGCGGACCGCCCGCTCGGCGGCGGCGCGGGCGGCGTCGGGGTCGAACTCAGTCACGGTGGCTTCCAGCTCCTCCCGGCTCGCGTCGGCCAGGTCGCGGGCGTGGGCGGTCATATTCGGGACCGCCCGGATGATGTTGTCGACGATGGGGATGGCGGCCGCCTGTGCCGACCGGGACATCGGGTTCAGGTCGATGACGACCTCGGTTTTGCCCATCGCAGTCAGCGCCTCCGCGCGGTCGCCGTCCTCCAGCGGGACGACCACGACGTCGGCGTCGTAGATCCCATCGGCGTCGACCTTCGCACGCTCGTGGTCGAGCCCGGGAATGCGGGCGTCCGCGGTCAGCCCCTTTACCTCCTCCGCGCCGTGCTCGCGGAGGTGGTCGGCGATGGCCGCCATCCGCTCCTCGGTCCGATTGAACAGGTTGACTTCGATGTCGGCGCCGGTCGTCTCGGCGAGCTCGACCACCTCGCCGGGGACCAGCGCGGCGACGTTACCGTTGACCGAGACGACGGGGTGGTCGGCGAGCAACAGCTGCGCGGCGGCGGCGCGGGCGGCCTCGTCTGCACTCGGGAGCGTCTCCTCGCCGAGCAGGTAGTCGAAGGCCTCGCCCCGCCCCTGGGCGATCAGCCCCTGCGGGCTGGTGATCCCCCGCTCGACGCCGTCCTCGATCCGGTGGCGGGTCAGAAGCGACTCGTATCGGGGGTGGCTCTCGGGGATCTCCTCCATACCCGAACCCGGCCCGGCCCGGATAAAAAGCCGTCCCCGCAGGGCGGCGCGTCTGGGCGCAGCCTACTCGTCCAAGTCGATGTCGCCGCTCCGGTCGGACTCCCGGAGGACGAACGGACCGATGGCCAGCGTCCGCTTTGCGACCGTCGCGATCCGGAGCACGTAGGAGAGCAACAGCATGAAGGGGACGAGCGCGAGGGCGACCGCACCGCTGACCACCCAGAGGAGGTTGCCCACGCCGAGCGTCGTCCCGGTAACCGTTCCCGGGTCGTCCACGAACAGTATCATGCCGACCGAGACCAGAAGCGCCGGCACGGCGGCGTAGAGGATCGCCCGCGAGAGGTTGACGATCTCCCACTGGAAATAAAGCGTCTTGAAGTGCTCGCGAGCCGGGCCGAAGAAGGTCAGCGCCTCGGTCAGCCGGTCGAGCGCCCGGTCGGCCTCCTCGGAGAGGTCATGGGTGTTCCGGATCCGTCGGGCCTCGTAGACCTTCCAGGAGTAGTTGTAATCGAGCGCGGCGGCGAGCACCCCGAAGGTGCCGAACTGGGCGTCGGCGAGGCGGCCGGTCACCGCGTCGGCGTTGCCCTCGATGCTGTCGACGAGGCCGTCCACGCGCTCGCGGAGGCGGTCGTCGTCAGCCTCCGCGACGGCGTCGGCGAGGTCGGCCGCCCGCGCGCTCGTCGCATCCACGACCGACTGGAGGAAGGCGGCTGGCTCTGGCGGCGCGGCCGGCGCGTCGATGGCTCCCTCGACGTCCTCACGGAACGCCATCGCCTCGTCCATCCGCTCGCGCTGGTCGCCGACCGCGCCGAGTTCCTGGGAGAGCACCAGCTGATTCAGCGTCACGACCAGCGTCACGCCGGTGATGATGGCGGTCAGAAAGCCCTGGAAGGTGGTCTCGATGGGGTCCTTGTCGCCGACCGCCTCCGGGAGCGGCGAGGGGTCGAGCGTCCCCAGCACCACGAGCGCGAGGAAGGTCACGACGACCGGGACCGCGGCGACCACCCGCCGGTCCGCGTCGAGCAACACCCACAGCTTCACCCGGCTCTCACCGGCCCGTTCGCGCATCCTGTCCGCCGGCTGGTCGCGCTCGGAACCGCCCATACGTCCCCCGGACGCGGCGCGCGAATAAATCCACGCCTGGGTTCGGCGAGCGGGCGCCGACCGGCGGCTACCCCTCGAGCAGCTCGACAGCCGCGCCGGGGTGGAGCCGGCAGGCGGTGCCGTCGTAGCCCGCATCCGAGAGCCCGCACCCCAGCGCGAGGACGGTCTCGCCCCCGACCGCCATCGTCGCCGAGCCGTCCGCCGCCGCGACGTCCTCGATGACGCCGCGGGCGCGGTCGGTCAGCAGGCCGGTCTCCCGGACGAACCGCCGCGAGGCCTCCATGACCGTCGACAGCGTCGGGTCGCGGACGACTGCGGAAAGCGCGCGCTCGCCGGCCGCGGTCAGCTCGTCGCCGGCCACGGGCAGGGCCTCGCTGTCTCCCGGGACAGTGTCGCCGCCCGGCTCGCCGAGTGCGTGGTACTCCACGCGGGCCGGCTCGGGGATGGCGTCCACGACGTTCTCGTGGGGTCCGCCCGGCTCCAGCCGGACTGGCGCGCCCCCGCGGGCCGCCCCGACCACGTCCCCCCGGCCGGTCCCCGCCTGCACCCTGGCGCCGTGGGCGACCGTCACGAGTTCGTTGACCGAGAGCCCGCGGTCCAGCGCGCGGTTCGTCGCCAGCGCGGTGCCCAGCGCCATCCCGCCGGAGACGCCGAGTCCGACCCCACGCGGGAGGTCACTCGCCCCGCGGACCGCGACGCGGGCCTGCAGGGCGTCCAGCACGCGCTCGACGGCGCCCAGCTCGACGGGCTCGCCGTCCAGTTCGACCGAGCGCTCCCCGGCCGGGCGGACGGTGACGGTCACGCCGTCCGAGAGCGCCAGTCCCGCGCCCCGCGAGCCGGCCTTCGTCGGGTCGTCGTGGCGGTCGACGGTCGCGAAGCCGGCCGCGTGCCCGGGGACGAACGCCCGCGCGGGCTCCGGGTCCCGGCTGCTTGCCATACCCCGGCTGTGGCGGCCAGCCACATAACCGTTTGCGCCCGCCACCCGGTGGCTGGCTCCCCCCTCCCGCGCCCGGAAGGCTTACGTATCACAACGTGTCACGGTGTATTATGCCGACGGTGAGCGTGCGACTCTCCGAGGAGGAAAAGCAGCGGCTGGAGGACGCAGCCGACCTGCTCGGCCAGGACCGCAGCAGCACCCTCCGGCAGGCGATGGCCGAAGGGATCGACACGCTGCGGACCCGCCACGCCGTCGAGCGCTACCAGGCCGGCGAGGCGTCGGTCGCGGAGGCTGCCCGGCTGGCAGACGCGACGGTCGGCGAGTGGCTCGAACTCGCTCACGACCGCGGGCTCACGACCCAGCTCGAGCCGACCGACCTGCGCTTCGACGCCGAGCGGGCCCGAGAGCTATGATCCTCGTCGGTCCCACCGTCCTCTACGACCTGGGGATGGTCGGCGAACTCGACCTGCTCGGGGCCTTCGACGCCGAGCTGGTCGTCCCCGAGGCGGCCGTCGCGGAGGTCGACGTCGAACCGGCGGAGACCAACGTCGAGCGGTTTCTCGACGAGGGCGCGGTATCTACGGCGGCCGACACCGGCGACTTCGAGGACGACGCGCGGACGCTGCTGGGGGTCGAGGGACTGACTGCCGACGCGGTGCTCGTGGCTGCGGTCCTCGCGGCCCGGGACCGCGGCGAGGACGTCGCGCTGGTCTCGGACGACCGCCGGCTGCGGGCCGTCGCCGACGGCCTGGGTGCGACGGTCACGGGAACCTTCGGGACGGTCGCCCGCGCCGCGAGCGAGGACAAGTACTTCTCGACGGCCGAGGCAAAACGTGTGGTACGACGGACCGACAGCCAGGGTCTTCAGATGACCGGCCAGCTCCGCGAGCAGGCGGTCGGCGAGGTCGAGTAGTTCCCTCGAGGGAAAATCCTACGGCGAGAGTCGCTGCCGGTCTCGCGGGAAGATGACCGCCTCCCGGATGTTCTCCAGCCCGAGCATCGTCATCACGAGCCGCTCGGCGCCCAGCCCCCAGCCGGCGTGGGGCGGCATCCCGTAGCGGAACATCTTGGTGTAGTACTCGAAGGCCTCGGGTTCGAGGCCCTGCTGTTCGAACCCCTCGATCAGGTGCTCGTAGCGGTGTTCGCGCTGGCCCCCGGAGACCAGCTCCAGGGAGGGGTGCATCAGGTCGAAGCCCGTCGACAGCTCGGGGTCGTCGTCGTGGTCCTTGATATAGAACGGTTTGATCTCGCTTGGCCAGTCGGTGACGAAGTAGTGACGGCCGACGTCCTCGCCCAGCGCGTGCTCGGCCTCCGTCGAGAGGTCGTCGCCCCAGACCAGCTGCTCGTCGAGTTCGCCGGTGGCGTTGACCCGCTCGATGGCCTCCTGGTAGCTCAGCCGGGGGAAGTCGACCTCCGGGACCGAAAAGTCCTCCAGCCCGAGCGTCTCCAGTTCCTCGGCGCAGTTCTCGGCGACCCCCTCATAGGCCGCCCGGACGACCGCCTCGCAGGCGTCCATCGCGTCGGTGTGGTCGTAGAAGGCCGACTCGAAGTCGATGCTGGTGGCCTCGTTCAGGTGGCGGGGGGTGTTGTGCTCCTCCGCCCGGAAGATCGGGCCGACCTCGAAGACCCGCTCCAGGCCGGAGCCGACCATCAGCTGCTTGAACAGCTGGGGGCTCTGGTTCATGAACGCCTCCCGGCCGAAGTAGGTGACCGGGAACAGCTCCGTCCCGCCCTCGGTGCCGGTGGCGACGATCTTCGGGGTGTTGATCTCCGTACAACCCAGGTCGCGGAACTGCTCGCGGACCGCCCGGAGCATCTCCGCGCGGACCTCGAAGATGGCCTTGACCTCCTCCTTGCGGAGGTCGAGCGTCCGGTTGTCGAGCCGGGTCGAGAGGTCGGCGTCGACCTTCCCCGAGGGGTCCAGCGGCAGTTCGGGGTCGGCCTCCGCGACTACCTCCAGCGAGTCGGGGACGACCTCGACGCCGGTGGGAGCCCGCTCTTCTTCCTCGACCGTGCCCTCCACGCGGACGACACTCTCGCGGTGGACGCTCAGTCCAGTGTCGACGAGGTCGTCGTCCATCTCGTCTTTCTCGAATTTCACCTGGATCTTGCCCGACTTGTCCCGGAGGATGAGGAAGGCGATGCCGCCCAGGTCCCGGACCTCGTGGACCCAGCCGGCGACGGTCGCGTCCGTGCCGGGCTCGGCGTCGGCTGCGTAGGTGCGGTCGTCCATGGACGCGGGTGAGGGCGGCCCGGACTTAAGGCCAGTCTTTGTGACTCGGCAGAGCGCGTCCGGCCGTGGCTCGCGACCCCGTTCCTGTCTGCTGACACCAGAACCGGACCTTTAACTACCACATCGGCGAATCCCGGGGTATGTACCAGGTACTGGTGCCCATCGACGACAACGTCGAGCGCGGCCTGTCACAGGCGGAGTTCGTCGCGAACCTCCCGCGGGCGAACGAGGAGGTCAAGGCGACGCTGACCCACGTCCTCCAGACCGAGGGCGCGGACCTGCCCGAGCCGATGGCCACGCCCTCCCGGGTCAGAGCCGTTCGAGAGGCGCGTGACTCCCTCCAGGACGCGGGCGTCAAAACGGAGATCCGCGAGGCCGACGTCCCGCCCGCGGAGGGGATCCGCGAGCTGGCCGAGAACATCGACGCCGACCTCATCGCGATGGGCGGGCGCAAGCGAAGCCCCGCCGGCAAGGTCCTCTTCGGCAGCGTCACCCAGTCCGTCCTTCTGAACACCAACCGCGCGGTCGCCGTCACCGGCCGCCGGGAGTGAGCGGCCCCGCGACTTTTCGGCCGCGAACGGCTCAGGGCCGGCGCCGGCCCTCGGCACCGACGGCCGCGGCGTAGCCGGAGAGCAACGGCAACAGGTCGGTCCCTCCGGCGTCGAACCCACCGAACAGCGCCGCCATGTCCTCGACAGCCCCGCCCAGCCCCGCGCTCCGGAGGTCCGCCGGCGTGGTCCGCGGCGTGTAGGCCAGCCGCCCGACGAAGTCCTCGACCAGCCGGTCGGCCTCCTCGCGGGCGGCCGCCAGCGCCTCCTCGTCGGCCGTCACCGCCGCCCACCCGGCGTCGAGGGCGGCCGGCCACTGTGCGAGACACCGGTAGATGCTCGGAAGCCCGCCGCCTCGTGGTCGTAGACCTGCGCGCTCGTGTCGAGGGACATAGTCGACGTACACCCGCCCGGGGAATAAGGATGAGTGCCGGCTGCGCGCCCGGGACCGGCGCCAGCCACGCGCCCGGGCCGGCGGCTCAGGCGGCCTCGACCTGCTCCTGCCACTCACGCAGGCGGTCGGCGGAGACGCCCTGGAGGTCGTCGGCCACGGTCTCGGGGTCGATCGTCTGGAGGTCGTCGGGCGACTCGACGCCGGCCGACGCGAGTTTCTCGGCGGTCGCGGACCCGACCCCGTCGATGTCTTCCAGGTCCTCGACGGCCTGCTCGGCGCGGTACTCCCGGTAGTTGCAGACCGGACAGCCAAGCTCCCAGGGGTCCTCGCCGTCGTGTACCACCAGTTCGGGCAGGTCGTGCTCCTCGCAGTAGGTGTCGGTCACCTCGATCTCGCCGTTGCGGGGCAGGGGCAGCGAGTACTCACACTCCGGATATCTGGTACAGCCGGCCAGCCGCGAGCCCGACCGGAGGTGTTTGACCGCCAGCTCCCCGCCGTGCGTTTCGGCGGCTTCGCCGCCTCCACCTCGTTGCTCCTCCGGAGCAACGCTCTCCCCGCACTCCGGACACGGCCCGATCACCTCGTCGTCGCTGTCGTCGGCCTCGGCGGCCGCACACCGCGGGCAGCCGTGGACGAAGGTGTCCCGGCCCGCGAGCATCTTCACGTGGCGGGTGTCGTGTTCCTCGCAGACCTCGTCGAGCACCAGCGGCTCGCCCGTGCTCGGCAGCGGCAGCGTGAACCGACAGTCCGGAAAGCCGTCACAGCCGACGAAGTAGGAGCCGTCACGGGACTGCCGGACCAGCAGGTCCTCGCCACACTCCGGACAGGGGCCGAGCCGGCGGTCGGCCTTCAGCGACTCCTGGAGGTGGTCGCCGACCGCCTCCCGTGACGCCCGGAGCTCCTCGAACACCTCCTCGAGCATCTCCCGGGATTCGGTAGTCACCTCCTCCAGAGTGGCCTCGCCGCTCGCGATGGCGTCCATGTCCGCCTCCAGCTGGGCGGTCATCTCCTCGTTGACCACGTGGTCGGCGAACTCCTCGGCGGCCTCGACGACCGCCTCCGCCAGCCTGGTCGGCCGGGGCGGGTCCCCCTCGATGTAGCCGCGGTCGTAGAGCTTCTCGATGGCGTTGTGGCGTGTCGACTTCGTCCCCAGTCCACGAGATTCCATTTCTCGGATAAGTCTGGACTGGCCGTACCGGCGTGGCGGCTGGGTCTGTTTCGCCTCGAGGCGCGCCTCCGCGACGTCGAGGCGGTGGCCCTCCGAGACGTCGGGGACGACCGTCTCGCTGGTGCTCGGGTAGGGGTAGACCTCGTGGTAGCCGGGCTCGACCAGACGCTTGCCGTTGGCCTTGAGCTGGCAGCCGTTCGCCTCCGCGACCACCCGCAGGTGGTCCCAGGTCGCCGGCTCCGCGACGGTGGCGAAAAAGCGTCGGACGACCAGCTCGTACAGCTCCCACTCGTCCTCGCTCAGGTCCCCGCGGTCCGGTACCTCGCTGGTGGGGTGGATCGGCGGGTGGTCCGTTGTCTCATCCTCGCCCTCCGTGGGCTCGATGTCCTCGAGGTCGAGCAGCGACTCGGCGTCCTCGCCGAACGCGCGGCTGCCCACGAAGGCATCGAGTAGATCCTCCGGGTCGAGGTCTTCGGGATAGACGGTGTTGTCGGTCCGGGGGTAGGTGAGATAGCCCGCGGTGTAGAGTTCCTCGGCGACCGACATCGCGCGCTGGGCTGAGTAGCCCAGCGAGCCGGCCGCGGAGATGAAGGCGGTGGTGTTGAAGGGGGCGGGCGGGTCGTCAGTCCGGGTGCGGCGGCGGACGCTCGTCACCTCGGCGGCGCCGGCGGCTTGCAGGCGTTCGTGGGCCGCCTCTGCGGCTGCCTCCTCCCGGACCCGCTCGGCCTCGGTCCCGTCGTCGTCGTAGAAGTACTGGGCCTCGAAGGACTCGCCGTCCCGGCTCAGGTCGGCGAACAGCTCCCAGTAGTCCTCGGGGTCAAAGGCCTGGATCTCCCGTTCCCGGTCGACGATCAGCTTCAACGTCGGCGACTGCACTCGACCCACGGAGATGAAGTCGTTGCCCAGCTGGCGGGCCGACAGCGAGAGAAACCGCGTGAGAGCGGCGCCCCAGACCAGGTCGATGGTCTGGCGGGCCTCCCCCGCGGCCGCCAGGTCGAAGTCGATCTCGTCGGGCTCGGCGAAGGCCTCCCGGACCTCCCGGTCGGTGATCGAGGAAAACCGGACGCGGTCGACGGGCGCGTCGGTCTCCTCCCGCACCAGTTCGTAGGCCTCCTTGCCGATGAGTTCGCCCTCGCGGTCGTAGTCGGTCGCGATGGTGACCCGGTCGGCCTCGCCGGCGAGTTCGCGCAGGGTGCGGACGATGTTCTCCTGGGTCGGCTCCGTGACGACATCGGCGTCGACCAGTTCGACGGGCTCGACGTCCCGCCAGTTCTCGTACTCCGGGGGGAAGTCGACGCCGACGACGTGTCCCGAGAGGCCGACGACGCGCGTGTCGCCCCAGCGGTAGACGCCCACGCCGTTTCGCCGCTCGGCGTCGGCACTGCCCTCGCTGAGTATCTCCGCGATCCTGCGGGCGGCGTTTTCCTTCTCCGTGACGATCAGCTCCACCGCCGCTCACCTCCTGTCATCTACCCGTCCCTACCGCCTGCTCGGCTAAAGCCTTTCGGGAACCGCAGGATAGCGCGGGTGTGCGCGGGATGCGGGCGGGTACACGAGCAGGCGTGCGGGCGGGTGTGGACACGGGCGCACCCGAGCGCACACGCGACGACTTGTCAGGTCCGCGGGCCGCGGCCGACCCCGCGGGCCTCGCGCCGACGCCTGTTCAGTCGGCCGCCGCGGCGTCGACCCCGGAGGCGGAGCCGGGGAGCCGGCAGGCGTCCTCGGCGCTTCGTATCGCGCTCCCCGTCAGGAGGATGACACTCGCCGACAGGAAGAGGCCGCCGACGGGAGAGGTGGGGTCGAGGAAGGCCCAGTAGACCGGGCTGGCGGCAGTCCCGAAGGCCGCGCCGACGACGCCGTACAGCGCGGGCGCACAGCAACAGCAGGCGGTCGCACCGGAGGAAGCAAGCGCCCCGGCCATCGCCCGCGGCGACCCGCTCTCTCCCCGGGACCACTGGCGGAGGACGAGCCCCGCATTGAGCGCCACCAGCCCGCCCAGCACCGCGAGCAGGACCAGGGAGCCGACGGAGACGTAGCCCGCCACCGGAACGGAGGGGGCGTAGAACTCGACGGCCGGCCAGTAGACCAGCGGCGAGGCCACCCCCTGGACGGTCAGGAAGGCGTGGTCGGGCAGGCCGACGCCGGTGTCGGGGTTGAGTGTCAGCGTCCCGGAGGAGACCGCGAAGAAGACGGTGAAGATGAGGAAGGTCAGTCCGGCCCCGACCCGCGCTTTCCGGTCCGCGAGCGCCCGCCGGAGCCGGCTGCCGGCATCCCGGGCGAGGACGTACGCGACGACGAGCGGCAGGCCGAGCACGACCAGGTAGCCCAGCGGGTGGGTCAGCCCGCCGTTGGGCATCACCGCCGGGTAGGCCGTCCACGCCGCCAGCAGCCCGCCGAGTGCGACGTACCGGGGACGATCGGGCCAGCGCCAGCGCACGACGGCCAGGCTCCCCAGCGCGAGGAGAACGGCGACGCCGACGTTCAGGAAGGTGAACCACTCGCTCCAGGCCGGGGCGACCTCCGGCGTGACCTGGATCTCGACGAGCCCGATCCCCCCGCCGACCAGAAAGAGCGTCCCGGCGCCGATAGCGAGAGCGCCGAGCTCGCGGCCGCCGCGGCGGACCGCCCGGACGCCGAGTCCGACGCCGGCCAGCCCCACGAGCACCAGGAGGAGCAACACCCAGTGTGGCGTCCCGGCGTGTGTCGTTCCGGCGTGGGCCGCCGCAGGACTCGCGAGGCCCGCGAGGACGGGGACGGATAGCGCCGCGGCCAGAGCGCGGCGGGTCGAGTGCATGTCCGGGGTTACGCCAGCGCGGAAAAGACGGTTACGATGCCTCCATTCCGGTGCAGGGTGGTGGCCAGACCGCGGGTCACTAGAGCCTCGTCCCGGGACGGCACGGCCGGTCCCGAGGTTCAAGTACGATGGCGGCCAAGCGTCTGTATGAGCCAGGTAACGAGAGGAATCGTGCGGGAGCTGCACGACGAACCCCACCTCGAGGGGCGGCGGCTCACCGTCCAATTCCTCAAAACGCAGGTCGAGGACCGGGAGCTCGACCCCCGAACTGTCGCGGACCGTCACGACATCGACGTCGCGGACGTCTATCGGGCGCTCACCTACTATTACGACCATCCTGACGAGATGCGAGCGGTCGAGAACCAGCGGGAGACCGCCATCGAGAACCACGGACATCTGACGACCGACCCGGACGACGTCCGCAGCTGATGGCGTACCGGATCTTGGCCGACGAAAACGTCGAGCGAGCGACGGTCACGTACTTGCGAAAGCTCGGCCACGACGTCGAAAAGGTCGACTCCGTAGCGGAACTCGGATTCGGTGCCGAAGACGAGGCGGTAGCGCGGTACGCCCGCGAACACGAGCGGCTGATCCTCACCCAGGACGACGACTTCTTCGTCGAACGTGACGTCAACAATACCGCAGGGCTCCTCTTTCAGAGGGACCAGACACTGTCCGCGCGCGAGGTTGGTGATATCATCCACGAGATCGCCCAGTATCTCGACCAGTCCGAAGTCTCTCTCGAGTACGTCAGCGAGAACTGGCTGTAACGCGACGGAGCGTCCCGGACGTTCCCCGCGGTGGTGTGCTCGGTCCTCCGGCGACAGAACTTCCGTGTCTTTGCTGCGCCGCTCAGACCACCCGATTCTCCAGATCCTCGCCGCCCTCCAGCCGGCGGACGTTCTCCGCGACGATGTCGGCCAGCCGCTCGTAGTAGTACGGCGTGTGGCCGGCGTTGTGGGGGGTGACCAGAACGTTCTCCAGGTCCCACAGCGGGTGGTCCGCGGGCAGCGGCTCGGGGTCGGTGACGTCCAGCGCGGCGCCGCCGACCCGGTCCTCCCGCAGCGCCCGGACCAGCGCGTCCGTCTCGACCACGGGGCCGCGGGCGACGTTGACCAGGACCGCGTCGTGGGGCAGGGTCTCGAGTTCGGGCCAGCCGACCAGCCCCCGGGTGGTGTCGGTCAGCGGGCAGGCCAGCACGAGGTAATCGGTGCGGGCGAGCGCCTCCTCGAACCCGGGCGTGTGGAACCCAACCACTTCGTCGGCCGGCCCGCCCTTCCCGGGCGTGTAGCGGACGCCGACCGTATCGACGCCGAAGCCCTCCAGGCGCGCGAGGACGGCCCCGCCGATGGCGCCGAGGCCGACCACCGTGACGGTACTCCCCTGGAGTTCCCGCGTCCGGTAGTGGCGCCACTCGTTGCGGCCCTGCCGGCGGCGACCCTCCAGCAAGCCCGCCGAGAACGTCAGCATCGCCCCGAGGACGTGCTCGGCGACGTTCGGGCCGTGGACGCCGGCGGCGTTCGTGACCGCGATCCCCCGTTCCTCGAAGCGGGCGGTGGGGAGGTGGTCGGTGCCGGCCCACGAGCAGGCGAACAGTTCCAGCTCCTCGGCGGCTGCGAGCACGTCGTCGTCGACCGTCCGGCCGGTCGCGACCGGAGCCTCGGTAACCAGCTCCCGCTCCTCGCTCGGCGTCCGGGCGTGGACCACCCGCCGGTCGGAGAGCCGCTCGCGCAACTGTTCGGCGTAGTCGGCCACGGGCATCCCGTGGACGCCGGTCCGCAAGACGACCAGGTCCGGTGTGTCGGTCATGCCCCGGCGTTCGGAGCCCGCCAGCAAGTAAGCTCCCCCTCTCCGGTTCGGAACCGCCGGGTCAGTCCTCGCTCGCGGCCTGCCGGTCGGCCGACCGGCGAGCGACCGCCTGCCACCGGCGGCTCCGGAAGCGGATGGCGTTGACCGCAGCCCGGCTGTACATGTCCACGAGGATCGCGGCGAAGACGGCGGTGACCCCGAGGCCGAGCCCCGGCGCGAACTCGACCCCCCCGACGGTCGCCAGCGTCAGTCCCGCCGGCACCGCGAGGACGGCGACCCCGAGCCGGAGTACCGTCCCCAGCGCCATCCCGTACAGCGGCCAGGTGGTGTCCCCGGCGCCGCGGAGCCCGCCCTCCAGGGTCTGGGCGACGCTCGTCCCGGCGATACCCAGGACGAACACCCAGATGAACGCCGCAGTGAGGTCGACCGACGCCGTCCCGAACAGGCGGGCGATGGGGTAGGCGAGAGCGGCGAAGGCGGCGCCGACGAACAGCTGGGTGACGAGCGCGACCGTCACCGTCTCCCAGCCGTAGGCGGTCGCCTCGTCCTCGGCGCCCTCGCCCAGCCGCTGGCCGACGAGCGTGCTGGCGGAGGTGGCGTAGCCCCACCCTGGGATCATCGCCAGCTGGACGATCTGGCGGCCGATGGCGAACGCGGCCACGACGGGCGTGCCGAGGACCCCGAGCAGGTACAGGAACGGAAATCGCCCGAGCGTGGCGACCAGCCGCCGGCCGGCCAGCGGTAGCCCGACCCGGAGGATCTCGCCGGCCATGGCGAGGTCGACCTGCGTCCCGCCGGGCCGGAAGCGCAGGGGGAACCGGCCCGAGAGGTAGATGGCCGTGAAGACGGTCGCGCCGACAACGTTCGCGACGGCGGTCCCCAGGGCGGCGCCGGTGATCCCCAGCCGCGGCGCGGGCCCGAGCCCGAAGATCAACACGGCGTTGAGGACGATGTTGATCGGGATGATGACGAGGTTGACGTACATCGGGG
>Ga0207714_1000302_pt1 | contig 34065 bp, 31 predicted proteins | sample PonA232FremontCA_2_FD_187270 | JGI IMG/M metagenome (GOLD analysis project Ga0207714, IMG submission 187270) | Marine sediment microbial community from Fremont, CA, USA - Pond A23 Sediment 2 (SPAdes) | ecosystem: Environmental > Aquatic > Marine > Unclassified | place: USA: Fremont, California...
CTTTTCCGTAACCTTCCGCTCGGAAAGGCGATGGTAGCGAGACGGAACGCGAGACCTCGACAGACCAACAGGCCGGCTTAGACCGTCCGGCCGCCCCTCCCTCGAACAAGGCCGACCCAAACCCAGACAAACGACCAAGCCGTCGTGGTGTGCGCGAAGTGAGGGCCATGCGAGACGCAGCGTATATGGTGGAAAGCTACGCCGGGGACATCTCGTGCGATACGGCGTGGGAGATCCTCAACGACGATCCCGGCGCGGTGCTGGTGGACGTGCGCACGGACGCGGAGTGGACCTTCGTGGGCGTGCCCGACCTGCGCGCCGTGGGCAAGCGGCCGCTTTTCGTCGCCTGGCAGCAGTTTCCGGCGATGACGGTCAACCCGCGCTTCGTCGAGACGGTCTGCGAATCGGGGCTGGGTGCGGCGGACACGGTGGTGGTGCTGAGCCGCGCCGGCGCGCGCTCGGCGGCGGCGGCCCAGGCGCTGACCGAGGCCGGTTTCCGGCGCTGCTACAGCGTCGCCGACGGCTTCGAGGGTGACAAGGACGACACGGGTCGGCGCGGCGGCCTGAACGGCTGGAAGGCGCACGGACTGCCCTGGGTGCAGAGCTGAGCCGCGCCCGAACGGGCGCAGGAAAGGGAGCGGCGGCGCACATGAGCGAACACGACGACGCCCCCGACACGGGCTTCCGGGCGCAGACCGACCTGGTCCGGGGCGGGCAGGCGCGCAGCCCGCACAACGAGACGGCCGAGGCGCTCTACCTCACCTCGGGCTTCGTCTACACCGACGCCGATGAGGCGGAGGCGGCCTTCCAGGGCGATCGTCCGCGTTACGTCTATTCGCGCTACGCCAACCCGACGGTGGCGACGTTCGAGGCGCGTTTGCGTCGGCTTGAAGGCGCCGAGGCCTGCCGCGCCGCGGCGAGCGGCATGGCGGCGGTGTTCGCGGCGATGATGAGCCAGCTCAAGGCGGGTGACCGGGTGGTGGCCTCGCGTGTGCTGTTCGGGTCGTGCCAGTACATCATCGCGGAAATCCTGCCCCGCTTCGGCGTCGAGGTCGAGTTCGTCGACGGCGCCGAGCCGGCGCGGTGGGAGCGGGCGCTGTCGCGCCCGGCCACGCTGGTGTTCCTGGAGACGCCGGCGAATCCCACGCTGGAGCTGGTCGACATCGCGCACGTGAGCCAGCTTGCCCACGCCGCGGGGGCGCGCGTGATCGTGGACAACGTCTTCGCCACGCCGGTGCTCCAGCGGCCGCTCGAGCTGGGCGCGGACATTGTGGTGTATTCGGCGACCAAGCACATCGACGGGCAGGGGCGCACGCTCGGCGGGGCGGTGCTCGGCCCGAGCGATTTCGTCGACGGGCCGCTGTTCACCTTCATGAAGCACACCGGCCCGGCGCTCAGCCCGTTCAACGCCTGGATTCTCCTCAAGGGGCTGGAGACGCTGCAGCTGCGCGTCGAGCGGCACTGCGACAACGCCCAGGCGATCGCGGCATTCCTGGCGGAGCAGCCGGGGGTGACCAAGGTCCTGTATCCCGGGTTGGCGGCTTTCCCGCAGCACGAGCTCGCCCGGCGGCAGATGGCGCGGCCGGGTCCCCTTATCGCCTTCGAGGTCGACGGCGGCAAGGAACGGGCGTTCAAGGTGCTGAACGCGCTGCACCTGGTGGACATCTCCAACAACCTGGGCGACGCTAAGTCGCTCGCCACGCATCCGGCGACCACGACGCACCAGCGCGTGCCGGCCGAGGAGCGCGCGCGGATCGGCATCGGCGACGGCCTCATCCGCCTGTCCGTGGGCCTGGAGGACGTGGAAGACCTGAAAGCCGACCTGGCGCAGGCGCTGGGGCGGTAGGGCTGGCGGGGCATGGGCCGGCCAAGATGGTTCTGCTTTTGCCCGACGGAACCCCGGAGTCTGCGCCAGCGCGGCGTTTGACGATTGTGATGCGTCAGGTGTCCTGAGTGTCGCGATGGCGCTGAAGCTTTTGCTGGAGCTGGGCCAGGGTCTTTGCGTCGGTCGCGACTCCGCCGAGCGGATGGAACAAAGCATCCTGGATGGAATCGCCTTCGATCAGAAGGTTCGGTTCCGGATGGCTCGATACCAATGGTCGTTTTGTTGAGGGCGCCTCGGGTTTGGCGGAATTCGTCGGGACGTTCAAAGAAAAGATCTGGACATTTTCAAGAACGAGGTATGCAATTTCGCCTTCTTTCGTAAAAACGGATTCCCGAAGGTAACCTTCGTAAAGGATATACGTTCGTTCGTGGCCAAGTGCGGTGAGAACGTCAGCCTTGGTGTCGCGATTCGGGGAGGCATGATCGCGCGCCAATTCCCGGATCCACAGGTGTTGGCCGGGATTTTGGAAGGTACGTGTGAAAACGAACAGTGAAACGAACCGACCCAAAAATGAAAGCCATGATGCTGCTGATGATGACATAGACGGCAAGTTGTACACTGAGCGAAAAAATTGCAGCGTAGTCTCGAGGGGGCGTGACGTCTTCGGCGATTGCTGAGAGGGTCGACGGGAATGAGCTTGCGGGCGCCGCGTAGAGCCCAAGGCGCAAAATAGTCCCGGCGGTCGTGCGGATCATGACGGCCGCGAGAAGGGCAGGTCCCGCGTCCATAAGTGGGTTCTGCGGCCAAAATCGCGGGCAGAACGATCGGAAGCGTAAAACCCACCAAAGAACGCGATACCGGGCAACAAAAAGCCGATAACGATGCGCGTTGTGGAGGCGAACGTCATTCGCTAGGCAGCGTACGGGCCGTTTTCGCGACTTGCCTCGATATGGGCGATGACATCGTCAAGCTGGGAAATCCCTATCCGTCGCACCCGACTTTTCGTGATATCGTCTAGCGTGCGCGTTCACGCGTCCCAATCCACGGCGCAACCTTGGGCACTTGCCTAGTGGCGAACGGATCGGCACGGCGCCGCTTTCATGCGCCGCCCGGGCCTTCGTCCTTCCGCAACCGCGCGTGCAGCCGGTCCAGTTCACCGCTGACACGCTCGTAGTGGCCGGCGTCGCGCACGGCGTCGAGCATGTCCGCGTTCAGGCCACCGGGCGTGCCCAGGTCGGCCAGGGCCTCGCCCAGGCGGTCGTCGCCGTCCTGCGGCCGGGTTTGCAGGTAGCCGCCGAACAGCGCCAGGACATAGCGTTCCGCCGCGCGCGGGTCGTCCAGGCGCGCGGCGAGCCAGTCGCGGATCGTCGCCAGCTCGCCCACGACGCTCGCCATGCTGCCGGCCGCCGCCCAGAACGCGCTCAGGCGCGCCTCGTCGGCCACCGGGATCACCGGGTTCGTCCCGCCCAGCAGGTGGCGCAGCACACCGGAATCCGGGTGCACCGGCAGCGGGCAGTGGCCCTGCTCCACGAAGGGCAGCGGGATGGTCGCGCACACGTCATGGGCCGGCGCCACGGCGGCCGCGAGATCGTCGCGGCGCACGCCCATCATGGTGCTGATGACCGTCTGCTCGGCGCGGAAGGTCAGCCCGCGCAGCGTGTCCAGCGCCACCTCGCCGGGCAGGCAGACGAACACGGCCCGGCTGGCGTCCAGGATCGCCTGCATGTCGTCGCTGCGCCCGACGCGGGCGGGATAGCGCGCGACCAGCTCCGCCGAGATCTCGGCGTTGCGCCGGGTGATGCGGATGCTGTGCCCGTCGGGCGATTCCGCAAGCGCCGCCACAAGGCGGCGGGCGATGCGGCCGGTGCCCAGAACGCCGATGTCCACGACCGTCCTCCTTCGATAGCTGGTGGCGGGGCGAGGATCAGGAACCGCCGGTCGTCTTGAGCATGGCCACGCCCACCACGATCAGGGCCATGCCCAGGACCTTGGGTGTCGTCATGGCCTCGCCGAAAAGCAGCGCACCGACCAGGGCCACACCCACGATCCCGACGCCGGACCATATGGCATAGACGAAGCCCACGGGCATGCTGCGCAGCGTGTGCGCCAGCAGCAGGAACGCCGCGGCGTAGCCGGCCACCACCACGACCGCCGGGCCGATGCGCGTCATGCCGTCCGAGGCCTTGAGCGCGGAGGTGGCCACGATCTCGCTGAGGATCGCCAGGACCAGAAGAATGTAGGGCAGGGGGGCGGTCATCGCTGGGTCATCTCCCGCAAACGCGCCACCACGGCGTCGCGTTCGGCCTGGGACAGCGCCCGGATGCCGAACAGGTCGTTCATCCACAGCCCGTCGGCGGCGAGCCGGACGATGATCGCGGCGACGGGGTCGATGCCGTCGCTGCGCTGCATCTCGCGCCAGTGCGCCTGGTGATCGCGCAATCGGGCGAGTCGTTCCGGATCGCTCGCGCCGGCGGCGAGAAGGGCCGTCGCCAGCCGGTCGAGCGGGTCCGCGCCCTCGGGATCCACCGCGCACGCCGCGAGATAGGCGCGCGTCCAGCGGCCCGGCCCGGTGTCGCCGGCCATGGCGTCGGCGATCCGCGCCTCCGTCAGGTCGATGAGCTGTTCGACCATGCCGTCGAGCAGGGCGTCCTTGCCGGCGAAGTGGTAGAGCAGGCCGCCCTTGCTCACACCGGCTTCGGCGGCGACGGCGTTGAGCGTCAGCCCCGTAACCCCCTTCGCCAGCACCACCCGGCCGGCCGCATGCAGGATGTCTTCGCGCCGCGTGTCCTGTGGCATCCCCCGAAACTATACCGTCCGGACGGTATAGTCAAAGGGCTTGCAAACCATCCCGCACGGCGCCGGGCGGACACAAAAGGGCCGGCCGCACGGGAGACCGCGGGGCCGGCCGCAACATGTGCCGAAAGCGTCGATCCGAGAGGGGGTATCTACTTAACCAGCTTCCCGATGGCCGCCGCGGCGTCGCACATGCGGTTCGAGAAGCCCCATTCGTTGTCGTACCAGGACATCACGCGCACAAGCGTGCCGTCGACGACCTGGGTGTCCTCGATGTCGACAGTCGAGGAATTGCTGTTGTGGTTGAAGTCGCTGGAGACCAGGGGCTCGCCGCTGATGCCCAGGATCCCCTTGAGGCGCGGCGAGGCGGCCGCATCGCGCAGTGCCTGCTTGACTTCCTCGGTGTCGGTGGTGCGGCTGGCGTCGAACTTGAAGTCCACCAGCGAGACATTGACCGTGGGCACGCGGATCGCCGTGCCGTCGAGCTTGCCGTTCAGCTCGGGCATGACGAGGCCCACCGCCTTGGCGGCGCCCGTGGTGGTGGGGATGATGTTGTCGCCCGAGGCCCGGGCCCGGCGCAGGTCCTTGTGCGCGGTGTCGACGGTGCGCTGGTCGCCGGTGACGGCGTGGACCGTGGTCATGTAGCCGCGCGCGATGCCGATGGCCTCGTGCAGCACCTTGGCCAGCGGGGCGAGGCAGTTCGTGGTGCACGAGGCGTTGGAGATCACCTGGTGCTGAGGCGCGAGCTGGTCCTCGTTGACGCCCACGACCATGGTGAGGTCGGCGCCCTTCGCCGGCGCGGAGACGAGCACCTTCTTTGCGCCGGCGGTGAGATGCTTGGCCGCGTCGTCGCGCTTGGTGAAGACGCCCGAGCACTCCAGGGCGACGTCGACGTCCAGCTCACCCCATGGCAGATTGGCCGGATCCTTCTCGTTGAAACACCGGATCGGGCCGTTGCCGACGTCCAGGCCGCCCTCGCGCACCGCGACCTCGCCCGGGAAGGCGCCGTGGGCGGTGTCGTGGCGGAGCAGGAACGCGTTGGTCTCCAGGTCGGCGAGGTCGTTGATGGCGACGATCTCGATGTCCCGGCGGCCGCTTTCGTAGGCGGCGCGCAGGACCATCCGGCCGATCCGGCCGAAGCCGTTAATGGCGACACGGATTGCCATGGCGGGGTCCTTTCGTCATCGCGCGCGATGGGGGTGAAGGGCCGGGCGCACCGCGAATGCGCGCCCGACCCGGTTGGCTGTGCGGAAGGGGTTACGCCGCGGCGGTGTAGCGGCCCTGGCGTGCGGCGCTGGTCGCCCGGGCGCGCACCAGGAAGGCCTGCTGCGCCTGGCGGGCGTTGTCGTTGTCGCCCGCCCAGGTCTGCATGGGCGCCTGCTGGAGGGCGCGCGCGTAGGAGAAGCTGAGTTCCCAGGGCGCGCCCATCTCGTCTTTCCAGCGGTTGATCGCGTCCAGGTTCAGCGTCGCCTGCTCGTCGCTCTGCCCGCCGGAGAGGAAGACGATGCCCGGCACCGCCGCCGGGACCACGCGCTTGAACGCGGCGATGGTCTCGCGGGCGACCTCATCCGGGCCGGCCTGGTTGCTCGCCTCCTTGCCGGAGAGGACCATGTTCGGCTTGAGCAGCATGCCCTCGGGCACGACCTGCTGTTCATCCAGCTCGGCGAACACCTGCGCCAGCACGCGCTCCGTGGCGGCGCGGCAGGCGGCGATGTCGTGGTCGCCGTCGATGAGCACCTCCGGTTCGACCACGGGGACGATGTCCTGCTCCTGCGCCAGCGCAGCATAGCGCGCCAGGGCGTGGGCGTTGGCGCGCATGCACTGCCGGCTGGGCAGGCCGTGGCCGACGCTGTAGACCGCGCGCCACTTGGTAAAGCGCGCGCCCATTTCCCGGTACTCGGTGAAGCGTTCGCGCAGGCCGTCCAGACCTTCGGTCACCTTCTCCAGGCCGCTGGGTGCGAGCGGCTTCGCCCCGGTGTCCACCTTGATGCCCGGTATGATGCCCTTGTCCGTCAGGTGCTGGACGAGCGGCGTACCGTCTTTGCCTTCCTGCCGGATGGTTTCGTCGTACAGGATCACGCCGCTCAGGAAGTCGCCGATACCGTCCGTGGTGAACAGCATTTCGCGGTAATCGCGGCGCGTGCGCGCCGTGGACTCCACGTTCACCTTCTCGAAGCGCTTGGTGATCGTACGCGTGCTTTCATCCGCGGCCAGCAGCCCCTTGCCGTCCGCGACGAGCTGCCGGGCGGTCTCCGCCAGCGTCTGCACGTCCATGATGTCTACCCCTCCATCGGCACGCTTTGCTCGGCCTTGCCTGCGCGGCACGCGGTCTTGCCCTCGTTCTCCGGGCGGCCGCGACCGCACCGGATCGCGGTTACAGCCAACCCTTGACCGTCTTCACCACGGCTTCGGCCGTAATCTCGAAGTGTTCGTACAGGTCCTGATACGGCGCCGAGGCACCGAAATCCCGCATGCAGATAATGGGTCCGTCGAGCGTGGTCCAGCGTTCCCAGCCGAAGCCGGACGCGGCTTCGAGCGCGACCCGCATGGCGCCCGGTCCCAGGACCTCGTCGCGGTAGTGTGCCGGCTGCTGCAGGAAGAGTTCCCAGCACGGCATGGAGACCACGGCGGTGGAGATGTTGTCCGCTTCCAGCAGCTTCGCCGCCTCCACCGCGATGGCGACCTCTGAGCCGGTGGCGAGAAGCGTCACTTGGCGCTGCTTGGCCGAGGGCACCAGGATGTAGGCGCCCAGGGCGGCGTAATTCTCCTCGGCGCCGTCGGTGCGCAGCGCGGGCAGGCCCTGGCGCGTCAGCGCGAGCACCGACGGCCCGTCGGCGTAGTGAAGCGCGTGCTGCCAGCACTCGATGGTCTCCACGGTGTCGCACGGCCGATACGTGCGCAGCCGCGGCATGGCGCGCAATGCGGCGAGATGCTCGACGGGCTGGTGGGTCGGCCCGTCCTCGCCCAGGCCGATGCTGTCGTGCGTCATGACGTAGACCACGCGCTGGCGCATCAGCGCGGACAGGCGCATGGCGGGCCGGCAGTAGTCGCTGAACACCAGGAAGGTGCCGCCGTACGGGATAATCCCGCCGTGCAGCGCGAGGCCGTTCATCGCCGCGGCCATGCCGTGCTCGCGCACGCCATAGTGGATGTAGCTGCCGGTGAAGTCGTCCCGGCGCACCACCTGCTGTCCCTTGGCCTTCGTGTTGTTGGAGCCGGTCAGATCCGCGGAACCGCCGACAAGCTCGGGCAGCTCGGCGGTGAGCTTTTCCAACACCGCCTGCGACGCCTTGCGCGTGGCCTGCTTGGGCTGCTCGGCGAACATCTGCCGCTTCATCTCGACCAGGGCGTCGTCCAGCCGCTCGGGCAATTCGCCGCGCTGGCGCCGCTCGAACTCGGCGCGCAGGAGATCGTCGGCTGCGTCCAGGCGGCGCTGCCAGGCTTCCGCGGCAGCGGAGCCGCGCGCGCCGGCCTGGCGCCATGCCTGGAGAATCGCTTCGGGGATCTCGAACGGCGCATGCGGCCAGCCGAGCTTCTCGCGCGCGCCCGCGACCTCGTCGGCGCCCAGCGGCGCGCCGTGCGTCTTCTCCGTGCCCGCCAGTGTGGGGGCGCCATAGCCGATGGTGGTCCGACACGCGATCAGCGCCGGCGCATCGGCGGCGTTGGCGCGCTCGATGGCGGCAGCCACCGCCTCGGGGTCGTGGCCGTCCACGCGCTCGCCGTACCAGCCGCAGGCCTGGAAGCGCGCGACGTGGTCCACCGAATCCGCAAGCGCGGTGTCACCATCGATGGAGATGGCGTTGTCGTCGAACAGGACGGTGAGCTTGGACAGCCCGAGGTGCCCGGCGATCGCGGCGGACTCGTGGCTGATCCCCTCCATGAGGTCGCCGTCGGAGGCGATGACGTAGGTGCGGTGGTCCACCAGCTCGTCGCCGAAGCGCGCATTGAGCAGGCGCTCCGCCAGGCTCATGCCCACGGCGTTGCCCAGGCCCTGGCCCAGCGGGCCGGTGGTGGTCTCGATTCCGGGCGCCTCGCCGAACTCGGGGTGCCCTGCGGTGCGGCTGCCGAGCTGGCGGAAGCGCTTCAGCTCCTCCAGCGTCATCTCCGGGTAGCCGGTGAGATAGAGCAGGGCGTAGAGCAGCATCGAGCCGTGCCCGGCCGAGAGCACGAAGCGGTCCCGGTCGGGCCAGTCGGGCCGGCCCGGGTCGAACTTCAGGAAGCGGGTGAACAGCACCGTTGCCACGTCGGCCATGCCCATGGGCAGTCCGGGGTGACCGGACTGGGCCTGTTGCACCGCATCCATCGCCAGGGCGCGGATGGCGTTGGCCATGTCGTCGTGGGTCACCGCGGCCGTCTCGGACGGCGCGCCGGCGGTGGGGGATAGCTGATCCATCGTGTTCCGACTTTCCGGATGTTCTGCAAAAACACAGCCCACGCGCCGTACGCTGCAGCGCACGACGGGGCAAGGTGGGTCGGAACATGCCCGGGGGGCGGCGGAGCGTCAACCGGCCGCCGGCCGGGCGCGCGAATCGGCCCCCGTTGACCGCGACACCCGCACGGCCCTACTTTATCATTCGATTGCTGCCGCGTGCGTGCCGTGCACGCGGGGCGACTCACGCCGGAACCGTGGAGCCGTGCAGGAGCGGATGTCGCGCCTTCAAGACGCCACGCAAAGGCTCGCGGACGCGGTAACGCGCCTTGAGAAGGCCGCGTCGGCCGAGGCCCTTCAGCGCGACGACCCGGAGGTCCGGGCGCAGCGCGACCGCCTGAGCGCCGAGCTTGCCGAGGTGCAGGCGGAGAATGCGCGCCTGCGCGAGACAAACGAGGCGATCGCGGGACGTCTGGACGCGGCGATCGCCAAGCTGAAATCGGTGCTGGAAGCCTGAATGGCCCAAGTTGCGCTGGACATCAACGGGCGCCGCTATGAAATGGCGTGCGACGACGGCGAGGAGCCGCGTCTGCGCCGGGTCGGCCACTTCGTCGACCAGCGGGCCCGCGCCCTGGCGCGGCAGGTGGGACCCGTGGGGGAGACCCGCCTGCTGCTCATGGCCTGTCTGATGATTTCCGACGAGCTGCTCGAGGTTACGGAGGACGCGGGCGTGCCCGCCCGCGGCAACGGCGCCGTGCCCGGTGACGGCGCCGGCGCCGAGGCGGCCGAGCAGGAACAGGCCGCGGAGGTCCTCGAAGGCGTCGCCGAGCGCCTGGAACGTATTGCCGCGCGCCTGGAGGCGTCCTAAGTTCACGCGCGGGACGTGCTGCGGGGTGCGTTGGCCGAGCAACTCCCGGGGGCGTTACTTACGTGAAAGGGAGCTGTCCCTGCCAAGGCCCTGGTCTTGGTAGCACGGCACCCACCTGGTCAGTCGGCCCGCAGAGGAGGCTGACAGGCCGACGGCTCGCGCGGCACGTCCTGCTGTCCGCGTGACGTTTGCTTCGCACCCGCGCCGCCCGCCGGATATCCCGCATGACCGAAACGCCGTCCAGCGACCCTGCTCAGGACAAAAAGCGCATCCGCAAGGAAGCCAAGCAGCAGCGCGCCCGTGCCGCAGCCGCCGCATCGGGAGCGCCGCAGCGCCTACGCGACCATATCCTGTCGGCGGTGCCGTTCCCGCCGGCCGCGCCGGTCTCGGCCTACTGGCCCATGGGCGACGAGATCGACCCGCGGCCCACGCTCTATGCGCTGGTGGAGCGCGGGCACCCCATCGGCCTGCCCGTGATGCCGGGCAAGGACCAGCCGCTCACCTTCCGCGCCTGGCATCCCGAGGACACCCTGGCCGACGGCGGCTTCGGCACGCGCATCCCGCCCGAGGATCACGCGCCCGTGGTGCCCGAGATCCTGCTGGTCCCCATGCTCGCGTTCGACCGGCGGGGGTATCGCCTGGGCTACGGCGGCGGCTTCTACGACCGGACGCTGGAAAACCTGCGCGCGCGGAATCCGCGGACGACGGCGATCGGGATCGTCTACGCCGGACAGGAGATCGACCGCGTGCCCACCGACGCCCACGACCAGCGCCTGGACCGCATCATCAGCGAGCAGGGGCCGATCCCGCTCGACCCCGGAGGCGCCTGATGCGCCTGTTGTTCGTGGGCGACGTTATGGGGCGTTCGGGCCGGCAGGTGCTGGACGCCGAACTGCCCGGCCTGCGCCGCGAGCTGCGCGCCGACTTCGTCGTGGTCAACGGCGAGAACGCCGCGCACGGCGCGGGCATCACCGAGAAGATCTGCGAGCAGATCCTCGCCGCGGGCGCCGACGTGGTGACCGGCGGCAACCACTCCTGGGACCGCCAGGAGATCTTCGGCTACATCGAGCGCCAGCCGCGCCTGCTGCGCCCGCAGAACTATCCGGCGGGCACGCCGGGGCGGGGCGCAGCCGTGTTCACCGCGTCCAACCAGCGCAAGGTGCTGGTGATGAACCTCATGGCGCGGCTGTTCATGGACCCGCTGGACGATCCCTTCGCCGCCGCGGACCGGGAGCTGGCGCGGCATCGCCTGGGCCACACGATCCACGCCGCGATCCTGGACTTCCACGGCGAGGCGACGAGCGAGAAGATGGCCATGGGCCACTACCTCGACGGGCGCATCTCGCTCTGCGTGGGCACGCACACGCACGTCCCCACCGCGGACACCATGATCCTGGACGGCGGCACGGCGTACCAGACCGACGCGGGCATGACCGGCCCGTACAACTCCGTCATCGGCATGGACCCCAGCGCGCCCATCCAGCGTTTCACCCGGAAGATCGGCGGGGGCAAGCTCAATCCCGTCGAGGATGCGGCGACGCTGTGCGGCACCTTCGTCGAAACGGACGACCGCACCGGCCTGGCTCGGCGCATCGAGCCCGTCCGCGTGGGTGGCCGCCTGAGCGCGACGCGGCCCGGGGTGTAGCTGCGCGCCGGGTCTACATCCCGCCCCCCGCAAAGATCGGGAAGGTCACGCCGAGCGCCCAGGCGAAGGCGACGCCGTTGGCGATGCCCGCGATCGCGGGATGCCCGGTGCGCCGGTAGACCCAGCGGCTGAACAGGCCGTAGAGGACGAAGCTCCCGATCATCACCGGAAACACGATGATCAGGAAGAACAGCGATTCCAGATCGAGCGCCACGGCCAGCGCGAGCGAGAGCAGGAACATCAGCTTGGTCGCCGGATACGCGCCGCGCACGGCGTTCGGCCCGCGCGTGAGCCATTCGTCGGTCACGGTGAACACCAGCGTCCCCGCCGTGAGCGCCGCGATCACGGGCCAGCGCTGGGCCACCGGGTAGAACGAGGTGACGAAGCGGTCGAGCGACCCGCCCAGCACCAGCAGGATGAAGCCGGTCATCAGCCCCGCGCCCAGGAGCACGCGCCCGAGCACCCGCGGCCGGTCGAGCCCGGCGCCCGCCGCGATCGCGCCGAGGCCCGGCCGGCCCGCGCGCCACCACAGAAGCGCCGCCGTCAGGGCACCGTAGACGCCGAAGTGCAGGGCGACGTAATCGGCCACGAGCACGGGCAGAAAGGCGGTGGGCAGCGGCCAGAGGAGCAGCGGCGTCGCCAGCGCCGGAAGGCCGCTGACGATGACGAGTTCGCGCCAGCCCGCGCCGCGCCCCAGCGGCGGCTGCGCATGGGCGCGCGGCAGGGTGTCGGCGAGCGGTCGGGCGAGCGCGACGATCGCCGCCAGGAGCAGGGCGATCCAGGGGCCGCGGGCGGCCGCCCAGCCGGCACTCTCGCGGCCGAACACCTCGTCCAGCCAGGCGCGCGCGGCGTCCACGCTGGTTTCGCTGTAGAGCACGCCCACGTGCTCGACCCAGGGCGCGACGACCAGGCGGCGCGCGCCCCCGGCCTCGCCGTTACGGTAGGTCACGTTGGGCTGCACGTCCGTGGGCGCGGTCCCGGTGACCTGCGCCACCACCTCGCGCCCGCGTTGGCGCAGGGAGCCCTCGAACTGCCCGACGATGTACTGGAGGTTGGGCGGGGACTGCGCATCCACCGTGGGCGCGTACATGGACACGCCGACCATGGCGCGCACGGCGTCGTGCTGCTGGACGTAGCGGACCAGGATGTTGCCCGCCATGGAGTGGCCCAGGACGGCCAGGCGCCCGTCGGTGTCGGCGCGCCGGCGCATGTAATCGGCGACTTCGGCGGTCTGCTCGACCAGCACCTGCGCGGCGCCGCTCTGCTCGTCGAGCGCGCCCGTCAGCGGCTGCGGATGGCGGCCGTGGCCCTTGAAGTCGTAGGTGACGGCGACGTAGCCGTTGCGCGCCAGAGTCAGGGCGAACGACGCCATCATCTGTCGCGATCCGGCGAAGCCGTGGGCGATCAGCACCGCCGGCGCGGACTCGGTCTCGGCCGCGCGGTAGACGGTGACCGGCGTCTCGCCCACGCGCACGGTCTCCCGCAGAATGCCCCGCTCGGCGGCGAAAAGTTGCCACAACGCCACGGCCATGGCGGCCAGCGCCGCGACCGCCAGAAGGCTACGCCACACCACACCGATCCGGCCCCCGACCATGACCGCTCCGCTTGCCGATGCTGTGGAGATAGCGGACCCGGGCCGGCGCGTCGAGGTGGGTGACGCGCGCCATACGTGATCCGCGGAAGAGACCCGCCGAACCGCGCTTGCGGCGTGGAGGAGCACCGCGCCACGCCGCGAGGACGCGCCGCGCATGGCCGAGCTCGTGAACGCCGTGCCGTTGTCGCTGACGAAGAGCCACGGTTTGCTGCGGCGCGTGACTCAGGCGAAACCGCTGGATTTTCAGGGAGTTATACGATAGCCGGGAGCGCGTGGCTGGGGCGGCAGGATTCGAACCTGCGAGTCACGGTACCAAAAACCGTTGCCTTACCGCTTGGCTACGCCCCATCCGGCTTGGCGGGGCGGAACCTAGCGAGCTGCGTCCGGCTTTGCAAGAGGTTGTCCCGCCGCGTGTCGCTGCGCGGGTTTCGCCGTCCGGTTGCGGCATATCGCCATATGCGCTAGCGCTTCCCCGGACCGGATCGCGCATCGCGGGAGGGGGGATGTCGGATTGGCGCGGTACGCCTGGGGAAGGGCCGTCGGTGACGCAGTCCGGCGGGGCGGCGCTGCCCGACGTCGCCGCGCGCCGGCGTCCCTCGGCCGACCCGGAGGCGCTGCGCATCGCGATCGGCGCCCGCTGCGAGGCCCTGGAGGCCGCCGCCGGAACGCAGACACCGGCGCACGCGCCCGACCGGCCGGACACATCCGGGCAGGGCCGTGCCGGGCGGTACACCACCAGGTGGCGCCACGCCGCTGCGCTTGCGGGCGTGCTGCTGCTGGCCGCCGTCGCGGGTGCGGGGGTGTATTGGACGGTACCGCGTCTTGCCCTGGGTCCGCCCCAGGCGTCCGAACCGCTCGCGACGGCCGCCCCGGATGCCCTGACGCGGGCCGAACGGCGCCGCGTCGAGCGGCTGCTGAAGCGCCTGGATTTTCGGGTGGGCGCGGTGGACGGGCGGATCGACGCGCGAACGCGCGCGGCCCTGCGGCGCTACCGGCGTTACCAGGGGATGGTCGCGCCGCACGGCCGGGTCACACCGGCGCTTCTCGCCGACCTGCGCGCCGTCGCCGCGCTCGCCGACGGCGCGGGAGAGGCCTCAGCGCCGTAGCGGCGCGGCGCAGACCCACCAGTCCGGCTGCGCCACCCGGATCTGCTCGGCGGCCGTGCGGGCGCGCGCGCCGTCGGCGTAGATCCCAAAGCAGGTCGCCCCGCTGCCCGACATGCGCGCCAGGTGACAGCCCGGCGTCGCCGCCAGGGCCGCCAGGCTGTCGCCGATGAGGGGCACCACCTGACAGGCCGGCGCCTCCAGGTCGTTGTGGCTGTCCGCCAGCCAGGCCGCGAGGCCGGCAGCATCGGCGAGCGCTGTCCCGGGCGCCGCCGCGGGCTCGCTGTACGGCCCGGTGCGGTGACGGAAAATCACCCCCGTGGGCACGGCCACGCGCGGGTTCACCAGCACCAGCCAGGCGCCGGGCAGGGCGTGGACCGGCTCGATGACCTCGCCGATACCGCTCACCCGTGCCGGCCGGCCATACCGACATACCGGCACATCCGCACCGAGTTCCAGGGCGATCGCGTCGAGCGCGTCCGGTCCCGGATCCACCTGCCAGAGGCTGCACAGGGCCGATAGCGCCGCTGCGGCGTCGGCCGAACCACCGCCCAGCCCCGCCGCCACGGGCAACCGCTTGGTCAGCGTCAGCGCGGCGCCGCCCTCAACACCACACGCATCGGCGAGCGCGCGCGCGGCGCGCAGGACGATGTTGTCCGCCTGGCCCTCAAGGTCGGCGGCGAACGACCCGTCCACGCTCAGCGACAGCGCGTCCGCCGGCTCCGCCGCGATCGTATCGGCCACGTCGGCGAAGGCGATCAGGCTGGACAGGGTGTGATACCCGTCCGCGCGCCGGCCGGTGATGTGCAGGTTGAGGTTCACCTTGGCCGGCGCGTCGCGCACCACTGCGGCCTCAGCCATCGGGCCGGTCCACGGCGTTCAGGCCGGTATCGAGTTTGCGCTCGATGCGCGCCTGGACCTCGGCGTCCGGGTCCAGGCTCAGCGCGCGGTGCCACTGGAAGCGTGCCTCGCGACGGCGGCCCACCTTCCAGTAGGCGTCGCCGAGATGGTCGTTGATGACGGCGTCGTTGGGGCGAAGCTCCACCGCCCGCTCCAGGTAACGCACCGCCTTTTCGTAGTGACCCAGGCGGTAATACACCCAGCCCATGCTGTCGACGATGAAGCCGTCCTCGGGACGCTGGTCCACCGCCTGCTGAAGCATCTTCTGGGCCTGATCCAGATTCTTCTCCTGCTCGACCCAGGAATAGGCGAGGTAGTTCATCACGTACGGCTGTTCCGGCTTGAGCGCGAGGGCGCGCTTGAACTGCGCCTCCGCGGCGTCCCAGCGGTCGGTACGCTCCAGCGCGATGCCCAGGAAATAGTGCAGGCGCCAGTGGCGCGCCTCGGTCTCGCCCAGGCGGTCGAGCGCCTTGCGGTAGGCCGTCGCGGCCGCCGCGAAGTTTTCCTCGCTGCGATGGACGTTGCCCATCCGGTAATACGGCTCGTGGCGCGCGGGCTGCGCGTCGGCGATCGCCGTCAGGGCGGCGATCGCCTCCCCGGGCCGGTTCAGGCGCTGTAGCGCCGAGGCCATGCGCAGCCTGGCCACGTAACGGAACGGTGATTCCTCGGACACACCGCGATAGGCGGTTATGGCCGCGGCGCTGCGGTCCTGGTTCTGGAGCACCTCGCCCAGCAGCATCTGCCCGAAATCGAAGTCCGGATGCATGTACAGGGACAGGCGGGCGTAGAGCAGACCCAGATCGGTCGCGCCCTGCTGGTTCAGCAGCCCGGCGATGTTGAACAACGCTTCCGCAAGCCCCTGTTCTGCGTTGTCCACCAGCCGGCCGGGCGATTCGGCGGCGTCCAGCCGCCTGCGGATGAGCTTGGCGGTGGTGCTGCCGGGGTTGCGCTTGAGGTAGGTATCCATGAGGCCGAGGGCGCGCTCGGGCTCGCCGATGCGGGCGTAGAAGTTCGCCGCGAGCCAGACCAGGCGCAGCGAGAGCACGTCGGTGTCCGCCGTGGCCGCGTCGAAGGCCTTGCGCGCCGCCTCCCGCCGACCGGAGAGGTCGTGGATCAGCGCGGCGTGGACCTGCTGGAGCAGGTCGATGCCCTGGATGCCGTCGAGACCGCTCAGATCCGCGACGTTGTCCGGGCTGTTGCCCTCCGCGAGGGCGATCCAGCTCCCCAGCAGCGGCGCCACGAGTTCGCCCAGGCCGCGGCCGGGCAGCTCGCCCAGGACCCGGCGCGCCTGGTCGAGTTCGCCGGCCCGCACGGCGGCGAGCGTGCGCAGCACCGTGGCCGCGCCGTGCTCGGCCGTGCTGCCCGGCATGCGCCGGGCCAGGCTGAGGGCGCGATCCATGTCGCCGATGCTGGCGCGCAACAGGAAGGTGCGGCGCAGCAGCTCCGGGCTTTCGGGCCGACGCGTCAGGGCCTCGCTCATGTAGCGGGCGGCGGCTTCGAGGTCCTGCTGCCGGTTGGCGAAGTGCCCGGCGAGGTAGTTGCCGTAGACCGACGCCGTTTGGGTTCCGGTCCCGTCGGCGACCGTGGTGGCGCCGGCGGCCGCGTGCCGGACGGGGTTCTCGCCGTTGCCGGTGCCGGCGGCGGCACAGCCGCAAAGCAGCACGGTCGCGAGCGCACTGGCCGCGTGCCGGGGCAGGGAAAAGCGCAAGATCACGCCAGACGATCTCCTTGTCGCCCGTGGCGCGCAGGCAGAAGCCGCGCGCCACGTGCATCGCGCCTGCAAGGCAGCATGGATGCCAGGATTTCACAAGAGGAGTGTAGGCCTATCGCGCCCGCGCAGCGAGGGCTGGTCGGGCGGTGGTGCGATCACGTCCATGTGTTAGGTTCGGCCGGGCGGCGCAGGCCACGGGACGGATGCGGCATGACCGGGGATTCGGGCGACATGGCGGCGGTGCTGGCGTGGCTGGCGGAGGCCGGCGCGGACGAGGCCGTGGGCGACGTGCCGGTGGACCGCTACGCCCTGGCGCGCGCACCCGAGCGGGCGCGGGCGCAGCCGCCGGATGGGGCGCAGGGGCGCCGTTCGGCCGAGGGTGCGGGGCGCACCCCGACGGCCGGGCGCGAGTCCGGCGGGGCTGCGCGGACGGATGCCCTTTGGCGCCCACAGGGCGGTGGCGAGCTGGTGTCCGCGGACGCCGCGCAGAGCAGCGCGCGCAACCTGGCCGAGAGCGCGACCACGCTGGCAGAGCTGCGCGGCGCCCTGGCGCGCTTCGACGGTTGCAGCCTGAAGGACACGGCCAAGCACCTGGTCTTCGCCGACGGTGCGCCCGACGCGCGTGTGGTGGTCATGGGCGAGGCGCCGGGGGCGGAAGAGGACCGCCAGGGCAAGCCCTTCGTCGGCCGCTCGGGCCAGCTTCTGGACCGCATGCTGGCGTGGATCGGACTGACCCGCGCGGAAAGCGTCTACATCACCAACGTCCTGTTCTGGCGCCCGCCCGGCAACCGCACGCCGTCGAACGCGGAGAAGGCGGCGTGCCTGCCCTTCGTGGAGCGTCATCTGGCGCTCAAGCAGCCCGACTACATCCTGTTCGCCGGGGGGCAGGCGGCGCAGACCCTGCTGGGCCGGCGCGAGGGCGTGCTCAAGCTGCGCGGGCGCTGGTTCACCTACCAGAACGCCGACCTGGCGCGGCCGGTGCCCGCCCTGGTCACCCTCCACCCCGCCTACCTGCTGCGCCAGCCGGCGCAGAAACGCCTCGCCTGGCGCGACCTCCTGGCGTTCCAGGACGCCATGGCGCAGGGCCGGAACCCGGCCGAAGATGGTGGGTGAGGGGGACGTCTCGCTGGCGCCGCCGAAAGCCGGCTCATCCACAAGGGTGAGTCAGTTATGTTTACACCGCCTTGGCGCCCTGGGGCTTACCGGGGCACGCTCTCAAGGGGCTGCAAACGGCGCTTTTGGCCGGGTTCGGCCGGGAGGCGCCTCTCGCGGGTGAGGCCGAATTATCCGCGTGGTGGGGGCGGGTTCCCTGGCGGAGTGTTTCGTTTCCTTAACACCCTCACCCCGAACTTCTGATCAAAATATCCGCTGATCAGGGGCTTGCGCTTAATGGCACATTACTTGCTTGAGTTGGGTCGTCTGCGACGGCAGGCGGGTGGACCATGAAATGGGGAAAAGCCATGAACCGCAGTCTCACGTCCGTCATCGCCCTGAGTATCGGGCTGGCTTTCGGCACCGGCGCCCACGCGGCGCTCGTCTCGGGAACGGGCGAAGGGTCGTTCTCGAATCTGCAAGGTGTCCAAGATCCGGGTTTCTTTGACGGCCCGGAATTCGCTGAGATCCGCAATACAGCGTCGAACGGAATTGATACGCGCGTAGTCTGGGGTGATCCGGGTAGTTCCGGGTTTCCCCCATTGATTCCGCCAACACCGGAAGAAGTCAGCACCCTGACAGCGATTGATACCAATTTCAGTGTTAATGTTCCCCCGAATCAGTCGAGCATTCAGGTCGGCACACTCGAATGGTTCAATGCGTCGACGGCCGCCGACCCGACGCCGAACGAATTCACGACGGATTTCGAATTCAGCGTCACGTTCACGGATCCGGACAACCAGAGCGATACCGCGAATTTCACGCTGGAGATCACGAATACCGGCAACCCGAATGCTGACACGACATCCGGGTTGACCGTCACACCGTTGGACGGCCTGAATTTCACGCTTCCTAACATCGACGTGTCGAACGTCGCGTTCAGTCTGGTCGGGCCGGGGTCGTTCGATTCCAGTACAGGACTCTGGACCAATTCGGAGGATACGACCAGCGAAATGGCGATCGTCGCCGACTTTAACGCGACATCCGTACCGACACCGGCCACTCTCGGCCTGCTCGGCGCTGGTCTCGCTGGTTTGGGGCTCGTTGCACGTCGACGCACAAATCATAAGCACTGACAACGATTCCAAACAGCTGGCCGCTGGCGGCGTCGCCGAGTGCCGCCACTTCCGCTTCGGGTCACCGGCCGAAAAGACCGCATGACGTGATGTCAGGTCTCGGGAATATCCTGACATCACGCCCCGCGGCTGATCAGTGTCAGAATTCTTTACACCTCCAAACGGCGAACCGCCGCTCCGGGTCACATCCCGAATCCTGGGCGCTGATGCGCTGCCGGCAGCTTTCGGGATGAGTCCGGCTCCCGGAAGGGTTGGCCGCCCGGTGCTTGCCGGTACGTCTCCGGAGCGGCCCGCCGGGCTTAACGGGTTGTGAATTTCCTGGCTCTTTCCTGGGAATCCGAAGGCGCGTGTTGTCGGCGCCGTAGGCCGCCAACCGGAAATAACCGCCATGTCCGTCTGGGATTCCCGCCGCGCCGCGCGGCGCTTGGCGCTCGCGCTGACCGTCGTGTTCGTGCCGAACGCCCCCGCCGATGCCGAACCGGACCCGCCCGGGCCGAACGGCGGTACCGGTGCGCGGATCCTCGTGACCGGCGGCGACGATCTTGTCCGCATTCTCGATATGGCGGTGCCCGGCCGAGGGGAGACGGTCGTCGCGTACACGGGCACCGACAAGCCCCTCACGAGCGTGGAGCAGGCGCCGGACGGGGCGGTTCTGGTGGGAAGCGACTGCCGCCGGAACGACCAGGGCGGTTGCCGCTACGTGAACAACCTGAACGGCTTCGTGCACCGATGGGAGCGCCGCAACGGCGGCTGGACCCGGACGGCGGCGCGCGCCATCGACGTCGTCGCGACCCTCGGGTTCCACGACGGCGCGCTGCTGGTGGTCGGCCGCGATGCGTTCTTCCGCCTCGACCCGCAGACGCTGGGGGTGCGCCTCAGACGTCCCCTGCGCGGGTGGCGGGCGCCGACCGCCGCGGCCCGCCACGGCGACAAGGTCTACCTGGCGCTTAACGGGACCGTTTACGCCATGCCCCGCGGCGGCCGCGCGGAACGGGCCGCGTGGGCGTGGTCCTGTGATTGCGGCGGGATTCGCGCGCTCGCGGCGTCCCCGGCCCGAATCGGGGTGGGAACCGCCGCGCCCGACAAGGTGTCGCTCATCAGCGCGGACGAGGGTACCGAGGTGACCCGCATCCCGATGGGCGATCCCATCCCCGCGGACAGCCTGGCGGCCCTGGACGAGGGCCGGTTCGCCGTGAGCCGGCGCATGAAGGTCCGCCACTTTGGGCCAGAGGGACGGATCGCCTCGGCGTTCCCGGAAGGCCCGGCGTTCCTTATCGATGGGATCACCCGCGACCGTGAGCCGCTGGTGAACAACGCCCCGTTCCTCGAGCTGATCGCGGGCACGCTCTACGCCAGCGGCGGCTCCGCGCTTCGCGCCGTCGATCCGGTGGCGCTCGGCCCTGACCGACCTGGCGACCGGGCGGACAGCGCGTCGGCGACCGGCCCGGTACGCGCCTACCGCACCTGGACCGGGGCGGACGGCGTCGCCGCCCCGGTCGCCGACGCCACCGCGTTCGACGGCCGCATCGCACCGGACTGATGCCGCGCGGTGTGGCCACGACCGGGCTTGGTCAAGATGGCGGCTCCGGGCGGATCGCTTCGACCCCGCCGGCACCTCCGTCGCCACCGCGAAATGCCGCGGATTGCCCGGACACGGGTGATCCGTTTAACGCGTTGTGAATTTCCCCGATCTTTCATAAAACCCGGAAGGCGCGCTTCGCCGGTGCCGTGGGCCGGCATGCGGGCGTATCGCGCAGACTCGGAGAGGGGACGTGGACCAGGAGCGGATGCGGCGCAGGTACGCGCCGCGACGCATGACGAAGCTGGCGCCGACCCTGGCGTTGCTGGGTGCGGCCGTGGCGCTCGTGTCCCAAACCCCGGCGGCGCCGGTCCGGGCGGCGGAGACCGGCGGCGATGCCGGACGTCCGGCGACCACCCCCGCCACGCGCGAGCTGCCGCAGATTCTGGGCAAGGCCGACGTCCGGCGCTACCGGCGCATCTTCGACCTCGGCGAGGCGGGTCGCTGGGAACGCGTGGATGCCCTCATCGACAAGCTGGACAACGAGATCCTGGTCGGCCACGCGCTGGCGCAGCGCTATCTCCACCCCACGGAATACTGGACGCCGTTCCGCGAGGCGAAGGCCTGGATGGCCGAGTACCATGACCTGCCTTACGCCCCGCGGCTCTACCGCCTGGCGCAGCAGCGCCGGCCCGAGGACGCCCACGGCCGGGTCCATCGGCCCAGCTACGCCCGCCGCGACCACGCCATGGCCGGGGGCGGTCGGGGGCGCAACCGCGTGGGCTCGATCGAGACCCTGAGCACCCGCGCCAGTACGGCGCGCGCCCGGGGCATCCTGCGCCAGGTACGCTACAACGTGCTGCGCACCCGGCTGACCATCACGGAAAACTACCTGAACCGGGACGACATCGCCGCGGACCTGCGCCCGGTGGAGCAGGACCGCGGGCGCGCCATGGTCGCCGCGGGCTGGTACTACTACGGCGACGACGCCGAGGCTGCCGAACTCGCCGACGCAGCGGCCGCGCGCTCGGGCGCGCAGGTTCCCATGGCCCACTGGATCGCCGGACTCGCCGCCTGGCGCCGGGGCGAGATTGCCGAGGCGGTGCCGCATTTCACCGCGCTGGCGCGGCACGATGGCGTGGCGCGCGGTGCGGCGGCGGCCGGCGCGTACTGGACGGCGCGGGCGAAACTGCGCCTGCACGAACCGGCCGCGATGAGCCGCTGGCTGCGCACGGCCGCCGAGCACCCGCGCACGTTCTACGGCATGCTCGCCGCGGAAGCGTTGGGCGTTCGCTGGCCGCTGGGCTTCGACGCCGCCGAGCCCGACGCGGCGGACGCCGAGAGCCTGCGCCATCTGGCCGGGATTCCCGCGGGCCGGCGCGCACTCGCGTTGCTCCAGGTGGGCGAGCGTGCGCGCGCCCGGCGCGAGCTGCTGGGCATCGACGGCTGGGACGATCCCGAGCGCGTGGGCACGCTGCTCATGGCCGCCGAACGCGGCGGCATGGCGGCGCTCGCCTACCGGCTGGGCAGCCGGCTGGCCGGCGCGGCGGACGCCCGGCTCGCGCCGGCCGAGGTGAACGCGGCGCTGTATCCGCTTCCGCCGTGGCGCCCGGCGACCGGTTTCCGCATGGACCGCGCGCTGCTTTATGCGCTTATGCGCCGGGAATCGCGGTTCCGGCCGGAGGCGCAGTCGGGCGCCGGCGCGCGCGGGCTGATGCAGCTCATGCCCGCGACGGCGAGTTACATGGCGCGCCGGGAGAATTTCAAGTACAGCCGGCGCGCGCTGTTCCGGCCCGAGCTGAATCTCGATCTGGCGCAACGCTACCTGCGTTACCTGCTGCAGACGAAGCAGGTCCAGGGCGACCTCGTGCGCCTCGTCGCCGCCTACAACGCGGGGCCGGGCAACCTCGCGCACTGGCTCGCGGATACGGCGCACCACGGGGATCCGCTGCTGTTCATCGAGAGCATGCCCTCGCGCGAGACCCGGCTGTTCGTCGAGCGCATCCTGACCAATCTCTGGGTCTACCGCGAACGGCTGGGCCAGGACGCGCCGTCGCGCGCCGCGCTGGCCTCGGGAAGCTGGCCGGACTACGCTGGCCTGGACGCCGGACCACAGGAGGTCGCACGCAAATGAGCGGGATCGACACCTCGCTGCCGTTTCTGCCCGTCAACATCGCCGTGGTGACCGTCTCGGACAGCCGCACGCGCGAGAACGACCGCTCGGGCGACACGCTGGAGCGCCTGATCACGGAGGACGGGCACCGGATCGCCGAGCGCGCGATCCTGCGCGACGACCTCGCCGCGATCGGCAGCGCGCTGGAGCGTTACATCGCGGATCCGGACCTGGACTGCGTCATCGCCACCGGCGGGACGGGCGTGACCGGCCGGGACGTGACGCCGGAGGCGTTCCGAAGCATGCTGGACAAGGAGATGGACGGCTTCGGCGAACTCTTCCGCTGGCTGTCCTATCAGAAGGTCGGGACCTCGACGATGCAGTCGCGCGCGCTGGGCGGCGTGGCCAACGGCACGTATCTCTTCGCCATTCCCGGCTCCACCGGCGCGTGCCGGGACGCCTGGGAGGGCATCCTGCGCTATCAGCTCGATTCGCGGCACCGGCCGTGCAACCTAGTGGAGCTGATGCCGCGCCTGCGCGAACACGTCGTCGCCGGCTAAACGCCCCGCGGGGGCTCAGCGACCGCCGTCGCCCAGGCGCGCGTGCGCCGCGTCGCCGTGCTGCACCTCGACCCCCTCCTCGTCGTGCTCCGGGACGGTGATGGGCACGCCGGGCTCGCGCTTGCCCGTGCGGATGACCTGGATGGTCTGCACGGTGGCGACGTGCGCCGCGGCCGTCAGCTCGGTGGTGAGCTGGTCCTCGTGCTTGGTGTTGCGCGCCACGATCTTGAGCAGGAAGTCGTGCGGCCCGCGGCACATGTGGCACTCGCGCACCTCCGGCCAGGCGCGCATGCGTTCCTCGAAGTCGCGCAGCACCGATTCGCTCTGGCTGTCCAGGCCCACGAGAGCGAAGAACATCACCTCGTAGCCCAGGCCCTGCGCGGCCACGTCGGCGTGAAAGCCCGAGATGAAGCCCGCTTCCTCGAGCGCGCGCATGCGGCGCAGGCAGGGTGGGGCCGAGATGCCCACGCGACGGGCCAGCTCCACGTTGGTGATCCGGCCGTTGCGCTGCAGTTCCTGCAGGATTTGCAGGTCGATTCGATCCAGCTTGACGCGGCGCATCCCGGAATCCTTTGTCCAAGCGGGCATCGTTTGCGCAACGATATTACGCGCGACATAACCCGCCAGCCGCGCGCGTGCAACGGCTGACCGCCATTTAGAATGCTTCGCAAAGACTTGCGGCGGCGCGGCCGGCGCGGCAAGCTCACGGCCATGACGCCCACGAGCTCCGTATCCCCTTCGCCGACCTGCTGGGTCGTCACCGATGGCGCCGCGGGCGCCGAGAACCAATGTCTGGGCCTCGCGGAGGCGCTGGCAACCACGCCCACGGTCAAGCGCATCCAGGTGCGCGCGCCCTGGCGCTGGCTGCCCCCGGAACTCTGGCCCAATCCGCTGGCGGCGCTGTCGGGCGAGGGCGACACCCTGCGCCCGCCATGGCCGCAGCTCGTCATCGGCAGCGGGCGCAAGGCCGCCGCGCCCGTGGCCGCGGTCAAGCGCGCCGCGCCCGAAAGCTTCGCCGTCCAGGTGCAGGACCCGCGCATGCCGCCGGAGATGTTCGATGCCATCGTGGCTCCCAACCACGACGAGATGGCCGGGCCGAACGTGATCTGCACCACCGGCGCGCTCAACCGCGTGACGTCGCAGCGGCTCGCCGCCGCACGCGAGGCCTTCGCCGAAACCGTGCGCGATCTGCCGGCGCCGCGCATCGCGGTCCTGGTGGGCGGGCGCAGCCGTGGCTTCGACCTCGCCGTCGCGCGCGCCCGGCGCCTGGGCCGCGACATCGCGGCACTGTGTGCGCGCACGGGCGGTGGCGCGATGGTCACCACCTCGCGGCGAACCCCCGACAACGCGGCGGCGGCGCTGCGCCGGTCCCTGAGCGGCCAACCGGCGCTGGTCTGGCAGCCGGGCCGGGATCCGGAGCCCAACCCCTACATGGGCTTCCTCGCCTGGGCCGATCACGTGATGGTCACCGAGGACTCCATCACCATGCTCAGCGAGGCCGCGGGAACGGGCCGTCCGGTCCACGTCCTGCCCATGGACGGCGGCCGGGCGAAGTTCGCCCGGTTCCAGCGCGAACTCACGGATCTGGGGATCGCGCGCAGCTTCGACGGCAGCTTGCCCACATGGTCCTACACCTCGCTGAACGAGGCGCAGCGCGTGGCGCGGATCCTGCGCGGGTGGATGGACGGCGGCGGGACGCGCACGCCGCGGCGGGCCGCAGCGGCGTCGGGGTGAGGTCAAGCGCGATCCGCGCCGACAAGCACGGCCGGTTGTCCGCGCCGACGGTCGATCTAATTCCCTCCGCGGGCATTCAGCCCTGCGACGAAGTGTCCGAGGGGAGGTCGACGATGAACCGTCTGATGTTGTTGCGCGTTGTCCTTGGCGTGTGGGTCGCGTGGCATCTGCTCTTCGGGATCCTGTCCACCTTTGCGCCCGAGGCCGGCGCCAACGCCGTCGGCTGGAGTGCGGCCGGCGGCTGGGATGCCGATCTGATCACCATGAGCACGCAGTACGGCATGGTCATGGTGCTGCTTGCCGGGATGTACTTCATCATGGCGCTGGAGCCGTTGCGCTATCTCGGGCTGATCTGGATCGCCGTGGGCGAGCAGGCGCTGGGCATTGCCTACGCCACCTACATTTTCGCCACGTACGGCCAGATCACGCCAGCGCAGATGGCGCTTCAGACGGCCATCAACATCGTGGTGATCCTGATCTTCATCGCCCTGTGGTCGGGTCTGCGCAACCGCGGCACGCCCGCCATGGCGTGACGTGAATCGCGGGAGCCGGGCGTTGAAAGGCCCTCATGCCGAGCGTATCCCGGCATGAGGGCCTTTGCGTTGCTCGTTGCGTCAGTGGGCGCGCTTACGAGCCGACCACGATCCGCCGCGCGGGAATGCCCAGCGCGCGCAGATCGCGGTACACGGCCGCTTCCAACGTTTCCCCGCCGCACACGAAATACCGGCAATCCGCGCGGCCCTGGACGGGGAGCGTCGCGTCCAGCAGGTCCCGCGTGATCCGGCCCGTCCGGCCGCGCCACGCCGCGTCGGGCGCGCGCACGACGTAGTGGATGGTCAGGTTGAGTTCGCCCGCGAGCGCGTCCAGCTCGGCGCGCTCGGCGATTTCGGCGGGCGAGGCGCTGGCGTAGATCAGGGTGATCGGCCGGTTGTCGCCCTCCGCGCGGAAGGTGCGCAGGTGGCCCAGCACGGGGCCAATCCCCACGCCGCCGGCGATGTAAACCGTGGGCACCTCCGCCTCGTCGGGAACGAAATGGCCGTGCGGGCCGTCGAGGTAGGCGGGCGTGCCCGGGCGACAGCGCCCGATGGCCTTGGTGAAGTCGCCCTTTTCGCGGATGGTGAAGCCGATCGTGGGCGCGTCCTCGGGCGCGGTGGCGATCGAGAACGGGTGATCGTCCGCGCCGAAGGGCCCGCCGCCCAGCTTGAGCCAGACGAACTGTCCGGGACGAAAGGTGAGGGCGCTGTGCGTTCCGCGCCCGGCGCGCGGACGCAGGCGCAGCTCCCAGGTGTCCGCGCCCACCTTGTCCACGGTCTCCACCACATAGGGCGCGCGCCACTGCCGCCACGGTCGCACCACGTGGACCCCGATCAGGCTGGCGGCGGCGGCCAGCAGCAGCACGCCCCAGAACGCGGCCACCGCCGGATGCGCGCTGTAGCCGCTGGCGGTGAACGCGTGCAGCGCGATCAGCCCGGCCAGCATCAGCGCGCCCACGGCGTGGAGGCGGCGCCACGTCTCGTAGCGCACCGGGAGCGTGTCGCGGTCGAGGGCGGTGATCACCATCGCCGCGAGCAGGATGTACGCGCCCATCCCCGTGACCAGGGACAACAGGCCCACGGGTAGCGTGGGGTCCGCGCCGGCGAACCAGGGCCCGCCGCTGTCCGGATCGGTGTAGAGAAAGGGATGCAGGGCCGTTGCGGGCAGGATGGCGTAGGCCAACCAGCGGTGCAGACGCAGCGTCCAATCGACGCCGAGGCGCCCGGTAATGCGTTCGTACCGGCCGGACAGGGCGAACGCGAGGAGCAGCGCGGCGAAGGCGGCGATGCCCAGGCCCGAGGCGGCGTCGTCCCACCACGAGCGCGGCGCCAGGGGATACGCAAGCGCCGAAAGGGCCAACGGCGCCGCGGCGAGCGCCAGAAAGGCGAGCGCGAGCATCGCGGGCCGGAGCCCGTGCTGCGCCGCCCAGGGCCTCCGGCGTGTCCGGGGGCGGCCCGCCGCGTCCGCGGCGGTGCGTAGGGACTCCGGGCTGTCCGGTGTGGGATCCGTCATCCGTCTCGCCCCGCGCGGCTCAGCCGGTTAGGGCGCGCCCCACCAGGGCGAGCAGGCACACCGCCAGGGCGCCCGCGATGAGCTTGCCCAGGTGGCGGTCGAGCCAGGGCGTGTCGGCCTGACGGCTGTCGTCGTGCTCGTCCGTCTCGCTGCCCATGGGTGACGCTCCGGGCCGTGATCCGGGTCGTCGAGGTGCGACCCGATGTCCCGGATATGGCGGTCTCAGCGCTGACGGAAAGGGATGGGTGCTATCGCGCATCGGGACGGGGCGCCGCGGCGTGCCGCGGGACGCGCCGGACAGCCCGTGACCGCGCTGGGTTTCTTCGCCGTAGCGCGCGGGCTTTGCGTGGTCCTCAGCCCCTGTCGCCGCAGGCCTCCGCGCGGTGTTCGCGCAGATGGGCGAGCGTGGCGTCGAGGGTCGCCGTCAGCATGTCGACCCAGGCCGGGGTGAGTTCGCCCGCCTGCGCCGCCGATTCGGCCTCGGCGCAGCACGCCCCGAGGCGCCGTGCGCCGTAGTTGAGCGCCACCCCCTTGAGCGTGTGCAGCGCGGCCTTGGTCGCGTCCGCCGGCAGGGTGTGCAGCTCGGCCATGCGCGTGCGCTCGTCGGAGAGCGTATCCAGCAGCGCGTCCAGAAGCTCACCGTATTTCGCCGCGCCGATGGTTGCCTTCAGCCCATCGCCGCGTTCGGTGTCGTACAGCGGCACATCGGCGAAGGCGCCATCTTGGCCATGTTCGGGTGCACCGCCGCCGGACGACTGCGCCGATGGGACCACGGCGGCGAGCGTCCGCCCGAGTTCGGCCCAGTCGATGGGCTTGGTCAGAAACGCCGATAAACCGGCGTCATTGGCGCGTTCCCGGTTCTGCCCGACCACGTCGGCGGTGAGCGCCACGACGGGAAGGTTCGGATCCTGTGCCGCCCCGGCCCGGATCCGCCGCGTCGACGTGAGGCCGTCCACCCTGGGCATGTGCATATCGAAAATGGCGACGTCGAAGTGCTGCGCCTGCGCGGCCGCGATCGCCGACGCCCCGTCGGCGACGACCTGCACCGAATGCCCCTCGCGTTCCAGCATGGTCCGCAACAAAAGCGCGTTCACCGCGTTGTCTTCGGCAACCAGGATGGCCATCGGCCGGCCGTGGGTCAGGTCGGCTTCGGGCGTGGGGACCTCCTGGGCCTGGGCTGGCGCGGTCGCGGGCAAGGGCAGGTCGAGCGTGAAACGGCTTCCCGCGCCCGGCGTGCTGTCGAGGGCGAGGCGCCCGCCCATGCCTTCGACGAGCCGCTTGCAGATCGTCAGCCCCAGGCCGGTGCCGCCGTAGTTGCGCGTGGTCGCGGTTTCCGCCTGCTCAAAGGGCTCGAAGATGCGCGCCTGCCGTCCCGGATCGATGCCCGGGCCGGTGTCCGAGACCGTCAGGGTGATGCCCTCGTCCGGCCCGTCGCCGTTCACCTCGATCCGGACTTCGCCTTCGCGGGTGAACTTGACCGCGTTGCCCACGAGGTTCGTCAGGATCTGGCGCACGCGCACCGCGTCGCCCCGGACGGTGCTGGGGCAGTCTGGCGCCATCGCGACAGTCAGGTCGACGCCGTTGTTGTTCGCCGTGGGCCGGAACAGCCCGGCCACGCCGCGGATGACGTCGACGAGATCGAACGGGGCGGATTCGAACGTCATCCGACCGGCCTCGATCTTGGACAGATCGAGCGTGTCGTTGAGCAAATCGAGCAGCGCCCGGGCCGAGCTGCGCGCGTGCGCCAGATAGGCCTGCTGTTCGGGGTCGAGGCCCGAGGAGTCGAGCAGGTCGAGCATGCCCAGCAGTCCGGTGAACGGCGTGCGCAGGTCGTGCGAGAGCGTTGCCAGGAACTGCGACTTCGCCGCATTGGCCGATTCCGCCTCGGCGCGCGCGGCGTCCGCGGCTTCCCGCGCGCTCGACGCGGCGGCGAAGGCGCGCCCGCGGCTGAGTTCGTTGCTGATCCACTGGGCGAACAGCCGGACCAGCTCGTCATCCCCGTCGGTGAACGGGCGATGGGGCTGCCAGTCGGCATAGTTCAGCGTGCCGAAACGTTCCCCGTCGACCCACAACGGAATGCCCAGGTACGCCTCCAGCCCGAAGTTGGCGTAGCACGGGTGCGTGGCGATGGCGCTTTCGGCGACGTGGTGGAAGCCGGTGACGTCGTCGGCGTGGAGGGTGTGGACGCAATACGTTCCGCTGAGGGCGAAGCTGTCGCCGGGTGCCACGGCGCCGTCGGGCGCTTGGGCGTAGAGCACGGTGTAGGTGTCGCCCGCGATGGCGCTGACGATGCCCAGCGGCATGTCGAAGAAAGCCGCGCCCAGCTCCAGGATCGCCTGAATCTTTTGCGCGTTGCTGCGTGTCTGGTCCGCGGAAATGGCGTAGAGGCGCTGGAGCACGTCCTGCGTGCGCCGCTGTTCGGTGACGTCGCGCACGATGCCCAGATAGCCCAGCACCTCCCCGGCCGCGTCGCGAATCACCGAGCCCGTGGTCTCGCCCGGGAAGGTCTCGCCCGACTTCCGTCGGTATTCAATGTCATGCACGCCCGTGGTCTTCGGACCCAGGGGATTGAAACGCTTGCGCCCCTGTGCCTCGTAATCCGCCGGATCGGCGTAGAGCATGCGGGTGTGGTGGCCGCGCATCTCCGCGGTCGAATAGCCGAAGATCCGCTCCGCCGCCGGGTTGGCGGCGACGATACGGCGCTCCGGATCGGCAAGCACGACCGCGTCGGGCATGCCCTCGAACAGCGCCGCAAACGACGGCGTCGCCAGGCCCAGGGCATCCAGGGGATAGGCGGAATGTGAACCGGTTTGGGCCACGTCGATACCCGTCGGGCGGTGATTTTTGCGCGCGGGCTGCAACCGTACCCATCGGTTGGGCGACGATTTCGCCGTGCCAACCTAATTGTTTGCGCGGCTCGGGCAATGCCTTGTCCCGGTGCGGATACGCCGGGCGCGGTTCGCGGTCGTGCGCGCGGCGCCGTCGCGTTGCAGGGCCGCATCGCCGCGCTTATGTCTGCACCACGAATGACCACGGCAGCCGAAGGGGGTTTGCGCCCATGGCGGAAGAGCGCCACACCAACGTCCTGATCGTCGGATCGGGGCCGGCCGGCTACACCGCGGCGATCTATGCCGCGCGCGCCAACCTGAAGCCCGTCCTGGTGCAGGGCATGCAGCCGGGCGGCCAGCTCTCCATCACCACGGACGTGGAGAACTATCCGGGCTTCGCCGAGCCCGTCCAGGGCCCCTGGCTGATGCAGCAGATGGAGCAGCAGGCGAAGAACGTGGGCGCCGAGGTGCTCTTCGACACCATCACGAATGTCGATCTCAGCCGTCGGCCGTTCCGCGCCGACGGCGATTCGGGAACGGTGTACCGGGGCGACACGCTCACCATTTCCACCGGTGCGCAGGCACGTTGGCTCGGGCTTGCGAGCGAATCCCGGTTCATGGGCGCGGGTGTCTCTGCGTGCGCGACCTGCGACGGCTTCTTCTACCGCGGGCGCGAGGTCGCCGTCGTGGGCGGCGGCAACACGGCCGCCGAGGAGGCGCTGTTCCTGACCAACTTCGCCAGCAAGGTGACCCTGATCCACCGCCGCGATGCGCTGCGCGCGGAGAAGGTGCTCCAGGAGCGCCTGTTCAATAGCGACAAGATCGAATTCGCCTGGAACAGCGTGGTCGAGGAGATCCTGGGCGAGGACAATCCGCCGGGCGTGACCGGGGTGCGCGTCAAGGACGTCAATTCGGGCGACACGCGCGATATTCCGGTCCACGGCGTGTTCATCGCCATCGGCCACGACCCGGCCACGGCGCTGTTCAAGGGGCAGTTGGACATGGACGAGGCCGGCTACATCCGGACCGCGCCGGATTCCACCGCCACCAACGTCCCCGGTGTGTACGCGGCGGGCGACGTCACCGACCCCGTCTATCGCCAGGCCGTGACGGCCGCGGGCATGGGCTGCATGGCCGCGCTGGAATCGGAGCGCTTCCTCGCCGAGCAGGCCGTGGCACAGGCGCGTGCCGCCGAGTAAGACGCGGCGGGACAGCCGGGCCTGAATCCCCTATACTGACTCCAATCCGGCCCGGCCGCCGCGCGGGCCGCAAGGCACCCGGCGCCGGCCGGGGCCAAAGGGATGAACAGGGATCGGGCGAACGTCTGTGGCACGGACGATGAAACAACCCGGAAATACGCGCTCGTATTCGGCACCCAGTTCCACCATCATGGACTGGGACAAACTGCGCGTGTTCCACGCGGTCGCGGAGGCCGGGAGCTTCACCCACGCGGGGGAGTTGCTGAACCTCAGCCAGTCGGCGGTGAGCCGGCAGATCTCGGCGCTCGAGGATTCGCTGAAGGTGCCGTTGTTCCACCGGCACGCGCGCGGGCTGATCCTTACCGAGCAGGGCGAGCTGCTTTACCGCACGGCGCACGATGTCTTCGGCAAGCTCGCCATGACGGAGGCGCAGCTTACCGAGAGCAAGGACCGCCCCAAGGGGCCGCTGCGCGTGACCACCACGGTGGCCTTCGGCTCGACCTGGCTGGCCCCGCGCATGCGCGAGTTCATCGAGGTCTACCCGGACGTCGAGGTGCGCCTGCTTCTCTCGGACCGCGAACTCGACCTGTCCATGCGCGAGGCCGACGTGGCCATCCGCATGTCGCCGCCGCGCCAGGGCGATTTGATCCAGCGCCACCTGTTCACCGGGCACATGCAGGTCTATGCCGCGCCCAGCTACGTGCAGCGCTACGGCATGCCCAAGGACGTGGCGGACCTGGAGAATCACCGCCTGATCGTCTACGGCGAGGACATGAAGGGCCCGCTGCAGGACGTGAACTGGCTGCTCACGGTGGGGCTGCCGCGCGGGCAGTCGCGCCGGCCGGCGATGACGGTGAACAACGTCTACGCCATCATGCGCGCCATCCGCACGGGGGTGGGCATCGGGGCGCTGCCCGAGTTCGTTGTGCAGGGGCGCGAAGACATGGTGCGCGTGCTGCCCGATCTGGAGGGGCCACAGCTCGACGCGTATTTCGTCTATCCCGAAGAAATGCGCAAGTCCAAGCGCCTGCAGGTCTTCCGCGATTTCCTGTTCCGACAGATGGCGCAGGCACGGTTCTGAGAACCGGATTGACGCGGAGGCCGGTCGCCGCCATCCGGATCCAAGCAGCGCCGTCATGGGTCACGTTTATGTAACGGGTGTGACAAGGTATGCGAAGCCTTCATACCACCCGTGAAGCTTTTGACCTTCTCTAACGCGGCTGACTGACTACTTTGGGGCTTAGACGACGTTGCACGGCAACGGTCGCAGCCAACCGGTCGTTCACCGGTGCGCATTCCGGGCGCGTTTTCGCCCGGGAAGGGCCTTCGGGTCCTACGTCTCCCAGACGTGAAGCCTCCCTGTTCAACTTGCCCCTAAGTCGTTGGACTTAGGGGCTTTTTTTTGGGCTGCCAACAGGTCCGGGGTGGCGCTGGGGGCGCAAAATCGGCGGGATAGGGAATCTGGGAAACGGTGCGAGGGGGTAGCATGGCGGATCGCGAGAACCGGCTCGCCACGATTGCAGCCGAGCTTGATCGCGCTGCTGTCCTCTCAAGCGCCTATGCGGACAGCTTCGGAGGTTGCGCCGGCCCAGAAGCGCGCCCGTCACATCACCCGATACACGAAGACGCGCCCCTCCGGCGCCTGTGTGCTGCCCAGCATGGACGCGAAGGGCGGACTCGCCGCGACGAGGTTCCAGTGGCCGCCGTCGCAGAGTTGCTGGATCTTCGCCTGGAACCCGTCGTCCAGGGCGGGTAGGGCGGCGCTGAACACGATGATGCCGCCGGCGCGCGCAAGACGGACCAGCTCGTCCAGTCCCTCCGGCCCGGCGTGGCCCGGGCTGAAAACCCCCGCGGCGACGACCACGGCGTAGCTGCTCGCGGGCATGGGCAGCGCGTCGGGCCCCAGCGCGGCCTCGAAAAGCTGGCGGTAGATCGCCTTTTCCTCGGCGACCGCCAGCATGCCTGGCGAGAGGTCCATGCCGTCGACCGGCCCGTAACCGACCGTTGTCAGGATCAGCCCCATCACGCCGGTGCCGCAACCGACGTCGAGCACGGGGCCGTTGACGTTGGCCGGCACGTGCCGGCCCACAAAGCCTGCCACGACCGGCGGGAGCATGCGTCCCAGCGCGCATGCGTCCGCATCGTAGCGCTGCGCCCAGCTGTCGTATCGCTGGCGCAGCGTTTCCAGGTTTTCCGCGGCATAAAGCGATTGGAGATCCGCCATGGCCGTGCCCGTACCCTCGATCGCGATCCCGGTCTGCGCCCGATCTCGTCCCTGCAAACCGCGCGCACCGGCCTCAGCCAGCCTGATACAGCAAGCATAAAAAGATTAAGCATCCGAAAACGCATGCGATACGATGCGCGGATGGCGGCGGGAGACCGCGCAGCTCCGTGGCGCGACGGCGCTGCAGCTTGACGCATTTTCGCTAGCCCTCTACGCAAAGGGCAAAGCAAACAGGGAGCGACTTCCAATGGGTGACCGCCTTTCCCGGCTTCTAAGCGAGCGCGAGTGGCTGCTCGCGGACGGCGCGACGGGGACCAATCTGTTCGCGCTCGGGCTTCAGCACGGTGATTCGCCGGAGCTGTGGAACCTGGAGCACCCCGACCTGGTGCGCCAGCACTACCGCAGCTTCATCGACGCCGGGTCGGACATCTTTCTGACCAACAGCTTCGGCGGGACCCGGCACCGGCTGAAGCTGCACGGCGCCGAGGACCGGGTGTACGAGATCAACAAGCGCGCCGCGGAACTCGGGCGCGAAGAGGCGGACAAGGAAGATCGGCCCGTGGTCGTCGCGGGTTGCATGGGGCCCACGGGCGAACTCTTCCAGCCGCTGGGCGCGCTCAGCTTCGAGGACGGCAAGGCCGCGTTCGCCGAGCAGGCCGAGGGGCTCAAGGACGGCGGCGCGGATGTGCTCTGGATCGAGACGCTATCCGCCGTGGACGAGCTGCAGGCGGCTGTCGCCGGCGCCAGCTCGGTGGGCCTGCCGGTGACCTGCACGCTGTCCTTCGACACCAACGGGCGCACCATGA